>Ga0070699_100003968_pt1 | contig 13080 bp, 14 predicted proteins | sample KBSK1503metaG_FD_65473 | JGI IMG/M metagenome (GOLD analysis project Ga0070699, IMG submission 65473) | Corn, switchgrass and miscanthus rhizosphere microbial communities from Kellogg Biological Station, Michigan, USA - KBS K1-50-3 metaG | ecosystem: Host-associated > Plants > Roots >...
TGAACGCGTCGGTGGCCTCGGCGAGCAGCGCCTGCACGCCGCTCTCGCGCGCGAGTGCGTTGAAGGCCACGTTGTCACGGGGAAAGCATGGTCCGCCGAACCCGAGGGCGCCCTTGAGGTACCTCGGGCCGATGCGCGTGTCGAGCCCCAGGGCGGCCGTGACCACGTCGGCGTCCGCCCCGGGCAGCCGCTCGCAGATCCGGGCCAGCGTGTTGGCATAGGTGATCTTGGTGGTCACGAACGTGTTCACGGCGATCTTCGCCAGCTCGGCGTTGACGAAGCTCATCCGGCGCACGGGCGGCCGCGGCTCCCAATGCTTCTCGTAGAGGGAAGCGAGGATGTCGCCCGAACGCGGGTCGGATTCCCCGATCAGGATGAAGTCGGGATGCAGCATGTCGCGAATCACGCTGCCGAGGGCAATGAATTCCGGGTTGTAACAGAGGCCGAAGTCGCGCCCGCAGGACTTGCCCGAGGCCGTCTCGAGAGCCTCCCGGATGGGGCCGCCCGTCGATCCGGGCATCACCGTGCTGGTGACGACCACGACGTGAAAGCCCGCCTTCCTGGCCAGCGCCTGGCCGATGGGCCGGCACGCCGCGACGACGTGCTCGGTGGAGAAGGTCCCGTCCGCCTTGGAAGGCGTGGGCACGATGACGAAAGTCAGCTCGGTGGCGAGGACGGCCTGGGCGTACTCGCTCGTGGCGCTCAAGTGCGAGCGGTTGCGGGCGACGAGCTCGTCGAGCCCCGTCTCGCGGACGGGCCCGCGGCCTTCCTGGAGCGCCTTGACGAATCCCTCGTTGACGTCGACGCCGACGACGCTATGGCCCTTGTCGGCGAGCACAGCGGCCATGGGAGAACCGAGCTTGCCCAGACCGATCACGGAGATGTTCAAAGCGGATGTCCTTTCTGGATGGCCACGGCGCGACAGGTGACCCGCGATTATAAAGCCAGTCGACGGGCCGTGTCATGGCCTGGCGAGCGCCCGCCGCCGCGATCCCATTACCCATCGCGTGCCGTCGTGCCACACGACCGGCGGGCGATCGGGCCCCGGCAAGACGTGCAGCAGTCGGCCGACGATTCGCTCCCCCACGCTTCCCAGGCCCGGCAGCAGGTGGAACCGCAGCGCCATCCTTCCCAGCGAGCGCAGGAGGGCGCCGGTGCCTTCTCGATCCAGCTCGCGCGAGAGGATCTCGTCGCAGATCCGGCCGCACTCCGCCTGGTTCTGGAGCCACAGCGAGTCCGGATGGTGGCGGAAGCCGCCAACCAGGGCCCGCACGGGGTGGAGGCGAGCGTGACGGAAGAAGCGTAGCCACAGCTCGAAGTCGCTGGCCATCCTCCGGGATTCGTCCATCCGCCCCCCGGCTCGGTGCCAGAGACTGCCGCGCCAGAACGTGGACTCCTGTTGCACGTAGCGGTTGGCCCCGAGCAGGAAGCGGGACCGCGTCCAGCGCCGTAGAGGTCCGACGCCCACCGTCATTCCCTCTTCGGTCAGGGCGGTGGGAATGCCGGTGAGCCACTCCACTTCGCGCAGTTCCCGGAATACGCCGCCCACCACGAAGAGCGCTCCCGGGTGCAGCAGATCGGTGCTGCTGAGCCACCCCATGATCTCTCCCGAGGAGCGGGCGAAGCCCTTGTTGAGCGCGTGGTACATCCCCCGGTCCGGCTCACTCAACCACCAGGCCAGGTTGCGCTCCTGCCGTCGGATGAGGTCGAGCGTGCCGTCGCCGGAGCCGCCATCCACGATGATGTACTCGAGGTTGGGATAGCCCTGGCCCAGGACCGATGCCATCGCCGCCTCCAGGTGCCGGGCACCGTTGAGGACCGGGGTGACGAGCGTGATGCGCGGCCACTCTGACGACGGCGTAGGGGTGTTCGCGACCATGGCGCTCAACGGCCGGCAATCCTGGACGCGGTGCGGGCACCGCCGGGCAGCAAGGCGGAGGCGAGACGCCACAGCGCGCGCGGCGAGGACAGCACCGTCCGTGCGCCGGACAGAGCCAGACCGGCGGCGGCGCGAAGCTCTCCCTCGCGCGCCCGGCGCCGCGCCTCTCGCAGGAGGAGCGCGAGCTTCTCCAGGCGGAAGTCGGCGGGCAGGCCGCCCGCTCCGTGGCGGCGGCCCACGCGCTCCAGCTCGGCGTAGCGCTCGAGCCCGCCCCGGCTCGTCTTGTTCGCTCCTGTCCAGCGGTATCGGGCGAGCTTTCGGGGAAGGTAGGCCACCGGAAACCGAAGGGCGATCTTGAGCCAGAGGTCGTAGTCCATGCTCCAGTGCAGCGACTCGTCGAGGCCCCCGACCGCTTCGAAAGCCTCCCTGCGGAAGAATGCCGCCGGCTGCACGATGAAGTCCAGGTGGTGCACGAGCCGATCGAGGTCGAATGGCTCCACGTTCGAGCACGGGCCGATCTCGCGCCCCTGGATGTCGACGAGAGTGGCATCACCGTATACGAGCATCAGCTCCGGGCGCTCGCGCAGCAACGCGACGGCGGCCGAGACCGCTCCCGGCTCGTAGGTATCGTCCGAGTTGAGCCAGGCAAGGATCTGCCCCCGCGTCAGGCGGAAGCCGTTGTTGATCGCCGCCGCCTGGCCTTCGTCGTGCTCGGAGACGAAGCGCAAGCGCGACCGGTGTCGCTCCAGGACCTCGAGGGTCTCATCCTTCGAACCTCCGTCGATCACCACGTACTCGAGGGGGGTGTGGTCCTGCGCGAGGACGCTGAGGACGGTGTCCTCGATGAACGCTCCCTGGTTGAGGGAAGGGGTCACGATGGAGACCATCTGGGCTTCGGGCGGCAATTTCCCTGGGTCGGATTATACCGGTCCGCCCGGGATCCGAGACGCTGCTAGAATGGCCGGCCGTTCTGCCTCCAAGGAGATCCTCGCCCCATGACCCGCATCGCCGTCGCCGTCTTCATGCTCACCATGGCCGGCGCGCCGGCGATGGCGGACACGGTGCTGCTTCCCGACGTCTCCGTCCACTTGCTGGCGGCCCACTACGCGCCCGTCGACACCGACTTTCGCTGGGTGGGATGGATCGGAGCCGGCGCCGGCCTGGTCGAGGTCGGCGGCGTCACCGCCTACTTCACCGCCGACGTCGAGACGATCATCGGCAACGCCCGCCGCACGTTCGACGCCAACCAGGCCAACTACCACCTCGAGGTGGGCCTGCGCCGGCGGCTGGGAGAGCGGCACGAGGCGGCGATCGTCTTCCACCACGTCTCCCGCCACGTCGTCGACCGCGTGAAGGCGGAGGCGGTCGACTGGAACATCCTCGGCGTGCGCGTGGCCGGTCGGCGGCCCGGCCGCGTCCCCCTCGTATACGGCGCCGGCCTCGGCCACACGACGCTGGCCTCTCTGGTGGGATACCGGTGGGAGGCCACGGGTCACCTCGACGCCGCGCTCGTTTCGGGAGAGAAGGCCGAGGCGTACGTCGCCGGCGACGCCCGCTTCGTCACCGTCGAGCGCTCCGCGGCCTTCCCGCGCGGGAACTTCCTGGACCGCTCGGCCGAGGGGGGCGTGCGCTGGCGCCGGGGAGGCCGCCGCCTCGAGACGTTCGCGGCCTGGGAGCGGCGCAACGACGTCTTCGTCCAGCGCCCGGCCGCATGGTCCCGCGCCCTGATCGGCTTCAGGATTGGCTACACCGGGCGGTGATCCCCGGCGACCGAGCCCGGCGACTACCCGGAGCGCTTCTCGGCCGCGGCGAGGACCCGCCGCAGCTGCGCCTCGGCCGCCTTGCGCACTTCGATGTGGCGGCTCTCGACCACCAGTCGCTCCAGATAAGCCACGTCCTCGGCCCGGTTCATCACCCGGACCAGGATCTGGCCGATGTGGCGGTCGCTGGAGTGCCCCTTGAGCAGGTCCGCGTCGCGGATGCGCTTGGCCGCCTCCTGGCGGATGAAGAAGTGCCGCTCGCTGCGCACCACCTCCATGAGCACCGGGTCGGAGTCGTGCTGCGGCCCGAGGGCCTCGATGCGGAAGAGCAGGTCGTCGTCGCTCAGGGCCAGCCAGCCCGCGGCTCCGCCCCCCGAGCCTTCCGGGCCTTCCTTCCACGGCCGCCGCAGCAGCTCTTCCTGGCTCACTTCAGACAATTCTATCGCGGCCTAGCGGAGTGCATCGGCCAGGCGGCGGAACTCCTCCACGACCGACTCCAGCGTGCGCTGCAGCTCGGTCGTGATTCCGACGAACGTCAGGCCGAACTCGTGTCCCTTCTCGGCCGGCTTCACCCATTTCACCTGGGCGGGCAGCCGCGAGGGAGCGATGGCGCGGCCGAGCCGCGCCTCCACCACCACCCGCGCGTGCGCGGCCGGCGGCTGGCCTTCGGTGGAGAGGCGCGCCCCCCGCACGCTCAGGTCGGTGAAGTACGCGGGCAGGCGACGGGCGCCGTCCACCACCATGCAGGGCGCGACCCACGGCCGGATCCGCGGCGTCTTGCGCTTCTCGCCGGGGTTGGCCACGGCTATTCCTGGGGCAGGACGAGCCCGAAGCCCTCGTCCTCCTCCGCGCTCGCCACGGGCGCGGGAGCGTCGAGACACCGGACGACGCCGATCACCTTGTAGGCCCAGAGCGTGCGGCAGACCTCGAAGTCCGACAGCGTCGACTCGTGGCAGAGGGCCTCGAGGGTCGTCGGCTGGTTGAGCCCGGTGAGCAGCGTCAGCTTCTCGAGGGAAGGGTTGAGGGAGCGCAAGGCCTCCTCGTAGTTCGGGGCGCGCTCGTAGCAAGCCTCGAGGCCGCCCACCGCCCGCTGGATCCGCCGCCAGGAGTCGATGCGCCGGATGCCCTCCATGATGATGTCGGGCGTGCTGATCTTGAGCGTGATCGCCTCGGCCGGAGGCGCTCCCTCCTGCAGCCGATACTGCCCTTCCGTCCACTGGAAGGCGCCGTAGATGATTTCCTGCGTGTGCTCCACCACCGCCCGCACCAGCTCTTTCGGCGTCAGCACTCCCTGCTCGACGAGGATCGCGCCCAGCCGCTTGCCGGGGCCGATCGCCGCGCCGGCATCCGTGTGCTGCCGCAGGCTGATGCGGCCCTGTCGGAAGAGCAGCTCGCCGAGCCGGTCGTCGGTGCTGGTCGAGGCGGCGAAGACCATCCGGCCCTGCTGGACGGTGACGCTGCGGCCCACGCCCATGTGGGTGAGGGTGAGGAGCCCCGTCCAGCGGCCCTCGGAAAGGGCGTGGATCAGCTCGGGAAAGTCGTGTGCGGCCAGGCTTCCCTGCGGCTTCATGCGCTCTCCGCGAGGGCATCGGCGATGCGGCCCCGCACTTCGGCGGCCAGCCGCTCGCGATCGTCGTAACTGTAGCTGCCCGCGCTCACCGGATCCAGCAGGCGGAGGCGCACCGTGCCCGCGATGATGCGCAGCCGTCCCCGCGGCATCAGCTCGTGCACGCCCTGGAGCGCCGCGGGCACGATGCGGCTGCCGGCCTCGATCGCGGCGACGAAGGCGCCCCTCTTGAAGGGGCCGAGATCGCCCGTGCGCGTCCGCGTGCCCTCGGGAAAGATGAGGAAGCAGTTTCCCTCGCGCAGGGACTGGGCCGCGCGGTCGAGCGCCGTACGGGACTGGTTGCGGTCCGCCCGGTCCACCTCGATGAAGCCCGCGAAGCGGAGGACATGCCCGAGGAAGGGGATCTTGAAGATCTCCTTCTTCGCCACGGCCTTGAAATCGAGGCCGAGGGCCTCGAAGAGGACGGGGGCATCGAGGTTGCTCGCGTGGTTGGGCATGACGACCGTGTTCCGGGCGTCGCCGAGATTCTCGCGGCCTTCGACCACCACTCGCGTCCCGCTCAGCATCAGCGCCACGCCGATGCCGAAGCGGCCGAGCTTGTAGAGGACCGCGGGCGAGCGCAGCAGATGGGCCAGGGGCAGGCCGACGAGGCTCGCGGCCGGCACGTAGAGACCGAGGAAGACGACGACGGCGGCGGTGCGGATCATCCGGCCAGGCCTCCTCGCGCGGCGCTCGCGGAGGTCAGGACTCGGGAGTGGGGTTCGGGGCGGCCAGCTCCTCCGATGGCTTGCCGTTCAGCAGGGCCTTCAACTCCTTGCCCATCTTGAAGTAGGGGATCTTCTTGGGCGGAACGTCGACCTTCTCCCCCGTCTTCGGGTTGCGGCCCTTTCGGGGCGCGCGGTTGCGGAAGCGGAAGCTGCCGAAGCCCCGGATCTCGACTTCCTGGCCGTTCTGCAGGGCGTTCACGATGCTCCGCAGCGCGGCCTCCACGATGATTCCGGCCTGGACCTGCGTGATCTCCAACTTGCGGGCGACGATGTTGATGAGATCGGCCTTGGTCATGGCGTTTCGGGCTTCGTCATTCATCGCGGGCGCTCCACGGCCTTGGGGGTGGCGACGAAGCGGAGTCTAGCCCGCCGATCCGCCGAAGTCAAGGAGCCATTGGAAGATCCGTCCCGGCCGCGAAGGACCGCGCGCCGGGACGGACGACCCCTCCGGAGCCGCCGGGAAGAGGCTTTCTCGCCTAGGCGTCGGAGGCGCGGCGGCCGGCGCCGACCGGCTTCTGGATGGGCTTCTTGCCCACTTTCCCGTCCGGGCTGAAGGTCTTGGCGAGAGCCCGATCGACCCGCTCTTCGACCACGGGCGCCGTCTTGCCCTCGACCTCGGCGATCTCGCTCACCAGAAGGAACTTCGCTCGGTCCAGCATCCGCTTCTCGCGGAACGACAACGCCTTCTTGCGACTGAGGTAGGTCAGGCCCTTCAGCACCACGGCGACCTCGTAGAGGCTGCCGGTGCGCATCTTGTCGGAGTTCTCCTTGAAGCGGCCCTTCCAGTTGGGATGCTGGTCGATGTTCCCGTCCGCGAGCAGGTTGTAGATCCGGCGGACGTCGGCGGCCGTGATCACGTGCCGGAGGCCGACCCCATCGGCGTTCTGCTGGGGCACCCAGACCCGCGAGTCGTTGGAAAGGATCCGGAGCTGGTAGAGGCTGATCTTCCCGCCCGGGATGGGGCGCGTCTGGATGCTCTCAACGATACCGATGCCGTGGTTGGGGTAGATGACCTTCTCGCCGACCTGGAACTCCACACTGACCTCTCTTTCCAAAGGGCGCGGGGGGGCTGAGAGCCTGCTGGGAGTGCACGGTTGTGTCCGAGAAAACTAGTGTAACAGAGAGTGAAGTCCTGAGCAACGGCCGACCGATTTCCCGCGTTTCCCTAGCTCCGGCCGATTCCGGCGGCGAGGGCGGCCACGCAGGCGTGCACGTCGGACTCGTCGTTGTAGAAGTGCGTGGCGATGCGCAGTCCCTCGGGCTTCTCGGTGACGAAGATGCGGCGCTCCCGGAGGAGGCCGGCGACTCGAGGCGGATCGGGTACGGCGCACAGGGTCTCGCCGGAACGGAAAGCGCCTCCCGGCGAGAGGACTTCGATGCCCTCCTCCTCCAGGCGGGCGGTCAAGCCCGCGTTGAGCGAAAGGACCCGCTCGGCGATCGCATCGGTGCCGATGGCCGAGAGGTAATCGACCGCCGCGCCCAGGGCGAAGATCGCGGCGAAGGGGGGGCAGCCCGCCTCGCTCCGTCTTGCGGACGGCAGCAGCCGGTAGCTCTTGTTGTCGAACGCGTACGGGTCCTCGACGCTGAGCCAGCCGATCGCACGCGGCGGCCGGCGCGCGAGCAGCTCGCGGCGGATGACGGCGAAGCCCGCGCCGTAGCCGGCGCACATCCACTTGTGGCCGGCGGTGGCGAAGGCGTCGATGCCGGCGCGGCGCACGTCAACCGGGAAGGCGCCGAGCGATTGGCTGCCGACCACGACGAGGCTGCGCCCGGCCTTGAGCGCGCCCAGCGCCTCCAGGTCGATGCGGCAGCCGCTCGTGAACTGGACGTGGCTCACGGCGATCGTGGCCGCTCCGGGGGCGAAGTCCTTGTCGAAGATCGACGCGGGCAACGTGCCGTTCTCGGGTTTCACGAAACGCACCTCGACACTGCGGTGGATCCAGGGCAGGGTGATCGTGGGAAACTCGGGCTCCACCGCCAGGACGGGGCCGTCCTCGGCGAGCAGGTCGACGATCAGGTTGACGCCGGCCGACGTGTTGGGGACGAACGCGACCTCGTCGGCTTCGGCGCCGACGAAGCGCGCGACGCGGGCGCGGATGGCTTCCGTCTCCTCCAGCCATTCCTCCCACGGACCGTCGCCCTCTTCCTCGAGGCGGCGGTAGAAGCCGTCGACGGCGGCGCGAACCGGTTTCGGCGTCGGGCTGGCCGCGGCGGCGTTGAGGTAGACGCAGCGCGTCACCGCGGGGAAGTCGCGCCGGATCTCGCTCCACTGCGTGCTCACCCTCGGATTCTAGCGCCGCGGCGACCCGGCCTGGCAGTGGGCTCGGGCATCCTGAGCAGGTGCGTCCGCAATCGGAGTGGGACGAGGTTCACCGGCTGATCGCTTCGGGCATGAACGATTGCGCGATCGCGCGCGCCACCGGCATCAACCGCCGAACAGTGCTCGAGTGGCGTCATCAAGGGCCGATCAGACGACGGCGAAACAGTGGCTGTCCGCGGTGCGATGGCGCCAGCTTCGACAATTTGGCATATGCATATCTGCTCGGCCTGTACCTTGGAGACGGTTGCCTGTCTTGGCACCGACGCGACGTGTACTGCTTGCGGATCACCCTTGACGTCAAGTATCCCAACATCATCGCGGACTGCGCCCGAGCGATGGCGACTGTTAGCGCAAGGCGTGTGGCGCAGACGCCGGCAAAGGGCTGTGTGGTAGTCAACGCGTCCTGGAAGCACTGGCCGTGTCTGTTCCCTCAGCACGGCCCCGGGAAAAAACACCTGCGCACCATCGAGTTGGTATCATGGCAACGCGAGATTGCTCGAAAGGAGCCAGGCAGTCTGCTTCGCGGTTTGATCCATTCCGACGGCTGCCGCATCCTCAACCGGATCAATGGCACGGACTACCCGCGCTATCACTTCAGCAACAGGTCCAGCGGCATCAGGCAGATCTTCTGCGGGGCTTGCGAAGATTACGGCATAAGGTGGACCGCCTGCCGAGAGGAGCTGCTATCCGTCGCGCGTCGTCGTGACGTCGCGCGGCTCGACCTGGTCGTCGGCCGGAAAACGTGAAATGTGCGCGCTGCTGGAATAGACTAACCCGTGGCCGGGGTGGCGTAATTTCGGCAGCCGCGATAGACTCAAAATCTATTGGGCTTCGGCCCGTGCGGGTTCGAGTCCCGCCCCCGGCACCACCTCATTCCTACCGTCTCACGCCGCGGGCGAGGGTCCGGTCGCCGTTGCAAACCCGCGAAGAACGGCTTGCGCCGCGCCGCCGTTTCCTCCGCGCTGTAGAGCCTCTCCGTGAGCCAGCGGATCCCGCTCCGCAGCTCCTCCCGCGCTCATCTTCCTCGCCGGGGAACGGCGTCAGGATCGTGATCTGCACGTCGGTCCAGTTCAGGGGCCTCGGGTATTGCGCCTTGCTGCCGGGAAGAATTCCAGGGCGGAAAGCCCCCGCGGGTGAGGCTTTCGCCGTCGTAACTGCCTTGTTTTCAGCTATATACTGGTTTGGGGACGGCTGGCACGCGTGGTGCTGCACACGATGGTGCCTACGGGCAGGGGCCCGGGAGGCGTAGAGGAGATGAAAATGGCCACGATACTGGAAGTGCGGCGTCCGGAGCTGACGTCGAATTACACGCCGGCGCGCGCCCGCTGGGCGACCGTGCGGATCGAGACCGAGGGCACGGTCTACGTGGGGCGGATCTTCGTGCCCGAGACGAAGAAGCGCGTCTCCGACGTGATCGCGGACGAGCGCATGTTCCTGAACCTCACCCAGGTCTCGGTCAACGACTCCAGCGCGGTGGAAGCGTTCGTCGCCCTGAACAAGCAGTACGTGAAGACGATCCGCGTGCTGAACGAGTCCGAGGCCCTGCCGACGCCGCGCCGGCTCAACTGATCTCGATCCGCCCTTCGAGGAAGAGCGCCGCGCGTCCGGCGATGCGGACGCGGGCTCCACGCAGCTCGCAGAGGAGCTCTCCGCCGCGCGCAGACACCTGGCGCGCGGAGAGCCGGTCCTTGCCGAGCCGCGCCGCCCAGTAGGGAACGAGCGTGCAGTGGGAGGAGCCCGTGACCGGGTCCTCGGGTAGGCCGAGGGCGGGTGCGAAGAAGCGCGACACGAAATCGCAGCTCTGGCCCGGCGCGCTGGCGATGACCGCGTGCCGGTCGAGAGCCGCGACCCGCGGCATGTCGGGCCTCAGCGCCCGCACCTCCTCTTCCGTGTCGTAGAGCGCCAGGTAATCGCGCCGCGCGGCCAGGAGCTCCCGCGGGGGGCGTCCGAGGGCCTCACCCACCGCTCGCGCATCGACGATCGGTTCCGGGGGCCGCGCGGGAAAATCCAGCGCGAGCAGATCGCCCTCGCGGACCACCTTCAGGGGCCCGCTGCGCGAGCCGAACTCCACCTCGGCGCGTCCGGTCTCGAGCCGGTTGAACACCACCCATCCCGAGGCCAGGGTGGCGTGGCCGCACAGGTCGACCTCGGCGGCGGGCGTCATCCATCGGATGTCGTACCTGCCGTCGCGCCCGACGAAGAACGCCGTCTCGGAGAGATTGTTCTCGGCGGCGATGGCCTGCAAGGTGGCGTCGTCGAGCCAGGACTCGAGCGGGCACACCGCCGCCGGGTTTCCTCCGAAGACCCGGGAGGTAAAGGCGTCGACCTGATAGACCGGGATCTTCATAGGTCCTTCTCGAGGAAGAGCGTACCCTCGACGGGGTTGTAGCGGTAGGGAGCGATGGCGCGGAAGCCGAGCGAGCGGTAGAGCGCGATGGCCTCCGTCATCCCGGGCAGCGTGTCGAGGCGCAGCCGCGCGTAGCCGATCGCGCGCGCCTCGGCGATGAGCGCGTCCGTGAGGCGCCGCCCGAGCCCGGTCCCGCGGGCTTCGGGGCGCACGTAGAGGCGCTTGGCCTCGCCGACGTCCGGGCCGAGGGGCCGCAGCGCCGCGCAACCCACGGCCCGGTCGCCTTCGCGCGCGATCAGCAGGCGGCCGCGAGGCGGGGCGTAGTCGCCGGGAAGGCCGGCCAGCTCGGCCGCGAAGCCCTGGAACCCGAGGTCGATGCCCAGCGCATCCGCATACTCGCGGAGGAGCGCCCGGACCTCGCCCAGGTCCCCCTCCCCGTTCACCGGCTCGATCCGCGCCATCAAGGTGGAACTCTACCGCCGATTCCTCTACAGTCCGCGGCCATGAGCGACGAGCGCGCCGGCCCCGGGGCCGCGTTCGAGGCCTTCGTCGCGCTCATCGCGCGGCTCCGCGCCCCCGGAGGGTGCCCGTGGGACCGGGAGCAGACCCACCGCAGCCTCAAGCCGATGACGATCGAGGAGGCCTACGAGGTGGTGGAGGCGATCGAGCGCGGCGACGACGAGCACCTCGCCGGCGAGCTGGGGGACCTCCTGCTGCAGGTCGTGTTCCACGCGCAGATCGCCTCCGAAGAGGGCCGCTTCGACATCGCGCAGGTCCTGCGGCGGGTCTCCGCCAAGATGGTGCGCCGGCATCCCCACGTCTTCGGGAGCAAGCCCGCCGCGACGAGCGGCGAGGTTCTCAAGAACTGGGAGGCGCTCAAGCGGACGGAGCGCGAGCAGAAGGGACACGCGGACGCGTCGCTCCTCGACAGCGTTTCCAACGCCCTCCCCGGAGTGCTGGAGGCCTACCAGATGGCGGTGAAGGCCTCTCGCGTGGGCTTCGACTGGCCCGACGCCCCGGCGGTCCTCGCGAAGCTCGACGAGGAGGTGGCGGAGCTGAAGGCGGCGGTCGGCGCGCGAGCGGGAGCGAGCGCGGTCGCCGAAGAAATGGGCGATCTGCTCTTCGCCGCGGTCAACGTCGCCCGGCTGCTGGGCGAGGATCCCGAGTCGTGCCTCAAGGCCGCCAATCGGAAGTTCCGCGCCCGCTTCCACCACGTCGAAGAGCGGCTCCAGGAACGGGGGCGCACTCCCGCAGAATCGAACCTCGAAGAGATGGAAGCGCTCTGGCAGGAAGCCAAAGGGAAAGAGAGGAGAGAGCGCTGACCCATTGGGTGCGGACGCCCGAGCAGCTTGCGCGGCTCGCCGAGTCGCTCTCCGGCTCCGCCGCGCTGGCGCTCGACACCGAGTCCGACAGCCTGCACCACCACCTCGAGAAGGTCTGCCTCGTCCAGCTCGCCACCGACCGCGGCGATGCGCGTCTCGTCGACCCCCTCGCCCTGCGGGACCTCTCGCCCCTGGCGCCCATCATGGCCGACGCCGGCATAGCCAAGGTCCTCCACGGCGCCGACTACGACGTGACGACCCTGAAGCGCGACTTCGGCTTCCGTTTCGCCGGCCTCTTCGACACGATGATCGCCGCGCGCTTCCTCGGCCGCCCCCAGATCGGCCTCCAGGGCCTGGCCCAGGCCGAGCTGGGCGTGACGCTCTCGAAGGAGAGCCAGCGCGACGACTGGTCGCGCCGGCCCCTCACCCCCACCCAGGAGCAGTACGCGCTCGCCGACGTGTCCCACCTACTGGTCCTGCAGGCGAGACTGGCGGGCGAGCTGCGGCAGCTCGGCCGGCTGTCCTGGGTCGAGGAGGAGTCCGATGCGGTGGCGGCCCTCGAGCCGGCCCGGCGCGGCCGCGACCCGGAGGCCTACCAGAAGGTCAAGGGCATGCGGCGGCTCTCGCGCCGGCAGCAGGCGGTGCTGCGCGAGATCTACGGCTGGCGCGAGAGCCTGGCCGAGACGACGGACGTTCCCGCCTTCAAGCTCTTTTCGAGCGAGGCCTTGATCGAGATGGCCGAGCGGGCGCCGCGGACCGCCGCAGAGCTGGCGCAGGTGCGAGGACTGTCGCCGCGCGTCCGGAGCCGGGGCGAGGAGCTGCTCGCCGCCATCGGACGCGCGCTCGAGCTGCCCGAGGCGGACCTGCCCCGTCTGAGTCCGCCCCCGCCGCGCCCGGTGCTCTCCGAGCCCGTCCGCAAGCGGATCGAATCGCTGCGCGCGTGGCGGACGAAGGCGGCGGCGGGCCTCGCCGTCGACCTCTCTGTGGTCCTTCCCCAGCGCCTGCTCGAGCGGCTGGCCCAGGCCGCCCCGCGCGAAGTGGGGGCGCTCGGGGAGATCGAAGGCCTGCGGCGCTGGCGCGTGGACGCGTTTGGCACGGAGCTGATCGCCGCGCTCGGG
>Ga0070699_100003971_pt1 | contig 13077 bp, 5 predicted proteins | sample KBSK1503metaG_FD_65473 | JGI IMG/M metagenome (GOLD analysis project Ga0070699, IMG submission 65473) | Corn, switchgrass and miscanthus rhizosphere microbial communities from Kellogg Biological Station, Michigan, USA - KBS K1-50-3 metaG | ecosystem: Host-associated > Plants > Roots >...
TGGCCAGGGGCAGAATCGAACTGCCGACACCGTGATTTTCAGTCACGTGCTCTACCAACTGAGCTACCTGGCCGGGCGAGGAATCCTCGCTTACCGGCTTCGCTCCGCACCGTCAACGGCGGGGAAACCGGCGCCGCACGGCCCGGACGGACCGTGCGGCGCCGGCAGGTCGCTCAAGGCAATAGCTGCGCCGTCCCGAACAAATCGACGGCGCCGGGACCCGGCAGGTCGCCCGCCGCGTCGACGAGCAAGTTGAACGACGGCGGGATGCAGAAGACGCTGACCAGGGCGGCCGGCACCGGTGCGCCGCCCACGGTGACGCCGGTGGCCGGGGAGCCGGTCTCGACGATCGTCCGCGCGACGGCGGTAGTGGTGAATGCCCCCGAGGTCCGCTGGCCGCAGCTGTTGAAACCGGCCACCGTCGCACAGTCGGCATTCGTCGAGCACAGGACCGGCAGACACGGCTGGCTGCCAGGGCATTGGCCGCACGGACCACCAGGGTTGCACGAGCAGGCCATCCCGGAGGCCGAACCATTGCAGGTGCGGGCGAACTGGTTCGAGATCTTGTTGCGGCAGAACCCGCAGAAGACGTTCACCTGATCCGGGAGGTTGACCGCGGTCTTCGAGAGCGTCCCGCTGTCGAGCAGGAACGCGATCTGGAGCGAGCCGATCGCGAGGGCGGCCGGCGGCGGGCACTCGTGGCTGCTCGGGTAGTCGCCATTCGGGCTCACCGACTCCGGCGTGCACGCGAGCCCGTCGTTCGCGCCTCCGTTGCACTTGCTGCTTGTCGGGTTGCAGACGGGGCAGACCTGGATGAAGGTCTTGCAGAATCCGCTCGGGCAGTCCGCGTCGACGATGCAGCCCTTGCCGTTGTTCCCGCCGCCCACACACGCACCCGACTCGCAGGTCCCATTGCCGGTGCAATTCGAGTCGGTGCAGCACGGGGCTCCGTTGCCCGTGCAGCGGCCCGTGTCGTTGACGCACGTGGCGCCGGTACCCGGGCAGGTATTGCTCGGCGCCGTGTTGCAGGTGCCGTTCGCGGCGCCGCAGCTGGCGCCGGGCGTCGTGCCGCCGACGCAGCGGTTCGCCAGGAGGTCCCCGTCGAGGAAGAGCAGGTCGTTCAGCGGCAGGTTGATGTTGTGCGCCTCGCCGGTCGAGCAGTCGGCTGTACCCGAGGAGGTCGCCGTGATCGTGAGGATGCCGCAGGTGCTGGTCGCTGCCGCACCGTGAGCCCCGTTCGGAATGGGCAGCGGCGGACCGAAGAGGCAACCGTTGCTCGTGCAGTGGAGGAGCTTGCACGACGCGTTGTGGCAGTTGCCGCCGCTACAGTTTCCCCCGTGCGTGCAGTCCGCCGGGACAGAGCAGGTGTCGCTCGGGCAGTCTCCGTCGTTGTTGCACGCGAGATGATGCCTCGGGCCACCGGAACAGACGTTGCCGCCCGACTCCGCGGGGCCGGTCCCGGTGAGGGTGAGCGCGGTGCCGTCGCAGCACGCGTGAATGAGGTTGAAGAAGTTGTCGGGCACGGCCGCCGGCTGCGGCACCGAGACGCCCGAGCCGCCGAAGTACAGGCCGCTGCAGGCGAGCGCCAAGAAGTTCGGGTTCCCGTCCGCGTCGAGATGGCCGCAGGCTCCCGACCCGATCGTCGTCTTGAACTTGTACTGCGTCGGCGTCCCGCCCGAGCAGCTGCAGGCCATCCCCGGCGGCGGGCACGGAGCGGTCGTGGTGGTCGTCGACGTGGTCGTCGTAGTGGTGGTCGTCGTCGGGCAGGGGTAGACCAGGACGTTGGCCGCTTCCACCTGGGACAGGATGTTCGGCCCGAGCGCGAGGCGGTTCGCCTGCGAGAGACAGGGCTGCGAGCAGATGCCCTTGGCCGTGAGCTTGGTCATCGCGGCGTTGTACTTCTGCAGCGCGGACTTGCCCTTCGCCGGGTCGTTCTCCTCGCACACGTTCTCGTCGAAGTCCTTGCCGGCGAAGAACTGGTCCGCCATCTTGATGTGGCACTTGATCGCTCCCGCGACGAGCTTGCCGAGCTCCTTGCCGACCGTGTCGGCGCACTTGAGCTCGTTTCCACTGTTCGGCTTCCAGCCGGCGTCGTCGCCGCTCGGGTCGATCAGCGCCCCCGAGGTCGAGTCGCAGTAGACGCTGCCGTTCTGCGCGTCGAGCGAAAGGGGATTCGTCTTGTCCGCGAAGAGCGTCGCCTCCTCGGCCGCCGCGAACGTGAGCTCGCTCGAGGTACAGAGCGACGACACCTTGGCAATCGCGGCGTCGAGCTTCTCCTTCGCGGACTTCCCGTTGTTGGGCCCCGTCTCGCAGGCCTCGTCATCGACGGGTGAGCCCTTGAAGACCGCATCGGCCTGCTTCTTGTGACACTTGATCACCGAAGTGACGGCCTTGCTGAAGGCCTTGGCGATGGCGTCGGCGCACTTGAGCGTTGCCGCAACGTTCGGGGCGGACGGGTTGTCCTTGCTGCCGGGAACGCACCCGGTGTCGTCGGTGGCGCACGATGTGGCCCCGCCGGCGTCACTGCAATCGAAGTGCTTTCCGGGGCCCGGGGGGACAGCAATCGCGCCGCCGGCGGTGAGGAGGAGCAGGCTACCCAAGGTGGCTGCGAGGAGGCGCTTCATGGGTTTTTCTCCGTTGGGGTCTCCCTCGGGGCGGCACGCCGGGAGGGACCGGCCCGAAAAGGGCCGGCAAACCGCGGCTTACCGCCCTCCCCTCGACGCTGTCAATATGTAAATTGCGGTCGGAGAGCCGTGGCCGCTACGGGAAAGCCTGCGCCATGCCGGGGATTGCGACGGCACCCGGGCCGGGCAAGGCGGCGGCCGCGTCGACGGTCGGGTTGAAGCTCGGCGGGATGCAGAAGATGCTGACCAGAGTCCCGGGCTTCGCCGGGCCCCCGGTCGTCAGCGCGCCCGAGGGCACACCTGTCTCGACGATGGTCCGCGCGACGTCAAGCGCGGTGAAAGCGCCCCCGGTGCGCTGGCCGCAGCTCTTGAAGCCGGTCACGCTGGCGCAACCCGTGTCCGCCGTGCAGGGCACGGCGGCGCAGAGCCCACCGCTGCATGCGGGGCACGACGCCCCCGGGGTGCACGAGCAGGCTGCACCGGTCGCGGAGCCGTTGCACCTGCGGGCGAACTGGTTGTTGACGCTGTTCCTGCAGAAGCCACAGAAGACGTTCACCTCGCCGGGGAGGTCGACCCCGGTCTTCGTCATCGTGCCCGAGTCGAGCACGAACGAGATCGGCAGGGCACCGATGTTCGCCGCGACCGGCGGCGGACAGTCGTGGCTGGTCGGATAGTCCCCGTCGATGGCGCTGTCGCCCGGTGTGCAGGTGAGCCCCTGGTTGGGGCCCCCGTCGCATTTGGCAGGAGTCGTCGCGGGGTTGCAGATGGGGCAGGGCTGAATGAAGGTCCGGCAGGTGCTGCTCGGACAGTCGGCGTCTGCGAGACAGCCCTTGCCCACGTTCGTTCCACCCACGCATGCCGCCGTCTCGCAGGTGCCGGACGTGCAGTCCCCGTCCGAGCAACACGCCGTGCCGTCGCTCGTGCAGCGGCCCGTGTCGTTGGTGCACGTGCCCGACCCACAGTTTCCGTTGTCGCTCCCGCAGCCGACCCCGGCGCGGGTGCAGTCAGCGCCGGGCGTCGAGCCGCCGGCGCACCGCATGGGCATGAGATCTGCGGTCAGGAAGAGCTGCGAGCTGAGCGGCACGTTCAAATTGGTGGTGCTGCCGATATTGCAATCGCCGGTGCCGGCGGCGTCCCCGGACAGCACGTTGATGACGCAGGTGCTCGTGGCCGCACCGCTGTGCGAGGTGTTCGGGACGGGCAGCGGCGGTCCGAACAAGCACCCCGCTTTCGTGCACTGAAGTAGCCTGCACTTCCCACCCGGGCAATCGCCGTCGGTCGTGCACGAATTGTGATGGTTGGCCCCACCGGCGCAGCGGTTGCCTCCCACTTCGGAGGGCGACGTCCCGGACACCGTGAGCGTGGTCCCGTTGCAGCACACGCGCGTGATCGACGAGCCCTGGTCCGGAACCTTGGACGGCAGTGGCACCCCGACGTCGGAGCCGCCGAAATAGAGCCCGCCACAGCTGAGCGGGAAGAAGTTCGACGTGGTGTCCGAATCCGCATGGCCGCAGGTGCCGGATCCGAGGGCGGTCACGAAGCTGAGCTTCGACGGGGTGCCGCCCGCGCAGTTGCAGGTGGCGGTGGGACACGGCGCCGGCACGCAGGTGCAGTCGGCACGGCAGCCTCGCCCGCCGCACGCCGTCGCGTCGTTGCCGTCGCACTCCTCGGTGCCTTCTTTCACGCCGTTGCCGCACCGGACCGTGTCCGTCGTGCTGGTCGTGGTCGGGGGGGGCGGACAGGCCTCGCCCGCGGGACGTGGGCTGCAGAACAGGGTGATGGCGTCGAGGTCCGGCTTTCCGCCCTTCACCTTCGCGACGACCCGTAGCGGCTGCCTGCCCGGCTTGTTGCCCGGGTTTCTCGTGCGCCTCGCGGAGCCGGGGTGCGCGAGGACCGTGATGGTACCTTCATCGCCGCATAGCGATTGGCTCAACTTGCTACTCAAACCACCCGTGAGCGCGGATCGGAATTTGGGCGGAATGACCTGGATGCTCTTCAACCCGGACGTGGGGGGCGTGCAGCCCGCGACATCGTGCTGGTTGATGCAGAGCCTGATCTTGAACGTGCACTGGCCGTCGCACTTGTGGTCCTGGTCGCAGGGATCGCCGTCCTTGCACTTGACCTGCGGCATGCCGCTCGAACTGGTCGCGTCGATGCCCTCGAATTCCGAATAGCAATCCGTTTTCGTTCCGTGGCCCCCCGCGATCCGGGCCAGCGCTCTCGCGGCGACGCCCAGCGTCATGGCGACCGCGACGAGGCCAATCAACACACACCTCGCCCAACCCAAACAATGCTTCGCCATGCGGTCTCCTCTCGCGCCGAACGATCGGTCGACCCGGGCGTTAGCAGGGATCGGCTCGACCGGTCAATAAGGCGCCGAGCGGTACTGCACGGGCGCGTCCATGCAGAAATTGACGCTTCGGCCGGCCGCTGTTAACACACCGCTCCATGCCGAAAACGCTGATCACGGGCGCCGCTGTCGTGCTGCTTGCGGTAGTTCGAGCGTCCGCACAGCCCGAGACCGAGCCATCGACCGTGCCCCCCGCGACCACACCGCCCGCGGCAGCCCCCGCGGTCTCGGTGACGACCGAAGTCCGGGGCAACGTCCCGCAGGACATCGTCGGCCGCTGGTTTGCCGTCTGCCAGGTGAAGCTGCTTTCCGGAGCAGCGCGGCCGATCACGCGGCTCTTCGAGATACGGAAGGGATCGGAGCATCTGGAGGTCGCCCTTGGCGGCGACGTCCCCACCTCCGTTACCCAGAAGGTGAACGCTGCCGCCGGCACCGGCCAGGCATGGACTCCCGCCGCGGACGACCTCCGCGAGGTCGACAAGAACTGGCGGCCGCTAAGAATCGATCCGCGTACGTACGCGAAGGTCGAGTATCGGGTGCTCGGCAGCGACGCGTTCCCGCCGGAATTCACCGAGGACGAGACGACCAAGGGCAGCCAATTCGCCATCGACATGAAGGAAAGCTTCGCCGGTGCCCAGTCGGTCAGGATGACGTACTCGGTCTTCGGCGTCCGGGACCGCACGCCGACGGTGCTCAGCGGCACGGCGGTCATTTCGACGATCGCCGTCGGACCTTTTCCGCTGCCGATCACGCTGAAAGGTGATTTTCAGGCCTTCCGGCTCGGGGAAGCACCGCCACGGTCCGTGATGCAGCGGCTGTTCGACCTCTTCTCGGGCTGCGGCCGCCGCTGACGGCACGCCGTCGACCGTCGCTACGGCAGCGCCCGAAGCTTTCCCGGAATCGAGACGGCGCCCGGAGCGGGCAGGTCGGCCGCGGAATCGACGAGCGCGTTGAAGCTCGGCGGGATACAGAAGATGCCCACCAGCGTCGCCGGCTTCTCCGCCCCGCCCGTCGTCACCGGGCCCGCCGGCGATCCCGTCTCGACGATGGTCCGCGTGACGTCGGTAGTGAGGAAGGCCCCCGACGTCCGCTGCTGGCAGCTCGTGAAGCCCGCCACCGAGGCGCAGTCCGCGTCGGTCGTGCAGGGCACCGGCAGACACGGCGCCCCGCCGCAGGCGTTGCACGGCAGCCCGGGGTTGCAGGTGCAGCTGGCGCCTGTCGCCGATCCGTTGCACCGACGAGCGGACTGATTGGTGATCTTGTTCCGGCAGAACGGACAGAACACGTTCACCTGGCTCGGCTTGTTGACGGCGGTCTTGCTCACCGTCCCCGTGTCGAGCACGAAGGAGATCGGCAGCGCACCGATGTTTGCCGCCGCCGGCGGCGGACAATCGTGGCTCGTCGGGTAGTCTCCGTTGAGCGCGCTGTTTCCGGGCGTGCAGACGAGACCGTCGTTGGGACCGCCCTGGCATTTGTTGCTGGTCGGGTTGCAGATCGGGCAGGACTGAATGAAGGTCCGGCAGGTACTACCCGGGCAATCGGCATCCGTGATGCAGCCGTGGTTCGCGTTCGACCCGGCCGCACACGCCCCGGTCTCGCAGCTACCGAGCGTGCAATCCGCGTCCGAGCAGCAGACCGTGTTGGCGGGGTCCGGGGCCGTGCAACGGCCCGTATCGTTAACGCAGGTGCCGCCCGGGCACGGCGTGCCGCTCGCGACGGTACCGCAACCGCCGATGGCAGCGCACTGACCACCCGCATTCGACCCACCGCTGCACCGCATCGGCAGAAGGTCCTGGGTGAGGAAGAGCTGCGAGCTGAGCGGAATGCTCAGCCCCGTCGTCGATCCGGCGACGCAGTCCGCGGCCCCCGTCGCGTCTGCGGCCGCCACGTTGATCACGCACGAGCTGGTTGCCGCTCCGCCGTGCCCCGTATTCGGGATCGGCAACGGCGGTCCGAAGAGGCAGCCGGTGGTCGTGCACTGGATGAGCTTGCACTTCCCGCCGGGGCAGTCCCCGTCGCTGATGCAGGCGTTGTGATGGTTCGTGCCGCCCGCGCACCGGTTCCCGCCCGCCTCGCTCGGGCTCGCGCCGCTCAGCGTGATCGTGGTCCCGCTGCACGAGGCCTTCGTGACCGAGGTGCCGAGATCCGGAACGACCGACGGCAGCGGCACGCTGACCGCGGCGCCGCCGAAGTAGAGCCCACCGCACTTGAGCTGGAAGACGTTCTGGCTTCCGTCGGCATCCAGGTGGCCGCAGATGCCCGCCCCGACGCTCGTGGTGAAGGACACCTTGGCCGGCGCCCCACCCGTGCAGGTGCACGTCGAGCCGATGGTCGTCGAGGTCGTGGAGGTCGACGTCGTGGTCGTCGTGGTGGAGGTCGTCGACGTGGCGATCGTCGAGGTGGTGGTGGTCGTCGACGTCGTGGTGGTCGTCGACGTCGTGGTGGTCGACGTCGTGGTCGTCGTGGTGGTGGCGATCGTCGAGGTGGTGGTGGTCGTGCTCGACGTGGTGGTGGTCGTTGTGGTGGTCGTGCTCGACGTCGTGGTCGTGCTGCTCGTCGCCGTCGTCGTCGTGCTCACGGTCGTGGTCGTCGTGGACGTCGATGTCGAGGTGGTGGTTGTCGTCGTCGTGGTCGTCGACCCGGTCGCCGGCACGATGAAGGCAGCGCCGTCCATGTTGAAGAAAAGGGCGTGGACGTCGCAGTAGAAGGGGTAGGTCCCGGGCGTCGCAAGCGTGAAGGACGCGCTCGAACCGCTCGTCGTGGGCGTGATCGGGCTCGACGGGTCCGGCACCTTCGTCCCGTTGACGACCTCCCCGCCGATCAGCGGGTGGAACTGGAAGCTGCCGCTGAAAGTGACCCGCGTGCCCGCGCTGGCCACGAAGCACTTCGGCGAGTAGGCGAAGGTGGGCGCCCCGGTGAACGTGACCGTGACCTCCGGCTGCCCGGTCAGGTCGGTCGCACTCGCGCGGTCGCAGCCGTTCACCAGCGCGGTGGTCGTGGTACTCGTGGTCGAGCTGGTCGAGGTTGTGGTGGTGACCGGCGGCTGGGTCGTGGAGGTCGACGTCGTCGTCGAGCTCGTGGTCGTCGTGCTGCTCGTCGATGTCGTCGTGCTCGTCGTACTGCTGGTCGACGTCGTCGTCGTACTCGTGGTGGTAGTCGTGGCGATCGTCGTCGTCGTGCTGCTCGTGGTGGTCGTCATCGCGACCGGCGCGGTCGTGGTCGTCGTGCTCGAGGTGGTCGTACTCGAGCTGGTCGTGGTGGAGATCGTCGTGGTGGTCGTCGTGCCGCTGACCGCGGCCGTCAGCTGGGCGAGCCCCGGCAGGGACACGGCGCCCGGGCCGGGCAGGTCAGCGGAGGAATCCACCAGCAGGTCGAAGCTGGGGGGGACGCAGAAGGTACTCACCAGCGTCGCCGGTTTGGCGGGGCCTCCGGTCACGAACGCCCCCGCGGCCGACCCCATCATCATGATCGTCCGTGCCGGATTGAACGAGGAATCGGTCTCGGCAAACGCACCCGCGCTGCGCTGGCCGCAGCTCGTGAAGCCCGTCACCGTCGCGCAGTCAGCGTCCGACTTGCACGCCACGGCCGGTCGCTTGAACGTATCGCTCACCTTGTTCCGGCAGAAGCCGCAGAAGACACGGGTCTGGTCGGGCAGGTCCGTAGCGCCGAGAGACGCCGCGCCCGTGCCGAGCACGAAGTTGATGGCGAGCGGCGCGCCGATCGTGAGCGACGCCGGGGGCGGGCAGTCGTGGCTCGTCGGATACGCGTCGCTCACCTGGGAATCGCCCGGCGTGCACAGGAGGCCGTCGTTCGGTCCGCCGTTGCAGAGCTTCGTCGTCGCGTTGCAGATCGGGCACGTCTGGATGAGGGTGCTACAGCTGCCCCCGGAGCAGTCGTCGTCCGTGATGCAGCCGAAGCCTGCGTCGCTGCCGCCCACGCACCGCGCCGTCTCGCAGGCGCCGCCGACTCCACAGTCCGAGTTCGAACGGCATGCCGTGTTCGCTGGCCGCGTGCCGCGCCGGCACCGCCCGGTGTCGTTTTGACACGTGCCGCCCGGGCAGTCGGCCGCCGTCCTGCAGAACGCCCCGGGTTTCGATCCCCCACTACAGCGATCGGGCAGCAGATCGCCGGTCAGGAAGAGGCTGGCGCTGAGCGGCAGCTTGAGGTCCGTCACGGATCCGGCGGCGCAGTCGGCCGTGCCCTGCGCATCGTCCGCGACCCGAATGATCAAGCACGTACTCGTGGGGGCGCCGCCGTTGCTGCCGTTCGGGATGGGGAGGGGCGCCTGGAAGAGGCAGCCGCCGCCCGTACACGTCCGGACGCTGCCGGTGTCCGTGGGCGTCGTTGCGCCGAGTGTCAGCGTGTTCCCGTTGCATCCGGCCACCCGGAGCGACGAGACGCCCGTGTCGGGTACGAGGGCCGGGAGTGGGACGGCGTCGCCCACGCCGCCGAAGAAGAGACCGCCGCACGCCAGGTCGAAGAACGGCCGCCCGAAGCTGTCCTTCAAGGAGCCGCAGCTGCCGCTTCCGGTCGTGATGGTGAAGGTCAGCCGCTCCGGAGCGCCGCCGGCACAGGTGCAGACGCCCGGCAGCGTCGACGACGTGCTGGTGGTCGTGGTCGTCGCCACGGTGGTCGATGTCGGCGCCGTGCTCGTCGTGCTCGTGCTGGTCGTCGACGTGACCGGGATGGTGGTCGTGGTCGTCGACGACGGACACGGCCGATCCGCAGGCCGAGGCCGGCAGACGAGCATGAGCGTGTCCGAGTCGACGACCGGTGTCACGTTGCGGCCGAACGCGACCACGCGCAGCGGTTGCCGGCGCGGGTGGTCCGGCCCGAACGGTCCCCGATGGGCCTCGACCGCGATCGGCACGAAGTCGCCGCACCCCGGCTTCGTGATGTCCAGCCCCTGCTTGAGCGTTGCGAACCGCGGGGGGTGGACCTGCAGGCCCGCGAGACCGTCGGTCGGCGGCGCGCAGACCGGGATCTCGGGGTCGTTCTGGTTGACGCAGAGGCGAATCTTCCACTCGCAGAAGCCGTTGCCGCACACCCCGTCCTGGTCGCACGGGTCGCCGTCGACGCACTCGACGCGCGGCGGATGCGAATTGGGGATCGCCGTGACGCCGTCGAACTCCGAATAGCAATCGGCTCGCGTGTCGTGTCCACCCGCCACTCGAGCGGAGACGGGCCCCGGCAGAGCCGAGCCGGCGGCCAGCACAGTGGCAAGACAAAATTGAAGTCTTATCCCATGCCATCTACTGGCTTGCATGGCGATCCTTGAGGGTCCCGCGGAGCCCGCCGTGGCTTAACAGGGATGGCTTCGCGACGTCAACAACAACGCCGCGGGGACACGCGCGCCGGGAGGGCGACTATCGTCTATGACGCAGCGCTCCGGACATGCGCTCTGCGATAGGCGGGAAAACCCGCCAGCGGCCGGCGCCTACGGCGAGGGCGGACCTTCGGGCGAGAAGAAATCGTCGCCCGGGAACAGCTCGCGCGCGACGGCGGCGGTGTCCGCCGCATCCGCCTCGCGCCCGGCCTGCCGGTAGCTGTACACCAGGCCCCGGTAGGCGTCCTGCACGGGGGCCACCTTGATCAGACGCTGGAAGGCGCTCGCCGCGCCCTCCCAGTCCTGCAGGTCGATCGCCGTGGCTCCGAGCCCGAGGAGCGCCTCCGGCTGTGTCGGGGCGAGCCGCACCGCCTGCTCGAAGGCCTCGCGCGCCGCCTTGAAGCGGCCGAGGCCGCGCAGCGCATGGCCCTTGACCACGTAGGCGTTGGGGATGTCGGAGCGGATGGCGATGGCACGTTCGGCGGCGTCGAGCGCGGGGTTGAAGGCAGTCTGGGTGTTGTTTATGGCCGCGATGTTGATCCACGCGGGGACGTATTTCGGGTCGAGGTCGGTCACCCGACGAAAGACTGTGATCGCCTCGATCGGCTTGTCCTGGCGCTGGAGGATCACGCCGATGTTGTACAGGCTCGCCTTGTCCCCCGGGTAGATGGCCAGGGCCCGCCCGAACTCCTTGATCGCATCGTCCTGCTGATCGGCGTCCGAATAGGCCGTGCCGAGCATCCGATGCGCGCGGGCACTCTCCGGTGCGGCCGCCGCCGTGGCCTGGGCGAGGCGGAGCTCGTCGTGCCAGACAGGGTTCCGGAGCACGGTGAGGGTGCCGCCCGCGACGACGAGCACGGCCGCCACCACGGCTCCGATCGTCCGGCCCCCTACCTCGGCCAACCGTGCGAGGGGAAGCGCCACGAGCGCACAGAATCCGACGCTCGGCAGGTAGAGCATGTCCTCCCGGAAGAGCGCGTCCGCGACAAACGGGACGTTGGACACGATTCCATAGGTGAGCAGCGCGAAAGCCATCCAGAAGAGGGCGACGCGATGCCGGGTCCATAGAACGTTGGCCACCACCGCCAGGGCGACGCCGGTGAACAGCCCGACGAGGGCGCCCGGCTGGGCCAGAGACTGCACGCCGGCCAGCTGGCGATACGAGTAGTCGGCGGAGAGCGGCGCGGGAACGAAGAGCTTGGAGACGGCGAGAGCCGTCACCTTGAGACCGGTCACGATGCGGAGCCCGGCGGGCAGCAACGCCGCGGGATTCGACTGGAAGAGCGCCGTCTGATCGACTTCGCCCGCGCTGCTCAGCGCGGCACCGCGCAGGACGAGGTAGGCCCCGGCCAGCACGGCAAGTGCCGCATACAGCACGACCCGCCTCGCCCCAGAACGGCGGTCGGACGACGCGACAGGCGGCAGGACGAAGTCAGCGAGGGGCAGCAAGAGGACGACCGGAAGCGCCTGCTCGTCGGCGAGGAGCGCCAGCGCGCACGCCGTGAGCGCGCCGAGCTCGCGCAACGCCGAGCCTCCGCGCCGCCACCAGAGGAGCGCGAGCAACAGCAGGGCGGTACTCAGGACGGACCCGCGGCTCGCGATGTGGGCGACCGCTTCGGTGTGGATCGGGTGCACGGCGAATAGCAGCCCCGCCAGCGTGGCCGCGGGCGGCGAGAGGCCCGTCGCCGCGGCGGTGAGCACCACCAGGGCCGCCGCTATCACGTGGAAGACGACGTTTGCGAGGTGGTGGACGAGTTGGACGTCGGCGCCCATGACGTGCGCGGCCACGAACGTCCAGGCGGTGAGCGGACCGTAGGTCCCCTTCGACCCACCGCGCACGATGACGCCCGGCGCAAGCAGCAGGCTGTGCACGTTGAGCGGATGACCAGCCGCCAAGCTGAAGGCGATGGTCTGGACGTCGTCGGCGAGGAAGCCGTTCGACAGGGCGTTGACGTAGACGATCAGCGCCAGACCCGCGGCAACGGCGGCACCGGCGCGGACGCCGCCCGGCCGCTCTCCTCGGGACGCGTCCGAATGGGGTAGGTGCTTTGCGGCCTCGGCCATCCGGCGGAAGCTAGCGGCGGTGGCGTTCCTGGTCAACGTGGCGCGTCTTTGGACGAAAAGGCTGGACGACCAGGAGAGCGGTTGCGCGTCGAACGGGGAGCCCGCACCGTCGTGCGGGCTCCCGTTCGGACCGCCTACGGCAGGTTCTGCGTCGTGCCCGGGAGGGAGACGGCGCCCGGACCCGGCAGGTCCGCCGCGGAATCGACGACCGCCGTGAAGCTAGGCGGGATGCAGAAGATGCTCACCAACGTCGCCGGCTTGGCCGGGCCGTTGGTGGTCAGGGCGCCAGCCGGCGAGCCCGTCTCGTGGATGGTGCGGGTGACGTTGGTATTGCTGAAGGCGCCCGAGGTCCGCTGCTGGCAGCTCGTGAAGCCCGTCACCGGGGTGCAGTCCGCGTCTACGTTGCATGGCACGGCGAAACAGGGCCCGTTGCCCGGGCACTGATTGCACGGGACGCCCGGGTTGCACGAGCAGGCCGCTCCCGACGGCAAGCCGCCGCACCGGCGGCCGGACTGGTTGGTGACCTTGTTCCGGCAGAACTTGCAGAACACGTTCACCTGACTCGGCATGTCGACCGCGGTCTTGCTCGTCGCCCCCGTGTCGAGGATGAAGGCGATCGGCAGCGCGCCGATGTTGCTCGCGGCCGGCGGTGGGCAGTCGTGGCTGGTCGGGAAGTCGCCGTCGAGCGCCCCGTCGCCCGGCGTGCACGCGAG
>Ga0070699_100003972_pt1 | contig 13077 bp, 9 predicted proteins | sample KBSK1503metaG_FD_65473 | JGI IMG/M metagenome (GOLD analysis project Ga0070699, IMG submission 65473) | Corn, switchgrass and miscanthus rhizosphere microbial communities from Kellogg Biological Station, Michigan, USA - KBS K1-50-3 metaG | ecosystem: Host-associated > Plants > Roots >...
TTCCTGCGGTACGCCGACGGTGACGCACTCGATCGATTCTTGGGATATTCAACCTATTACGATGGCGCCGAGCTTGTAGACCTCCTTGGAGGCGACACCGGCAAAAGCGCCGATCCGTACATTGGACTTCATCGACTAAAAGCGTCGTGGGACTCGAGGGCCTCTGAGGATCTGATCAGCCGGATGCTTTATCTAGACTTGAAGTACTACCTGCCGGGTCTTGGGCTATCGTACATGGATAAGGCGAGTATGGCCGCATCCGTAGAGGTTCGTGTTCCCTTGCTTGATGACGGCGTGGTGGACGTCGTTTCGAGGCTCCCGGGACACCTGAAAGTCAATGGGATGTCGACGAAAGTCATTCTAAGGCGGGCCTTAAAAGGCAAGATACCAGACGTGATTCTGAATCGAGAGAAGGCTCCGTTCGCAGCGCCCGTAAGGTCGTGGTTGAGAGGACCCCTTGAGTCCATGGTTGGCGACTTGCTCCATACTGACCGGGTCATGGCGCGCGGTCTTCTCAACCCGACCGTTGTTCAAAGGATGGTCCGGGAACACAATCGTGGCGTCGAGGATCATTCGCTTCGGCTCTGGGCGCTCCTGACCCTTGAAGTCTGGTTGCAAGAGTTCTTCGACCAGAACCTTGTCTACAAAAGGCCTGAGAATTGGTCTCCCGACGAGCCGGAAAACATTTCCACACAAGACTCCATGCCCGCACCCCTGGAGGTATCGCCTGAAACAGCTCACCCTTGACCCCACATCAGGCGATTTGTCCTTTGCCGAAGTCGCCGTTCCTCTTGCCGGCCGCGGTCGGGCTGTTGTCCGCGTCACGCACTCACTCGTCTCCACGGGTACCGAGTTATCCAAGCTCGACCTCGCTAGAAAATCCATATGGGAGAAGGCTCGAAGCCGGCCGGATCAGGTTGCCAAGGTTGTCGCTGCCGTCCGGTCCGAGGGTGTTGTAGCGACAGCGCAGAGGGTGCGCGAGCGTCTTGGAACGCCGCAGCCCCTGGGATACTCGCTCTCAGGCGTTGTCGAGGCCTCCGGCGATGAGTGTGGGGGAATCGGTGTTGGCATGCGTGTCGCCTGCGGCGGCGCGACGGCGTCGCACGCGGAGTATGTTTCCGTCCCCGCCAACCTCGTCATCCCGATCCCACGAACCGTAGCATCAGAAGACGCCGCGTTTGCGATCGTAGGGGCGATTGCGATGCACGGACTGCGCACGGGCGGATTGGCGCTGGGGGACCGCGTCCTCATTGTTGGCCTGGGCTTGGTGGGTCAGATCGCAGTGCGTCTCGCAGTTGCTGCCGGCGCCCACGTCTTTGGAGTCGACCCGCGCGCAGACCGGGCTCAGCTCGCCATGGATTCGGGGGCGGAGGCTGCCCATACGGCCCTCGATCAAGCCACCTCCCAGGCCATCCAGGCGTGGAGCGGAGGGCGTGGAGCGGACCTGGTGCTCGTAGCGGCGGGAGGATCTGATAACTCACCACTGGTGCTGGCAGGCGAAGCCGCCCGGGACCGAGCCAAAGTGGTCGTAGTGGGGGCGGTCGACCTCGAGCTGCCGCGCGAAACCTATTATCACAAGGAACTGAGTTTGGTCGTCTCCCGTTCCTACGGCCCAGGGCGTTACGATCCTGAATTCGAAGAAAGGGGATACGCATATCCTCCCGGATTTATCCCCTGGACTGAGCGTCGCAACATCGAGGAGTTCCTTTCCCTGCTGGATACGGGGCGGGTATCGCTCGGGGGGTTGGTCGGAATCACCCTGCCCTTTGAGGACGCGCCACAGGGGTACAAGCTCCTGTCTGGTGAAAGCGGCCCGGCTCCCATTTCGCTTGTATTGGAATACGCCACAGTCAAGTCGATCGAGCCTCCGCCGCAACACCGGAAACGCCTCCCTGGACACGCGGATCGGGGCGTTCGGCTGGCGTTTCAGCCTCGGCCCCTTCGCATCAGCATGATCGGCGTAGGGAATTTTGCGACAGGCACGCTCCTTCCGGCGATATCGAAGGTTCCCAGCGCCACCCTTTTAAAAGCTGTCGCGTCGAATCCACTCAGGGCCGAGGCGGTTCGAGGACGTTGGAAATTTGCAGGGGCCGGGACGGACGCCTCCTCGACTCTCGCGGATACCGAGGCAGAAATCACCTTCATCGCGACGCGCCACGACACGCACGCCACATTTGCCGAGACAGCACTTCGGGCAAATCGCGCCGTTTTTGTCGAGAAGCCCCTCGCGATCACGGAGGAGGATCTCGATCGGGTTGCGACGACTCTCCGCGCCACGTGCGGTCGGTTGATGGTGGGGTTCAACCGCCGCTTTGCGCCGGCCATCGGATGGGCGACGGAACGTCTCGGAGCCGATCGCGGCGGGATACGCTTCCTCTGTCGCGTGAATGCGGGTCCTCTCCCCACCGATCATTGGCTGCTCGATCCGGACGTGGGCGGAGGCCGACTGCTCGGGGAAGCCTGTCATTTCATCGACCTGGCCTGCCACGTAATCGGAAGTGAACCGGTGGAGATTCTTGGCCGGGATCGGGACGCCGGGCGCGGGATGAGAACACCACAGGACTTCGGCGTGGAGATTTCCTTCGCAAACGGGTCCACGGCAATGATCGAGTATGTCTCGAGCGGGGACGCCTCGTTGGCCAAGGAACGGTTCGAGATCCACCGCCAAGGGTTGTCCATCGTCATCGAAGACTTCCGGAAGGCGGAGTGCTACAGAGCGGGCAAAGTCTCGCGAGTGAAGTGGGCCACCCGTGACAAGGGTCACCGGGCCGAGGTGCGAGCCTTCCTCGAGGCTGTGCGTACCGGCGCGCCGACGCCAATCCCCGAGGAGGAGTCCCTTCGGAGCACGGCGCTCACCCTCGCCGCCGCTCGCTCCATGCGGGAAGGGCGCCCGATCCCCTGGGAGGGGTGCTGATTTGACTCCGGCCGCCGCGCTTGCCTCGACTCTAGCACGCGCGAAGGCCACGGAATGGGCCGGCTCCGACCCGTACGACGGCTTGATGACTCCAACGGGGCGGTTGATCGCTTCCATGGGCCGCCTGCCGCGATTCGCGTTCTCGCAAGTCATGCTTCGCGTTTCGTCGATTCGCAAACTGCTTCGCCCCGCTCCGTCCGTGAACCCGAAGGCGCTAGCGCTCTTCTTGGGCGCGGTTGCAGCCGGTCGCAACGAGCTAGGTGAGGCACGGGCCCGCGACTTGGCCGTCGAGCTGATCGAACGCATCTCCCACCAGGGGAAACCACACTCTGCCGACTCCATTGGCTGGGGCTACCCATTCCACTGGCAATCGCGTTCCTTCTGGGCTCCGGCGGGGATGCCAAATGCGGTAGTCACGGCGACTGTCGGCTGGAACTTGCTCGACTGCGCGGAATTCATGGGTATCGACCGGGCCCGCGTGCTCGGGTTGGCCGCGGCTAGGTTTCTCGCAGAAGAGCTTCCAACAACCGAAGTCGGTGCGGGGTCTGCGCTCAGCTACACGCCGAACGACCGCACTCGAGTGATCAATATCTCCGCGCTGGCGGCGCGGTTGCTCGTCCGAGCCGCCGGCTTTACCACGATCGCGGCGGCGGGAGTGAAGGCCGAACGCCTGACTCAATTCGTCCTAACGCACCAGCGACCCGACGGCTCCTGGCCCTATGCGGCCGATCGCGGAGGCGAATGGGAGGACTCGTTCCATACGGGATATGTGCTGGAGTCGTTGCTCTACCTCGGACGAAACGGGATCGAAGTTCCGTCGAGTACCATGTCGCGAGGATTTGCAGCGTACGGCGGATTCTTCGAAGCCAGCGGTGCATCGCGCCTGTACCGCGAGAATTCAACCCTCCTCGATGCTCACTCGGCGGCGCAGGGGATCATCACCTATTTGGCCGCGGGAGACCCGGAGATCGCCACCCGAATCTCCGGCTGGGCGTTGAATGCGCTCTGGATCGAAGAACGGGGTCACTTCGGATACAGAATCGTGAACGGCCGGCGCGACGAGAGGGAATTCATTCGCTGGGTTCAGGCCTGGATGGCTCTTGCGATGGCGAAGGCGGCTGCCCTGGAGGACGCCGGAGAGGTTCGGTCGCGCCTCGCGGGAACCTCCCGATGAACGTCTGGATCGACGTCGACAACGCGCCTCACGTTCAGATTTTCCGTCCGATCATTCATCGACTTGCGGCACAGGGAGCAAACGTCACCGTCACAGCCCGCTCTCGAACTTACGTGCCCCAACTCCTCGATGCGGCGGGGATCGAGCACACGATCGTCGGGGAAGGGCAGCCACGGGGCACGGCGGCGAAGGCTCTGGCGATGGGGGCGCGCGTATTCGATCTGATCCGTTTTGGCTCGAGACGTCGATTCGACGTCGCTGTGGGACACGGATCCCGGTCCCTCGCGGTGGCGGCCCGCTTCCTGAGGGTCCCTAATCTGACGATGTACGATTACGAGCACGTGACCAACTGGGTCTTTCGGCGCTTTTGCGATCGAGTTCTCATCCCGCGCGCCGTCTACGATCGGGCGCCCATCGAACGGCGCGGACACCCGTTCCTTCCATTTGATGGATTCAAGGAGGAGATCTACCTGGCCGAATTCGAACCGGATGCAGGAATTCGCGCTCGCCTCGGGATCAGCGGGGATGCGGTGCTTGTCGTTCTCCGGCCACCGAGCACGTCCGCCCACTATCATGATGCTCGAAGTGAGGCGGTCCTCGACGCGATCCTGCGGCGCATTGGAAACAACCCCGCCGTAACCGCGGTCTGGCTTCGGCGCGACCCGTCAGACTCCATTCCCGATTTGGCGCGCGCGGCGAATTTCGCGCACCTACCGGAACCCATCGACGGCCCCTCCCTACTTGCGGCCGCGGACCTGGCAATCTCGGGCGGGGGAACCATGAACCGCGAAGCGGCCCTGATCGGGACCCCGGCCTATAGCATCTTCACGGGTCCCTCCGGCGCCCTGGATGAGCAACTCGTGCGTTCCGGGAGGCTCAGGATGGTCGCCACCTCGGCCGATGTGGATCGTATTGGGTTCGAGCGCAAGCCAACCAAGAATGCGCCGCGACCGTCGCCCGGATTGCGCGAGTTCGTGCTCCAGCAGGTATATGACCTGGCGCGGATCCAACGCGAACAGCCCATAGGAGACCGTCATGCCCGTCCCGTTCGTTGACTTGAAGGCCCAGTATCGGGCGATTCGCCAAGAGATCGATGCCGCGATCCAAGATGTCGTGACGAATACCGCATTCGCCTTGGGACCTGCGGTCGAACGGTTCGAGGCGGACTTCGCCGAGTTTCTAGGAGTACGCCACGTCGTTGGAACCAGCAACGGAACGACCGCGATTCAGCTCTCCCTATTGGCCATGGATGTGGGGCCCGGTCATGAAGTCATCGTGCCGGCGCACACCTTCATCGCCACGGCGGAAGCAGTGTCTCATGTCGGTGCTACGCCGATCCTGGTCGATGTTCTCGAGGATACCGGCAACATGGATCCCGATCGCCTCGAGGCCGCCATCACGCGACGGACCCGGGCGATCATCCCGGTTCATTTGTACGGGAACCCTGCCGATCTCGACAGCATTCTCCAAATCGCTGAGGCCAGAGGGATCCCGGTCGTGGAGGACGCTTGCCAGGCCCACGGTGCCCGTTATCGCGGCCGGCGCGTGGGATCCTTCGGCACGCTGTCCTGCTTCTCGTTCTATCCCGGGAAGAACCTCGGCGCCTACGGAGAAGGAGGAGCGGTCGCGACCGACGACGCAGATCTCGCCGCGCGAATCCGGCGGCTCCGAGATCACGGACAGTCCCAGCGATACCATCACGCGGAGATTGGTTACAACGCCCGACTCGAAGGAATTCAAGGCGCTGTCCTTACCGTGAAGCTAAAACACCTGGACGGATGGAACCGGTCGAGGCGAGAGCACGCGAGTTATTACTCGTCTCGCCTCGGGCCAACGGGCGTTCGCGTGCCGGTCGTTCGCACCGAATGCGAGCCGGTCGTCCATCTCTACGTCGTTCGCGCGGATGATCGAGACGGCTTGAGGGCGCACCTCGAAGGTCGCGGCGTACAGTCCGGCCTTCACTACCCGACCCCGGTTCATCTTCAGCCGGCCTATGCTCACCTGGGCCACGGAATTGGAGCGTTTCCCGTTGCGGAGTCATGGGCCCGGGAGTGCCTATCGCTTCCGATGTATCCAGAACTGACAACCGATTTGCTCGATCAGGTAATTGACGGCGTGAAGGCGTTCGGCCTAATCGCTGTCCCGCAATCAAATAAGCGTTGACAGAACCGCACGGTGGTTGATTCACTACCCGCCGACGGGGACAGGGAGACCCCGAGCTAGGTCCGCACATCGATCGGCGACGCAAGCCGCCGGGAGGACCGCTCTGAGCCAGGAAGGTCGCGCCGCAATTCCCTCCGGCAGCGCCGGACGGGATGAGCTTCCGCTGCCGCGCACGGGATTTCCGTCCGTGTCGCAGCCCCTCCACCGCCTCATCATCACCGCCATCATCCTCGCCGACCTCGTCGCGGTCGGCCTTGGCTTCGCGCTTCCCTCCCTTCTTAGATTCTCGACGGACACGCTCGGCGAGGCGATGGCGACCGCGAGCGGTCTCGCCGTCGCTGGATTAGGCGCCGTCTTGTGGGTCGCGATCCTGGCGGCTCGTGAAGCCTACGCCCCACGCGTTCTCGTTTCCGTGTCGAGCCAGCTCGCACGCATCGTGAGCGCCGCGGTGCCCGCTTGGGTCCTAACCCACATCCTCGCCTTTCTTCTCAAAGCGCAGGTCCCGTTCGAGAGTCGGTTGGCGGTTGGTCTTTCGCTTCCTTCGATCATCCTTCTGCTCGTTCTTGTTCGCCTGGGGGCCACACGACCCCTCGCACGTAGAGCCTATCGACGCGTCGCCACCGGGCCCGTTCTGATCCTCGGGGACACCGAGCGTGCCGATCGTCTCGCACGCGACATCGCAGATTCGGATGCTCGCGCGCGTGCGGTTGCGCTCCGACCGCTGTCCGCCACATCCTCTGAATTGGCAGCGGGTTACGTGCTGGAGTATGGAATAGGAGAGGTCGTCGTCGAACCGGACGGCAGGAGCACGGAAGAGGTGTTCGACACGGCGTTTGCCTGCCTTGATGCCCGGGCCGAGGTGAGGATCGTATCGAATCAGTTCCAAGTGCTCATGGGACGAACCGCGATTGGCGATGTCGAAGGGATTCCCGTGATGCAATTCCGGCGTTTCGACCTTGCCGGGCCAGAAGTCGGGGTCAAACGATTCGTCGACGTGGTTGGCTCCGCCATCGGCCTCATTTTGCTCTCCCCGGTGCTTCTTGCAATTGCATTAGCGATCAAGTTTTCCTCGCCTGGGCCGATCTTCTTCCGCCAGGAACGAGTGGGTCTTCGCGGGAAGCGCTTCACGATGTTCAAGTTCCGGTCCATGGGTGCTGGAAACGACCCCAAGATTCATCAGGACTACCTCAAGTCGTTCATCCGCGATGGCGCACCGGCAGCCGTCGGTGAAGACGGAATCAAGATCTACAAGCTTACACACGACCCCCGCGTGACGCGGGTCGGGGCTTGGATCCGCGCGTTCTCCCTGGACGAATTGCCACAACTCTGGAACGTCCTGAAGGGCGATATGAGTTTAGTTGGACCCCGCCCCTGCCTTCCGTTCGAATGGGACCTTTACCGGCCCTGGCAGCGTCGGCGCTTGGATGTTTCACCCGGCTGCACCGGCCTCTGGCAGGTGACGGCCAGGAGCCATGTCGGTTTCGAGGAGATGGTAATTCTGGATCTGCACTACGCGCATCACGGAACAGTCTGGCGGGATCTGGCGCTCATCGCGCAAACGATTCCCGCCATGATCCGCGGCAGGGGCAGCTACTGAGGGAGGGGCGATGCACGTCGGGGTGATCGGTTGCGGTTACTGGGGGCCCAATCTCATCCGGAATTTGCTCGAGAACCGGAAGTGCGAATCCGTAACGGTCTGCGATCGCAGCGAGGAGAATCTCGAGCGAGCGCGATCCCGTTTTCCGCATTTGAGGTGCTTCGACGACGTCGATGATCTGCTCGCCGACCGAAGTATCGAGGCGGTTCTGATCGCCACGCCGGTCTCCACACACCACGCCCTGGCGCGGGCCTGTCTCGAATCGGGGCGCCACACGTTCGTGGAGAAGCCGCTGGCGGCATCGGCAGGAGAGGCGGCGGATTTGATTCGCGTCGCGGATCGAGCCGGCGTGACGCTGATGGTGGGGCACACGTTCGAGTTCTCTCCTCCCGTCGTCAAGATCAAGGAGATCATCGATTCCGGAAGCCTGGGCCAGATCTATTATGTGTCGGCGATCCGCGTCAATCTGGGCATTCACCAGCGCGACGTGAGCGTCGTCTGGGATCTGGCGCCACATGACCTTTCGATGCTCTTGTATTGGTTGGGCGAGAGCCCAGAGGCCGCTTCGATGATGGGCGGGGCGTTCGTCCAGCCGATGATTTCGGACGTAGCGTTCATCAACCTGCAGTTCGGCAGCGGCACGATCGCGAATATCCAGGTTTCATGGCTGGCTCCTGGTAAGCTTCGTCAGATTACGGTCGTCGGCTCGAAGAAGATGCTCATCTACGATGACACCAATGCCATGGAGCGCGTGAAGGTGTTCGACCGGGGAGTAGAGTTCAAGGAGCCCATGACCTTCAACGAGTACACGCTGACCTATCGGACAGGGGACATCGTTTCACCACACGTCCCGACAACGGAACCGCTCCAGATCGAGATCGACCACTTTCTACAGTGCGCGATAACGGGAGAGCGGCCCCGCACCGACGGATTGAGCGGGTTGCGCGTCGTTCGCGTGCTAGAAGCCATCGAGCGTTCCGGGATGAACGGAAATCGCCTGGAGCAGGTCGCCCTCGGGGTTGAAGAGGCGAAGCGGACGAGCGTTGCAGCGGCGCGACAGGAAGTGGCGGCCGGCTTGCGTAGAACCCGCGCATGAGTTTGCCGGACGCCGTCGAGGCACTTCCCGGCGTTCAGATCTATCCGAACGTGGAGATCGGCGAAGGGGCTGTGCTGGAACCGCCTCTCGTCCTTGGGAAGCCGCCGCGTGGGAAAGCGCCGGGAGAACTACGACTCGTCATCGGCCGAAACGTGGTGATCCGGCCCTTCACGACGATTTACGCTGGGTCGATGCTTGGCGACACGGTCCAGACGGGGCAGTGCGTATCGATCCGCGAGGACAACGAAATCGGCGCCGGCTCGTCGATAGGAACCGGCGCAATCTTGGAGTTCGGCAACCGCATCGGACTGCGCTCCCGCATCCACTCGGGCTGCTTCCTGGAAATGACGATCATCGAGGACGATGTATTCGTGGGGCCGCGCGTGGTCTTCACGGACGACCCGCATCCGATGGGATGCCCGCGATACAAGGAATGTCTCGGCGGAGTCACCGTGCGCACCTTGGCGAAGATCGGCGCGAACTGCACGCTGCTCCCCGGAGTCGTGATCGGCAGGAACGCCTTGATCGGCGCTGGGTCGGTTGTTTCCAAGTCCGTGCCGGACGGAATGGTCGCCGCGGGGAATCCCGCGAAGGTACTGAAGAAGATCGAAGAACTGAAGTGCTATCCTGGCTTCTACGAGCGCCCTTATGTCTGGGAGCCCTACATCAACGACGAGAAGACCTGAGCATCACCACTCCACGCGCCCGCCCAGCCGCAGCGCCGTTCCGTCCTCGTCCCCTCCGGTCGTGTGATCCAAATTCTTGATCTGGTACGCGCCCACCGTCGCCTCGAGGCGTAGCCAGCGCGCCGGCGCGTAGATCGCACCGCCCGATACGCGGGTCTCACGCTCCACGACCCCTTGGAATTTGTCCGCGTCGGCTTGCACGCCGCCCAGCTTCGGGAACGCATCGCCGACCGAGCCCTCGCCCTTCTTGCGCCACTCACCACGGACCCGAAATTCCCACGAGGCATCGTGCTCGTACGCGACCTCGCCCGCCAGCGACGCCACGTCCGGGCCTTGCACGAATCCGATGGGGAACCCTTCGAACGCGAACTCGTGCCCGTGCCATGCGGAGTACGTGAAGTTGTTGACGCGCGTGTACTCGAGCGACCCGCTCAGCGCGCGCGCGCCGCCGGCCAACGTCCGCCGCGCCTCGAGCCCCGCCTGGTACCCCACCATATCGGGCTTGTAGTCCTTGCTGAACGAGATGTCGTCCACCATGAATTCACCCCAGGCGCGGAGCCCCGGCTTGACCGCCCACGACACGTCCACCGACCAGAGCACGTTGTTCTTCGCCAGCGCGGCACCTGTGCTGTCGCCGGGAATCGAACTCGGGACCGACGTCTTCGGTCGCTTTTCCCAGAACGAGTAGGGCACGAGCGGCATCGTATATAGGATAGCCTGGCTCGTGCCGTCGAAGCGGGCCAGCTCCGTGAAGCCTACCGAGACGCGGCCCGAAGGCGTCCACTCGGCACGATGACCCGCCAGGTACGTCTCCGGTCCGGGGTCCAACAGGGACACGAACCACTGGAATCGGATCCGCCGGAACAACCCCAACTCCGCGCGCACCATGTCGAGCGCGGGCGCGGCGTCGGAGAGCGCGAGCGTGCCCTCGCGGCCCGGCCCCCAGCGAAGCCAGGTGTGGCCCGCGAGTGCGCGGAGCTTGCCGAGGCGGAACTCCGCGTACGCCTCCTCCACCCACGAATTCACGTCCACGCCCTCGATCAGCGCGTTTCCCGTTCCGAAATTGGGGGTGCCGCGTCCGCCCTGCGAGGCGGTCCCTTCGTAGACATCGACCACGAGCACCGAGTTCGAGTCGAGCGCCGCGGCGACCTGGACGCCGGCGCGGTAGTCGCGGTTGATGTCGGGAGCGTTTCGCGGATCGTCGGAATACTGCGTCGACGCGTACGGGGACGCGGTGACCCGCTCGCCGTCCTCGCCATCGCGCGAGAAGAGCGGCCGAGTGGCCCCCGCGGCGCCGGGATCGAGCCGGCGCAGGGCGCGCCGGTAGGCGGGATCGCGCTCCGCGTCCGCGTTTCCGCCGGCCAGCGCCGACAGAAACTCGCGCGCCTCGCCCACGCGAAGCGGCCGCGTCGAGAGAAAGCGCGGCGTCTCGCCGTAGGTCGCGGCGAGTCGCTCCAGGTCGCGATACAGGGGACTGTTGGTGGGAATTCGTTCGTTGGGAAGGTAGGTGGCGAACGCGGCGGGCGTGCTCCACAACCCCGCCGCCATCGCGATCACGACCACGCCCGACCAGAGGAAACCGCGCCGCCCCATCATCGCAGCGCACGATAGCGCCGCGACCCTCCGCCGTCTACCGCGTACCGCTCGGCCCGGCCCCCGTCAGCTCCACCACGATCGAGAGCCCGTGCGGCTCGCGTTGCTCGGCGCGCACGGTGCCCCCGTGCCGCTCCACGATCTCGTGCACGATGGCGAGGCCCAACCCCGAGCCGTTGTCGTCGGTCGAGCCGGCTTGCTCGCGCGCGCCCGGCGCCCGATAGAAGCGCTCGAACGCGTGCGGCAGCTCCTCCGGCGCGATGCCGGGCCCGTCGTCGGTGACGCTGAGCCGGAACCGGCGCCCCGGGCCGTCCGCCGCGACCAGCGCGAGCGTCACGGTCCCTCCCTCGGGCACGTATCGGAGCGCGTTCACCAAGAGGTTCTCGAGGATCTGTTCGAGCCGGTGGCCGTCGGCGACGATGAGCGCGCTCTCGACCGAATCGCCCCACGAGAGCGTGAGACCGGCCGTTTGGAATCGGGATACGAACCGGTCGCTCGTATTCCGGCAGAGCGCCACCCAGTCGAGCGGTTCGAGCTGAAGCGGGGACGCCCCTGCTTCCAGTCGCGCGAGGTCGAACAGGTCTCGAGTCAGCCGGTCGAGGCGCCGCGATTCCTCCAGCATGCCGCGGATGTAGGACGTCCGTTCGCTCTCCGAGAGGTGCACCTCGGGGTTCAGCATCGTCTCCGCCGTGCCTCGGATCGCGGTCAACGGCGTCGCCAGCTCGTGCGTGATGTCGGCGAACAGGTGGCGGCGCTGGCGTTCGTTCTCCTGTATTTCCTCGCGTGCCTCCGCCAGACGCTCGGTCATGCGGTCCAACCGGGTCGCGATCCGCCCGATCTCGTCGCCGCTCGTGTCGCCGATGCGCGCCGAGAGATCGCCCTCGGCCACGCGGCTCGCGAACTTCTCGATGGACCGGAGCCGCCGCGAGAGGAGGCGCACGATGATGAGGCCCGAGATGGCCGACGCGATGACCGAGATCGGCAGGAAGAGGAGCGATGTCGCCGAGCCGAACCCCATGGGGCCGCCGGGGGGACGGAGCGGGCGGAGAACGACGACCTCGCCGAGTATCTCGTCGCCGCGCCGCACGCGCCGCTTCGCGAGGATCTCGAAGCGAGACGGGCCCCGTCGTCCGGGAAGAGGGCGCACCTCGACGATCCCGCCCGACGTGGGCGTGGCGGCGAGAATCCGCACGATGTTGCCCGATCGGCTGGGCGGGTCGCTGATCACGACGCCGTCCGCCCGCCGGAACGCGATCCAGTCGGGGCGTGCGCCCATGGCGCTCCGACGCCGCGCGAGGAGCGAATCGAGATCGGCACCCGCCTCGACCGTGGGCGCGGCCGACAGGTCGCCCGCGATGTTCACCGCGACCACTTCGGCCCGCGACCGCGCCTCGCGCGTCTCCAGCGGCAGGAGCACCTCGGTCGCCACGATCCATTGGAGGAACGTGCCGAGCGCGGCCGTGAGGAAGAACACGACCGCCACGGTCCAGACGAGGCTTCGCCGCTTCGATCCGGTCACGCGGCCGGCTCCGAGAACCGATAACCGGCGCCCCAGACCGTCTCGACGTACCGTGGGTTCGCGGGATCCAGCTCCACTTTTCGCCGCACGCGGCTCACGAGGCTGTCGATCGAACGGTCGTCCACGACACGGCCGTCTCCCCAGACGTGCTCGAGCAGCGCCTCGCGGCTGAAAACGCGGCCCGGACGCGAGGCCAGGAAGTAGAGGAGATCGAACTCGAGCGTCGTGAGGGGGACGGGCGATCCGTCTCGCTCGACCGCGCGCCGAGCCGGGTCGATCACGAGGCCGCCCAACGTCAGCGTCTGTTCCCGGACCGCGCCGGTCGACCGGCGAAG
>Ga0070699_100003974_pt1 | contig 13074 bp, 12 predicted proteins | sample KBSK1503metaG_FD_65473 | JGI IMG/M metagenome (GOLD analysis project Ga0070699, IMG submission 65473) | Corn, switchgrass and miscanthus rhizosphere microbial communities from Kellogg Biological Station, Michigan, USA - KBS K1-50-3 metaG | ecosystem: Host-associated > Plants > Roots >...
CGATGACGGCGAGGACGAGGAGGATAAGAACCGGCACGTCTACCGTCTACAGTCTACGGTCTACCGTCCCGACTTCGACCGTTGCTGAACGTTGGACGGTAGACGGTAGACGGCAGACACGGGGCACCTAGAGGCCGGCTTCAGCCGGCCCTGTAGTAGGCTCTTGACATCTTGAGACTGCGCGAGACCGCCAGGTTCAGCACCATCTGCATCCACGCCGGCCAGGTTCCAGACCCGTCGACAGGCGCCATCATCACCCCGATTTACCAAACGTCGACGTATGTCCAGGAGGCGCTTGGCAAGCATAAGGGCTACGAGTACGCGCGTACGCAGAACCCTACCCGCTCGGCCTTCGAGGCGAATATCGCCGCGATCGAAAACGGAAAAGCGGCGTTTGGCTTTGCCTCGGGTATGGCCGCAACGGGCGCCGTCATGACGCTCCTCGAATCAGGCGACCACGTCGTCGTCACCGACAACACCTACGGCGGCACCTATCGGCTCTTCGAGCACGTCCTCAGGAAGTATCAGCTCGATTTCACCTACGTCGACTCGTCGAGGACAGCCGACATCGCTGCGGCGATCAATCCAAAGACGAAGATGCTCTTCCTCGAGACTCCCACGAACCCCACGCTGCGGCTGACGGACCTGGCGGCGGCGTGCGAGGTGGCGCACAAGCGGAACGTCGCGGTTGTCGTGGACAACACGTTCGCCAGCCCGTACGTCCAGCGGCCGATCGACTTTGGCGCCGACCTCGTCGTCCACAGCACGACGAAATTTCTGAACGGCCACAGCGACAGCGTGGGAGGCGTCGTCGTCGCCACACGCGAGGACCACATCGAGTGGCTGGGGTTCGTGCAGAACGCCGAAGGGGCGATCATCGGCCCCATGGACGCCTGGCTCGTACTGCGCGGGACCAAGACGCTGCCGATCCGGATGGAGCGGCACAACGCCAACGCGATGGTGCTGGCGGAGTTCCTCGCCTCGCATCCGAAAGTCACGCTGGTTCACTACCCCGGGCTCACGTCCCACCCGCAGCACGCCCTGGCGAAGACGCAGATGCGGGGCTTCGGCGGCCTCATTTCGTTTGCGCTCGGCTCGTTCGAGAACGCGAGGACACTCCTCAACAACGTCCGGCTCATGGCGCTGGCCGAGAGTCTCGGCGGAGTGGAAACCCTCATCAGCCATCCTGCGACGATGACGCATGCGTCAGTGCCGGCGGACAGGCGGATGCAGATCGGGATTGGCGACGATCTGGTACGCGTCTCGGTCGGTATCGAAGACGTCGAGGACCTGAAAGAGGACCTCGCGCAGGCATTGGATCGCATCTGAATTTCCTCCAGAATTTCTTCCACACCGTCTACAACGTCCCTGAACTGATCCGGATCGTCGGCCAGTACGGCCTGCCGTTGATCATTTTTGCGGAGACGGGACTCCTCCTCGGGTTTTTCCTACCGGGGGATTCGCTGCTGATCACCGCAGGACTGTTCGCGGCGCGTGGCGATCTGAGTCTGCCGACGCTGCTGGCCACGCTGATTCCAGCGGCCATCATCGGCAATGCGACCGGCTATGCGATCGGCAAGCGCACCGGCAAGGCGCTGTACAGCAGACCGGACTCGCTCCTCTTCCGCCGCGAACACCTGAAGATGACGCACGAGTACTACGAGCGCCATGGGGGGAAGACGATCATCATTGCGCAGTTCGCGCCGATCCTGCGGACGTTCGCGCCGGTGGTGGCGGGCGTAGCGGAAATGGGCTATCGCAAGTTCGCGAGCTACAACGTCGTCGGCGCGATTCTGTGGATCACCAGCATGACGCTCGGCGGCTACCTGCTCGGCAACGTGATTCCGGATATCGACAAGCGCATCGACCTCGTCATCATGGTCGTGATCGCGGTGTCGCTGCTGCCGGCGATCATCGCGTGGCTGCGGAGCAGGCGCACCAGGTAATTGAATCGTTCGGGTCGTTCGGAACGTTCGGAACGTTCGGAACGTTCGGACGTTCGTGACGTTCTGGTCGTTCCGATCGTTCGATTCGTTCAACGTCCAGGCGGACCTGAAGGTCCGCCTCTACGACCGGGAGATCCAGCGGACATTTGGGGCCGCGTTCGGGGCCGAACGATTCGACCGATCCAGAACGGCCGGAACGATCCGGAACGTTTCGAACGACCCGAACGACCCGAACGATTCGAACGACTCGAACGATCCGAACGATCCGAACGACACATGCCGAGTCGTTCGTTATGTCTGATCCAGCGGCACAACCTGCACCGCAGCGTCGCGCACCTCCTGAAGGAACCGGTTCAGCGTCGACCCCTTCATGAGAATCTCGAGACGGTGTCTCGCGCTCTGGCCGAAGATGACGTGCGTGATCCCTTCTCGCTTCGCGAACGCAATCAGGCCATCAGCGGGTCGGTCTGCCTTGACACGCACCAGCGTTGCGCCGAGCGCTTCTGCCAGCGAGATGTTGCGCTGGAGCGCGTCGCGATCTTCCGGTCTGATCCGTCCGGGCATCTCACGCGGCGTCTCGACATAGACGGCGTACCACCGCGCACCAAGGCGGCCAGCGATCCTCGCGCCGGTGCGAATCACCCGCGTCGCATCCGGATTCGAGCTCATACAGACCATCACGCGTTCCGGGATCATCGCGGGCTCGAGGCCCTCACGCTGGCGATGCGATGCGGCCTTCTCGCCGACTTCATCCGCGACCGCGCGTAGCGCAAGCTCGCGCAGCGTCGATAGATTGGTCTCGCGAAAGAAATTCGTGAGGGCCTGCTCCACCTTCTCCGGCTTGTAGACCTTTCCCTGCCGCAGCCGGCTCTGCAGCTCCTGCACCGTGACATCCACATTGACGACTTCGTCGGCGCGATCGAAAAACGTGTCCGGGACGGTTTCTCGAACCCGTACGCCGGTCACGCGGCTCACGGCGTCATTGAGTGTCTCCAGGTGCTGGATGTTGACGGCCGTCAGGACCCCGATGCCTGCGTCGAGCAGTTCCTGCACGTCCTGGTAGCGCTTCTCGTGACGGCTGCCTGGCGGGTTGGTATGCGCGAGCTCGTCGACGACGCAGAGCTCGGGTTCGCGCGCGAGGATCGCGTCCAGATCCATCTCGTCGATCACGACGCCGCGGTAGTCGATTTTTCGGTGCGCCACGACCTCGAGATCACCAACTTGTGCCTCCGTGTCGGCACGGCCGTAGGTCTCGACGAGCCCGACGACCACATCGACACCGTCGCGCCGGAAGGCGTGCGCATCCTCGAGCATCGAATACGTCTTCCCCACGCCCGGCGCTGCCCCGATGTAGATGCGCAGCCGCGGACGCTCGACACTGCGGACGCGTGCCAGCATCTGCTCGCCGGTCGGCCGTGGGCGTTCCCACACGAATAAATCGTAACGGTGTCGCCGCGCTTTGCCGCGTTCGTTATGAACTCTTTACGAAAGTCGCCTTAACGAAATCTTTACCGACTCTTCATCGGCCGATTACGACCCGGGCGCCTACGCTGGGTTCATGAACACGATCGCGGACATCGTCGCATTCAATCGCGAACACGCGAGTCGTCACCTCGGGAAATCGTCTCGCAGATGGTGGGGACTGGGCGTCGTCATCGCCGTCTGTTTCGTCCTGTCCGTGATCTACCTCGCGGTCTCATCGCCGCACACACCGGCGCAACGGCTGAATCACCTGGCAGCGACGCCGAACACACGTTGACGGAGCTCACAAGCGGAGGAGGGTCCGTGCTCGATCTCGTTTTTCTCACGACCACCGCCGGATTCTTTGCGCTCGCCATCGCATACGTCGCCGCCTGCGAGCGACTCATGAAGTGAAGTGACCCATGGCACTCGATTACGTCGTCGGCCTCATCGTCAGCGTCGGAATCCTCGTCTACTTGACGATCGCGCTGCTGCAACCGGAGAAGTTCTGACGTGACGCTCAACGGATGGCTTCAAATCGGTTTCTTCCTGCTCGCGATCTTTCTTGTGACACCGGTGCTCGGTCGTTACATGAGCAAGGTGTTTGCGCGGGAACGGACGTGGCTGGACCCGATCCTCCGCCCCATCGAGCGCCTCACCTATCGGATTAGTCGAGTCGACGACACACACGAGATGCCGTGGACGGAGTACGCCGTCGCGATGCTGCTCTTCAGCGCTGTCTCGATGTTCGTACTCTATGTGATGCAACGCACACAGCAGTTGCTGCCGTTCAACCCGCAGGGGTTCGGATCGGTTGCACCGGACCTCGCCTTCAACACCGCGGCATCGTTTACCACCAACACCAACTGGCAGGCGTACAGCGGCGAGTCGACCATGAGCTACTTCACGCAGATGGCCGGGCTCGCGTATCACAACTTCGTATCAGCGGCTGTCGGGATATCGATCGCCATCGTCTTCATCCGCGGAATTGCGCAGAAGGAGAAGGAGACCATTGGTAACTTCTGGGTCGACCTCGTCCGCTGCCTGCTTTGGGTCCTGCTTCCCATCTGCATCGTCGGCTCGCTCCTCTATGTCTCGCAGGGCGCCGTCCAGAACCTCAGGGCCTACGACACGGTTCAGACCGTCGACGGCGCGAAGCAGACGATTGCCCAGGGGCCGGTCGCATCGCAGGAAGTCATTAAGCAATTTGGCACCAACGGCGGCGGCTTCTTCAATGCGAACAGCGCCCACCCGTTCGAGAATCCAACGCCGCTCTCCAACTTCCTCTCGATGTTCGCCATCTTCGCAATCTCCGCGGGCCTTACGTATACGCTCGGCGACATGACGGGATCGCGCGCGCACGGCTGGGCGGTCTGGGCCGCGATGGCAGCTCTCTTCCTGGCGGGCGTGTCGACGGCGTACTGGGCCGAAGCGCGCGGCAATCCGCTGTTGAGTGCGGCCGGGGCCGATCAGACCGTGTCCGCGATCTCGTCCGGCGGAAACATGGAAGGCAAGGAGGTTCGATTCGGAATCGCCAACACCGCGCTCTTTGCCACGGCGACCACGGACGCAAGCTGCGGAGCGATCAATGGGTGGCACGACTCGTTTACGCCGCTTGGCGGGCTTGTGCCGCTCGCGAATATCCAGCTGAGTGAAGTTGTCTTTGGTGGCGTCGGCGCGGGCATGTACGGCGTGCTTACCTACATCATCCTTGCTGTGTTTATCGCCGGTCTCATGGTGGGTCGCACCCCGGAGTACCTGGGCAAGAAGATCCAGACCTTCGAGGTGCAGATGGCCATACTCACCGTTCTGGTCTTCTCGCTGGTGATTCTTGCGGGCACGGCGGTATCGAGCGTGTCGCCAACATTCGGGACCCCGAGTATCGCCAATCCGGGTCCGCATGGCCTCTCGGAGATGATCTACGCCTACTCGTCGGCCACGGCGAACAACGGGTCGGCATTCGGCGGCCTCAGCGTGAACACCCGGTGGTACAACACGACGCTCGGCCTGGCGATGCTACTCGGGCGCTTCTTCATGATCATTCCGCCACTCGCCATCGCGGGCAGCCTGGGCCGCAAGAAGCGTATCCCGCCATCGCTCGGCACGTTTCCGGTGACAACACCGCTGTTTGCAGGGCTGCTGGTGGGAGTGATTCTGATCGTCGGCGCGCTGACGTTCTTCCCCGCCCTCACCCTGGGATCGATCGTCGAACACGTCATGATGACGCACGGACAGGTGTTCTGATGGTCACCAGCGCCAAGGCAAAGTCGATCTCCATCTGGGATCCGCAGATCGTGCGGCGCGCCGTCTGGGACTCGCTGCGGAAGCTGCATCTCCGCACCATGGCGCGCAACCCGGTGATGTTCGTCGTGGAGATCGGCAGCGTCCTGACCACGCTGCAACTGATCCAGGACGCGCTCGCCGGGCGTGGCGGCCTCGGCTTCGAATGTCAGATCACGTTCTGGTTGTGGCTCACGGTGTTGTTCGGAAACTTTGCCGAGGCGATGGCGGAAGGGCGCGGCAAAGCACAGGCCGAGACGCTTCGCAAGGCCAAGACAGAAACGATCGCCAATCGCGAGCGCCCCGACGGCTCGCTCGAACAGGTCGCGGCGCCAGTGCTTCACAAGGGCGATATCGTCCGCATCGTGGCCGGCGAGGTGATGCCGACGGACGGCGAGACCATCGAGGGCGTCGCCTCTGTCGATGAAAGTGCGATTACCGGTGAATCGGCACCGGTCATCCGCGAATCCGGAGGGGATCGGTCCGCGGTCACGGGCGGCACGCGCGTGCTCTCGGACTGGCTCCGCGTCCGGGTGACGGCCAATCCTGGAGAAACGTTCCTGGACCGGATGATCGTCCTGGTCGAAGGCGCGGAGCGGCAGAAGACCCCGAACGAGATCGCACTGAACATTCTGCTCGCGGGTCTGACGATCGTGTTCCTGATTGCGGTCGTCACGCTGCAGCCATTCGCAGTCTATTCCGGCGCCCCCCAGTCGCTGTTCGTGCTCATCTCGCTGCTCGTCTGCCTGATCCCGACAACGATCGGAGGCCTGCTGTCGGCAATTGGCATTGCGGGCATGAATCGGCTCGTGCAGCACAACGTGCTCGCGATGTCCGGTCGCGCCGTTGAAGCGGCGGGGGACGTACACACGCTCCTCCTCGACAAGACGGGCACGATCACCCTCGGCAACAGGCAGGCGAGCGAGTTCGTCCCGCTCCCGGGCGTGAGCGACTCGCAGCTTGCCGATGCGGCGCAGCTGGCCTCGCTGGGCGATGAAACGCCGGAAGGGCGCTCCATCGTGGTGCTCGCGAAGGAGAAACACGGGCTCCGCGGACGGGAGTTGGCCATGCAGCACGTCGTCGCGGGCCAGGCCGCCGGCGGCGGCGGCGCATTGAGCGCTGTCGGCTCGCGCGCCGATTTCGTCGCGTTCTCCGCCCAGACGCGCATGTCCGGGGTTAACTTTGACGGCCGCCACATCCGCAAGGGCGCAGCCGACTCAATCGAAAGGTACGTGGCGTCGAAAGGCGGCACGGTTCCCCAACAGCTCGCGGCCGCAGTCGAGCGCATCGCGCGCGCGGGCGGAACCCCGCTTGTCGTCGCCGAGGGCATGACCGCGCTCGGCGTGATTCACCTCAAGGACATCGTCAAGGGCGGCATGAGAGAACGCTTCGCGCACCTGCGGGCGATGGGGATCAAGACCGTCATGATTACCGGTGACAACCCGCTGACAGCCGCGGCGATTGCCGCGGAAGCAGGCGTGGACGATTTCCTGGCGCAGGCGACCCCTGAAGACAAGATGGCGCTCATCAAGCGCGAGCAGGCGGACGGCAAGCTCGTGGCGATGACGGGCGACGGCACCAACGATGCGCCGGCCCTCGCTCAGGCCGATGTGGGCGTCGCCATGAATTCCGGGACGCAGGCCGCGAAGGAAGCCGGCAACATGGTCGATCTCGACTCGAATCCGACGAAGTTGATCGAAGTCGTCGAGATTGGCAAACAGCTGTTGATCACTCGAGGCGCGCTCACGACCTTCTCCATCGCCAACGATGTCGCGAAGTATTTCGCGATTATCCCGGCGATGTTCCTCGCGACCTACCCATTGCTCAGCGGGTTGAACATCATGCGCCTGCAGACGCCCCAGTCCGCGATTCTGTCGGCGGTCATCTTCAATGCATTGATCATCGTGGCGCTGGTGCCGCTGGCGCTGCGCGGCATCCGTTATCGGCCGGTTGGCGCAGCGGCGCTGCTTCGCCGCAACCTGATGATCTATGGCGCGGGCGGCATCATCGTCCCGTTCATCGGGATCAAAATCATCGATGTCGTCATCACGGCGCTTCGATTGGCGTAAAGCGGCCCGTGAAGCGCGCCCTTGGGGGTACAGGAGAACTACATGAATCTCGTTCGCAATCTGGTTGTCGCGGCGCTGATGACCTTCGTCACGACGATCCTGTTCGGGCTGATCTACCCTCTCGCCATTACCGGCATCGCGCAAGCCATCTTCCCTGACAAAGCCAACGGTCAATTGATCACGCGCGGTGGACAGGTGGTCGGCTCGCGCATCATCGGCCAGGGCTTCTCATCGCCGGGCTACTTCAGGTCCCGGCCGTCGGCGGCGGGGATGGGGTACGACGCCGCCAATTCCGGTGGTAGCAATCTCGGGCCGACCAACAAGAAGCTGATCGACGCCGTGCGCGCGAACGTCGAGGCAGCGCGCAAGGACAACCCGAACGCTCCGGTGCCAATCGATCTCGTCACCACCTCTGCCTCCGGGATCGATCCGGATATCTCTCCCGCCGCCGCAGCATTTCAGGTGCCTCGCGTCGCCGCGGCGCGTCATATCTCCGAATCGGACCTTCGCCGCCTTGTCGCGGAGCATACCGCCGGACGTCAGCTCGGTTTCTTCGGCGAAGCGCGCGTCAATGTACTGGAGCTGAATCTCGTACTCGACCAGCGCTATCCGGCCGATTCGTCTTCGGCGAACCGGTAGCCGACCCAGGGTTCGGTGAGGATGTAGCGGGGGTTGGAGGGGTCAAGCTCGATCTTCTTCCGAAGCGACGCGATCAACACACGGAGATGCTCCGGCTGGTCGACCGCGTGCGGACCCCAGATAGCCTTGAGAATGGCGCGGTGCGTGAGAACGCGCCCGGGATGCTGGGCGAAGTAGGTCAGCAACTCGAACTCCTTCGGCGTCAGACGCACCTCCTCGCCGTCGTGAACCACGCGGAAGCGCTCGCGGTCGATCGTAAGGTTGCCACGCACGATCGGGACGCCCGCGGCTGGAGTCCCGTCGGTACGCCGCAGCGCGACGCGTATGCGTGCCAGCAGCTCCTCCGCTCCAAACGGCTTGGTCACGTAGTCGTCCGCCCCCGCATCGAGCGCGCGGACTTTGTCGCCTTCAGCGCCGCGCGCCGAGAGCACGACAATCGGCGTGCTGCGACCATCACGCACGAGCCGGGTGACCTCGACGCCATCCATGTCGGGCAGCCCGAGATCCAGCACCATCAGGTCTGGACTCTCCCGCTCGACGGCCTCGACCGCGCCTCGTCCGGTCATGGCCGTCGACACTTCGTAGCCGCGCGAACGCAGCAGCGGCGCGAGGGTCGCAAGGATATTCGGTTCGTCGTCGACAACGAGGATTCGCACAGGCATGTCGCTACTCGACCACCGCCGCGGCGCGCGTCGTGCCTGGGACGACAATGGCAAACCGGGCTCCGCCGCCGGGAGCGTTCTCTGCCCATACCCGCCCGCCCGCCGCGACCAGCAGGCCTCGGGTGATCGCGAGGCCCATGCCGGTGCCAAACGATGACTGCCGCGCCGCGTGCCCGCGATAAAAACGTTCGAAGAGATGATCGAGCTCCGACGGATCCAGCCCGGGCCCATTGTCGGCGACCGAGACCTCGAAACCCTCCTGGCCAACCCGCGCCGTCACGGTGATCGGCTGTTCCCGTGGCGAATACTGAGCGGCGTTTTCCAGGAGGTGCGCGAGCGCCGCTGAAACGAGGCGCGGATCGATTTGCACCTCGGCGTCCGAGTCGGCGTGGACCCGGAGCGTCCGTCCCTCGAGGGCATGCCTGACGTACGCTGCTGCCGCATCGACCACGTCGGCCGGCGTAACCCACTGCCGGTCGGCGGCAATCGCATGGGCATCGATGCGCGCCATGTCGAGGATGTCCTGGAACAGTCTCGTGAGCCGATCCAGCTCTGCGAGCGCCGCGCGGACCTGCTCGCGCCGCGCGTCCGGCGGCAGGCTGTCCTGGCGCAGATTTTCCACGGCAACACGGATGGCGGTTAGCGGCGTCCGCAGATCATGACTGAGGGTTGCGAGAAGAGTCGCGGCGAGATCGGCCTTCTGGCGGACAAGCTCCGCCGTCTCCCGTTCGGCGAGAAACTGAGCGCGCTCGATCGCAATCGCGGCGACACCCGCGACCGCGTCGAGTGTGCCGACGTCGACCGCCGGTGCGACCGCAGCAAGAATGCCGATCGTCCTGGTCCCATGACGCAGCGGGACGAGTGAGATCACCGCGCCGCCCTCGCCCACAAGCGACGTATGCCCGCCGTAGGCCCGCTGACGCGCATCGAACTCGAGGGTGCCCCGCGCGGTCGCCAGCGTGCTGCTCAATCGACCCGCGTCGACGGTAACCGGCTGGTCTCCTCCCTGGTGGACGTCCCATCCGTGATCGGCCGGCAGGTACATCGCCACGCGCGGCAACTCGAAGCGGCGAGCGATATGCCGCGCAAGCGCATCAAGGGCGCCGGTGGTCTCAGTCGTCAAGAGCACATCGCGGCTCAAATCGAACAGGCGTGTCACCTCGTTGCGACGCGCGTCCGCCTCACGCGCCCGAGCCTGCGCGACCGCCGACAGCTTGCTGGCAATGACGCCGACGATGACGAAGGCGGAAAGCGCGACCCAGTTCTCAGGCTCGGCGATCGTGAATGCGCCGACGGGGGGAAGGAAAAAGAAATTCAACGCGAGTGTCGAGGCGACCGCCACCGCGATGGCAATCCAGAGGCGCCCGAATGCCGCCACACAGACGACGACCAGAAGAAACGCCAACGCGGCGGTCGTCTGGCTGATCTGCATCCCTGCTCAGACGGTACGCCATTCCTGGCATGAGAAAGTCATAAAAAGTCCGTAAGTACCGCTCCATCGGCACGCTCGGCCTCCATACTCGATGTGCGGCCTAATTCGCTCCCACCGTGGAGCGAAGCGGGGGACCCAACTTACGGGGCGCATCCAGCGGACGACGCTGGTAGAGGAACTCCAACCTCGAGCCCGTCAGCTAACCCCGTCGGCGCATTGGAGGTCACGTGTCCGACGAATCATTCTTGTCCCAGGTCAAGCGCCTGGTGGTCGGGGCACCGATCCCGTCCCGCCTCTCTCATCACGAACGCTTCTCGAGAGTCACGGGCCTCGCGGTGCTGTCCTCCGACGCCCTTTCATCGGTTGCCTACGCTACCGAGGAAATCCTCCGTGTCCTGCTCATCGGCGGAATCGCCGCGCTCGGCCTCGTGACGCCGATCGGGTTCGTCATCGCCGCGATGCTGGCCGTGGTCGCCTTCTCATACCGCCAGACGATTCACGCGTATCCGAGCGGCGGCGGCGCGTACATCGTGGCGAAGGACAACCTGGGACAACTACCGGGCCTGATTGCCGCGGCGTCTCTGTTGATTGATTACGTGCTGACCGTGGCGGTCAGCGTGGCCGCAGGTGTCGCCGCAATCACGTCAGCGTTTCCCGACTGGCAGTGGGCACGGGTCGAAATGACGCTCGCCTTTGTCGCGCTCCTGACCGTCGGCAATCTCCGCGGCATCCGCGAGTCGGGTCGAATCTTTGCGGCGCCGACGTATTTCTTCATCGCAAGCATGCTCCTCGTGATCGGTGTCGGGGCCTGGCGATATTTGACCGGATCGCTGGTCCCGGTTGCGCCCACCGCCGAGGCCACCACCACGGCCGGCCTGCTCACGACGTTCGCGATCCTCACTGCGTTTTCCAACGGCTGCACGGCTATGACCGGCGTCGAGGCGGTCTCGAACGGTGTTCCGGCGTTCCGCCCGCCCGAAAGCAGAAACGCGGCGGCGACGCTGGTGACGATGGCGGCGCTCGCGATCACGATGTTCATGGGCATCACGCTGCTCGCTCACGCGTACGGCGTTGTGCCAAACAATGCCGAGACGGTTGTGTCCCAGATTGCGCGTGCGACGTTCGGAGGCCGCGGGACGTTGTACTTCGCAGTGCAAATCGCGACGATGCTGATCCTGGTGCTGGCGGCCAACACCGCCTACGCGGATTTTCCGCGGCTGGCGTCGATCGTCGCGCGCGACCGCTTCCTGCCGCGGCAGTTCACGACGCAGGGCGACCGTCTCGCGTTCTCGAACGGCATCCTCATACTGAGCGGCCTGGCGGCGCTCCTCCTGACCGTGTTCGCTGGCGACACGCACGCGCTGATCCCGCTGTACATGATTGGCGTCTTTGTCTCCTTCACGCTGTCGCAGGCGGGCATGGTCGTGCACTGGCGCCGGCTGCGGACGCCTGGATGGCGATCCAGCGCGACGATCAACGGCTTCGGAGCGATCGTGACAGCGGTGGTTCTGGTTATTGTCGCGGTCACGAAAGCCGCCGAGGGTGCGTGGATCATCATCGTGATGATTCCCGTCCTGGTCCTTCTCTTCACCACTACACGCCGGCACTACGACCACGTCGCCGCAGAGCTCACGCTTCGAGACTGGCACGCTGAGCCCGTCGGCCGCCATGTCGTGCTCGTGCCAATCGGGAGCCTGCAGCGAGCCGTGGTCAAGGCGTTGCGCTACGCCCGCACGATGTCGGCGGACGTTCGTGCCGTGTACGTCGAGATTGATCCGGCCTCGACGAAGGGCATGCACGATCAGTGGGCGGAATGGGGACAGGGCGTCAAGCTTGTCGTGCTGGAATCTCCGTACCGTTCGCTGATGGAGCCGCTGCTTGAATACATCGAGGAGGTACAGGACACCAATCCGAACGGCTACGTGACGGTCGTCCTGCCGGAGTTCGTGCCGCGACGGCTCTGGCAGCACCTGCTGCACAACCAGCAGGCGCTCCTGATCAAGGGCGCCCTCCTCTTCAAGCCGAACATCGTCGTAACGAGCGTCCCGTTCCATCTCGGACGTCTCGCCGAACCAGCCGTCGACGACGACGCCGCGTTCGCGGCACGGGAAAGCAGGCTGATCCCTGTGTCACGTCAATAGGGCCACCCCATGGAGACTTCCACCTCGGTTCACGCGTCCGATGTCGATCCCGACACGTTGCGACAGATGCTCGCCGAGCAAGCGGCGTACGAGCAGGCAAAGGTGTTTCGCAATCTGCTCCTCAGGCGGCTTGGCCTCATCGCATTGGTCGTCTGGGTTCTCAGCTGGCCGGCTCACCTGCTGCCGCATATCGCGCTGTGGGTCGCCCTGGCGATCGTGGCGCTGGCCGTCGTTCTCACGGCACCGCCACCGCAGTCGACCGCCTAGGTCGTTCGGATCGTTCGGGCCGTTCGGATCGTTCGGACCGTTCGGACCGTGGTTCTCATCGTTCCGAACGAGTGGATGCCTCCAACCACGCCAAATACCCGGCGGACCCGTCCGTGGCGGCTACCACGAGGAACTCGGGCAACTCATACGGGTGCAGCTCGTGGAGCCTCGCCTCGA
>Ga0070699_100003976_pt1 | contig 13063 bp, 9 predicted proteins | sample KBSK1503metaG_FD_65473 | JGI IMG/M metagenome (GOLD analysis project Ga0070699, IMG submission 65473) | Corn, switchgrass and miscanthus rhizosphere microbial communities from Kellogg Biological Station, Michigan, USA - KBS K1-50-3 metaG | ecosystem: Host-associated > Plants > Roots >...
TCGGCCTTGGCGACCCCGATGCGCTCGCAGAAATCGCGGATCGCCTCCGGCGTGTAGCCGCGGCGGCGCAGGCCGGCGAGGGTCGGCATGCGGGGATCGTCCCAGCCGGAGACGTGCCCGGCCTCCACCAGCTCGAGGAGCTTCCGCTTGCTCATGACCGTGTGGGAAAGGTTGAGGCGCGCGAACTCGATCTGCTGCGGATGGTGGACGCCGAGCCGGTCGAGGTACCAGTCGTAGAGCGGGCGGTGGTCCTCGTACTCGAGGGTGCAGAGCGAGTGCGTGACGCCCTCGATCGAGTCCGACTGGCCGTGCGCCCAGTCATACATCGGGTAGATGCACCACGTGTCGCCGGTCCGGTGGTGGGTGGCCTTGCGGATTCGGTACATGACGGGGTCACGCAGGTTCAGGTTCCCCGAGGCCATGTCGATCTTGGCGCGCAGGGTCTTCGTCCCCTCCTCGAACTCCCCCGCGCGCATGCGGGCGAAGAGGTCGAGGTTCTCCTCGACGGAGCGGTTCCGGTACGGGCTCTCGCGGCCGGGCTCGGTCAGGGTGCCGCGGTATTCGCGGAGCTCCTCGGGCGTGAGATCGTCGACGTAGGCGAGGCCGGCCTTGATGAGCTGGCCCGCCCACGCGTAGAGCTGCTCGAAGTAGTCGGAGGCGTAGTAGAGGTGCGGGCCCCAGTCGAAGCCGAGCCAGCGGACGTCCTGCTTGATCGAGTCGACGTACTCCTGGCTTTCCTTGGCCGGGTTTGTATCGTCGAAGCGGAGGTGGCAGCGACCGCCGAACTCCTGGGCGAGGCCGAAGTCGATCGAGATCGCCTTGGCGTGGCCGATGTGGAGGTAGCCGTTCGGCTCGGGGGGGAAGCGGGTGACGACCTTGCCGCCGAAGCGGCCGGACCGCGTGTCCTCGGCCACCATCTGGCGGATGAAGTTCGGAGCCTTCGCGGTTTCCTCCTGAGTCATGGCCTCGATCGTATCACCACGCAGAGCCGCCCCGAAGGGGGGCGGCGGTCAGAGCAGGAGGTCGACGACGCGGATTCGGGCTTTCGGCGCGCGGAGCGGGGAGACGGCGCTGGACTTGAAGAGGCGGACGCTCCGGTACTTCCCGCCCTGCCGGCCCGGCTCCGGCTCGCGATAGACCTCGAGCACGCGGTCGCGGAGGTTCAGGATCCAGTACTCGGGGATTCCGGCACGCGCGTAGAGCCTGGCCTTCCGGCGGCGATCCAGCGCAAGCGAAGTCTCAGCGACCTCCACGACGAGCACCGGCTTCGAGGGATGGCTGTCCCGGTAATCCTTGGCGCTCCCCGGCACCACGGCGAGGTCCGGCTCGGGCTCCGAGGCCGCATCCAAGGCGATCGGCAATTGCGGCCGGACATGGTAGCCGCCGCCGAATGCGCGCGTCAGGACCGCGTGGAGGTGCATCAGGGTGGCGGCATGAACGCTACCCTGCGGCTCCCGGACGATCACCTCGCCGTCGAGCAGCTCCAGCCGCTCGTCCGAACGGAAGAACCCTTTCTCGACGAGCCGCTCATACTCGGCCCGGGTCCAGCGGCGGGTCCGGACGGGCGGAGTCCTCATCACTGTCCTCGGGCCGAGGTTACCTCCTCGTCGGGACGGTAATCAACGTACTCGGGACGATACGCCGCTCAGCGGGCGAGCGCGCGCGCGGCCGAGAGCAGGTCTTCCTCCGAAGGGAACTTCCCGACGTCTGCGGGACGATCGCGGGCCTCGGCCTGGACCCAGCGGACGACGCCATCCGGATCGATCAGGAAGTGGCCGCCGAGTTGTGTGCCATGGGTGGCGATCATCTGCTCGTCGACGGCGGTGGGCACGAAGCCGTCCCGCCGGTTCAGCTCGCTGATCGCGTCGAGCGCCGGGAGCGGCGTCGGCAGCTCGCCCGTCGGGTTGACGCGGATGGCGCCGATGGTCGCCATGCTGAGCTTCCGGGGCCACTCGGATTCGTCCACGGTCTCGCCCGGTATGAGCTCGAACTGGGGCAAGCCGAAGGCCCGATGGGTGGCGACCTCGGGGTCGGAGGCGAGTAGGAGCCGGAGCGGGCGGTACTTGTAGTAGAGCCGTGCGCGCTCGACCGGCGTGTTGACGATGGCGAGGGTATCCACCCCGGCCGCCTCGAGCTTCGGCTGCGTCGTCCCCAGCTGCACGAGCTGGCGGCGGCAGAAGGGGCAGTGGATGCCGCGGAAGAGCCCGATCAGGACGGGGCGCTTGCCTCGGTAGTCGTCGAGCGAGACGATGCCGTCGCGGTTGACGGCCGGGAGCGTGAAGGCCGGGGCGCGGTCACCGGGGTGAATAGCGCGGGGCGGGATAGCGGTCACGGGTCGGCCCTCCTTAATCGGTCAGCCGAGGAACGGCAGCACCACGAGCGAATCCGGGTCGAGCCCGGCGCGCTCGCAGACCAGCTGGGCCTTCCGCATGTACTCCTCGGCCTGGGTGTCGTCGCCGATGTCGAGATACAGCGTGGCGAGGCCATCATAGCAGGGGAAGAGGAGCTGGGGCTCGCCGACCTCCTCAGCCAGCGCCAGCGCTTCCCGATAGTGCTCGAGCGCGAGCCGCGGCTGGCCGTGGCACTGGTAGATCTGGCCGAGGACGATCAGCGGGACCGCCAGGTGGTCGAGCTGGCCGAGCCGCCGGTCCAGCTCGATGGCGGCCCGCGCGGCGCCGATGCCTTCCTCGTCGCACCGGTTGGTGAGCGCACAGTAGGCGACGGCGAGGTTGGCGTACAGGCGCGACTGGAGAGTCAGGTCGCCGATCTTCTTGGCCATCTCGAGGCCGCGCGTGCACGCCTCGATCGCCCGGCCCGGGGCGAGCGTCGCGTAGAGGACGCCGAGGTTCGCCTGGCTCCGGCACGCGGCCTGGAGAAGACCGTGCGCCTCGGCGACGGCGACGCTCCGCTCGATTCCCGCCACCGCCTCCTCCGGTCGCCCCATCCGGGCGAGCGCGACACCCTGGATGTTGGAGGCGTGAGCGATCGCGGCGGCGACCTCGCGGTCCCTATCGGTGTCGCGGGCCGTCGCGGGCCTTCCGGCCATGAGCTCGGCGTGAGCGAGCGCCCGCTCGGCCCACTCGAGCGCCCGCTGGTTGTCGCCGGCGCGGAACGCCATCCGGCCCATCTCCTGGTAGAGGTTCGCCAGCTCGATGTCGTCGGCGCCGCCGGCGAGGAGGGCGAGGCCGGACTCGCAGCAGGCGAGGGCGTGCTCGCGGTCGCCCGCGTCCCAGTGGAGCGCGCCGGTCTTCCGGTAGACGCGCGCTTCGGCAGGCCGGTCGCCGGCCAGGGCGTGGGCGCGGCGCACCGTCTCGTAGCGCTCGAGCGCCTCGTCACGCCGGCCGGTCAGGCCCAGGAGATCCCCCAGGCGCTCGCCGGCGGCGAGCTGCATATCCTCACCGGACTCGCAGGCGCGAAGCGTCTCGAGCGCGCTCTCGTAGTGGCGGATCGCGTCGCCGTTGGCGTAGACCGCGCGCGCCCAGTCTCCGGCGGCCATGAGATAGCGCGCGCCCCTGGGCTTGTCCGCGCTCAGTCGAAAGTGATGGCCGAGCGCCTTCAGGTCCTCGAGCCGCTGCGGGCTCCCGCCGCACAGGGTCTCGAGCGCCTGGCCCGCGCGCTCGTGCAGTTCGGTGCGCCGGCGCCGCAACAAGTTCTGGTACACGACCTCCTGGACCAGCGCGTGGCTGAAGCGGTGGGTCGCACCCGTCGCCGCCTCCAGCATCTCGGCGTCGCGCAAGACGTCGAGGGAAGCCGCGTACGCGCCCGGCTCGCTCGCGATCAGGCGGAGCAGTCTCGATTCGAACGTGGTGCCGAGCACCGCGGCTTCCTGGAGGAGGCGGCGGACCTCGGGCGGCAGGTGATCGATCCGGGAGAGCAAGAGCCCCTGGATCGTGGGCGGCACGTCGGCAGTCTCCGGGTCGCCGGCGCAAGTCCAGCCCGACGGCGAGCGGACGAGCACGCCGCTCGCGATCAGCCCCCGCACGACCTCTTCGAGGTGGAACGGGTTGCCGCCGGCACGGCTCGCGATCAGCTCGCGGAAGCGGGGCGGGAGCGCGGTCGCCGACTCGCCGAAGAGCGCCGCGAGGAGTTCGCCACTCTGCCCGGGGGAGAGCGGCGCCAGCCGGATCGCGGTGTGCGCCGCCCGGGCGGGCTCGAGAGCGCTCGCGTCCACCGACGGCCGGTACGTGACCAGGAGCATGAGCTGGCGGTCGGCGAGCCGGTCCATCGTGAAGCGGAGCAGCTCGATCGAGGCGGCGTCCGCCCAGTGAAGGTCCTCTACGACGAGGACGAGCGGGGCGTGCTGGAGTCGGCGCTCGACGATCGTGCGCGTCGCCAGGAAGATCTGGCGCTTGAGCTGCTCGGGCTCGATGTGGCTGAACGAGGGGTGGCCCGGCTCGAGGCCGAGAAGGCGGCCCGCGACCGGCGCTGTCGCCGCCGCCTCCGTCTCGTCGGCACCGAGCGCGCGGAGCCCCGTTGCGATCTTGTGCTGGGCCGTCTCGAGCGTGTCGTCGGGCGTGATGCCGTACGCCTCGCGGAGGAGCGCGGCCACGACGCCGTAGGGCTGCTCTCCGAGCGAGGAGCAGGCCGCGCGCCTCACGGTCGTCGTCTTGATGCGCCGGTCCGCCTCGAGCGCGACGAAGAACTCGCGCAGGAGGCGCGACTTCCCGGCGCCCGCCTCGCCGATCAGGCTGAGCACCTGGGCCCGGCCGCCGAGCATCCGGTCGAACGCGGCGAGCATCTGGCCGAGCTCGTCGCGCCTCCCGATCAGGGGCGCGGTGAGGCCGTGGGCCTCGAGCCCGCGCGCGGAGCGCGGCGCGCCGAGGGCAGCGAGGACCCGGTAGACGGCGACCGGCTCGGCCTTGCCCTTGAGCGCGAGGTCGCCGAGTGCCTCGAAGGCGAACGCGTGCTGGGTGAGGCGGTGGGTCGCGGCGCTGACCAGGGTGTGGCCCGGCTCGGCGGCGCTCTGGAGGCGCGACGCCGTGTTCACGGTGTCGCCGGTGATGGCGTAGGCGGCGCCGGCGGTCGCGCCGAGGCTGCCGGCGACGACGGAGCCGGTGGTGACGCCGACGTGGAGGGCAAGCTTCTCGCCCAGGCGCGGCTGCCAGCGGCGGTTGAGGTCTGCCATCCGCTCATGCATGGCAAGGGCGGCGCGAAGGGCGCGCTCCGGATCGTCCTCGTGGGCCACCGGCGCGCCGAACACCGCCATGACGGCGTCGCCGACAAACTTCTCGACGAAGCCGTCGTAGCGTTTGATGGCGCCCGCCATCTCCTCGAAGAGATCGGCCTGGAAGGACCGGACGTCCTCGGGGTCGAGGCGCTCGGAGAGCGCGGTGAAGCCCGAGAGGTCGGCGAACAGGACGGTGACGAGCCGCCGGTCGGTGTCGGCGGGGGCGGGGGCGGGGGGCGGTGCTCCGACAGGGGGCAGTCGGGCGCCGCACCTCGGGCAGAACGCGAAGTCCGACTGCGCGTCGAATCCGCACGCGGCGCACGTCATTGCCCGATCCTAGCACCGCGCGACCTTGCGCCGAGATTCGGATAGACTTGGGGGCACTCTGAGAGGCGTCGACCATCGGCGCCCGCACGGTACGAAAGGATCGACGATGGCGACTCCGAGGCTCATGGGTGCGGAGGTCAAGCGCAAGGAAGACCCGCGGCTCGTGACGGGCACCTCGACCTACGTCACCGACGTGAGGCTGCCGGGCATGCACTACGTGGCGTTCGTGCGGAGCCCGCACGCCCACGCGCGCATCGGCGGCATCGACGCCGCCGCCGCGCTGCGGCGTCCCGGGGTCTTCAAGGTCGTCACCGGCAACGACATCCGCGCGCACTGCGCCCCTGTCCCGCTTGCGGGCGGGGGCGAAGGCGGCGGTGGCGGCCCCGAGCAAGCCGGACGGAAGCACTACCCGCTTTCGGTGGGCCGGGTCCGCCACGTCGGCGAGGCGGTGGCGGCGGTCATCGCCACCTCGGAGGAGCTGGCCGTCGACGCCGCCGCCGACGTGCGCGTCGACTGGGAGCCGCTGCCGGCGGTGACCGACGTCTTCGCGGCGATGGCCGACGGCGCACCCCGGCTCTTCGACGACGCGCCCCGCAACATCGAGCACCAGAACCAGATCAAAGCGGGCGATACCGACGCCGCCTTCAGGCAGGCGAAGCGCGTGGTGAAGCAGCGAATGGTGAGCCAGCGGCTCTGCGGCGTCCCCCTCGAGACCCGCGCCATCGTGGCGGCTCCCGACCCCGCCACGGGCGGCCTCATCGTGTGGGCGACCCATCAGGCGCCCCACAACCTGCGCAACGACCTGGCGACGGTCCTGAGCCTGTCCCAGAACATGGTCCGCGTCATCGCCCCCGAGGTCGGCGGCGGCTTCGGCGTGAAGTTCGGCATCTATGCCGAGGACGCGACCGTCGCCACCCTCGCGCACCTCTACCGGATCCCCCTCCGCTGGATCGAGACGCGGGTCGAGCACATGCTGGCGACCACCCACGGGCGCGCCCAGGTGACGGACCTCGAGGCCGCCGTCGAGGACGACGGCACGATCACGGCGCTCCGCATGCGGGTGACGGCGAACATCGGCGCCTACCCGGTGTTCACCTTCATCCCGGATCTCACCCTGATGATGGGCGTCGGCGTCTACCGGGTCCCCAACGTCGACCTCCAGTCGACCTGCGTCTTCACCAACACCACGTCGGTCGCCGCCTACCGGGGGGCCGGCCGGCCCGAGGCCGCGTACTACCTCGAGCGCCTGATCGACATCATCGCCCTCGAGCTCGGGCGAGCGCCCGAGGAGATCCGGCGGCGCAACTTCATCCCGCCGAGCGCGTTTCCCTACCAGACTCCGACGGGGCAGAAGTACGACAGCGGCGAGTACGATCGCGCGCTCACGAAGGCGCTCGAGATCTCGCGCTACGCGGCGCGCCGCGCCGAGCAGAAGGAGCGGCTCGCGCGGGGCGATCGCTCCCTGCTCGGCATCGGGATGTCCTGCTACGTCGAGATGTGCGGCTTCGGGCCCTTCGAGAGCGCGATCGTGCGGGCGGAGCCGGCGGGCACGGTGACGGCGTTCACGGGCACCTCGGCGCACGGCCAGGGGCACGAGACCACCTTCGCCCAGATCATCGCCGACCACCTGGGCGTCCACTTCGACAAGATCGTCGTGCGCCACGGCGATACGGCGACGACGCCGATGGGCAACGGCACCGGGGGGAGCCGGAGCCTGGCCGTGGGCGGCTCGGCGATCCTCCAGGCCTCGCTCAAGGTGCAGGAGAAGGCGCGCCGGATCGCCGCCCATATTCTGGAAGCTTCGCCCGACGACGTCGTGTTCGACGACGGGCGCTACCAGGTGAAGGGGGCGCCGGCCAAGGCGCTGACGTTCGAGAAGATCGCGGCGCGCGCCTACACGGACGACCTCCCGCCCGGCCTCGAGGCGGGGCTCGAGGCGAGCGATTTCTTCCGCCCGCCGCAGCTCGTGTACCCCTTCGGCGTCCACGTGGCCGTGGTCGAGATCGACCGCGACACGGGCCGGGTGATGCTCCGCGACTTCGTCTCCGTCGACGACTGCGGAGTCCGGATCAGCCCGCTCCTGGTGGCGGGGCAGGTGCATGGCGGGCTCGCCCAGGGGATCGCGCAGGCGCTCCTCGAGGAGCTGGTCTACGGCGAGGACGGCCAGCTCGTGACCGGCACCCTTATGGACTACGCGGTCCCGCACGCGGACGACCTGCCGTCGTTCGTCACCGCCGAGACCGTGACGCCGACTCCCTTCAACCCGATGGGAGCCAAGGGCATCGGCGAGGCGGCGACGATCGGCTCGACCCCCGCCATCGTGAACGCCGTGGTCGACGCGCTCCGGCCGTTCGGCGTGCGGCACCTGGACATGCCGCTCCGCGCCGAGCGCGTATGGCGCGCGCTCCAGACGCGCCCCCGCGGTTCCTGACCGGGCAGGGGCCTGCCGCGACTCAGCGCCGCGAGCGGCTCTTGCCGCGGTCGATCGCGCGTCCCCATGCCGCGAGGAAGGCGGTCACGAAGGCGTGCTCCCCCGCCGGCTCGACCGCGAGCGGCGCGAGCGCCATCGCCGTCGCGAGCGCGACGTGATAGCCCTCCGACCGAGAGGCGATGGCGCGGCGATAGGCCGGATGGGCCTCGTTGATCCACGCGGTCGATTCGACCAGTCGACCCAGCTCGGGGTCGTGCGGCCGCGACTCGAACTGGATGCTCAGGCCATACCCGGCTCGCCGGGGCACGCCGCCCGCCGCCTCGAGCCGAGTCTCGGCCGGCGCCGGCGGCTCCGGAGCCCACACCTCTCCGGTGGGCCGGGGCTCCGCGACCGCCGCCGTGGTCTCTCGATGCGCAGCCGGCTCCTCGCCCGCGGGTGACCCCATCGCGAAGAGAGACGCCGCGCGGGCGCCCGCGCCGGGTCCGCCGATCGGCAGCCGCCGCTGACCGGGCCGGCGCTCCACGAGCGCCGACAAGAGCGGGAACTGGCCCGCGAGGTCCATCAGCACGACCTCGAGGTCGCGCTCGACGGGCCGGGCGGCTCGTCGTCGCGCGCGCTCGCTCGCCTCGTGCGTGTCGCCCCAGACGGCGAGCTGACGCGAGACGGCCTCCTGAAGGACCTTGCGATAGGCGAGATAGGTCGCGCCGCGCGCGCCGCTGCGGATGAAGTCGGCCTTGTTGAGCGTAAGGCACTCGGCGAGCGCAGGGGCCTCGATCAGCCCGCCCACATAGTCGGGCGTCCCGGGCGCGATCCCCAGCCAGTCCCATCCCCGCCTGATGATCTTGCCGAAGGTGCTGATGGCGATGCCCCGCCGCTCCTCGGACAGCGGGGCCCGGTCGCGGAACATGTAGCCAGCCGCGGCCGGCTTTCGCTTGCGCGCGAGCCGGACGCTGATCGGGGCGGTCTCGACGCCACCCCACGGGCGCCTGTCCAGCACGCGTCCGTTGACGACGAGGCGCCGTCCGCCAGGGTAGTGGAGGGACAGAATCTCGTCGAAGGCGGGGTCGAGCAGCGGCGCAAAGTGGCGGAGCAGGGTCGCCTCGACGAAGCCTGCGTCCAGCAGCGGCGAGAGCGCGTTCGCCGGCCGGATCTGGACCGCCGTCCCGTGCTCCCCGACGAGGCCGGCCGCAGGAACCCATCTCCAGGGAGCGCGGTGGCGGGAGGCGAGGTGCCACGCGCTGGCCACATGGTGCCGGCCGCGCCGGGTCTCGGTAACGACCTGGTCGCACACGAGGAGCGCGAGCTTGACGCCGACGCCAGCGAACCCGATGCCCGCGCCGCGGACCTTGGTGGTCGCCGCGATGTCATGGTAGCGCGCCAACTCGCGCCGCTGCATACCGACGCCGTCGTCGGCGATCACGACGGTGCGCGCCGCGGGATCGGTGGTGATCGCGATCGTGGTGGCCCGGGAATCCAGCGAGTTGGCGACGATCTCGGTCAGAATCGTCTCCTCGGCTGCGCCCGGATACGCGTCGCGCAGGTCCTCGAGGAGGTGGAGGAGATCGACGCGCGTCTCACCCATCGAGTGCCTCGGGGCTCAACGGGAGGGCGGCGCCGGCGGCGGCTCGAGCGCCTCCAGCCAGCGCCGGGCGACGCGGACGAACTCGAGCAGGTCGTCGAGGCGATTCTGCACGACCTCTTTGACGATCTTCACGTCCACCTCCTGGTAGCCGTGGACGAGGATGTTGCGGAACCCCGCCATCGTCTGGAGGGTCACGGCCAGGCTCGGCGGGATGAGGCTCGCGCGGGCCAGCAGGTCGAACAATTCCCGATTTGTCCTCGGCTCGCCCAGGCGCCGATCCGACACGACGTGCGATGCGACGTCCAGAGCCGCCTGGATCGCGATCTGAAGAGTGTGCTCGACGAACCGCCTCTCCTTGACGTCGTGGCCGAGATCGGCGGGGCGGCCGAGCGCGCGAAGCTCCCGCACGCAGGTCTCGATGACCGCCAGCTTCTTGGCGAGGAGGTCCGGATCCGTCAGGGTCAGGTCACCCCGGACTCGGCGCTGCGCCGCCGATAGCGCCTGAGGAACGGCTCGAGGTCGAAGAACTCGTTCCGTGCCCGCACCTCGAAGCGGATCCGGGTGGAAGGGTCCCGGTCGATCACGAGCCGGCCGTCGCGGAGGACGCGGTGGATGAGGTCGCAGGGGGCCGTGTTGAGCACCACGAGCTGGACGGGCCGGCCCACGTCCCCTTCCAGCTCCGCCTCGAGGTCGAGGAGGAGCCCCTCGAGGATCGGCGGGGGCTCGCTCCGGAGCAGCACGCCCACGTCCACATCGCTTCGCGCGGTGGCGGCGCCTCTGGCCACGCTGCCGAAGAGGTAGACGGCCGCCACGTCGTCGCGACGGGTCTCGAAGAACCGCCGGAGCCGTTGCTCGATCTCGTTTGTGCTCTGCACGAGCCTGATTATAGGCGCCGGCCCGGCCTCTCGAGCGCACCGAAAAAAGTCCTGCCCGAGATGGTGTCTTCGAAGTAGGATCGAGGGGTCCCGCCGGTCAGCGGGACTTCCCAGGAGGGTCTTATGGCCGGCATCGGCGCGAAGCTCCTGCACGTGGACCTCTCGACTCGACAGACGCGGATCGAGGAAATTCCCGAAGTGGTGATGCGCAAGTACCTCGGCGGCGGTGCGCTCGCCGCCCACGTCCTCCTGCGTGACCTGCCTCCCGGCGTCGATCCGCTCGGCCCCGACAACGTCCTCGTCTTCATGACGAGCGTCATCAACGGGCTCTCGCTCTCGGGCACCAACCGCTACACGGCGGCGGCGAAGTCGCCCCTGACCGGCGGGTACGGCGAGTCCGAGGCCGGCGGTTGGTGGGGGCCCGAGCTCAGAGCGGCGGGCTGGGACGGCGTCGTGGTCCGCGGCCGGGCGGAGTCGCCCGTGTACCTCTGGCTCAAGGACGGGCAGGTCGAGATCCGTGACGCGCGGCCCTACTGGGGCCAGCTTTCTGGCGAGGTGCAGGACGGGCTCGAGCAGGAGCTCGGCGACAAGCGGATCCGAGTGCTCCAGACCGGGATCAGCGGCGAGCGGGCCGTGCGCTTCGCGGCCATCGTGAACCAGCTCAAGCACTTCCACGGCCGCGGCGGGCTCGGCGCGGTGATGGGCGCCAAGCGCCTGAAGGCGGTCGTCGTGCGCGGCTCGAAGCCGCCGGTCGCCGCCGACAAGGAGGCCGCCAAGCGCGCGCTCGTCTGGTTCCGCGAGCACTACGACCGGGCCAAGGACCGCTTCCACCAGCTCGGCTCGGCGAGCGGGGTCTTGGCGCTGGAGGCGACCGGCATCCTGCCCACGCGGAATTTCCGCGACGGCTCCTTCGAGCACGCCCGCGCGATCAGCGGCCAGAAGATGGCGGAGACGATCCTGGTCAACCGCGGCACCTGCTACGCGTGCGCCGTCGCCTGCAAGCGCGAGGTCGAGGTGCCGGCGGACGGCGTCACGCCGAAGTACGGCGGGCCGGAGTACGAGACGCTGGCGGCCTCGGGCTCGCTCTGTGGGGTCGGCGACCTCAACGCCCTCGCGCGGGTGAACCAGCTCTACGCCCAGTACGTCCTCGACTCGATCTCGACGGGCGCCGTGATCGCGTTCGCGATGGAGTGCTACGAGCACGGCATCATCACCCGCGAGATGACGGGCGGGATCGACCTCGAATGGGGCAACGCGGAGGCGCTCGAGCAGATGGTCCACCGGATCGGCCGCCGCGAGGGCATCGGCGAGCTGCTCGGCGAGGGCGTCAAGCGCGCCGCGGCCCGGCTCGGGGGCGGGGCCGAGCGCTTCGCGCTCCACGTGAAGGGCCAGGAGCTGCCGATGCACGACCCCCGCGGCAAGAAAGGTCTCTCCCTCGCCTACGCGATCTCGCCGACCGGGGCCGACCACATGGAGGCGCCCCACGATCCGCTCTATGCCGGCTTCCATCCGCAGGGCCATCCGATGGGGCCGCTCGGCCTCATCGAGCCCCTCGACCCGCTCGTCCTCGACGCGAAGAAGGTCCGCGCCTTCTTCGAGACCCAGAAGGTCTGGTCGAGCTACAACTCGGTCGGCATGTGCGACTTCGTGGGCACCCCGCTCAACGGGCTCGAGATGGAGCCGCTCGTCGCCTACATCAACGCGGTGACGGGCTGGAACATGAGCCTCTACGAGCTGATGAAGGTCGGCGAGCGCAACAACACGCTCGCGCGCCTCTTCAACTGCCGGGAGGGCTTCACGCCGGCCGACGACGTCCTGCCCCAGCGGATGCACGAGGGGATCGGCAACGGCCCGCTCAAGGGCCAGCGGATCGAGCCGGACCAGTTCTTTGCGGCCCGCCGCACGTATTACCAGATGGCGGGCTGGGACCCGGAGACGGGGCAGCCGACCGACGCCAAGCTGGCGGAGCTCGACCTCGAGCCGGCCGTCAAGTAGCGCACGCCCGCTCCCATTGACAACCCGCCTCGTCTGGCCGTAGGGTCTGAGGCCACCTGCCACGCAGGTCGACGACGAGGCCATGGGCGAAGATTCCCGGGGTGGTTCCTGCTTGACGCGGCCGCTGGAGCGTCGGGCCGCGCTGAAGGTCTGTCTCGGCCTCGCGCTCGGGCTGAACTTCGCGCGTCCGGCGGCCGCGGCCGCCGTCGATCCCAGGAGCGAGCGCCCGCGAGAGGGGGATCAGCTCGTGTTCGCGGACGGGGACCAGACGGGACGGGTCGTCGTGCCGAACGATCTCTCTCTCGGCGGGCCGCGCGTGACGGCCTTTCCGATCGATCCCGCGACGAGGGTCGTCAGGGACGGGTCGCGTCTCAACAAGCTCCTGGTAGTCCGCCTCGATCCCGGTAGCCTCGCCGAGGAAACCCACGCCCGCGCCGCCGGCGGGGTCGTCGCGTATTCGGCCATCTGCACACATCAGGGATGCGAGGTGATGGCCTGGGAAGACGCGACGAAAACACTCTGGTGTCCGTGTCACGATTCCAAGTACGACCCGCGTGACAACGGTCGGGTCGTCGCAGGCCCGGCGCCTCGGCGGCTCGCCGCGCTACCCCTGAAGCTGGTCGACGGGGTCCTGACGGTCGCCGGGGGCTTCTCGGGCCCGGTGGGTGGGCAAACTCATTGAGAGT
>Ga0070699_100003977_pt1 | contig 13063 bp, 13 predicted proteins | sample KBSK1503metaG_FD_65473 | JGI IMG/M metagenome (GOLD analysis project Ga0070699, IMG submission 65473) | Corn, switchgrass and miscanthus rhizosphere microbial communities from Kellogg Biological Station, Michigan, USA - KBS K1-50-3 metaG | ecosystem: Host-associated > Plants > Roots >...
CGCTGGCTCCAGTGGCGACGCCGCCACCAGGCACGATCCCGCTGGTTTCACAAACGCGCACGCCTGGCACGTAACTATGCCCTGGTCAGCTAGCGATTGGCTGCTGCCGTACTAGGCAGGCGAGCGTGAAGCCGTCGATGTCCGACACGGGTCTAGCAGCGCTTCGGCCTCATCGAGAATCACAGATGTTTTCTCCTTGGGCAGGCCTGGGGTATGCAGACATCGTAAGACAAGAATTGGCTAAGCCGACGGCATAGTGACGAATAACGAGCTAACGACCATTCTGAGCGATTAGTCGCCTGTCTGTGCCCTTTTAGCGGCCCGCCAGCCGGGCCAGCTCCGGGACGAAGTACTGGCCATTCACCGTGCCGAGGCCGGCCGCCAGGCTGTACCCGGACCGCGCGCCGAAACCGTGCACCGTGTGCGAACGGCCGCCCTGCCGGAACGACACCGTGGTGTTCCCCGACCGCACGCTTACGATGCCCCGGGAGTGCTCGGCCGCCATCTTGTACAGCGCCGGGTTGATCAGGCCGAGCGGGTGGCCGGCCACCTGGTCGGCGAGCGCCACGATCCCGGCGAACATGGGCGTGGCCTCGCTGGTACCGCACAGCGCGTACCAGCCGGGCGGCTGGCCGCCGAAGCTCTGGTACACGTTGACCGCGCCGGTACAGGCGGCGCTCATGGAGATGTCGGGCACGCCGCGGTGGCTGCCCACGACGCCGCGGACCCCGTTCTGGTACGAGGGCCGCCCGAACACGACCGACTTGCCGCCCCCCGTGGCCAGCGGGTTCGGCCCGTTGTCGCCGTTGACCAGCTGGTTCGCGGTACGGCTGTAGGTGTCGTTCCACACCGTGTCGGCGGAGTTGCGGTTGCCGCTGGCGCCTAGGTTCAGCCGGGTCCCGCCGACGCCGGTCACCAGCGGGTCGCTGGCCGGCCAGGAGGTTACCGGATAGGTGTAGTAGCTCTGCTGATTCGACTGGAAGCCGGTCGCGCCGCTGTCGCCCGAGCCGGCCAGCACGGTGACGTGTCCGGAGTACGCGGCCTGGTAGACGCCGCGCAGCGACCTGATCGCGGCGGAGGAGATGGCCTGCTCGGTAGCCACGAAGCTCTGGCTGATCACGCTGCCGAGGTGGTGCCTGATCACGTACTTTTCCGCCGTGACGATCTGATCCATGCTGACCGTCCCGGTCTTCCCGCCGCCTGGCGTCTCGACCAGCAGGATCCTCGCGCCGGGCGCGATCGTGTGCGCATACTCCACGTCAAGCGTGGTCTCGCTGGCCCAGCCGACCATGTTGGCGTCGTTCGCGTTGAAGGCGGGGACCTTGCCCGCGGGCCTGATGATCCGCAGCGAAGGCGGGTCGGGCACGCCCTCGGCGCTGTCGAAGGTGCGCAGGTCGCTGCCGATGGTCGGCGAGCCGTACGGGTCGATGACGACGATCGTCGCGCCCTTGCCGGTGATCCCGCGGGAGTAGAGCGCGGGCAGGTTGTACGCCTGCTGTACCTGGACCGCGTTGTAGCAGGCGATCTGCATCGACTGCTCGCACTCGGCCGTGGTCGACGGGCGTGTCCGGGGTTCCCGCTGATGGTGCTGCACCCCGGGGGTGATGGTCACGGCGGGGGCGGCCGCCGTCCCTGGAGTGGCGGCCGCCGCGCCGAGCGTCGCCGCCGCCAGCGTGACGACTGCCAGCGTGACGACTGCCAGCGTCGCGGCTGGAAAGGCGCGGGTCCCGTAAGCCAGATACATGACTGCTCCCCGTAGCGTAACAATTCAGGCCAATTTCCGTTATGTGGCCGTATGTAATAATTCAGGCTTATCCGGCTAGTGGACCATAGCATTAGCTAAGGGCTCGAAGGCGCGAAATCGGACATCACCGATTCGTGTCTTGCCGGCACCGGAGGCAGCGCTGGACACTGGGCTGATGAAGATCGAGGTGGTGCCGGTCGGCTGGGTGGAGTCACCGCTGACCGAGATGGCGCAGGCGCCCATGCAACCTGACGAGGGCGCGCCGCCGGCCTGGCTGGTCTTCCAGGACGGTGTCGCCGACGCGATGCGAGACCTGCGCCCGGGGATCGAGATCCTGGTGCTGACCTGGCTTGACCGGGCGGACCGCGGCGTGCTCCTCACGATCCCGCGCGGCGATCCGCGCAACGCGATGACCGGGGTGTTCAGCACCCGGTCCCCGGACCGGCCGAACCCCATCGGCCTGCACCGCGTCCGGGTGATCGCGGTCGACGGGTTGCGGGCCCAGGTGGACCATCTCGAGGCCCTCGACGGGACGCCGGTGATCGACGTGAAGCCGGTGCTCGACGAGATCGCTGACCGGTAGACGGCGGGAAGGCCCGGATCCCGCGACGGGATCCGGGCCTTCGGCCTGCCGGGTTAGCCGGCCTGGCGGCCTTAGCCGACCGGTTCGAGTTCGGGGACCGGCTCGGCGAGGGGCGCCTCGGCCTTCCTGAGCCGGGGCAGGAAGAGCGCGGCGGCCGCGGCCGCGGCGACCGCCGCCGCACCGACCCAGACCGCCGGCGCCAGCCCGGAGACGAACGCCGTCCCGCTGGCGTAACCCCCACGGGCTGAGAAGACCGCGCCGAGCACGGCGATCCCGAACACGCCGCCCAGTTCCCTGATCGCGTTGTTCGCGCCGGACGCGATGCCTTCCTGGTCCCGCCGCACCGAGCTGAGCACGACGTTGGCGACGGGCGCGAAGAACAGCGACATGCCGACGCCGGAGACCACGAACGCCGGGACCAGCGTCAGGTAGGAGACGGTCGGGCTGGTCACCATGGCGAGCCAGCCGAGCCCGATGGCCTGCAGGCCCAGGCCGGCGGCCAGCAGCGGGCGCCCACCGATGCGGTCGGACAGCGCGCCCGCGACCGGGGCGATGAACACCGGCATGGCGGTCCAGGGCAGTGTCCGGAGGCCGGCCTGCAGCGGGCTGTAGTGCTGAACGACCTGGAGGAACTGCGCGAGCAGGAAGATCGAGCCGAACATCCCGAAGAACATCAGCATCGAGGCCAGGTTGGTGACGGTGAAGCCGCGGCTGCGGAACAGGTGCAGCGGCAGCATCGGCTCGCGCGCTCGCAGTTCCCAGCCGACGAACGCGGCCACGAGCAGCGCCCCGATCACCAGCGGCGGCAGGACGGTGAGGCTGGTCCAGCCGTGGTCGTTACCGCGGACGACGCCGAGCACGATGCCGAGCAGGCCGACACTGGCCAGGACCAGGCCGGGCAGGTCCAGGCTGGTCGAGGGCCCGCGGCTCTCGGTGAGCCGGAGCCGCGCGATCGGCAGCAGCGCGACGCCGATCGGCACGTTCAACCAGAAGATCCACTGCCAGGAAGCGCCTTCCACCACGGCCCCGCCGACCAGCGGGCCGATCGCGATGGCCAGGCCGCCCACGGCGCCCCAGGCGCCCAGGGCCAGGCCGCGCCGCCTCGGGGACACCGCCGCCGACAGCAGCGTGAGGGTCAGCGGGATGACGATGGCGGCGCCGACGCCCTGCACGGCCCGGGCGGCCACCAGAGCGCCGATGCCGGGTGCCAGTGCGGCGGCCGCCGACCCGGCGGTGAACAAGCCGAGGCCGATCGTGAACAGGCGGCGGCGGCCGTACCGCTCGCCCAGCGCGGCCCCGGTGAGCAGCAGGACGGCGAAGGTGAGGGTATAGGCGTTCACCGTCCACTGCAGCCCCTCCAGCGAGGCGTGCAGGTGCGCCCGGATCGAGGGCAGGGCGGTGGTCACCACGAGGTTGTCGAGCGAGGCCATGAACAGCGCGGCCGAGGTTATCGCGAAGGTCCACGCGGTGCGGTACCTGGCGGTCATCGGATTTCTCCTTTGGAAGTGAGTAGTCACTAACTTCGGGGGTTAAAAAAAATAGTTAACCGGGTGGCTCAGCGGATGTCCTCGGAGCAGTCTTCTCCGTCCCTCGGACACCAGCTCGCCCACCTCTCGTCGACGGAGGGCAGGTCCATGGCGGCGGCGACGTTCATCAGCATGCCGATGGCGAAGAAGTCCACCACGGTCTGGAAGGGCAGCCCGGTGATCCGCTCGACCATCTCCCACAGATGCTTGTAGGCGGCCCGGGTGGTGTCGCGGATCTCAAGGTCGCTGCAGGCGGCGTAGATCTGCATCTGCAGCAGGAGCAGGGTCCGGTCGTCGAGCAGCCGCGTGTAGGAGTCGGCCATGGCCGCCAGCGCCTCGTCGCCGGTCAGATCGCCGGCCGCCGCGGCGAAGGTGTCCTGCACCCGGTGGAAGCACCGCTCGATAAGCGCGAGGAACAGCGCCTTCTTGGTCGGGAAGAGCCGGAACAGGTACGGCTGGCTGATCCCGGCCCGCCGGGCGACATCCTCGGTCGACGTGCCCGCCAGCCCATGGACGGCGAACTCGGCCACGGCGGCCTCAAGCACCAACTCGCGGCGCTCGGCGGCCGGCATCCGCTGCCTGGTTGTTACGGTCATGGAAGCTAAGTTAGTAACCACTCACTACTTTGTCAAGAGCGCAGACGCAGGAACCACGACGATGCCACATCATCGTGGTCAGGTGCACGACGATGTCACATTGTCGTGGTTGCGCTTGCCCGCCCAGCGGGGGGGGCGGGCGGGGCTAGGGACTACGGGGCGAGGGGTTAGGAGGCGAGGGCGGCGGCGGCGATCAGGGTGTCCAGGGCGGAAGCCTGGCGGGCGACGCTGGGTGTGTCGAACGGGCCGGACCAGTGCAGGCCGAACTGGCTGGCTGCGTTCCGGCCGTGGTCCCACACCGCATTGGCGTTGGCCAGGATGAACCCGCGGTAAGCGGGCTGGCGGCTGTGCAGCCAGAAGTCGTACAGGTAGCGGACGAAGACGCCCTTGAACTGCGCCTGGTCCTCGTTGCAGGGGGCGGTAACCGACTCGCAGGGTTCGGCCAGGATGCCACCGGGGGCCAGGCCGCGGAGCGCGGCGGCGGCGATCTGGTCGCCCCGGGTCAGGTAGTCGCGGTCGCCGGTGATCTCGGACAGCGCGGCCAGCCCGCCCAGGATCACGCCCTGGTTGTAGGTCCAGGCGGTGCCGCCGTTGTTCTGGCAGGCCAGGGTGATCCCGTCGTTGACCAGGCCGGCCGGGCCGATGAACCCTCTGGCGCTGAACCATTCCCAGCCGCGCTGGGCCCAGGTCAGGTAGCCGCCGCCGGGGGTCCGCTGGTGCAGCAGGGCGGCAAGGGTGACGAACAGTTCGTTGGTGATCGCGTTCTTGTAGGTGCTCCCCGCGTGCCAGCGCAGGCCGCCGCCGCAGGAGTCGTCCCAGGCCGCCGTGTTCCGGGCGAAGATGGTCCTGGCCACCTCGAGATACCTGTTGTCCCGGGTCAGGTCGAAGGCCGCGATCCAGGCCAGCCCCCACCAGGCGTTGTCGTCGTAGTACGTGTTGACGAACCCGGCATGCTGGCGCTGGGCGGCGGTGAACGTGGTCGTGATGACGCCCGCGTGGCTGCCGTCGCCGGTCAGCTTGGTGTACCTGATCACCGCTGTCAGCGCGTTGGCGCTGTTCCACCAGCCGGTCCCGGCCCACAGGCCGGTTCCCGGGCGATACCACCGCTGCAGCGCGGTGATTCCGGCGGCCGCGCGGCCGCGGTAATCGGGTTCGGCCACGCGGACTAGGGTAGTGCCGCGCGTGGGAGGTCACTAGGGTAGTGCGGCGCGTGGGAGGTAAGGCCTGGATGTCATGCGCGCGCCGTACCAGCTGCCGGCCGCCGTCGCTGGCGCTGGCGTTGCCTAACGGCGACATCCTGCTCAACGACGACTTCAACCACCGCGTCTGCGTGGTGGACCCGGCGAGGCACGGCATCGTGTGGCAGTACGGGCACACCGGGAAGGCCGGGCGGGGACCTGGTTACCTGTCCGACCCGGACGGGGTGGACCTGATACCGCCGGATTCGCTGCTAGTCACGCACGCGGCGACGATGGGGGCGGCGGGCTAACCGGGGGGATGTCCGCGTCCACCAGGGCGGTCGAGCCGGCCGCCCGCGTGGCCGCGTCCCGGGTCCGCTCCCGGAGCCGGCCGAGGAGTTCGGCGTCGCCGAGCGGGATGGTGGCCTCCAGGCGGATGCTCGCCTGGACCTCGGGAAGGTCCATGACGGCGTCGACCAGATCGGTCCGGTAGCCGGGGCTGACGTGGTCCGATGTCGCGCGCAGCGAGGTCCGGGCGGTCCCCTCCGGGCCCTCGGCGGTCGTCACGTCGGCGGCCGCGACGGTCTGGTCGCCGTCCTTGATCTCGATGTGACGTGGTGTTCCAGGACGGGTCATCGTGTGCTCCCGGGATCGCGGATAACGGGTCGGCTTCGCTGTTGTCACGGGCCGGTTACTGCCTTGCCCGCCGGGCGCCCGGCGAAACAGCTCTATACCACCGCGATCTCCTGCAGGTGTGATCGGCCGCGCGATGGGCAGTGCAGGACCCATGCCTGCCCGCGTCCCTTTCCGCCTCCCCGACGGTTGGCGTTCCCGTCCCCGCGGCGGCCTCGTGCCACTCGTGGTGGTCCCGGCCGCGGCGCTGGTCTTCGCGCTCCTGCTCGTCCTGGTGCGGTTGCAGTGGGCGCCGCTGGAATCCGCCGACCGCGGCGCCGCGGCCAGGATCAACGCCCTGATCGCCGGGCACGCCGGGATAGTCGCCGTGGTCAAGGCGGTCACCTGGCTGGGCAGCGGCGGGGTGCTCTGGACGGTCATCGGGGCCGCGGCGGTGGTCCTGGCGATCCGGCGGCGCTGGCGGCTCGCGCTCTACCTGCTGGTCACCGGCGCGGGCGCGCTGGTGCTCGACCCGGTGCTGAAGGACCTGGTCGGGCGGTTGCGACCGGTGGTCGCGCATCCGGTCGCGCACGGCAACGGGAACAGCTTCCCCAGCGGGCACTCGCTCAGCTCCATCATCTGCTACGGGGCGCTGCTGCTCGTCTTCCTGCCCGCCACGCGCGGCCCGTGGCGCCGTGTCTTCACCGCCGCGATCGTGACGCTGGTCGCCCTGATCGGGATCAGCCGGATCCTGCTCGGCGTGCACTACATCTCCGACGTGCTGGGCGGCTGGGCGCTCGGCATCACCTGGCTGGGCGTCACCGCCTTCGCCTTCGAGCTGGCCCGCCAGGCGGCCGGGCAGCCGGTGACCCGTCCGGTCACCGAGGGACTCGAGCCTGAGGCCCGAGCCGACCTGCAACCAACAGAACCGGAGTCCGCCATGGCTAACCGCTCCCCCGCCCGCCACTGGGGCCGCGTCGCCGCCGGGGTCCTGGTGGCCTGGGCGCTGATCCTCGGCGCCATCATCGGCATCGGCAAGCTGATCATGATCACCAAGAACGGGAACGGCAACGTGCTCGGCGACCGGACGATCCCGCACTGGTTCGCCGCTCAGCGCACGCCCAGCCTGACCCACTGGAGCGAGATCTTCAGCACCCTCGGGGCGACCCAGGCGATCCTCATTGTCGGGGCCGCCACCTGCGTGGTATTCCTCGCCGTCACCCGGAGCTGGCGGCCGGTTGTGTTCGTCGTCGTGGTGATGTTCGGCGAGCTCGGCGCGTTCCTGGCCGCCGCGGCCGTGGTCATGCGGCCCCGGCCGGACGTCAGCCAGCTCGACACGCACCTGCCCACCTCGGCGTACCCCTCGGGGCACGAGGCCGCCACGTGCTGCCTGTATGTGGCGATCGCGATCCTGGTCATCGGGCACGGGCGCGGCTGGTGGCGGTACCTGTTCCTGGTCCCGGCGGTGGCGATGCCGGTCCTGGTCGCGCTGTCGCGGTTGTACCGGGGCGAGCACCACCCGACGGACATCCTGGGCAGCCTGCTGTTCGCCGCGCTCTGGCTGACCGCAACCACGTTGCTGATCAAGCCGAACGAGCCGGGCCGCAGGCCGGCGGGCGAGCGCGTGCGCGGCACGGCGGCCGACCCGATGGACGTGGCCGCGCGGCGCTAAGGTGAGCGCATGGCGGATGCGGGCGACGAGCCGGCGCGGCGGGTCGCCTGGGTGACCGGGGGCAGCCGCGGCGTCGGCCGTGGCGTAGCGGTGGCGCTCGGCCGGGCCGGCTGGGTGGTGTACGTGACCGCGCGGTCCTCGGCGGGCGAGCGGACCGGGCATCTGCCCGGCACGGTGGAACAGACCGCCGACGCGGTGACCGCGGCGGGCGGGTCCGGTATCGCGGTTCCGTGCGATCACCGGGACGACGCGGCGGTCAGGGCGGTCGCCGCCCGGATCACGGCGGATCACGGCCGCCTGGACCTGCTCGTCAACAATGCGTGGGCCGGGTACGAACGGCTGAACGCCGGCGCGTGGCAGGAATGGAACGCGCCGTTCTGGGAGCAGCCGTTCGAGCTGTTCGACGCGATGTTCGGCGGCGGGGTGCGGACGCACTACGTCGCGGCGGCGGTGAGCGCTCCGCTGCTCATCGCGACCCCGCGCAGCCTGGTGGTGACGGTATCGGTGGCGGTGCCCGAGACCGAGCAGCACGCGTTCGGCGCCGCCTATGCGATGGCCAAGACCGCTGACGACCGCCTCGCGCTGGCCGCCGCGATCCAGCTGGGTGAGCACGGTGTGGCCTCGGTGGCGGTGCATCCGGACTGGGTGCGCACCGAGGGCGTGCTGCAGTTCGCGGACCAGGTGGACCTGTCTTCATCGCAGTCGCCCGAAGGGGTCGGGCGGGTCATTGCCGCGCTGGCCGGCGACCCTGAGGTGATGGGCCTGACCGGCCAGGCGCTGACCGTCAAGGCCCTCGCCGCGCGCTACGGCATTGACGTGTCCTCGTAGAGGGCGGACGTCCAGATGTGCAGCAGGGTGGCGACCAGGGTGTCCTGGTCGTCGAAGGGCGGGGTCCCGGTCGCGGCCAGGTAGTACAGACGCTCGCCGAGCCAGGTCAGCGCGCTGGCCAGGGCGGGGATGTCCTGGCCTGCCAGCCGCTGCCGGGCGCGCGAGTCGGCGTTGATCTGGGCCACCGTGGCGTCGGTGAAGGTCTGCATCTGCCCCGTCCACAGCGCCTCCAGGCGCGGGTCGGTCCGCCAGTTCTCCACGATGGCCCGCAGGATGGGTGCGTTCTGGCGCCACAACTCGGCCCCGGCGGTGATCCCGGCGCGTAGCGCGGCCATCGGGTCGGCGGGGACGGCCAGCCAGGGGGCCGCGGCGTCGTGGCCGCGGGCGACGGCGCGCCGGACGAGTTCGGCCAGGACGTCGTGCTTACTGGCGAAGTAGAAGTAGAAGCTGCCGCGGGAGACCCCGGCCGCTGTGAGGATGTCGCCGACGGCGAGGTCGCCGAACTGGCGGTCGGCGAGCAGCCCGGCGGTGGCGGCCAGGATGGCCTCCCGCAGGTCCGTGGTGTCGCCGCCGCCCGCGGACCGGCGCCCGCGCGGCTGGTGCCCGGGCGGCCTGGATGACGTCGCCATGGCCGGGAGCCTACCCAGCACATTGTATATACATACTGTCTAGACAGTATGTATAGTATGGCTATGAGCACGCTAACCTGCCATCTGGTCACCCGGGACCCCGATGCGGCCGCTGCCTGGTACACCTCGGTGCTCGGCGCGACAGAAGCCAGCCGGATCACCCTGCCCGGCGGCCAGGTGCTGACCATCGAGCTGCGTTTCGGCGACAGCACGCTGTCCATCTCAGATGAGTTCCCCGAGATGGGGGTGGTCTCGCCGCTGACGCTTGGCGGCACCTACGGAGCCCTGCACCTGGCCGTCGAGGACGCCGACGCGGTGTGGCAGCGGGCGCTGCAGGCAGGCGGAACCGAGTTCGAGCCGCTGCACGACGCGTTCTGGGGCGATAGGACTGGGCAGTTCATCGACCCGTTCGGCCACCGCTGGGCGGTCGACCAGCACCTGACGGACGTGCCGCACGAGGAGGTCGTACGGCTCGCCGCGGCGGCGTTCGGCGGGGGCGAGGGCTAGACGACCGGCGGCGGGGTCCCGTCGGCGCTAGCCGCCAGCGCCGGGTCCCACCCGCACACGGCGCAGGCGTGCCGGAAGGCCGAACGGGCGAACTCCAGCGCGGTGCCGAACGGGTCTTCCGCCGCCCGGACGTCGTCCCAGTCCAGGACGTACTCCCCCAGCGTGCCATCCCAGCGCCCGCTGGGCAGGGTCGCACGGTCGAAGCCGGGCGGGGCCGGGTGCGCGTAGGCGAAGAACGCAGCCCGGCCGTAGCGCGCGTCACCGGGCCACCAGCCGACCTCGATCTGCTGGGCGTCGCCCGCGTTGCGCATGATGAAGTCGTCCGACCGGGGTTCGGCGGGCAGCCCGGAGAACAGGCTCACCGCTAGGTCGAAGGACCCCCACCAGGCGTTGACCGGGGTGGAGCGGCCGCGGTAGGGCGCCCGGTACGCGGTCAGCACCTGTGCCGCCCGGGTGGCCGCGGCGAAGTACTCCGTGACCTGCCCGGGGTCGTAGTGCGCGTGCTCGTCGTCCGCGTCCAGCGGCACCTGCCACGGGACCTCCTGCGGCGTCGGGTCGATCTGCACCGGGCCGCCCAGGTCGCGTACCGCGGCGAGCATGTCCCTGGTGACCGCGCCGACCGGCCGGTGCGGGGTGAGCGGGACCCGGACGGTGCGCCCGTCGTTGTGTTCGGCCACCGCCTCGTGCGCCCGTAGGTCAAGGACGACGACCATTGATCCCGAACGGTCGGGTGCGGGCAGCGGCGACGTCTCCCAGCCCCGCGCGGTCAGGCGCAGCGCCGCGTGCTGGAGCTGCGGCTCGGGCGGGGCCAGCTTCGCCGCGAGCTTGCCCAGGACCTGGGTGTGGGCGTGCAGTGTGTCGCACGTCTCGCGCCACTGCTCGTAGTTGGGCGACATGGGGCCAGGTTACGGGAGAGCGCGGCTGAGGAAGCTCAGCAGGTGCCGGTTGAAGTCGTCCGGCTGCTCGAGGTTGGGCAGGTGGCCGCAGCCCGCCATCACGACGACCTCGGGGTCGGGCAGGCAGCCGGCCAGCTCGCTGGTGACCTCCGCGGTGGAGTACGAGTCGCGGTCCCCCGCGCAGACCAGCGACGGAGCGCGGAGCGACTTCAGGACCGGGTGATAGTCGGGTCGTTCGGCCCGTCCGCGCACCGCGGCCGCGGCGCCGACCGGGCTGGTGGCCAGCATCATCTCCGTTATCGTCGTGGTCAGCCGCTCGCCGGCCCAGGGGCCGAACAGCCGGGCGGCCATCTGCTCGGCCACCGGCCGCATCCCCTGCTCCTCCATGGTGCGCGCGCTGTCCAGGCGGGCGGTTCGCTCCTGCTCGGTGATCCGCTGCGCGGTGGTCGCGATGAAGCCGCACGCTCACCAGCGCTCTGGCTGGGCGGCGGCGAGCTCCATCACGACGAGCCCGCCCATACTCAGCCCGGCCATGGCCGCGGTGCCGATGCCCTTGCGGTCCAGCAGGTGGCTGACGGGAGGGAAGGCCCGACCGATCTCTCCGGGATAAACGGCACCATCGAGTCGGGCGGAGACGACGAGGACAAGCGGAGCCTGCGCGGCTTGCAGCGCGCCCTTGACGCTGGGGGCGTCGAGCAGGCGGAAGGCAGCGTCCAGCGTCTCGCCGAAGCATCCGTTGGCGTCGTAGAACACCGTTCCGGCGTGGACGACGACACGGACACGTAGCTGGCGTTGCGGCGGGCGGCCGGCGTTGTACTCGGCCAGCAGGAGGCCGAAGGCGGGGATCACCCGCCTCAGCAGCACCCTGGGCGCGTGGTCCGGATGAATGAGAGCCAGCAGGCCGTCGCCCCGGTCGGCGAACCGGTCCCGGTGACGCCGGTGGATGTCCGCCGCGCGTAGCGCCGCGTCGAACAGCATGTACATCGTGGCGCGGAGTTCGGCCTTGACCGGATCGGGGCGGCTGGTGGAACGCTCGATGTCGAGCGCGACGACGGTCCGCTGATAAGCCAGGGGCCGACGGAGGGCCAGGGCTTGCCGCGGCAGGCCCAGCACGCCATGCCCCGCGACCTGGCGCCGCGTCAGCGTCGTGGATGCGAGCGTTTCGAGCTCGGACGTGACCGTATGCATGCTGAGTCGCTCGCCGGCCGGGACGAGGACGTCCAGGGATTCCCTGGCCTTCCGCAGCTGTTTCACCTGCGGCAGGAACCTGATCGTCTGCATGTTGTGCAGCCGGTCGGCCAGCTTCATGGCGAGGACCCTGGTGTCGGCGGCCTGCACGGCCGTAATCGCCCGCGCCGCCTTGTATCCCCATCTCCACCGGCTGCTGTCGAGGGCCATGATCCCGGCCACCATCGCCGCGGTTCCGGGGCCGAATTCGCGGCTGAGCGCGGTGAGTGTATACGGGGTGTCGTGGACGGTGTCATGCAATATCGCCGCGCACAAGGTCTGGTCGTCCGCACCGAGCCCGGCGAGGATAGCCGCGACGCTCACCGGGTGGGTGATGTGCGGGTCGCCACTGCGCCGGAACTGGCCTTGATGGCAGCTCGCCGCGACATCGTAGGCGCGGCGGAGCAGGTCGACGTCGGCATCCGGCCGGGCCGTGCGGAGGGCTTCCCGGAGACCTGCCAGCGGGTCGGGCGCCGGGACCCGGGCCCGCGATGGGTAGCCGTTCATGGCGGTGCTCCTTGCCTGCCGACTTCGCGGCGACGAGGCTCGGACATGCGCTTGCCGCACATGCCACCGGTATCGACACTACGGCGAGGGTGGGGTGACGGGGCTGGCAGGCCTGTCCGGCTCCGTTGGTTCGCTGACGTGCGCGGCGGGAGTCGCTTCGGGCGCCGCGGGTCCGCTGTGCCACGTTCTCTTGATGTGGATGCCGCGTTCATGCTGTCAGCGCGCCTGCCGCTGGGGGTTGCCGGTGCCGTAGGGCGGCACCGGGGACGCAGAGGCCGCTTCAGTAACTGCGGCACCGCCATCGTTCCGGGCCAGAGTGCCCGCATCAGATACCTCAGCTGTCACGGCACCCGTGATCGCGGGTCGCTGCACCCCGGACAACCGGGTTTCCGGCGGTCAGTGATCAGCCTGGCCGCCGCGGCCTGTTCCCGCGGGGCTGGCGTGACGGCTGGGGTGACCCGCCCGGCGGCGGAAAGGATCGTGGATCGCTGCACCCCTGATCAGGGGTGCAGCGATCCACCAGCGTAAGAGGCGCTTGTCAAGTGGTTCGGGCCGGGT
>Ga0070699_100003980_pt1 | contig 13058 bp, 8 predicted proteins | sample KBSK1503metaG_FD_65473 | JGI IMG/M metagenome (GOLD analysis project Ga0070699, IMG submission 65473) | Corn, switchgrass and miscanthus rhizosphere microbial communities from Kellogg Biological Station, Michigan, USA - KBS K1-50-3 metaG | ecosystem: Host-associated > Plants > Roots >...
GCCCCCTGGAAGAGGCGCGCCACCAGCTCCCGATGGTGTGCAATCACGGCCTTCCGTTTCAGTTTGAGCGATGGCGTCATGAGGCCGTTCTCGATCGTCATGTCGTCGGGTATCAATTCGAACCGTTTGATCCGCTCGAATTGCGCGAGCGATCCGTTCACGCGCTCTACGTCCTCCGCGATCCCATCGCGCGTCGCGCCCGGGGCGGGAAGGATCAGCGCGGCGATGTACTTCTGGCCGTCGCCCACCACGAGCGCTTCCGCGATGCGCGGGGAAGACTTGAGCGCCGCCTCGATCGGCTGCGGCGCTACCTTCTTACCCCCCGACGTGACCAAAAGGTCCTTCTTTCGGTCCGTGATGCGAAGGCACCTGTCCGTGTCGATCTCGCCGATGTCGCCCGTGTGGAGCCAGCCGTTCTCGAGAACGGCGGACGTGTCTTCGGGCTTTTGCCAGTAGCCCATCATGATGACGGGGCCGCGGACCAGGATCTCGCCGTCCTCGGCGATTCGCACCTCGAGGCCGTTGAGGATCGGCCCCACCGTGCCGACGCGGTGCATCTCGAACGTGTTCACGCTGATCGCGGACGACGTCTCGGTCAGGCCGTAGCCTTCGTGGATCGGCAATCCGGCGCCGAGGTAGAAAAGCCCGACGTCGCGGTTGAGGGGCGCGCCACCGGACACACGTAACCGCGTACGTCCGCCCATGCCGCTCGCGATCTTCTTGTACACCAGGGCGCCCGCGATCGCGTGCTGGAGCGCGAGGAGGGGCGGGATCCCGCGCCCCGCGTTTCGCCGCTCGCCCCACTCCATCGCCACCCGGTAGGCCCACTCGAAGATGGAGCGCGTGAAGCCTCCTGATCCGGCGGCCGTCTCCCGCGCGCGCGCCAGTACCTTCTCGTAGAGGCGCGGCACCGCGAGGATGATGGTCGGATGAATTTCGCGTAGGTTTGTCGCGAGGCGTTCGAACGATTCGGCGTAGGCGATCGTCGCCCCAGCGTAGAACATCGTATAGAAGCCGGAGACGCGCTCGAACACGTGGCTCAAAGGAAGGAACGAGAGGTAAAGGTCGTCGCTCGCGATCTTCATCGATTGGAGCGAGAGTTGGACCTCGGCGGCGATGTTCCCGTGCGTCAGCATCACGCCCTTCGGGGTGCCGGTCGTGCCGCTCGTGTAGATGATCGTCGCGAGGTCGTCGGGACCGATCGGGATCGCGGCGCTCGAGGGCGCACTCGCGCGCGTCCCGCCCGCGAGTGGGGCGGGCAACCCATCCTCGTCGAATGCGTAAATCCAGCGAAGAGTTGTGCCGCCGGGCCCGGCCGTGGCCAACTTGTCCTGCTGTTCCCGATTGGACACGAAGGCGCCGATCGCGCCCGAGTCCGCGACGAGCGGCACGATCTGTCCGGCGGGCAGCGTGGCGTAGAAGGGGACGGAAACGGCGCCGATCGACAAGATCGCCATGTCCGCCACGACCCACTCGTAGCGGCTTTCGGAGAGGATCGCGACACGGTCGCCGCGGGCGACGCCGCGCTCCTTCAGCCAGGCCGCGACGGCGGCGATATGCGACGCGTATTCTTCGGTCGACACGCGCGTCCAAACGCCGGCGCGACGCACGAGAAATGCATCGGGCTTCTTGTGCGTTTCGAGCACGTAGCGAAGCAGTTCCGGCGCGGTTTTCACGTCCATTCGTTGACCTCCGCCGGCTACTGTGACACACTCGCTAAGTCGTGGCAAAAACTTATCGTCCATCGCAACCGAGCTAGGCTTCGATCATGCGCGACGTGGTGCTCACGGACGGGTATCGAACGCCCTTCGCCAAGGCCGGCACCGCCCTATCCTCCGTGCATGCTCGTGAATTGGGACGCGTCGCCATCGTCGAGCTGCTCGCGCGACACGGCGTCGATCCCGTCGAAGTGGACGACGTCATCCTGGGCAACGTGGCCCAGCCCGCCGATTCCGCGAACATCGCCCGCGTCGTCGCGCTCCTCGCGGGAATTCCCGAACGCGTTCCCGCCGTCACGGTCCATCGAAACTGCGCCTCCGGCATGGAGGCCATCGTCCAGGCGCACGAGAAGGTCGCCGCGGGGCACGCGGACCTGATCGTGGCCGGCGGCATGGAATCGATGAGCCAGATCCCGCTCTACCTGAGCGAAGGGATGACGCGCGTGTTCGAGCGCGCGTCCCGCGCCCGGTCGCTCGGGGCGCGGCTCGCTGCGTTCGCCGGCACGCGGCCCCGCGACCTGACGCCGCGCGTCGCGCTCCTGGAAGGGCTCCTGGATCCCATCTCCGGACTCAACATGGGCGAGACCGCCGAGCTGCTCGCGAAGGAATTCGGCATCTCGCGCGAGGCGCAGGACGATTTCGCGCTCCAGAGCCATCGTCGCGTTGTCGCCGCAGCCGAAGCGGGCCGCCTCGGCGAGGAGATCGTTCCGGTGTTCGCGTCTCCGTATCGCGAGGCGGTGACCGAGGACGTGGGACCGCGGAAGAACCAGTCGCTCGAGGCCCTCGCCAAGCTGCGCCCCTTCTTCGACCGTCGCACGGGAACGGTTACGGCGGGGAACTCCTGCCCGATCACGGACGGAGCCGCCGCGATCCTCGTCGCGTCCGCGGAAAAGGCGCGCGCGTTGGGGCTGACCCCGGTGGGGCGGATCAAAGGGTATGCCTTCGTCGGGCTCGATCCCGCGCGCATGGGCCTTGGGCCCACGTACGCCACGCCGGTCGCGCTCAAGCGCGCCGGCGCGCGGTTCCGGGACCTCGGACTGATCGAGATCAACGAAGCGTTCGCGGCGCAGGTGATCGCGAACGAGATCGCCATGGGTTCCGCGCAATATTGCCGCGAGCACCTGGGACTGAGCGAGGCGGTCGGCGAGATCGATCGCGCCACGCTGAACGTGAACGGGGGCGCCATCGCGCTGGGGCATCCGGTGGGCGTTTCCGGGACAAGGCTCGTGCTGACGCTGCTTCGCGAGATGCGCCGCCGGAACGTCGATCTCGGGCTCGCCGCGCTTTGTGTCGGGGGCGGCCAGGGCTCCGCCGTCGTCCTCGAGCGCGCGGCGGCATGAACGCCTCCACGCTGTTCGCGCCCGAGTCGGCCGGATCGGCGGCGGGCGAGACGTTCGGGCCGTTTCGTCTCGAGGCACGCGCCTCCGGCATTGCCCTCCTCTGGTTCGACGACTCCGCGCGGAAGGTGAACCTGCTCGACGCGAACGCCCTCGCCTCGCTCCGGAACGCCTACGATGCGCTTTTGAAACGCGCGAGCAGTTCCTTCCCACGCGCGCTGATCGTGGCGAGCGGGAAGGAGGGTCGCTTCATCGCCGGCGCCGACGTCGCCGAGTTCGATCGCCTGGCGAGCGCGGCGGAGACCGAGGCGAAGGCGAAGGACGCGCAATTGTTGTTCGAGGACTTCGCACGGCTTCCGTATCCGACGGTGGCCGCCATCGGTGGCGCCTGTCTCGGTGGTGGAACGGAGTGGGCGTTGGCGCTCCGCTACCGCGTGGCTGCCGATTCGCGCGAAGTTTCGATCGGCCTCCCCGAGGTGCGCCTCGGGATCCTGCCCGGCTTCGGCGGCACCGTGCGACTCCCGCGCCTCATCGGCTTCGTGCCCGCGCTCTCGATGATGGTTTCCGGCCGGACACTCGACTCGCGCCGGGCGCGCGCCGCGGGATTGGTGGACGACGTGCTGCCGGCGCCGCGTTTCGTGGAGCGAGCGGTCGAATGGACCGAGGCGCTGCTCGCGAATCCACGCGGGCCGCGCCGTCGCGCGCCGGCGCTCTTGCACCGGGTGCTCCAGTCGGTCCCGCCGTTTCGTGCGTATGCGCTGGGGCAGGCGCGAACGCAGGTGATCGCGGAGACGGGCGGACACTACCCCGCGCCCTTGGAGATCATTCGAGTCGCCGGCGCGAATTGGGGCCGCCCCACGATGGACGCGCTCAAGATCGAGCGAAAGGCCGTCGCGAAGTTGCTGTTCACGCCCGAGTCGGCCCACCTGCGCCGCCTTTTCACGCTCACCGAACGCGCGAAGCGCGTCCCGCCGGCCGAGCGGGCCCGCCCCGTGGTATCGGCAGGAGTTTTGGGCGCCGGCACGATGGGCGGCGAAATCGCCTACTTGATGAGCATGCGGGGGATGCGAGTTCGTCTTCGGGACATCAAGCCGGAGCCGCTCCTTCATTCATTGGCGCACGCACGGTCGCTCTTCGATCGCGAGGCGTCGCGCCGCCGTATGACGCGAGCCGAAGTGGAACGCGCGATGGCGCGGATCGAACCCGCGCTGGCGCTCGAGGGGTTCCAGCGCTCCGACCTGATCGTGGAGGCCGTCGTCGAGGATCTCGGCGTGAAGCAGGCGATCTTCCGCGAGCTGGAGGGCCGCGTGGGCGACGATTGCGTGTTTGCCACGAACACGTCTTCGCTTTCGGTGGGGGCGATGGCCAAAGGGCTCCGGCGACCAGGCCGGGTGGTTGGGATGCACTTCTTCAATCCCGTCACGCGGATGCCGCTCGTCGAGGTGATCCGAACCGACGTGACCGGTGGCGCCGCCCTGGACACCGTGCTCGCGCTGACGCGCCGCCTCGGTAAGACGCCCGTGCTGGTGCGCGACGCGCCCGGCTTCCTCGTGAACAGAATCCTGATGCCGTATCTGGTCGAGGCGGTCGGTTTCGTCGAACGGGGCGAGTCGGTCCGCGCGATCGACCGCGCGCTACGCGAGTTCGGGATGCCGCTCGGACCGCTCGAGCTCTTGGACGAGATCGGGCTCGACGTCGCCCGCAAGGTCGCGCACGTCCTGGGCGACGCGTTCGGCGCGCGAATGCCCTCCGTGGCGTTGATCGATCGGCTTGCGGGTGAAGGCGCGCTCGGCAAGAAGTCCGGGCTCGGCTTCTACCGCTACGAGCGCGGGAAGCGGGGAAGCGTGAACCCGTCGCTGGGCGCGGCCACGGGCGAGCGGGCGACGACGGGGGTGGCGGAGATCACCGATCGCATGGTCGACGCGATGATCAACGAAGCGGCGCTCGCCCTCGACGACCGGGTGGTGGAGGATCCGAACGACGTGGATCTCGCGATGATTTTGGGCACGGGGTTCCCGCCGTTTCGGGGCGGACTCTTGCGGCACGCTGACGTCGTCGGCATCGGTACGGTCGTCGAGCGCCTGGCACGACGCCAGCAATCGGGTGCGCCGTACGGACCGTGCGGAAGGTTGCAACGAATGGCGCTCGGAGGAGAGCGCTTTCATCGATGAGGGAACGAGGTAACCACCAATCGGGAGGACAGCGATGCCGAACGTGATGAGCGTGTTGCGCGCGGAGATCCGCCGCCTGGCGCGCAAGGAATCAAAGGAAGCCGTCGGTGATTTGAAGCGCCAGGTGACGGTGCTTCGCCGCCGCGTGGCCGGATATAAGAAGAAGATTGCCGATGTCGAGCGCATCGCGCGCGCCGCGGGCAAGAGTGGGGCGAGCGGGGGCGGGATGGGCCGCGGCGGTTCGGGCGCGGCCGGCGAGGGCGGCGGGAAGCAGATCCGGTTTTCGCCGGCGTGGGTCAAGTCACACCGGAAGAAGCTGGCGTTGAGCCGTCGCTTGTACGCGAAGCTCGTCGGCGTCTCCGCCCAGACGATCATGCTCTGGGAAACGGGGAAGTCGCGACCACGGCGCGGCGCGCTTGCCACGTGGCGAGCGATCCGTGGGAAGGGACGGCGCGAGTTGAAGGCGGCGCTTGTCGAGACGCCAAAGCGGGGGCGGAAGGCGGGAGCGGGACGGAAGCGGCGTGTCGTGAAGCGCCGGAAGGTGGCGAAACGGCGCGCGGTGAAGCGCCGGGCCGCGCCGGCCAGGCGTCGGGTCGCGAAGCGCCGCGCGAAGAAGAAGTAGCCGGGCGGGCGCGGTGCCGCACGAAGGCGGTCCGCCTCGCGAAGACACGCGCGAGGAGGTAAAGCGGCGCTTCGGCGCCCACGCGGAGAACTACGTCCGGAGCGCGGACCACACCGAGAGCGAGAGCCGCGACAGGCTGCTCGTGCTCACAGCGCCGAAGCCGGACTGGCGCGTCCTCGACGTGGCGACGGGCGGCGGGCACACTGCGCTCGCCTTCGCGCCGCACGTCCGCGAGGTCGTGGCCACCGACATCACGAAGGAAATGCTCGAGGCGGCCGAGCGGCACATCCGCGCCAGCGGAGCGACGAACGTCCGCTTCCAGGAAGCCGACGCGATGGCGCTCCCGTTCGAGGACGCCTCGTTCGATCTCGTCACCTGCCGCGTCGCACCCCACCACTTTCCCGACTGCGGGCAATTCGCCCGCGAGTCTGCGCGCGTCGTCCGCCCCGGCGGGATCGTGGCGGTGATCGACAATGTTGTCCCGGACGACCCCGACGCCGCGAGGTTTATCAATGCCTTCGAGAAGTTGCGCGACCCCAGCCACAATTGGGCCTACACCGAGCGCGAGTGGGTTGCGTTCTTTCGCGACGCCGGTTTACGGGTCGATCGCGTCGAGAGCTACCGAAAGGCGCGCGACTTCGACGGCTGGACCGCGACGATGGGGGTCGACGGCGCGCTCAAGGAGAGACTGCGCGAGGTCCTGCTCGGGGCGGCTGGGGTCGCACGAGAATCGCTCATGCCGGCGGAGAGGGGGAGCCTTCTTCGATTCTTCCTACAAGAGGTCCTAATTCTCGGGACCAAATAGCGGCTCCTAACCCCTTGCCCCTCCCATTCCGGAGGCGTAGAGTCGATCCGTTGCAGTAGCGCGCTCCTCGAACGGCTTGGTGAACCATGCGAACCCCCGCAGTTCCCCGCAAGTCCGGCAGTTCACGCACCCCGCTCCGCCCTCGGTGCGACCTCCCCAGCAACACGGCCCGCTCCGGCCGCCAGAAAGGATTGGTGAATCCATGAAGCGCCTCTTTGTTCTGACCGCGTTCACCTATCTCTTTAGCGTCTCCTCGCCGGCCATGGCGCAGGACCGTGCCCCGACCGTGACCGCACCGGCCATTCGAAACGCCTGTGAGAACGCGCTCCTTACGTTCACGGTCGGCGCTTCCGACCCCGACGGCGACGCTATCGCGTCGTTGACGGCGGCGGGCTCGGTCATCACGGCAGGCGCGTCCTTCACGGTGGGCGCTGGCAACACCTCGGGCACGCTCAGCTGGACCCCGACGTTCACCTCCGCGGGCTCCTACGGCGTCACCTTCACGGCCGCGAATACCCTAACCGGCTCGGCGTCGACTTCGATTCTGGTGGGGAATTCCTGCGACCGCGCCCCGGTGGTGACGGCCCCGGCTACCGCGACTTTTTGCATCGGCCAACCTGGGTCGCTCACGGTCACGGCGGTGGATCCGGACGGCGAAGCGATCACTTCTCTAACGGCGACCGGCACCGCCATCACGGCGGGAGCGACGTTCGCCAAGAGCGTGAGCAACACGTCCGGGACCCTTTCCTGGACTCCGGCGGCCGGGGGTAGTTTCACCGCAACGTTCACAGCGTCCAACACCCTCACCGGTTCCGCGTCGACCTCGATTGCCGTCCCAGTTGGGGGCGCGTCTCCGTTCGTGAGTGCGCCGCCCGCGGTTTCCGGCCCTGAGGGTTCGCTGATTGCCTTCACGGTGACCGCCTCGGACCCGGACGGCCCGTCCGTCGCTTCGCTAACAGCTTCCGGTACCGCGATCACGGCGGGCGCCACGTTCACGGCGAGTCCGTCGGGGTACTGCGGTTTCTCGGGCACGTTCGACTGGACCCCGGGCTTCACGCAGGCCGGAACGTACTCGGTCACGTTCACCGCGACGAATGTCTCCTGCCCGGGATCCGCCTCCACGAACATCACCGTCACCGATTGCACGCGTACGCCCGCGATATCGGCGCCGAGCCACGTGGCAACGGCGGTGAACGATCCTGTTTCCTTCACGGTGGGGGCCGCGACGTGCGGTGGCGAGGGGCTCACCCTGACCGCCGATGGGTTGCCGCCCGGCGCATCCTTCACAGCGGCGCCGGATCAGCGAACGGGCAGGTTCAACTGGACTCCGGGAACGGATCAGTCCGGCGCGTGGATGGTGGTGTTCACGGCGACCGTGGACGGTGGAATGCTCTCCACCTCGGCGACAACGGTGATCGACGTGGCCGGCCCGTTCGAAGCACGCGCCTTCACGAGCAACTCCAACCGGACGATTCGACTCGGTTCGTCGAAGGCCAGCTGGTGCGCCTCGGTCGAGGCGATCGGGGGATCGTTCGACGTGGACGACATCGCCCCGGCTTCGGTGGTCCTGATTTCGCCGGGGACGGGCTCGGTCGGTCAGATCTCGGCGTTCGTAGGAAAATCCGTGGCCGTCGGGGATGCCGACAAGAACGACGTCGAGGACATATCGGTTTGCTTCCGGAAGGAGGACCTGAGGTTCCTGTTCAGCAACATCAACGGGAAGACCACGCTCAACGTGACGCTGGCGGGGGATCTGACTTCGGGCGGGGAGTTCCACGCGACGCTCTCGATTGAGGTGAATGGATCGGGCGGCAGCTTGGCAGCGTCGGTGACCCCAAATCCACTGAACCCGTCCGGAGTTCTCTCCTTCGTCAGCAGGCGCGCGGGAGCCGCTTCGATCCGGATCTTCGATCACACGGGCCGCCTCGTCCGCACCCTCGGCGAAGGCCCAGTGGCGGCCGGGCATCACGAAGTAAGGATCGACGGTCGGGACCAGAACGGCCGGCCGCTCGCCACGGGTATCTATTTCTACCAGGTGAAGTTGGCGGAGGGTTCGGCCTCCGGCCGGTTCACGATTCTAAAGTAGGAGCGCATCGATTCTCGTCCGGGCCGCGGGGCGGAGCACCCGCTCCGCGGCCCAGCTGAAACAAAGTGGCTTGACCGCTCTCCCGGCCGGGTGCAATGTGCGGGGAGATGCGGCGCTGCATGGCCGCACAGGTCCCCCCAACGAACACGACCCCTCCTCCGCGAACGCGGCGTATTCCCCTAGACGCCGATCTCTGGTCCTCGAGCAACCCGGTGTGCCGGCAAGCGACCCACGCGCTCTTCCAGGCGATGCACCATCCGGGTCGAGTGGGGAGTTCAGTTCCGACATGAACGCGATCAGGGGAATGAATCGAGTGATCGGCGCCGCGGTCGGCGTCGTGCTTTTCGGGGGCACCGTCGGCTGGCACGATCCGCCGGCGGATGGCCCCGACCCGACCCAGAGCGGCCGGAGCCAACCGAACCGCACCGCACGGCTGGACGGCCGCTTTGTGCACAACGTCGGGCGCCTCCAGCTCCAGATCACGAACGTCGGTGAAACGGGCAACTCATCCAACCCGTTGCGAACGACCGTTCCTTCGGCCGAGTGGCCGGCCGGTTCCGGAAATGACTACTTGTTCGCCGCGGGACTTTGGGTCGGCGCCATCGACGCGAGCGGCATTCCGCATGTCACGACGGCCCTCTACGACCCAGAGTTCGCCCCGGAGGTTACCCCTCAGAATCCTTGCGCCCCGCTTCCGCTCGACAAGATCGCGGACGTTCGGGAATCCTACGAGGGCATCCCGGGAGGCACGCGCGTCATCTCCTCGAGCGTGAGTCCCGACGACGATGGCGATGGGCTCGTGGACGAGGACTTCCAGAACGGCATCGACGACGACGGGGACGGGCTCTGCGACGAAGACTTCGCCGCGATCGGGCAGCAGATGTATTCCTGCGAATACTTCGACGACATCCCCGAGACGCGGCAGTTTGAACCGGAGCACGTTCCGCTCGGGATTCGGGTCCGCCAGACGTCCTATGCCTGGGCCACGCCGGGGCAAAACGACTTCGTCGGCATGGACTACCACATCACGAATCGGAGCGGCCGCAGCCTCCGGAGCATCATGGTCGCCATCTTCGCGGACCCGGACATCGGGGTTCGCGGCGGGAACGCCTATTACATGGACGACATGGCGGGCCTCATCGATCGCGACGTCGAGTACCTTGGCTCCGCCGGGGAAATGGTCCGGCGCCGGATCCAGATGGGCTACGCGTGGGACAATCCCGACGATCCGAACAAGATCTTTGAAAACAAAGGCGGCGATGCGCCCGGATACTTCGGGTGCATGTTCCTCAATCATACGACCGACCCCACCGGGGCCTCGGCCCCGCGACAGGTCGGGATCACCTCGTTCAAATTCTTCTCGGGCAGCCTGCCCTTCCCGCTGGGCGGCGACCCCACGAACGACGCCGAGCGCTACCAGTTGATGACCGATCCGATTCTCAATCCGCGCGTGCTCGGTGAAATCAAGACGACACGGCCCCTCGACTATCGGTTCATCATGGCGACGGGCCCCTTCCGCGTGCTGCTCCCCGACTCGACCCTGACGATCTCGGTCGGCTGGGTCATGGGGTTGGGACTTGGGGGCGGGCCGACCGATCCGGGCGGCACGCTCATCGCGAACGCCATCTCGGCGCAGCAGGTGTTCGATGGGCTCTACACGGACCTCGACGGAAAGATCACGACCGGAACCTGTGGCCAGGAGACGTGCCTCCGCACGCCCGCTGGCTTTCGCTTCACCTACACCATTCCCGAGTCCTCCCTCTGTCGGGTCCGGTTCTGGAGTCAGATTCCGGACGACCCGAGATACGCGGGCTTGGAGCCCTGGGACGCGCTCGGGTCGTGCGAGACGCAGCAGGGTGGCCGGTTCCTCTGCATCGACCAGGAGACCCCGGAGCTGGTGACCCACTGTGCCTCTGGGGACACGCTCAACGTTCCGGTCGGGCAGACGTGCACCTACGTCGACGCCGACTGCGACGTCACCACAGGTCAGGGAGGTAGGGAATTCCTCGTGCACTGGGTGGCCGCGTCGCCCCTGCCGGCGCCGTTTTTCGCCGGAACCGACGACCACTCGGAGCCCCACGACTTCCTCGACCGCTACCAATCTCGAAGTGACTCCAACAGCGTATCCGCATGGTTCTTCCCGGGCGACCGCAAGGTGACCCTCAAATGGAACAGCTTCTCGGAGACGATCCGCGACGCGCAGCGGGGGAATCTCAAAGAGTTCGTCGGGTATCGGGTCTACAAGGCCGCCGGGTGGAATCGGCCGGAGGGCAGCAACGCGCCCAGCCGAACTCTCTGGTCGCTACTCGGCGAGTGGCGCACGGATCCGAAGGGAACCCCGGCGCGCCCCCTCTCGGAGATCACCGATCCCTCCGCGGCGGTGATCCGAGTGGAGGACGTGACCGTGAGCTGGGATCCGGTGGCGCGGAGGCCTTCGCTCACGCAATTCCACACGGAGCACGACACGCTCTTCGCCGTGGGGCGCTACAGCTTCGTGGACCGAACCGTTTTGAACGGCTTCCCTTACTTCTACTCGGTCGTGCCTGTGTCGATCATCCCCGGTTCCACGCCGGACGCGGATGTCACGCTCACGGGCAATCCGAGCGCTACGAACGCGCAGGTCGTCTATCCGAGGTCCGACTCGCAGAAGGACACGAGGCACGTCTTCGTCGTGCCCAATCCGTTCAAAGGGGGCGCGGAGTGGGACCTGATACCCGGCGGAGACGATCCCTCCGGCACGAAGGTCACGTTCCACAACCTGCCGCGAACGCGCGGCGTCATCCACGTGTTCACCTTGGCCGGGGATCTGGTTCGCGATCTTCCGTTCGACGGCTCGCCACCGCCGGATCTTCAATACGGGAAAGACCCTATCGTCGCGGGACAGGGTGAGGTCGCGTGGAACCTCATCTCGCGAAACGGCCAGCGAATCGTGAGCGGGATCTACCTCTATTCCGTGGATACCGACCTCGGCAAGGAGGTCGGCAGGTTCGTGGTCATCCGGTGAGTTAGCGTTCGCTCCGCCGGAGCCACTCCACGTAGGCCCAGAGCGCGTCGATGTCGCCGGGCGCCAGGTGCGACCGGTAGGCTGGCATCTTCAGCGGCGCGCGCTTCAGGAAGAACCGCGCGACCGGATTCGAATCGAACCTTCGCGAGACGCCGCGCTCCACCCATTCCGTGAACTCCGCCTTGCCGTTCACCAGGTCCGCGAAGTCGGCTCCGTCCCAGGGCGGGACGTAGCCCTTGAGCGATCCGGGATTCGGACGGGCGTAGCGTCCGCCCGTCCCATGGCATCCCACACAGCCGAGGGCCTCCGCGCGGTCGCGTCCCGCGGCGACCAGCGAGTCGTCGGGCGCCGGCTCGTTCGCGGCCGCCATCACGAACGAGACCAGGTCCTCGATCTCGCGCGAATTCAGCCGACGCCCGAACGCGGGCATCCGGAGCGCGCCCTTCTTGCGTTCCGCCTTCCAGGTCTGGCTCTTGCGTCGCGCCGCGGTGCCGCCGTCCCTGATCCACTCGCGCACCTCGTCGCGGTTCTCCGCGAACATCATGAGCGCGCCTTCGAAAGAGGGCACCGAGCCGTCGGTTCGTCCGGGGTTTGCGGCGCCGCGCGATCCCTCCGGTCCGTGGCATCCGAAACATCCGTTCGCCTCGGCGAGGCGTCGGCCGCGTTCGACGGACGTGAGGTTCGGGCGAAAGACGACGGCGGCGGCGACGAGGGCGCCGAGAACCGCGATCGCTCCGGCGATCGCGAGAACGCGGAAGGTGGGCCGTAGCTTCATGCGGGAATGAAAACGCGCGCGGAACGAGGCTGTCGCTCCACGCGCGCGATGTTCTCGGTTACTTCGCCGCCGCGGCTGTCGCCCCTTCGGCGGACGCCACTTCCAGTGTCTTCATTCCGGCGCGCGTGTTCGCGGGACCCGTGACCTTGACCTGCTTGCCCGCCATGTCCTTGAGCTTGTTGTACGGATCCGCGTTGCCGTGCGCCATCGTCAGGAGGTAGAGGTTTCCGTCCTTCGTGAGGAGCCCCATCGGCATTCCGCCGGCGATGCACTTCGTGGCGCACTCCGCGTGCTTCTCGCCGTCGGCACCGTGCCCGACGTAGCAGCCCATGTCGACCAGTTCGCCGGACATCGTGACGGGCTTCGCGGCATGACCCTCCGCCTTCTTTTCGGCGGCGCCAGCAACCCCGAGACCAAGACAGGCGACCGCGGTGGATACCGCTAGAACGGCCAAGATCCGCTTCATGTTGTTACCTCCGTTGGAGTTCATCCGGCGCGTCCATCGCCCCGGCGGTTTGGAATTCATTCAGGGAAACACCA
>Ga0070699_100003981_pt1 | contig 13054 bp, 7 predicted proteins | sample KBSK1503metaG_FD_65473 | JGI IMG/M metagenome (GOLD analysis project Ga0070699, IMG submission 65473) | Corn, switchgrass and miscanthus rhizosphere microbial communities from Kellogg Biological Station, Michigan, USA - KBS K1-50-3 metaG | ecosystem: Host-associated > Plants > Roots >...
AGGTTTTCTCCTGCTGGCGCCGCCGCTGTATCTGCTCGGCCCCATCGCGCTGCTCACCCTGCTCGCCCGGCCGCGAACCACCAGGGAGCTCTTCTGGCTCGCCGCCGCGGCCGCCGGCATATCGGCCTCGCTGGCCGGTTCGGTGCCGCTCGGGGCCGAGCTGATCCGAGTCAGCGGCGTAGCGCTCGCCGCCATCTTCGCGCTGCTCTCCCTGCTCGGCCGGGGCCCGGTATTCCCGAGAGCCTTGATCTCCATGATCCTCGCCGCCGCGGTGGCCGGCGTCTGGGTGGCCATGCAGGGACTTCAATTCGCCGACGTGCAATCCGGGTTCATCGAGATGCTCCGGGTCAGCTATCGATCCCTCGTGGACCTCGGTGGGACCGACCCGAAGGCCCGGCAGGACCTCGAAGAGTTCATCCGGCCCTTCCTCGAGGCCGCGCCTGACATCGGCAGGCTGATGCCGGGGCTTCTCGCCCTGGAGGCGCTGGGGGGCGTCATGCTCGCCTGGTTGTGGCATCATCGCCTTTCGGCGACTCCCCTCGGATTCCCGCCCGGAAGATTCCGCGATTTCCGCTTCAACGACCACCTGGTTTGGGGTGCTATCTTTACCCTCGGTCTGATCCTGGTGCCGCTGGCAGAACCGGTCCCCGTGATCGCCGTCAATCTCCTGGTCGTCTGGATCGGTTTGTATGTGATGCGCGGGCTCGCGGTCCTTTGCGCCATCCTGTCGCCCGCCCCGGTCGCGATCAAGCTGCTGGCGATCGGGCTCGGTTTCCTGCTGTTCCTGGTCACTCTGGGAGCCTGCCTGGCGCTCGGACTCGCCGACACGTGGTTGAACATCCGGGGGCGCCTTTCGCCCCCCGTACCCGGAGGAGTGTCGCAATGATGGAAGTGATTCTGCGGGAAGACGTGAAGACCCTTGGCAAGGCCGGCGCCCTGGTCCGGGTCAAGCCCGGGTATGCCCGGAACTTCCTCCTCCCGCACGGGCTGGCGTACGAGGCCACCGAGGGCAACAAGAAGCGCCTGGCCGCCGAGTCGAAGGCCCGCGAGACCAAGGCGGCAATGGGGAGGAGCGAGGCCACGGCACAGGCCGCCCGGCTGGCCGACGTCACCATCACCATCCAGGCCAAGGCGGGAGAGGGAGACCGGCTGTTCGGGTCGATCACATCCCAGGACATCGCCGACGAGCTGGCCAAAGCCGGCCATGAAATCGACAAGCGGAAGATCGAGCTCGACCACCCGATCAAACAGCTCGGGGAGCACAGCGTTCCGGTCCGGCTGCACGCGGAGGTTCACGCGGCGGTTCGCGTGATGGTCGTCCAGGCGTAGTGCCTTGATGCCGATCGGCATCGCCTACATCGATGGCCCTCGCCTTGCCCGGTCGGTCTACGCCGCGGCCGACTGGGTCGCGGCCGGACGCGACGAGATCAACCGCCTGAACGTATTTCCGGTCCCCGACGGGGACACCGGAACCAATTTCAGCCTCACCCTCCGAGCCGTTGCCGACGCCTGCCGGGCGCTCGGCGACGCGACGCTTTCGGAGACCGCCGGCACCATGGCACGCGGCGCGGTGCTCGGGGCGCGCGGCAATTCGGGGATGATGCTGGCGCATTTCCTCCTCGGCTTTGCCGAATCCATCGGCGATCGCGCGACGGCGACCGCACCAGAAATCGCAGCCGCCATGCGCCGCGGCTCCGACACCCTCTACAGCTCGCTGGACGAGCCCCAGGAAGGCACCATCCTGACCGTGGCGCGGGAAGCCGCCGCCGCCGCCGAGCGCGCCGCCGCCGACTCGCCCGATATCTCCGAATTCATGCGCCGCATGCTGGCCGAAGGGGAAGTCGCCCTTGCCCATACCCCCGAGCTCCTGGCGGTGCTCAAGGAGGCCGGGGTCGTCGACGCCGGCGGCAAAGGCTTCATGCGCATGATCGAGGGGGTGGTTCGCTTCATCGAAGGCGACCCGATCCTCCCCGCTCCCCCGGCGGAACCCACGTCGTATGCCTTCCCCGCCGCCGAAATGACGGTGGCGGCGGAGCGCGATTACCAGTTTTGCACCGAGTTCATCGCCCGGGGGGACCAGTTGCCCGCCGCCAACGAGGTGCGAGCGGCCATGCACCAGTTCGGCGGATCGGTCGTCGTGGCGGTCGTCGCCGATATCCTGAAGGTCCATGTGCATACGGACACCCCCGAGGCCGTCTTTACCTATGCCGGCCGGTGGGGTACTCTGACGACTACCAAGGCCGACGACATGCGGGCGCAACACAGGGCGCTCTCCCACCTCGAGCGTCGCCCCGTAGCCGTCGTCACCGACACCTCGGCCGACCTTCCCGATTCGGTGCTGGACCGCCACCATATAGCTCTCGTGCCGCTCCAGGTCCTGTTCGGGAACATGGTGTTCCAGGACAGAGTGGGGATCCGGCCCGAAGAGTTTTATCGACGGCTGCGGGCCGCCAGAGAGCTCCCCACGACGTCCCAGCCGACTCCGGGGGACTTCGTCCGGGTGTTCCGGTCGGCGCTGGACGAGGCAGATGAAGTGGTCGCGGTGCTGCTCGGTGGATCGCTGTCCGGGACCTTTCAGGCGGCGCAGGCAGCGGTCAAGGCAGCGGGCCTGGACGGGGTGACGCTGGTGGACAGCCGGGCCGCATCGCTCTGTCTCGGACTCCTGGCGCTCCGGGCCGCCGAGCTCGCGGAATCGGGGTGGCGGGCTCAACAAATCGCGGCCGAAGTCGACCGGGTGCGTGGTCAGTCCGGCGTGCTATTGACCGTGGAGACGTACGACAACCTGATCCGGTCGGGCCGGGTATCCCGCGGCAAGGCCTGGCTGGCCGGAATGCTGGATGTGAAGCCAATTCTGAGTCTCGATCAGTCCGGGCGCATCGTCCCGGTGGACCGGGTGAGGGGACGAGAGGCGGTCATCAACCGGATGCTGGCGCTGGCGGACAAGGCACTGACTCCGAGACCCAAGGCAGTCCGCTTCGGCGTGGTACACGTCGAAGCACCCGAGGTGGCCGAGCGGGTTCGCACCGCCCTGGTCGCAGCCTACCGCCCTCGAGATTGCTTCGTGTCGCTCGCCACCGGTGTGCTGGGAACCCACGTGGGGACCGGCGCCTGGGCGCTCTGCTGGCAGGTGGAGGACGGGTCGCCCACCGCGCCGGCCGCCACCGGACATCAGGCAGGGTGATGCGCAGGAGCCCGGGCGGCAGGAAGCGGGGATCCTCGGATGCGCTGGTCGACCTCGCCCTGGAGGCGGCGGACAATCTCAAGGCGCGCGACATGGTGGCGCTGGATCTGCGCGGGCTGAACGATGCCACCGACTGGTTCGTGATCGCGTCGGGAACCTCCGATGCCCACGTGCGCGGCATCGCGCAGTCGGTGCAGGACCGGCTCACCGAGGCCGGCTTCAAGGCCCACCACGTCGAGGGACTGGCCCAGGGCCGATGGGTATTGCTGGATTTCGTGGACATCGTCGTCCACTTGTTTCACCCCGAGGCGCGGGCATTTTATCAGCTGGAGCGGCTCTGGAACGACGCTCCGAGACTCATGCCGGCGGCCGAAAGGAAGTCTCCATGATACGTCGAATTGCTGCGGCGGCCCTGCTCCTTACCGCGATTCCCCCGGCCTTGTCGGCCCAGTATTTCGGGCGCAACAAGGTCCAGTACGGCCGCTTCGACTTCAAGATCATCCAGACCGAGCATTTCGACGTCTACTACTACGAGGCCGAGCGTGCCGCGGCGCTGGACATCGCGCGCATGGCGGAGCGGTCGTACGCCAAGCTCTCCAAGGCGCTCAATCACGAATTCAACGAGCGGAAGCCGATCATTCCGTACGCGTCGCACTCCGAATTCCAGCAGACCAATACGTCGGGCGGGGAAATCGACGAGAGCACCGGCGGGTTCACCGACTTCCTCCGGCATCGCAACATCTTCCCGCTGACCGGCTCGTACGAGGAGAACCAGCACGTCCTCCAGCACGAAATGGTGCACCAGTTCCAGTTCGATATCTGGTCGCGCGGGCGGGCCGGCGGCGTGCAGGGGATCATCGCGGCCAACGCGCCGCTCTGGTACGGCGAGGGCATGGCCGAGTACTACTCGCTCGGCCCGGAGGATCCCAACACCGCCATGTGGCTCCGCGACGCGGCGCTCGAAGGCAAGCTGCCGACGGCGGAGGACTTCTATCGCGTCTTTCCCTACCGCTTCGGCCAGGCGCTCATCGCCTACATCGGCCAGCGCTGGGGCGACGAGGCGATCGCCCAGATCACCAAGCTGGGCTCCGGCGGCGGGATCGAGCCTGCGCTGCAGCGGGTGCTCGGCCTCTCCTTTCCGCAGCTCGTGGCACAGTGGCACGACGCGGTGCAGAAGCAGTACCTGCCGGAAATCGGCAACCGCACCAAGGGACGCGCGGTGGCGACGGAGCTGCTGACCAGGAAGAAGTCCGGCGGCGGGTGGCACCTGGCCCCGGCGCTGTCACCCGACGGAAGCCGGATCGCCTATCTCAGCGAAAAGGACTTCTACTTCATCGACCTCTGGCTGGCCGACGGCAATACCGGCAAGCCGATCCGCCGTCTCCTGAAATCGTCGGCCAGCGGCAATTATGAGACCTTCCGCTTCATCACCTCTTCGGCAAGCTGGGCCCCCGACGGGCAACGGCTGGCCATCGCGGCACAGCGAAGCGGCAAGGACGACATCGTCATCGTCGACGGGATTCGCAACAAACAGATCCAGGACATCCGTCTGCCGATCGCGGGCGCCAACACGCCGACCTGGAGTCCCGACGGCACCCAGCTGGTCTTCAGCGGGCTCGACGGCGGTCTCTCCGACCTGTATACGGTCAAGGTCGACGGGACCGATCTCCGGCGGTTGACCAATGACAAGGAGGCCGATCTTCACCCGGTCTGGTCGCCGGATGGAAAGACGATCGCCTTCGTGACGGACCGCGGGCCGGGCACCGACCTCAAGGCGCTCCGGTGGACGGATTTCCGGATTGCGCTCTACCATCTCGAAGATGGAACGATCACCTACCCGGCGGGGATGGACGTGGGCCGGAACGTCAGCCCGCAGTGGTCTCCCGACGGCAAGTCGATCGCGTTCGTGTCCGACCGGAACGGCGTCGCCAACATATTCCTCCACGACCTGGCCGACGGACAGACGTATCAGCTCACCGATTTCTATACCGGCGTGCAGGGCATCACCGCGCTCTCCCCGGTGCTCTCGTGGGCCCGGCAGGCCGACCGGCTGGCGTTCGTCTATTTCGAGCAGGGGCGCTACGACGTCTATTCGATGAACGCGCCGCAGTCGCTCAAGAAGCAGCCCTGGACCCAGCGGACCATCGCGCAGCGCCCGCTGGCGACCATCGCCCCGTCGGGAGAGGCGGCGCGGCCCGCGGTCGCCCGGATCACACCTCCCTCGGGGCCGCAGATCCTCGGGGGCGGCACGGTCTATCGCACGCCCCGGGGGTTCCGCCGGGCGGATTCGCTGCCCTTTACCGCCGACAGCACCCGCGGCGTATATGAGCCGATCTCGGTGGCGCGGATCCTCGATTCCATGCCGTTCACCCCGCCCGATACGAGCGAGTTCACGTTCAAGAACTATCGCGCGACGCTGGAGCCCGAGTACGTCACCCGGCCGACCATCGGGTACACCCGGGACACCTTCGGTCAGGGCCTGACCGGCTCCACCGCCATCGTGCTCGGCGACATGCTGGGCAATCACCAGCTCGGCTTTGCCGCGTCGCTCAACGGCAGGATCAACGAGACCTACTTTGCGGCGCAGTACGTGAATCTGTCGCGGCGCCTCAACTGGGCGATCGGTGTCGCCCAGGAGCCGTACTTCTTCTATGAAGGCGCGGGCTTCGTGGACGGCCCGTCGTCTGGCGAGACGTCGTACGTCGAGCAGATCCGCCGGCTGGTGCTGCGCAATGCGCAGATCCTTGGCGCCTATCCCTTCAGCCGTTTCCGCCGGCTCGAGCTCGGCGCCAGCGTGGTGAACGTCGAGGACGACGTGAAGCGGTACACCCAGCCGTTCGATAACGTCACCGGGGTGCCGACCCAGAGTCCATTCATCGAGACGGTCTCCGGGCCCACCGTGACGTTCGTGCAGCCGAACGCCGCACTCGTGTTCGACAACTCGCTGTATGGCCCGGTCGGTCCGATGATGGGGCGGCGGTCGCGCTTCGAAGTATCCCGCACCATCGGCGGGTGGGCATTCACGACGATCAACTTCGATTACCGGCGGTATGACCGGCTTTCCAGCTTCCTCACCCTCGCCACCCGCCTCAACTACTACGGCCGGCACGGCAGGGATGAAGGGCAATTCCGGTTCTTTGCCGGGCGTCCCGAGTATATCCGCGGGTACACCTCGGGCTCGTTCGCCAAGAACGAGTGCGCCAACGTCGCCGACGAGAACACCTTTACCGGCTGCAGCCGGCTCGACGAGCTCGTCGGCACCCGGCTCATGCTGGCTACCGCCGAGCTGCGGGTCCCGATCTGGAGCATTCTGAGCTTTCTCCCGGTCGGCTTCCCCCTCATCGAAGGAGCGCTCTTCTATGACGCGGGTGTGGCCTGGGAAGGGGGCATGGACGTGAAGCTGAAGCGCGAAGCGGGCGATGACGCCGCACTGGTGCGGACTCCGCTGACCTCGCTCGGAGCCAGTTTCCGCGCGAACATCCTGAACTTCCTGATTCTTCGCGCGGACTACTCCTTCCCGCAGCAGCGCCCCGGAGTGAAAGGGTACTGGACGATCAGCCTGGGACCCACGTTCTGATCGCGCCGGCGTCCCGAAGACACCTTCCGACCGCCGTCCGGTTCTTCCGGGCGGCGGTCGTGCTTGCCGCGTGGGGGTGCCGGGGCGACTCGAAAGAGCCGCCGCCGGATCTCCCCGCCGTCGGCAACCAGGTGTCGTTGCTCCGGTTTCCCCGGGACGGAGGGATGGTCGAAGCGTATGACCCGGACAGCCTGGGCCACGCGAGCTGGACCACCTCGAAGCCGGTGCCGCCGGTGCGCAAGGTGCTCGGGATCAACCTCGACGAGCGGGTCGCCTGGGCTGTGGACTCGAAGGACAATCTCATCGTCGTCGACCTGGAGTCGCGCGGAGTCCGGGAGCAGCTGAAGGGGGTCACATTCGCGGCCATGGGTCCGGACGGTTCGCTCTTCCTCGCGGATGATGAGCGTCGAGTGGTCCATTTCGTCCGCCGGAACCCGGTCTCGTTTCAGGATCCCCTTCCCGCCGCACCGCGGGCCTTTTTCGGCTCCCTGAACGATCAGCTGGTAGCGGTTACCGAGGGCAGGACCCCCCAGCTGATTACCGCGAACGCCGAGCAGGGGCTCAATGCGGTCGACATCCCCGCGGGCAACGTATCGGCGACGTTCTGGGGCGACCTGGTGGCCGTGGCGACCGACACTGCGGTCGTGCTCTACGAAACCAGCGGCCGTCGCGGTGTCACCTCGATTCGCGCCCGCCGTCATGCGCGCGAAGCGGCGTTCAGTCCGAGCGGCCATCGCCTGTATGTCGTCGAGGAGGATGACGAGGTCGCGGTCTACGACCGTTTTTCCCTGTCCGAGCTCGCCCGCATCCGCCTCCCCGGCATTCCCCGGTCCATCCGGCTGGATGCTTCGGGACGCTGGATGCTGGCCCGTGCCTCCGGGGCAGACTCGGTGTGGATCGTCGACCTCGCGACCAACCGCCTGGCCGGTGCGGCACCGGGGGAATGGGCGGCCGACCTTCCGCTCGTCGCCGGTGCCGCCACGCTGGTGGTGCGTCACGGGGATGATGTGGCGACCTACGATCTCCGCCAGGTTCCTCCGGCGGTAGAGCGCGTCCTGCCTGGAGGCGGCTCCGATCTCTGGGCAGCCGCTGCCTGGGTGCCACGCGAGCGGCTCCCCGCCGCTGTGGCCGCGGCCGAGTCGGCCACCGTGGTACAGGACAAGGCGCTGGTCGCCGATTCCGTGGTTCTACCCACGACGGACTCGACCGAGATCTACCTCCAGGTGAGCCTTTCCCAGAATCCTGCCTGGGCCGGCCAGCTGGTCGACACGCTCAAGGCGCATGGGTTCCCTGCCTCGGTGCTCCGGCCGGAACAGCCGGACGAGGGCTATCGCGTCGTGGTCGGCCCTTACAGCAGCCGCGATCAGGCCGAGGAAGTCGGGAAACGGCTGGACCGCTCCTACTTCGTCATCAGGCGTCCGCCACGCCGCCCCTGACCCAGGGACCCGAACCGCTTATTATTTTCACCGAAGCGCCGGCGCTCCGCTCCGGCACCGTTCCCACCTCCCGTCCCTGGCCCGACGCATGAAGCTGACCAAGCTGGAGCTTTCCGGCTTCAAGTCGTTTGCGGACACCGTCACCCTCGAGTTCGAGGACGGCGTCACCGCCATCGTCGGACCCAACGGCTGCGGCAAATCAAATGTGTCCGATGCGGTGCGATGGGTGCTCGGCGAGCAGTCGGCTCGCCTGCTGCGTGGCGGGAAGATGGAGGATGTGATCTTCCAGGGCGCCGCGACGCGCCGCCCGGTCAATCTCACCGAAGTTTCGCTCTTCCTGGACAACACCGAGGGCGATCTCCCGATTGCCTATCAGGAAGTCGTGATCACCCGGCGGCTCTCCCGCTCCGGCCAGAGCGAATACCTGCTGAACAACAGCCCCGCGCGGCTCCGGGACATCCAGGACCTGTTGCGCGGCACCGGGCTCGGCAGCGATGCGGGCGTCGTCATCGAAGCCAAGATGATCGACCTTCTGCTCTCGGACCGGGCCGAGGAGCGCCGCTCGCTGTTCGAGGAGGCGGCCGGCATCGGCCTGTATCGGGACCGGAAGCACAGCACCGAGCGGCGGCTCGAGGAGACCGCCACCGACTTGCAGCGCCTCGAGGACCTGATCGCCGAGGTGCAGTCCCAGATCCGCTCGCTGGCGCGCCAGAAGGGAAAGACCGAGCGGCACGCCAAGCTCATGGAGGAGAAGTTCGCCGTGACGCTGACCCTGGCGCGGCGCCAGCTCGACGAGCTGGCCGAGCGCGTCGTCGGGGCGCAGGAGCGGCATCGCGTCCTGTCGGAACGGCTGCCCGAGCTCCGGGACGATCTGGCCGCGGCCTCGAGCACCCGGGAGGAAGCGGCCCGGGCCCGGCTGCGGGCGGAGGACCATCGTGCCGAGATCGCCCGCGAGCTCGCGACGGTGCAAGTCGCCCTCTCCCGGCTCGATGGCGATCTGGCCGTGGCGGGCGAGCGGCTCTCTCACGCCCAGCAGCGCCGCCGCCGGGACGAGGAAGAGCGCGCGCAGGCGGCCCGTCGCACCGAAGAAGCGGCGGGCGAAAGCACATCCGCCCGGGCCGAGCTCGAAGCGGCGGAGCTGGAGCACACCGGTATTCGCGCCCGGCTCACGGAGCGCGCGACCGCCGAGGAGGAAGTGCGGAGCCGCCTGACCGCCGAACGGACTGCCTTGCGCCAGGCCGAGGAAGCCCTCGCGTCGCGGGTGCAGGAGCTCCGTTCCCTCGAGGGCGAACGGGCCGCGCTGGAGCAGGAGGTCGCCGGCCTGCGCGAGCGTGCCACCGAGTCGGAGATCTACGTCACGCGGCAGAAGGCCGAGCTTGCCGGCGCGGAAGCCGATGCACGGGCGGCCGCCGAAACCGCCGACAGAGCCGCAAGCGAGGCCCTGGCCGCCGCGGCCGACATGGAGCGCAGCCGCCATTCGGTTGCCGAGGCTCGGGAGCAGGAAACGACCGAGCGAAACCGCAGGCGATTGGTCGAGGAGACGCTCGCGCAGCTGACCACCCGCCGGGCCGCGCTCGAAGAGCTGGAACGCGACCGGGTCGGGCTTGCACCCGGTGCGGCGACTTTGCTCGCCACCCGTGAGCGCTTCGACGGCGGCGTGCTCGGTCCCTTGAGCGACTTCATCAATGCCGATCGCGATGCCGCCGAGCTGGCCGAGCGCCTGCTGGGTGAGTGGATGCACGCGATCCTGGTGCGCGATCAGGCGGCCGTCGACGCGATTCGCTATTGGCACGCCGAAGCCCAGCCCGGGGCGCTGGTCCTGCTCCCGGTCGATAGCGGCCCCCGGACATCCGCCGATGGCGCGAGTCCGTTGCAGGCGCACCTCCATGCGGAGGGTCCCGCCGCGCGCTGGGTGGAGGCGTTGCTCGGTGGATCGGAGGCGCTCGACGGGCGTGGGCATGCCCTCCGGCGGGCCAGCGGCGCCATTCTCCTCGCCGGCTCCTCGGGTGGAAGCGGACCGCTCCGGCGCCGGGCCGAAATCGGCGGACTCGCCGGGGAGATCGTGCAACAGGAGGCCGCGCTTACGACGGTCCGGACCGCGCTGGAGTCGACCGAGGTGCGACTTCAGGGACTGGAGCGCTCGGCTGCAGCCTCGGCGACCAACACCGACCGCCTCCGCGAGGCCGCCCGCATGGCGGCAGCCCGGCGCGAAGACACCGCGCGTGTGGTGCAGAACCTCACCCGCGAGCTGGCCGAGGCAGACATCAGCCTCGCCCGGCTGCGGGACCGCCTCGGGGCCGCCGACCGGCGCCACGGCGAGGTCGAGAGCCTGCTGGCCGCCGGTACCGGAGCCCGGGTCGCGCAGGAAGGAACGCTCGCGGAGCAGCGGGCACGGGTGACCGCGGTCGAGACCGAGCAGGAGGCGGCGCGCGAGAACCGGGTGCACTGGCAAGTGCAGGAGGCGCACGTCGGCGCCCGGCTCCGCGCGACGCAGGAGCGGCTCGACCGGGCCACCCAGACGATCGCCACCGCGGAAGCAGCGGCCCGCGCGCTCATCGGTGAGATCGCGCAGCTCGATGAAGAGAGCGTCGCCCTGGCGTCTCAGCAGGCGATCTGGCAGCAGCAGCGGAGGGAGCGCGCCGACGCCCTCGAAGGACTCGAGCGTGCATCGGCGGAAGCCGAGGCGTCCCTGGTCGGTGCGACGGCGGTGCTCAGCGACAGCGAGAGCACGGTGCAGGCGCTCCGGCAGGAAGTGGAGCACGCGAGCGAAGAGGACCACCGGCTGGAGGTGGAGCTCACCGAGGCCGGCGGAATGCGGCGCCGGATCGTGGAGCGGGTGGAAACGGAGTGGAAGCAACCCCTGGAGCAGCTCTTCGCGTCCACATCGCTCCTCGATCTCGACCGGGAGACGCTGGAGACGGAAGCGGCCCGGATCACCGAGTCGCTCGATGCCATCGGACCGGTCAACGCGCTGGCGATGGAAGAGCACGCCGAAGAATCCAAGCGGCTCGAGTTCCTCACGTCCCAGCGCGACGACCTGGTGGCGGCGCGGCAATCCCTGCTCCAGGCAATCCGGGAGATCGACGGCACCGCGCGGCTGATGTTCCAGGAGACCTTTCTGGCCGTGCAGGAGCACTTCCGCCACGTCTTCCAGACGCTCTTCGGCGGCGGTGAATGCGAGCTCCGGCTCGCGAATCCCGACGACCCGCTCGAGAGCGAGATCGACATCCACGCCGCGCCCCGCGGGAAGCGCACCCAGCGGATTCACCTCCTTTCTTCGGGAGAGCGGACGCTGGTCGCGGTGTCGCTCCTCTTCAGCATTTACTTGACCAAACCGAGCCCGTTCTGCCTCATGGACGAGGTGGACGCCCCGCTCGACGATGCCAACGTCGGCCGGTTCACGACGCTCCTCGAAGAATTCAAGAAAAGCACCCAGTTCCTGGTGATCACCCATAACCCGCGCACCATGCAGTCGGCCGACGCGGTGTACGGGGTCACGATGCAGGAGCCTGGCGTGTCGACCATCGTGGGCGTTCGCTTGGGCCAGACCCAGGGAGTCGCGAGTAGCGAATAGCGAAGCTGTTGTCCCTCTTCGCTCTTCGCGCTTCGCTCCTCGCATGCTGGTTATCCTCCGTCCGGACGCCTCGACCAGCGACCGCGACCGCGTGGTCGCGCTGATCGAACTGCTCGGATTCGGCGCCCGCGTCATCGAGGGAACCCAGCGCGACGCCGTCGCGGTGGTGGGGAACGACGGCCGGATCGATGCCGCCCGCTTCTCCGCGCTCCCCGGCGTCGACGACGTCCTCCAGATCACCCGGCCCTACCGGATGGTTTCGCGCGAATGGCGAGCCGAGCCGACCGTGGTCTCGCTGCCCGGAGGCCGCTCCATCGGCGGCCCGGAGCTGCTCATCGTCGCGGGTCCCTGTTCGGTGGAATCCGAAGCGCAGATCTTCGCCACGGCGCGGGCCGTGCTCGCCGCGGGCGCGGGCGCGCTGCGGGCCGGCGCCTTCAAGCCGCGCACCTCGCCGTACGCGTTCCAGGGACTCGGCGCGGAGGGGCTCGCGCTGCTGGCGGCGGTTCGCCGCGAGACCGGACTGTTGATCGTCACCGAGGCCATGGACGAGGAGGGGCTGGAGCAGGTGGCCGAAGTCGCCGATATCGTCCAGATCGGCGCCCGGAACATGCAGAACTATGCGCTGCTCAAACGGGCCGGCCGCGCCGGAAAGCCGGTGCTGCTCAAGCGGGGCATGTCCGCGGGCCTGGCCGATTTGCTCCTCTCCGCCGAGTATGTGCTCTCCGAGGGAAATCCGGACGTCATTCTCTGCGAGCGCGGCATCCGTGGCGCCGACCCCTCGACGAGGAACCTCCTGGACTTGAGTGCGATCCCTGCCGTGAAGTCGCTGTCCCACCTCCCCATCATGGCGGATCCGAGCCACGGCACCGGCAAGCGCGCGCTGGTGCCGGCCATGGCGCGGGCGGCCGTCGCCGCCGGTGCGGACGGGCTGCTGATCGAAGTCCACGTGAATCCCGCGGAGGCGCTCTCCGACGGGGCCCAGAGTCTCTATCCCGAACAGTTCGCGTTGCTGATGGATGAGATCCGGGGGATCGCGGGCGTGATCGGGAGGGGGGTGCCGTGAGGCGCAATGGCGGAAGGGCGCAAGGGCGCAATGTTTTGTTGCTACTTTGCGCCTTTGCGCCATTGCGCCTTGCCGCCCAGGACCCGGTCGCCCTGATTCGAAGAGCGAGCAGCGCCTACCGCGGGCTGTCGTCGCTTCAGGCGGACTTCGTTCAGGTCATCGAAGATGGAAACCTGGGTGACACGCTCACCACGACGGGGCGGCTCTATCAGTCGGGGCAGAA
>Ga0070699_100003983_pt1 | contig 13049 bp, 9 predicted proteins | sample KBSK1503metaG_FD_65473 | JGI IMG/M metagenome (GOLD analysis project Ga0070699, IMG submission 65473) | Corn, switchgrass and miscanthus rhizosphere microbial communities from Kellogg Biological Station, Michigan, USA - KBS K1-50-3 metaG | ecosystem: Host-associated > Plants > Roots >...
GTCGCCGACTCCGCGATCAGCGTGGGCGTCGCGCTGCTCGCGCTCCGCCTGCTGCGCGAGCGCCCGGTGCAGTCCCAGTGATATTCGAGCCATTTCACCGCTCGCCTCGTCCGTCGAACCAATGAGCGCCGGACCGCTGCTCACCGGTCTGCGCGTCATCGACGCCGCCAGCTTCATCGCTGGGCCGGTGGCCACGACCATCCTCGCGGACCTCGGCGCCGACGTCATCAAGCTCGAGCCCCCCGCTGGCGATCCCTACCGCCATCGCACGGGCGGTCCGGGCGTTCCGGAGAGCCCCTACAACTACCGGTGGATCGTCGACAACCGGACCAAGCGCGGGCTGGCGCTGGACCTGCGAACCACCGAGGGCCGCGCCGTGCTGCATCGCCTCGTCGAGCGTGCCGACGTGTTCGTCACGAACACGCCGCTCGACTCGCGTGGCCGGCTCGGCATCCGCTGGGAGGACCTGGCTCCGCTCAACGCGCGGCTCATCTACGCGTCGATCACCGCGTACGGCGAGCGGGGCGAGGAAGCGCCACGCAGCGGCTTCGATTCGACGGCGCTGTGGGCGCGGACGGGATTGATGGACCTCGTGCGCCCCTCGCCGGACTCGCCGCCGTCTCGCTCGCTGCCGGGAATGGGCGACCACCCCACGGGTGTCTCGCTGTTCGCGGCGATCATGACGGCGCTCTACCAGCGGGAGAAAACCGGCAAGGGCACCATGGTGGCCACGTCGCTCATGGCGAACGGTCTGTGGTGGAACGCGATCCAGGTGCAGGCCGCGCTCAGCGGGGCGCGCGTCGAGCCTCGACCCTCGCGCGAGGAGCCGGCGACGGCGCTGGCGAACCTGTATCGCTGCGGCGACGGGCGCTGGTTTCTGCTCAACGTCCTCAACGACGAGCGCGACTGGCCCATCCTCCTGCGCGCGATCGAGCAGCCGAAGCTCGCGTCGGACGCACGCTTCGCCACCACGCCCGCGCGGCGCGCCAACGCCCGCGCGCTCGTGGGCGTGCTCGACGCGGTGTTCGCCACCCGCACGTGGGCGGAGTGGCAGGCCATCCTGAACGACCACGGCCTCACCTTCGGCGGCGTGGCCGCCATCGACGACGTCCGGACCGATCGCCAGATGGTGGACAGCGGCGCGCTGGTGCCGCTCGACGACCCGCGGGCGGGTGCCACGCTCACCGTGGCGAGCCCGCTCTGGCTCGAGGGAGCGGCCAAGGTGCCGCCGCGTCTGGCCCCGGAGCTCGGCGAGCACTCCGTCGAGGTCCTGCGCGAGGCGGGCTACGACGAGATCCAGATCAAGGGCCTGCTCGCATCGGGCGTGGTGGTGCAAGCCTAGCCGTCGTGGACCTCAAGCGCCTCACGGTCGATGCGTCGGCGGAGGGCGCGCGGCTGGATCGCTGGCTCGCCGAGCGCGTGCCCGAGCTCTCGCGCGCGCGCGTGCAGGCCCTGATCGGTGACGGGCGCGTGCGGGTCGACGGTCGGGCGCGCAAGGCATCGCATCGGGTGGGCTCCGGCGAGACGGTCGAGGTGGAGATCCCGCCTCCGGCGGCCGAGACGCTCGTCCCCGAGCCGATCGCACTCACCATCGTCTTCGAGGACGATGCGGTCATGGTGGTCGACAAGCCGGTCGGCATGGTGGTCCATCCCGGCGCGGGTCACGCGACCGGCACGCTGGCCGCGGCCGTGCTCGCCCACGCGCCAGGCACGGCTGGTGTGGGCGGTCCACGGAGGCCCGGTGTCGTCCATCGGCTCGACAAGGACACGTCCGGGCTCCTCGTGATCGCGAAGACGGCCGCTGCCTACGAGTCGCTGAGCGCCCAGCTCCTCGCGCGCACGGTCACGCGACGCTACCGGGCGATCGTCTATGGCCGGGTGAGCCAGAGCAGCGGGGTGGTGGACAAGCCCTTGGGTCGCCATCCTCATGATCGTGTTCGCATGGCCGTCCTCCCGCGTGGCCGCGGCAAGCCTGCGGTCACCCGGTTCACGGTTCTGGAGCGGTTCAGACAGTTCAGCGACCTCGAGGTGAAGCTCGAGACTGGACGAACCCATCAGATCCGGGTTCACCTGGCTTCGCTCGGTCATCCGGTCGCTGGCGATCGGGTCTACGGCGGCCGAACGGCGCGGGAGCCCCTCCCGGTGGCCTTCGAAGGCCTCGCCCTTCATGCGGCGGAGCTGGCGTTCGTGCATCCGGTTACCCAATCGCGCCTGGAATTCGCTTCGCCCCTGCCGCCGCGAATGGTGCGCCTTCTGTCTCATCTGAGGAGTGAAGGGTAGGCACAGTGGCGTAAGTCCGCGCCACCGCGAACCTTCGCATATGGCATAGGCCTCGCACCCCCGCTGCTAGAATGGGAGGGCTCGCATGCAAGCACTCACCACGGTGATCCTGGCCGCAGGCGAAGGGAAGCGGATGCGCTCCCGGCAGCCGAAGGTGCTCCATGAGCTCTGCGGCCGGCCACTGATCTCCTACGGTCTTCGCCTCGCTCGCTCCGTCGGCGACCGCATCGTGCTCGTCGTCGGGCCCGATGCCGATGCCGTGCGCGCGGCGGCGGGCGACGGCGTGACGATCGTCGAGCAGCGCGACCGCCTCGGCACTGGCCACGCCGTGCTCCAGGCCCGCGACCACTGTGAAGGGCTCGAGGGGCCGATCCTCGTCCTGCCAAGCGATGCGCCGCTGCTGTCGGTGGAGACGATCGAGCGACTCGTGAGCCACCATGCGACGACCAGCGCTGCGGCGACCGTGCTGACGGCGGTCGTCGACCGCCCCCACGGGTACGGCCGCGTGCTGCGCACGGGCGGCCGCGTGAAGCGCATCGTCGAGGACCGCGATGCGACCGACGACGAGAAGAAGGTCAGCGAGATCAACACGAGCGTGTATTGCTTCGACGGCCGGCGGCTCTGGCCGGCCCTCGAGCGCCTGCGTCCCGAGAACGACCAGGGCGAGTACTACCTCACCGACGTGATCGGACTGCTGGGCAAGGCCGGAGGCCGCATCGAGGCGCTCGCGGTCGACGACCCCGAAGAAGCGCTCGGCGTCAACGATCGCAAGCAGCTCGCGGCGCTGGCGGCCATCCAGCGCCGGCGCATTCTCGACCGGCACATGCTCGCCGGCGTGACGATCCTCGATCCGGCAACCACGTACATCGACGACACGGTGACCATCGGCGCCGACACCGTCATCTATCCGCACGTGATGATCGAGGTCGCCTCCGAGATCGGCAGCGACTGCGTCATCGGCGCGGGGTGCCACGTGCGCGCGACCCGGATCGGCGATCGCGTGCTGCTCAAGCCCTACTGCGTGCTGACCGAGTCGGTCGTCGAGCGCGGCGCCGTGATGGGACCGTTCTGCCACCTGCGACCCAACTCGCACGTCGGCGAGAATTGCGAGATCGGCAACTTCATCGAGCTCAAGAAGGCCAAGGTTGGACGCAAGACCAAGGCGCACCATGTCGGCTACCTCGGTGACGTCGTGATTGGCGAGGGGGCCAACATCGGCGCGGGAACGATCTTCGTCAACTACGACGGGGCGGCCAAGCACACCACGATCATCGGCGACGGCGCGTTCGTCGGCAGCAACACGAGCATCGTGGCGCCGGTCACGATCGGCAACGGCGCGTACGTCGCGGCCGGCTCCGTGATCACCAAGGACGTGCCCGCCGACGCGCTGGCCGTCGAGCGCGCGCCGCAGGTCATCAAGGAAGGCTGGGCCGCACGGCGCCGGGCCGTGCGCGACGCGCAGAAAAAGAAGGGCAGCTAGGTATGTGCGGAATCGTCGGCTACGTCGGTGACAAGAGCGCGGTCGGGATCATCGTCGACGGGCTCAAACGGCTCGAGTACCGCGGTTACGACTCCGCGGGCGTCGCCGTGCTGGACCGCGGCGGGCTGCAGGTCCGCCGCGCGGTGGGCCGTATCAAGGCGCTGGAGACGACCCTGCGCGACAAGCCCGTGGGCGGCACGATCGGCATTGGCCACACGCGCTGGGCGACGCACGGCCGTCCGTCGGAGGAGAACGCGCATCCACACACGGACTGCGACGGCGGGCTCGTCGTCGTGCACAACGGAATTCTCGAGAACTATCTCGAGATCAAGGAGCGCCTGCGCGCGGCCGGCCACACGTTCCGCTCACAGACGGACACCGAGGTGCTCGCGCATCTCATCGAGCACCACGTCAAGCAGACGGGCCGGCTCGAGACGGCGGTGCGCGCGGCGCTGCGCGAGGTGACGGGCTCGTATGCCATCGGCGTCATCAGCAGCACGGCGCCCGATCGGCTCATCGCGGCCAAGCAGGGCGCGGGCAGCGTCGTCGTCGGCCTGGGCCGCGGCGAGATGTTCATCGCCTCCGACATTCCGGCCATCCTCTCCCACACGCGCGACGTCGTGATCCTCGAGGACAACGACATGGCCGTCGTCACCGCCCACGGCGTGGAGCTGACCACCATCGAGGGCGATCCGGTGCAGCGCGAGCCGGTGAAGATTCTGTGGGATCCGATCATGGCGGAAAAAGGCGGCTACCGGCACTTCATGCTCAAGGAGATCTACGAGCAGCCGCGCGCCATCACCGACACCTTCCGCGGCCGCATCGCGCCCGAGACGGGCAGCGTCGTCCTGCCCGACGTGAGCCTCGATCCCTCGACGGTGACCGCCATCCAGCGGGTCGTGCTGGTCGCCTGCGGCACCGCGTGGCATGCCGCCATGCTCACGCGGATGATGATCGAGCGGCTGGCGGGGATTCCCGCGGAGGTCGATCTCGCCTCGGAGTTCCGGTATCGCGACGCCATCGTCGGACCCGAGACGCTCGTGATCGCCGTGTCGCAGTCCGGCGAGACCGCCGACACCATCGGCGCCGTGAAGGCCGCGCGGGCGAAAGGTTGCCCGATCCTCGCCGTGACCAACGTCGTCGGCTCCGCGCTGGCCCGCGAGGCGACCGGCGTGCTGCAGATGCACGCCGGCCCCGAGATCGGCGTGGCGTCCACCAAGGCGTTCTCGACGATGATCGTCGCCGGCTATCTCCTGGGCCTGTGGCTCGGCCGCCAGCGCGGCACGCTCAACGCGGAGGACGTGCGCAAGCGCATCCAGGACCTCGTCGAGATCCCGCGCCTGGTGGAAAAGACGCTCGAGCTTGACCAGCCGATCGCGGCGCTGGCGCGTCACCTCTCCAGCGCGACCGACTTCCTGTATCTCGGCCGCGGCGTGCAGTTCCCGATCGCGCTCGAAGGCGCCCTCAAGCTGAAGGAGATCTCCTACATCCACGCCGAGGGCTACGCGGGCGGCGAGATGAAGCATGGGCCGATCGCGCTCATCGCCGACGGCCTGCCCGTGGTGGCGCTGGCGCCGCGCGATTCGTCTTACGACCGCATGCTCGGCAACATGGAGGAGGTGCGCGCCCGCGACGGCCTGCTGATCGCGATCTGCCATCCCGGGGACCGGGCGGTGGCGTCCAAGGCCCAGCACGTCATCGAGGTCCCGCCGTGCGCTGAGCTGCTGGCGCCGCTGCTGACGGTGATCCCGCTGCAGCTCCTGGCGTACCACGTCGCCGTCCGGCGGGGCTGCGACGTCGACCAGCCGCGCAACCTGGCGAAGTCGGTGACGGTGGAGTAGTCGCGCTCGCGCTACGCGGCCGGCTGGCCGACCGCGTGCGCGATGAGCCGATCCAGGTGCATCAGGTCGAAGGGCTTCGGGAGATAGCCCGTGGCACCGTTCTCCAGCGCCTCCACCGCCACCTGGGTCGAGTCGTAGCCGGTCATCACGAAGATCGGCGTCTGCACGCCCATCTCGCGCAGGGACTTCAGCAGGCTGAGCCCATCGACCCCCGGCATCCGCACGTCGAGCAGGATCGCGTCGGGACTCTTCTGGATGACCGCGGCGAGCGCCAGCGACGCGCTGCCGACGGTCTCGACGGTGTAGCCGCGGCCGAGGAACTGCTTGAGGATCTCCTGGATGACCTGGTTATCGTCGACGACGAGGACGCGTTTGTTATGCCGCATGGCCGAGGGCGATGGGCAAGGCCTGTGCCACGGCGGCGGGGCCGAGATTCCCGCGACTTGAACCCGCGGCCCTCCACGAGCGTGACGGCCTGTCGACCCAGCCCGTGACGTCTTGGCGCGCAGCGGGTACAATTTGGCGTGCCCGCCGGGCTGGACCACCTTCTCGACGATCTCAACCCGCCGCAGCGCGACGCCGTCCTTGCGGGCGATGGGCCGCTGCTCGTCCTGGCCGGCGCCGGCAGCGGCAAGACGCGCGTCATCGCCCATCGCATCGCCTACCTGCTCGGCGTCCGCGGGGCGCATCCGCGCAATGTGCTCGCCGTGACGTTCACCAACAAGGCCGCCGGCGAGATGGCCCGCCGCGTGGACGCGCTGCTGGCCCCCGCCGGCCTCCGGGCGCCGCTGATCGCGACGTTTCATTCGGCCTGCGTCCGGATTCTTCGCGCGCACGGCGAAGCCATCGGCCTGCCGCGCCACTTCACGATTTACGACGAGGACGATCGCGCCGCCCTCGTGAAGGAGTGCATGAAGGAGGGTGAGCTGGCCGACCGCTCGTTCACGCCGAGCGCGGCCGCGCACCGGATCTCGTATCTGAAAAATCAGATGGCGAGCGTGCAGGACGCGCTCCGCGACGCGCGCGGGCCGTGGGAGCAGAAGGCGGCGCTGGTCTACTCGCGTTACGAGAAGCGCATTCGCGAGGCCGGGGCCGTCGACTTCGACGACCTCCTCCTGCTCGTGGTCAAGCTGTTCCGCGACTCGCCCGAGACGCTGGCCTGGTACCGCGGCTTGTGGAAGCACGTGCTGGTCGATGAGTACCAGGACACCAATCGCGCGCAGTATCAGATCATCCGGCTGCTGACCGATGAGCACCGCAACGTGTGCGTGGTCGGTGACAGCGATCAGTGTGTCGTGGAAGGCACGACGGTCGAGACGGTTCGCGGGCCCAAGCCCGTCGAGACCATCCGCAAAGGTGATGCGGTAGTAGCCGGCGTGGGATGGGGAAGACGCGATTCAGCGCTCGTTGAGGATGTCCGCCGGAACCCATACGACGGCATGATCGTCCGGATCAGAACCGAGGACGGTCGCGAGCTTCTCGCCACGCCGAACCACATGATGTTCGGCAGATTCGAGCTGGACTCGGCTAAATACTACGTCTCTCTGATGTATCAGCAACGGCTTGGTTATCGGATCGGTCTGACGAAAGGTATGAGAGCGGCCGACGCGCAAACCACGATCCCAGGCTTCCAGCAACGAACTAACCACGAGAGCGCTGATCGCTTGTGGATTCTCGCGACGTGCGGCTCCCGCGCCGAGGCTCAGTATCTCGAGATGTATTTCGCGACGCAGTATGGACTGCCCACGATGGTGTTCCACGTCCGGGGTCGTCGGATGACGATCACGCAACAGCATGTCGATCGCCTCTATGACGAGGTCGACACGCGACTTCGCGCCAAACAACTGATGGCCGATCTTCTACTCTTCGAAGAGTATCCACATCATCGGGCGGGCGCACACCATCCGGTTGGTGCGGCGTCAGGGTCACGAAAGGTCCTGAACTTCACGATGTTTGGCGACCCCCGTCCGCATCGCTGGCATGAACATCGAATTCAGATCATCAGTTCAGACATGGCGTTGTGGGAACGTGTTGCCGCCATCAAGAAGCCTCGACCTGGTAAACGACAGACTTGGCGGGTCGAGACCTCGAGAAAAGATTACGACAGTGGACTTGCTCTCGCGAAACAGCTCGCGGAAGCGGGGGAGGTCGAGGTCGTTCGGCGCGCGCGTCTGACTCCCGGCAAAGCGTTTCGTTTTATGCCTGCGAGCCATCTCCGAGCAGGAATGACCGTGCCTGTGCTCGATGGCAATCAGGTCCGCGAGACTCGCGTCGTCTCGGTGCTATTCGAGCGGTATCAAGGATACGTGTACGATCTCGCCGTCAAGGACCTGCGTAACTTCTCCGCCGGCGGTTTGCTCGTCCACAACTCGATCTACAAGTGGCGCGGAGCCGATATCAACAACATTCTGGATTTCGAAAAGGACTTTCCCGGTACGCGTGTGGTGAAGCTCGAGCAAAACTATCGCTCGACCAAAAGTATTCTTGCGCTGGCCGCCGGCGTCATCGACAACAACCAGCAGCGCAAAGAGAAGACGCTCTGGACCGAAAATGCCGCGGGCGAGCCGGCCGCCGTCTATCGCGGCTGGGACGAGCACGAGGAGGCGAATTTCGTCGCGCAGACGATCCTCAAGACGCGTGCCGACGGCGTCGGCTGGGACGGGATCGCCGTGTTCTACCGCACCAACGCCCAGTCGCGGGTGGTGGAAGACGCGCTGCGGCGCGCGCGCGTTCCATACGTGATCGTGGGCGGCGTGCGCTTCTACGAGCGCAAGGAGATCAAGGACACGCTGGCGTGGCTGCGGCTGGCCATCAATCCCGCCGACGACGTGGCCTTCCGCCGCGCGGTGCAGGCGCCGCCGCGCGGCGTGGGCGCCACGACGCTGGCGCGTCTGGACGAATTCGCGCTCGACCACACCTTGCCGCTGCTCACGCTGGCGGCCACGCCGCCGCCCGACGTCCGCGGCAAGGCGCGGACCGGGCTCGAGGACTTTGCCACCACCGTGCAGCGGCTGGCCGGCCAGCGCTCGGAGCTCTCACCTCCCGCCTTCATCGATCTCGTGCTACAGGCGTCGGGGTATCGCAAGGCCCTCGAGCAGGATCGCTCGCCCGAGGCCGAGGGCCGGCTCGAGAACCTCGAGGAGCTGGTCGCCGCCGCTGAGGACTTCGCACACACGGAGGGCGAGAGCACCGTCGAGGCGTTTCTCGACAGTGTGGCACTCATGAGCGACATCGACGAGCTCAAGGAAGCCGACGCGCGCGTGACCTTGATGACGCTGCACTCGGCCAAGGGGCTCGAGTTTCCTGTCGTGTTCCTCACGGGGCTCGAGGAGGGTGTGTTCCCGCACGCCCGCTCGATGAACGACCCGGAGGAAGTCGAGGAGGAGCGCCGCCTGTGTTACGTCGGGCTCACCCGCGCCCGCGAGCGGCTGTATCTGTCGTACGCCGTCCACCGCCGCATCCACGGGTACGGCGTCGGCGAGCCGTCGCGGTTCCTGCGCGAGATGCCCGACGCCCACCTCTTGCTGCTGAACGCCTCGCGCCCGGAGCCGCAGTTCGCCGAGGCGCGCGTCGTCCCGCGCTACGAGCCGCAAGAAGAGCAGTGGCCGATCAAGGTCGGCGCCCGCGTGCGTCAGGCGCGCTTCGGCGAGGGCCTCGTGGTCGGCGTCGAGCGCGACGGCGCGGACATCATCGTGACCGTGGCCTTCGCGAGCGTCGGGCGCAAGCGGCTGTCGCTGCAGTACGCGCATCTCGAGGAGCTGGACGCGTGATCTCGCGCGAAGACGTCGTCCACGTCGCGCGCCTGGCGCGGCTGGCGCTGACCGACGCCGAGCTGGAGACGATTCGCGAGCAGCTCAACGCGATCCTGTCGCACATCGATGCGCTCCGTGCCGTGGATACCAGTGGAGTCGAGCCGACCTCGCACGCGGTGCCGCAGTTCAACGTCATGCGCGAGGACGAGCCGCGTCCGTGCTTCCCCGTCGAAGAGATGCTCGCGAACGCGCCGGATCGGGCCGGCGATTTCTTCCGCGTGCCTCGCATCATAGAAGAATGAAGCCACACGTGCCTCGATCAGGCCACCCGCGGTTCACGCCGGGCACGCGTACCCCGCTACAATAAATGCACGGCACCATCCACGAGCTGACCGCGGCCTACACGCGGGGCGAGACGACGCCGAGCCGCGCGACGGATGAATACCTCGCGCGCATTGCCAAGCTCGACGACAAGGTCGGCGCCTACCTCACGGTGACTGCGGAGCCCGCGCGTGCCGCCGCCCGCGCGGCCGACGAGCGCTATCGCGCGGGGCGGCCGCTGGGGCCGATCGATGGGGCGCCGATCGCGCTCAAGGACGTCTTCTGCACCAAGGGCGTGCGCACCACGTGCGCATCGAAGATCCTGGAAAACTTCGTTCCGCCCTACGACGCGACGGTCGTCGATCGTCTCGCGAAGGCCGGCGCCATCATGCTCGGCAAGACGAACATGGACGAGTTCGCGATGGGCTCGTCCACCGAGCACTCGGCGCTCAAGGTCACGCGCAACCCGTGGGATCTCGCGCGCGTGCCCGGTGGCTCCTCCGGCGGACCCGCGGCGGCGGTGGCCGCGGGGCTGGCCGCGGGCTCGCTGGGCACCGACACCGGAGGCTCGATCCGCCAGCCCGCGGCGTTCTGCGGCGTCGTGGGTCTCAAGCCGACGTATGGCCGCGTCTCCCGCTTCGGGCTTGTCGCCTTCGCCTCGTCGCTCGACCATCCGGGGCCGTTCGGCCTCGACGTCCTCGACACCTCCTTGCTGCTCGGCGCCATCGCCGGCCGCGATCCGTTGGACGCGACGTCGATCGACGCTCCGGTGCCCGATTACGCCGCCGGGCTCGAGCAGGGTGTGCGCGGATTGCGCCTCGGCGTGCCCGACGAGTATTTCACCAAGGGCATGGATGCCGAGGTCGAGATCGCCGTGCGGGCGGCAATCGACGTGCTGAAAGGGCTCGGCGCGACGCTCGAGCGTGTCTCGCTTCCAGCGACGCCCCACGCGCTGGCCACGTACTACGTCATCGCCCCGGCCGAGGCCTCGTCCAACCTCGCGCGCTACGACGGCGTGAAGTATGGTCTGCGCGTGCCGGGTCACGACCTGATCGACATGGAGAGCAAGACGCGTGCGGCCGGCTTCGGCGCCGAGGTCCGGCGGCGCATCATGCTCGGTACCTACGTGCTGTCCGCCGGCTACTACGACGCCTACTATGGCCAGGCGCAGAAGGTGCGTACGCTCGTCCGCCGCGACTTCGACGCCGCGTTCGGACGCGTCGACCTCATCGTGGCGCCGACGACGCCGAACGTCCCATTCAAACACGGCGAGAAGACCGACCCCGTGCAGATGTACCTCAACGACGTGTTCACGATCCCGGCAGACATGGCGGGCGTCCCGGGTGTATCGGTGCCGTGCGGCTTCACGAAGACGGGCCTGCCGATCGGACTGCAGATCATCGGCCGGGCCCTCGACGAGGCGACCGTGCTGCGCGCGGCGCGCGCGTACGAGCGCGCCACGGACTGGCACACGCGCCGGCCGGCGCTCTCATGAAATACGACGTCGTCATCGGCCTCGAAGTCCACGCGCAGCTCACGACGCGTACCAAGATGTTCTGCGGCTGCCCAACGACGTTCGGCGCGCCGCCGAACACGCAGACCTGTCCGGTCTGCCAGGGGATGCCCGGCACGCTGCCCGTGATCAATCGCCGCGCCATCGAATACGGCGTACGCACGGCCCTCGCCTTCGAGTGCCGCGTCAACGCCGGGTGCCGCTTCGCGCGCAAGCACTATTACTACCCGGACATGCCGAAGAACTTTCAGATCAGTCAGTACGAAGAGCCGCTCGCCGAGCACGGCGCGCTCGAGATCGATCTGCCCGACGGCCACTCGCGCCGCATCGGCATCCAGCGGCTGCACCTCGAGGAGGACGTCGGCAAGCTCGTGCACGAGGGCACGCTCGAGACGGCGCAGTCGAGCCTGGTGGACTTCAACCGCGCCGGCGTGCCGCTCATGGAGACGGTCAGCAAACCGGAGATCTGCTCGCCCGAGGAGGCGGCCGCCTATCTGCGCGCCTTCCGCGCGGTGCTCGTCTACCTCGGCGTCTGCGACGGCAACATGGAAGAGGGCTCGCTGCGCTGTGACGCCAACGTCTCGCTCAAGCCAGCGGGCGCCACGGAGCTCGGCACCAAGGTCGAGATCAAGAACATGAACTCCTTCCGCAACGTTCAGCGCGCGCTGGAGTTCGAAGTGAAGCGGCAGGCCGAGGCGCTCGATCGCGGCGAGCGCATCGTGCAGGAGACGCGGCTGTGGGACGCCGATCGCGGCTACACGCGCTCGATGCGATCCAAGGAGTTCGCGCACGACTACCGGTATTTCCCCGAGCCCGACCTCGTGCCGCTGAAGCTCGACGCGACGTGGATCGAGCAGATCCGCGCCGCACTGCCCGAGCTGCCGCGTGCACGCCGCCGGCGCTTCGTGGCCGCGTATGGCCTGCCCCCCTACGACGCCGCGCTGCTGACCCAGAGCCGCGCCCTCGCGGAGTACTACGAGGCGGCGGTGCGCGAGTTTCCACAGCCCAAGCTCGTGTCCAACTGGGTGATGTCCGAGCTGCTGCGCGAGCTGCCGGGCGACGACGAGCGCGCGATCGAGCAGGCCAAGATGACGCCCTCGCGGCTGGCCGGCCTGCTGAGGCTCATCGACGACGGCACGATCAGCGGCAAGATCGCCAAGGCCGTGTTCGAGACGATGGTTCGCACCGGCGAGGACGCGGCGGCCATCGTGCGCCGCGAGGGCCTCACTCAGATGGCCGATGCGGGCGCGCTGGCGGCGATGGTGTCCAGCGCGATCGCCGCCAATCCCAGGGCCGTCGAGGACTATCGCAAAGGTAACACCGCAGCAGCCAACGCGTTCGTGGGACAGGTCATGAAGGCCAGCGGCGGCCGTGCCAACCCGGCCATGGTCACCAAGCTCGTCGAGACAGAGCTGGAGAAGCTCACGAAACGCTAGCGCCCCCGCTATAATCGACGAACCCCGATGATTGAGCTTCACCGGGTCTGGAAAGTCTTCGCCGTAGGACCGGTGAAGGTCCCTGCGCTGAGCGACGTGTCCTTCCGCATGGGCAAGGGCGAGTTCGTCACGCTGCACGGCGCCAGCGGCTCCGGCAAGACGACCCTGCTTCGACTCCTCTATCGCGAGGAGCTGCCGACCGAAGGCGAGATCGACGTGCTGGACGTCGATGTGCCGTCGCTGCGGGGGCGCGAGGTGGCCGCGCTGCGCCGCTCGATCGGCGTCGTATTCCAGGACGCGAAGCTGCTGCCGGGCCGCACCGTCTACGAGAACGTCGCCTTCGTGCTGCGCGTGCTCGGCACGCCGCGCCGCGAGATCACGCCGCGAGTCTTCGATGCGCTGCGCACGGTGGGTCTCTCCGCCCGC
>Ga0070699_100003984_pt1 | contig 13045 bp, 12 predicted proteins | sample KBSK1503metaG_FD_65473 | JGI IMG/M metagenome (GOLD analysis project Ga0070699, IMG submission 65473) | Corn, switchgrass and miscanthus rhizosphere microbial communities from Kellogg Biological Station, Michigan, USA - KBS K1-50-3 metaG | ecosystem: Host-associated > Plants > Roots >...
GCCAATGCTGCATGTTGCCGCCGCTCGGGCCGCACACACCTGCCTCCAGAATCTTCCGGATTAACGCCTCTGGCACCAGGTCAGGCTTCAATCGCCGCATCGAGCGGGTCGTCTGGATAATTTCGAACAGATCGGCGGTACTCGCCAGCTTCTCGACCATGGCTTCCTCCTCACCGTTACTCGCCTGGACGCCAATCGCTCGGCGTCTTTGCTGGGGTCGTAATCGCTAGTGCGTGCGCTACTATGGTTTGCTTGTGGCGAGATACGAATGGATCTGGGCAACCACAGCGGCGCCTTCACCAACCCCCGCCGCCACCCGTTTGACCGAACCACACCGCGCGTCGCCGATCGCGAAAACGCCAGGACTGCTCGTCTCGAGTGGCAATTGTGACGTCTTGCCGGTCACGACAAATCCTTTGTCGTCTAAGGCAATACGCTGATCGAGCCACTGTGTATTGGGCTCGGCGCCAATGAACAGAAACAAGTGCTGCGCCTCCACGTTCCAAGCCCGGCCACGCGTGCGGCACAGTAGGTCGACGCGCTCCAACGCGCCGTTGGCGCCTGACAAGCCCGTCACGGCAGTATGGGTGCGCAGCTCAATGTTGGTCGTCGCAGCGATCCTGTCGATCAGGTAGCGCGACATGGAATCGTCCAAACCAGATGAACGGACCACGAAGTGCACTCGCCGTGCGTATGATGCGAGGAACACAGCGGCCTGCCCACCGGAATTGCCTCCGCCTACAAGAACGATATCGTGGCCTTCGCACAGACTCGCCTCGATCGGCGTCGCCCAATACGAGACGCTGGTTCCTTCGAATTGATCAAGATGTTCGATCTGGGCTCGGCGATATCGCGCACCCGAGGCGATCACCACAGTTCGTCCGTACACCGAGATCCCATTGTCGAGCTCGACGCGATGCATCGGGGGACGCGAACAATCAAGCTCAGCGACGGACATGGGAACCGCGAATTGAGCACCAAACTTCTGTGCTTGGATGAAGGCGCGCGCGGTGAGTGCCTGGCCAGAAATCCCGGTCGGAAATCCCAGATAGTTCTCAATCCGTGAGGAGGCGCCCGCTTGGCCGCCAAACGATCGGCTATCAAGGACGAGAACAGACAGCCCTTCCGACGATGCATACACAGCGGTGGCGAGGCCTGCTGGTCCCGCTCCAACAACGATCACGTCGTACTGAGTGCGTGCCCGAAGATCGGGAATGATGCCAAGACCCACGCCGGCCTGCGCATCGCTCGGTTGCCTAAGCAACGTGCCGTTCGGACAGATCAAGATCGGCAGATCATCGGCGTGCACCCCTAGGCGTCCGACGAGGCCCTTGCCTTCGACGCCATCAGCGTCGATGAATGAATGTGGATAGCCGTTGCGGGATAGCAGGCCGCGAAGGCGCACGGTGTCGGGTGACCCCGCTTCGCCCAGTATCACCGATCCCACGCTTCCACCCTCAAGGAGGGCTACACGGCGGAGGATGAACGCCCGCATCATCAGCTCTCCGATATCGGCACTGCCGATGAGGAGCGCTCGAAGGTGAGGCGCGTCGAACGGGTATGCGACGCACCCTTCTGGCGCCGCGCATGCAGCGGCCAACGAAGCCTGGCCTCCAAGCTCGCTCACTTCGCCGCTGAACTGGCCCGGACTGCACGTCGCGAACAGCTGCTCTCTTCCTAGTCCGTCTCTACGAGTGGCAATGATGCCGCCTTCGGCGACGAGCCAAACGCCAGCGTTGCGGTCACCAACATTGAAAATGTTCTCACCAGCTTCAAAGCGTCTTGCGGGGCCACTTGCAAAGCGAACGGCAAACTCCAGCTGACGATCGGTCAGCGTGGGAAAGACCTGTGACTTCCGATCTTCAAGCAGCATACCAACAACTCCCGGTCGATTTCGGTTCAGCGGTCATGCCTTGCCCTGCATTTCGAGATCTTCCAGCCGCGCTTTGGCGAGTCGCTCCTTGACGCGGCTCACGATCGCATCGAGCGCTCGCTCGTCGCTCCCAAGTTGGAAGCAGCCAAGGACAACACCGACCAACACGCTTTCGCACAGAAACATGATCTCTGAGATTGCTCCACCGGCTGCGATTTGCTCGTGCACGATCATTGAAACGATCTGCTTGGCCAAGCGGTTGTGCAACTCCGCCGCAGCTTCGTCGTCGCGAACCGATGATTTGTCTCGTTCTTTCTTTGCGGATTTCATAGGCACAACTCTGGGAGCGCAGTCGTTGCCTCGAGTGCGTCGTCGTGCGTCGGGATAGCCAATGGCTCCGCGAGACCAGCAGTAGCTTGGTCAAATGCGTCGATCGATCCAAAGGCGCGAGCGAGCACCATTCCGCCTTCGAGCGTAGCCATCACGTGTAATGCCCTGGCCTTCGTATCGGGGCCACCCATCCGATGAGAAAGATCTTCGATGCACCGGCGGAAGAAGGTCAGTGTCGCTTCTGCGACTTCAGGCGGGAGGCCGCCGGCCTCGGCGGCTAGGACACCGCACAGACACATCCGGCCATCCCGTTCGAGCGCCGATCGAAAGGCCGATCGGTACATCGCGATCGCATCTTCAGCGGTTTCATTCGGCTGACCAGCGACCGCATATAGGAACCGGTCTGCATACCGGCGAGCGACAGCCGCAGCCATCGTTGCCTTTGTCGGAAAATGATGGTGTACGCTCGCGCTCTTGATGCCGATCTCGGCCGCAAGCTCGCGGAAGCTAAAGCCGCCATATCCGGCGTTGCGGATATGGCTCTCTGCCAGATCCATCAGGCGCTCCGCAGTTTCGTTCACGGCATCGCACTCCTCTGTCTATCGATAGATAGACGTTGACAGGCGCGATTTCCAGCGGTATGTGGCAACCTACTGATAGATAGGTAATGGAGGTCGCCATGAGATTCAAGGACAAGGTCGCCGTTATCACAGGCGGCGCGTCGGGAATTGGTAAAGAAGTCGCCTCCCGCTTCATCGCCGAAGGCGGTTCGGTCATCATCAACGGCCGCGACGTCGCTAAGCTAAACGCAGCGGTACGTGAGTTAGACCCGACAGGGAAGCGCGCGGCCTCGTACGCCGGCGACGTAGCGCTCCCCAAGACCGGCGAGGCCGTTGTGAAACGGGCGCTCGACCAATTCGGTCATGTCGATGTGCTGTTCAACAATGCTGGCATCTTTGCGCCAAAGCCGTTCCTGGAGCTCACCGAAGCCGAGTACGATCGATTCCTTGATGGTACTCTCAAGGGAACGTTCTTCACCTCTCAGGCCGCAGCGAAGGCCATGAAGAGTGCTGGCCACGGTGGCAGCATCGTGCAGACCGGGTCGATGTGGGGGCTGCAGGCGATTGGCGCTACGCCATCGTCGGCGTATTCGGCGGCAAAGGCTGGCGTACACGCACTGGTGAAAAATCTCGCGATCGAGCTTGCACCCGACAAGATCCGTGTGAACGCGATCGCGCCGGCGGTCATCGAAACGCCAATTTACAACACGTTCCTGACCCCCGAGCAGGTCAAGGCTGCTCTCCCGACGTTCAATGCGCTTCACCCACTCGGCCGCAACGGCCAGGTGGCGGACGCTGCGGAGGCTCTGTTGTTCCTCGCATCTGATCAGGCGAGCTTCATCACCGGCGTCGTGCTGCCGGTAGATGGCGGTGTCATGGCCGGTCGCCAGTGATCACCGGCACTCAGTCCTAGCATCCAGCACGTCGATCATGCGGGCGGCGGCGTTCTCTCAAGCGCCCGCCGCCCGGCGCGATGCGCCCTTCCGTACTCCCCGGACGTGCGCAGAACTTTGCGAGCTACGTCGCGGCGCTGGCTTGCGCTGACGCAGCAAGTCACCGATGGCACGGTCGTACGCTGCGGGATCGCCAAGAGCGTTTGCAATGACTAGGGCGCCGGTAATGGTCGACAACACTTCGGCTGCCGTACTCGGCGAGACTCCTTCCGCAACCAGCTTGTCCAGGCACATCTGGAAAAAAGCCCTCACTTCCTTCGCTACTCGCGGCGGCAGATCTTGCGAGGCAGCGCCGAGCACGGTGCAAGGGCACATGCGTCCTTCGGACAGTGCAGTACCCCGAAATGCTTTTGTCCACACTCGGACAGGGTCCGGGTCCTTCTGCAATGCCTCATCGACGAATTTCGATGTCTCTTCGCCCCACCGGCGAATGACGGCCGCCGCGAGATCTTCCTTCGTAGGGAAATGGTAATGGACGCTCGAGCTCTTTATGCCGACATCCGTTGCGATCTCTCGAAAGCTGAAGCCGCCGAAACCGCCGAGCTGTATGCGCCGTTCAGCGGCATCCACGATCGCGGTCTTAACGTCATTCATGGAGTCTCCTTGCCTACCTTCTGATCGATAGTCCTTGCCGTCCAATGACACTGTGGGCTATCAGCCTATCTCTCGATAGAAGCGTCGGCAAATGCTTGCCGCGTAGCCCGCCAGGTTGGAGCGAAGCCTGCCGCTCATGAGGCATTGGCTTTTCGGCAATGCGAGGTGATGGCGATGTTCTCAGTGATCTTCGAAGTCCATCCCAAGCGGGAAAAGTTCGACCTCTACCTCGATCTCGCGAAGCGCCTGAGACCGGTACTCGAGGGGATCGACGGGTTCGTTGACAACGAGCGCTTCGAGAGCAGTCGTCGGCCTGGTTGGATCTTGTCGCACTCGACGTGGCATGATGAAAAATCGGTCGTTCGGTGGCGGACGGTAGCGCAGCATCACGACACGCAACAACGCGGCCGGGACGAAGTCTTTCAGGATTACCATCTGCGCGTAGGCGAGATCGTGGCGGACACAGCGCCACCTCCTGGCGCTTCGATCGTCGAACAACGGTTGGACGAGACCGAGATCGGCGTCGCCAAGTTCGCGACACTCACAGAGGTTCAGCCCGGCTCGAGTGAGGTGCACATAGCGTCCGCTGCTGCCTTACCGGATAGTCTGCTGCTTGATCGCCACGCCAGTGACCTGGTCGATTACGATGTCTTCGCCAGCATTTACAATCGAGGAAAGTTGGCCCTCTTGGTATCATGGCGAGATCGACTGTCGGCCGAACGATTCAAGCCGCGGTTGTTTGCCGGTATCAGCACCCGGCATCGCATCGTGCGTGTGGTGCGCGACTACGGCATGTTCGATCGGCGCGAAAGTCCTCAATATTATCCCGCGATCGAGATCGAGACACCTCCTCGTGGTATCGCTTGACGCGATCGACGTCGCTGAAGGCGCGCCGGGCGCCAATCACTTCTGCAACTGGCGCCACCGCAAACGTTCGATCGTGTTTCAATTCGCTTCGGGTTAGCGACTAAGATCTATCCGAAGCTCCGAATAGGCCTGTACCAACGCATCACGCGTGAAGCCTCGATTGCGGCCACTGGGATTAGGAAGAATCCACGCCAAGGCACCGGCAAAGCCAGCCGCGTACGCTCCCCAGTCGAGGTGCGATTGGCCGGTCATGGCGGACAGAGCTCGCTTGCCGAGAAAAGCAACGCAGCGAGGCGCATAACGCCGAATTTTCGCTTCGAACGCGAGCCGAGCGGCTTTGTATTCCTTTGAAGACACGTCTACCGCGCTCTTGGTCGGTCGACTAACGACGGCGGTGATGCCACAGCCATATCGCAGCAGCCGGCGTTCATCGTGCGGGCAAAGGCACGTATCGGTGAAGCCCGCGAGATGCAGTACCGGCCAGAATCGATTGTTTCTGTTGGAGAAATTGTGTCCGTCTGCGGCAGCACTCTCTGCTGGGTTCAGGCCGCAGAATACGACATCGAGGTTTCTCGTGAGGATGTCTGATCGGTAGCTAGCCATGCACCTCATCATCTCTCAACCCAGCGGCCTTTGGGAGTTTGCCGGTCCAGTGGGATTGGGACGCGACAACTCGATGCCGAGTCAGTACCATTCTATCGATAGATAGGCCTTGACGATCCATTGCTCATCGACCTAGATTAGACCTATCGATAGATAGCACCCTCTTGAAGTCCCTATCGCGCGAGGGCTGCCATGGACACCACGGATTTTGAACCCGACGTCGAAACACCGAGCACCCTGCATACGGGTACGCCTGTCGGGCCTGACTCCAAAAAGCTGGCCGGTTTGCGCGCGAATAAGTCCAACGTGAAGGCTTTGGCCGGTGCTCTGGTCGCATTGGGGTTCGTCGCGGCCGGCGTTGTTATAGGCCCGCGTCTCATCGGGTCGCCGCCTAGTCCGGCGGCCGCGCGTCCTCTGCCGAGCGTGGCGGTCAGCGTGCCGCTTCAGCGGGATATCAGCTCTCGCCTCCAGTTCCTGGGCCAATTTTCCGCGGTCGATCGAGTTGAACTTCGCGCCCAAGTTGGCGGCACTCTCACCCAAATCAGCTTTAAGGACGGCGACATCGTCCACAAAGGCGACCTGTTGTTTGTGATTGATCCGACGCCATACGAAATCAGGCTACACCAGGCGACGGCCCAGCTCGCGGCTGCTCGCGCGCGCCTCGAGCTAGCTAATCGTGAGTCCACTCGCGCCGACTCACTGAGCCGCACTGGCGTTGGTAGCGTTCAAAACGCTGATCAACGATCTGCCGAGCGGCGGGCGGCTCAAGCGGCCGTCGACGAAGCTGAGGCGCTCATCCGTGATGCGCAATTCGACCTCGATCATACGCGCATCGCGGCGCCCTTCACAGGACGCATCGGTTCCCATCTCGTGTCCGTCGGCAACCTTGTCGCCGGCAGCCGGGCTGGCACTAGCCCAACCACTCTCCTCGCGACACTCGTTTCGTTCGAGACAATCTATCTGGATTTCGACATGAGCGAAGCGGAGTACATGATATTCGCTCGGGAACGCCAAAAGCAGACCGGCCCACTCGCCAGCAAGGTGAAAGTGTCGCTGAGCGACGAACAGGATTTCACCCGTCAGGGTACACTCGACTTCGTCGACAATTCACTCGATCGGTCAAGTGGTACGATTCACGCTCGTGCCACTGTTTCCAATGGCGACTTGCTCCTCACGCCAGGTGGCTTCGCTCGCGTGCGCCTCGAGGTCGCGCCGCCGGCGCCTGTCCTGCTCGTACCCGACGCGTCCGTGTTGCCTGATCAATCAACGCACGTCGTTTTGACTGTTGATTCAAACAACGTCGTGGCGCCCAAGCAGGTCGAGCTGGGTGATCTGCGTGACGGCCTTCGGGTAATCCGTTCGGGCCTAACTCCCACTGACAAGATCATCATCGACGGCATACCAGCCGTTGCGCCAGGCGCGAAGGTATCGCCGCATGATGGGTCGATCCGATTTGCATCGCAGCGAAGTGAGAAGTGAGGCGGGCGATGAAGCTTTCGCACTTCTTCATTGACCATCCCCGGTTCGCCACGGTGATCAGCATTTTCGTCGTAGTGTTCGGGTTGGCCGCCGCGGCGTTCCTGCCAGTGGCGCAATATCCCAACATCGTTCCGCCAACAATTCAAATCACGACGGCCTATCCTGGTGCATCGGGAGAGACGATTGCCCGGACTGTCGCGACGCCACTTGAACAAGCGATCAACGGCGTCGAGAACATGGATTACATCAGCAGCCAGTCGACGAGTAACGGTCTCATCACCATCACGGTGATCTTTAAAATCGGCACCGATACGAACGTTGCCCTCATGCTTACGCGTAATCGTGTGCAGGACACGCTGGCCAGGCTGCCTCAGGAAGTCCAGCTGCAAGGTGTGCAGGTTAAGAAGACGATCCCAGCCTTGTTGCTCGGCATTCATCCGTATTCGCCCGACGGCTCCCGCGATGCCGAATACATTTCCAACTACATGATCCTTCACGTCAAAGACGAGATTTCGCGGCTTCCAGGGGTTTCGGATCTCTGGAGCCTTGGCGAACGACAGTATGCCATGCGGATATGGATTGATCCGGGTAAGGCTGCCGCAAACAGTGTCAGTGCAGGCGATGTTCTCAGCGCCTTGCGGGCCCAAAATGTTCAGGTATCGGCTGGTGCGCTCAACCAGCCGCCTGTACTCCGCAAGGGGGGCGCTGCGTACCAGATTAGTGTCGAGGCGCTTGGGCGGCTAACGACGCCTGACGAGTTTAGCAATGTTATCGTTAAGTCGGACGCCGAAGGTCGCGTCACTCGCATTCGCGATATCGGACGTGTCGAGGTGGGGTCTGTAGATTACGGCTCGGTTGCGTACGCAGACCGCCACGCCTCTGCTCCTTTTTGGGTCATCGCTACACCTGGCGCGGATGTGGTGAAGGTAGAGCATGCGGTGTGGGATAAAATGGCGGAGCTCAAGAAGGGCTTCCCGACTGGTCTCGATTACATCAACATTTATGATCCGACCACGTTCGTTAGCCAATCGATCGACGAGGTGATGCTGACGATCGGCATCGCCATCGCCCTCGTAGTCGGCGTTGTCTACTTGTTCCTGCAGGATTGGCGGGCGACGCTCATACCTGTGATCGCCATTCCGGTATCGCTCGTAGGCTCCTTTTCGATCCTCGCGGTGCTTGGTACCTCGATCAATAATCTGTCGCTATTTGGCCTGGTGCTCGCGGTGGGCATCGTGGTCGATGACGCCATCGTCGTGGTCGAGAATGTCGAGCGCAACATGGCTCGGGGCATGTCAGCTAAAGAGGCTGCGCACAAAACGATGGACGAAGTCTCGGCAGCACTCATCGCTATTGCGCTGACGCTGTGCGCCGTCTTTGTGCCATCCGTCTTCATCTCCGGCATCTCGGGTCTATTCTTCGCCCAGTTCGCCACAACAATTGCCGCGTCGACGGTGATTTCGTGCTTCGTCTCGCTCACCTTGAGCCCAGCGCTCTGCGCCGTATTGCTGAAGCCGCACCACGACCACGTCGAACCACGCGGAGTCGGTCGACTATTGAAAGCTGTCTTTGGCCGTTTCAATGCCGGCTTCGATTGGATGTCAACGGCGTACGGCGAGATGACTGCAGGCATTGTACGGATGATTGCAATCGTCTTGACCGTATACGTCGGCCTGATTTCGCTCACTGGCTACCAGTTCTCGAGAATGAGTACCGGCTTCATTCCGGAGCAGGATATTGGCTATTTGGTCACGGTCATTCAGCTTCCACCAGGGTCGAGCCTTGAGCGGACTGACGCCATCGTCAGGGAAATCAACGACATCATTCTCAGAACTCCTGGTATCGAACACACCTCACCGGTGACTGGGTTCGACGTGACGACAAATACCATCGCCCCCAACGCGGCTACGATCTTTCTTGGCTTGCCCTCACTCTATGGTCGCCACATTCCAGGCGTGAACGCTGCAACGATGCTGGCAGCCGTGCGCGCGCGCCTGGCCGGCATCAAGGATGCATTCGTCCTCGTGATCAACCCGCCTCCAGTGCAGGGCCTCGGCGCGGCTGGCGGCTTCAAGTTGATGGTGGAGGATCGTAACAATGCTGGGCCTCAGGCGCTTGCCCGGGCGACAAATGCACTGGTAGCAGCTGCTAACAAGGATCCGGCATTTGCCGGCGTCTTTACCCTATACAACGCCGGTTCTCCTTCGCTCTTTACCGATATCAACCGTTTGAAAGCGGAGAAAGTCGGCCTGACACCAACTGATGTCTTCTCCACCTTGCAGCTGTATCTTGGCTCGCAGTACGTCAATGACTTCAACTACCTGGGCCGTACCTATCAAGTGCTCGCCCAGGCAGATGAAGCGTTTCGGAAGACGCCGCAAGACATCGCGCGGCTCAAGGCCCGCAATAGCGCTGGCGAGATGGTACCCATCGGCACGGTCGCCACATTCAGGGACGTGACCGCGCCATATCGAGTCCCGCGATATAGTCTCCATCCGGCATCTGAAATCATGGGCGCCGCGGCACCTGGTGTTGCTTCCGGGACCGCAATGGCGCGCATGGCTGAGCTCGCCAAGCAGGTGCTCCCGTCCGGCTTTGCGTTCGAATGGACCGATCTATCGCATCAGCAAGAGCAGCAGGGGATACCTACGCTTGCGATTTTCGCAGCCTCTGCCGTGTTCGTGTTTCTTGTCCTTGCGGCGCAGTATGAAAGTTGGAAGTTGCCGTTGGCGATCGTGCTAATCGTGCCAATGTGTTTGCTGACCTCGGCCACCGGGCTCGACTTCAGAGGCATGCCCATCGACATCCTCGCTCAAATTGGTTTCGTGGTGCTGGTCGGGTTGGCTGCGAAGAACGCGATCTTGATCGTTGAGTTCGCGCGGCAACGACAGGATCACGATGGTGATTCGCCCGAGGACGCGGCGACAGCAGCCGCCAAGACGCGGTTGCGCCCGATCTTGATGACGTCTTTCGCGTTCATCCTTGGAGTGTTCCCACTCGTTGTGGCGAGCGGAGCAGGTTCAGAAATGCGCCAGTCTCTGGGTACCGCCGTATTCTTCGGCATGCTCGGTGTCACTGTCTTCGGTCTGTTGTTCACGCCGGCTTTCTACACGTTCATCCGTAAGCTTGGGTCCGGGAGCACGACGCGACGCGTGCTCACTCCTATACGCGAAAGTTGACTTGGGAATGGTGCAATCCTGAGCCGTCACTTGAGCTTGATTGGTGTTTATCGTCTTTGGGATGGACACGCAGCGCTACGAGGAACCGGTCCGGTGGACACAGGCCGTAGGAGCGGTTGCTAGTACAGTTGAGGCTTGGCCGTGCGAACCAATACCAGCGCTACCAGTGATCTATTCGACCTCGCCGGCCAGTCCGAGCAACCCCAAGGATTTCGATACCTTCCGGATGTACTGTCGCCTTCGGAAGAGGCGAGCCTCGTCGAGCATTTTCGACGCCTCCCGCTCCAACCGTTCGAATTTCAGGGTTTTCTAGCCAACCGGCGGATCTTCACCTTCGGGCACAAGTACGCGTTCGCCGGCCAGAAGCCTCGCGCCGACGCTCGCATTCCCGAGGACTTCCGGCCTCTGATCGAGCTCGCAGCCAAAATCAGCGGAAGATCAGCTGAGGCCTTCGAACAGGTCATGGTGACCGAATATGCGCCTGGCGCTGGCATCGGCTGGCACCGTGATCGCCCTTCGTACGAAGATATCGTCGCCGTGTCCTTCCTCGCTCCTTGCACGTTGCGCCTTCGCAGAAAGAAGGGACAGAACTGGGAGCGCCGCTCGGCATATATCGAGCCTCGATCCGTCTATCTATTGCATAGTTCGGTACGCGATGATTGGCAGCACAGCATCGCCCCTATGGAGGTCTTACGCTATTCGGTGACACTCCGGACCTTCCGACCAGGCAAGGGCGCCCAGGACGAAGGTTCCACCTGAGGGCATTCCCTATGTGGGGCGCCTAAATGCCTTCCGGGCAAGTGCGTGAATGCAGTCGGCATCACGTGCCGGCGTGTGTGGCGCATGCTGGAGGTCTTGTCGGTCTGAATATTGGGATGGGTGGTAGAATATGGAGGTTGGTATGACTCAAGCAGAAAAGGCGAAACAGTTCGCCGCGTTTCACATTAAGGGAACTCCTCTCATCCTCTTTAACGCGTGGGACGCGGGGACCGCCAAAGTCATTCAGGGCGCCGGTGCTAAGGCGATCGCGACGAGCAGCTGGTCCGTCGCGGAAGCGCAGGGATACCCAGACGGCGAACATATTCCTCTCTCACTCGTCGAGCAGATCATCGCCAGGATCACAAAGACAGTGGGTCTACCCGTGACGGTAGACATTGAGGGCGGCTACAGTGGAGACGACAGCGTTCTCGCGAAGAACGTCGCCCGACTCATCGATCTAGGCGTCATCGGTATCAATTTCGAAGATCGCGTCGTGCAAGGCGATGGGCTCTATCCCGTTCAGCGCCAAGCGCAACGGATAGCAGCAGTTCGAGATGTGGCCAACAAGCAGGGCGTCGAGCTCTTCATCAATGCGCGGACGGACGTGTTCTTTGGTGACGGCGATCCAGAGAAACTCGTAGAAGAAGCCCTCGTGCGAGCGAAGGCATACGAAGACGCTGGCGCATCCGGCTTCTTCATACCAGGGCTCACCGACGACGCCCTGATCAAGAAGATCAGCGATAATGTCAGCTTACCGGTCAACGTCATGGTTATGGACGGCTTGTCGCCGGCAAAGCGGCTCGCGGAGCTCGGCGTAGCACGCATCAGCTACGGGCCCATTCCCTACATCAAAGCAATGAATGCCCTGAAGGAAGAGGCTCGCGCTTCTGAGGCATAGCGAGACACAAGTTTCGGATCAGCGAGTACCCGTCGCAGCAGCTTCCGGAGCGTCACCACTCCAGTGACTTCCAACTGAAAACTCGAGACAAGGTCCCGCAACTCAGAGCTGATAGTGAGCCCACAAGATTAGCCACAAGAAAGGAAATGCCCCATGTACTATCCAGTTGTCTCTCAGTGCATTCACACACTGAAGTTGGTGGAAACGTGGCTCGATAAGGCGGAGCAGCTCGCGGCGGCGAAGAAGTTCGACGTCAACGTGCTCATGGCGAGTCGCCTTGCGCCCGATATGAAGGACTTCGTCTATCAGGTTCAAAGCGCGTGCGACTACGTCAAAGGCGCTGCTGCCTGGTTGTCGGGACAGACGCCCCCTAAACATCCAGATACCGAGCAGACAATCGGGGAAGTACGCGAACGCATTAGGAAGACCGTCGCGTTTGCTGAGAGCGTAGCGGAGGGACAATACACGGGCGCTAGCGAACGAAGGGTTCGGCTCTCCTGGTCAGGTGGCAAGACGATGGCCGCAAAGGACTATCTGCTGCAGATCACCATTCCGAACGTCTATTTCCACCTTTCGACGGCGTACGCGATCCTCCGCCATAACGGCGTCGACATCGGCAAAATGGCCTTTCTTGGCCCTCTCACATGGCAAGACGCCTGATCAGGCCTTGGCTTGATAACCCGGAACTCAGCGGACATGCGACGATGATCCTCAGCGCTTTCTTCTTTAACCCGCAGGGGGATCATCGAGTGTCGTGGCGTCACCCACGAGCGCCGGATCTCGAGGTATATGACATCGCATATTTTCAGAGACTTGCCGCGGCAGCCGAAGCGGCCAGACTCGATGCTCTGTTCGTCGCAGATCATGTCGGCATGTGGGATACCTTTGAGAGCAACGTTGCGCACTATGCCAATCCACGTCTCGAGCCGATAACACTCCTCTCCGCGCTG
>Ga0070699_100003986_pt1 | contig 13044 bp, 9 predicted proteins | sample KBSK1503metaG_FD_65473 | JGI IMG/M metagenome (GOLD analysis project Ga0070699, IMG submission 65473) | Corn, switchgrass and miscanthus rhizosphere microbial communities from Kellogg Biological Station, Michigan, USA - KBS K1-50-3 metaG | ecosystem: Host-associated > Plants > Roots >...
CGTTCCAGTCGTTCCGAATCTCGCTCGTCGACGTCGTCGACGAGGTCCTGGCGCGACTCGAGGCGGACGAGCGGCTGCGGTTCACGCTCGACGGCCAGCTGGCGACCGTGGACGACTACCTCGAGATCCGGCCCGAAGCGGAGCAGCGCATTCGCGCGCTCGTGCAGTCGGGGCGCCTCGCCATCGGGCCGTGGCAGACGCTCATGGACGAGTTCCTCGTCGACGGCGAGACGACGTTGCGCAACCTCGAGGCCGGCCTGGCGCGCGCCGAGATCTTCGGAGGCGCGATGCAAGTCGGGTATCTGCCCGATATGTTCGGCCATGTCGCGCAGATGCCGCAGATCCTGCGTCTCGCCGGCATCGAGACGGCGGTCGTGTGGCGGGGAGTTCCGTCGGCCGTCGACTTCCATCGCTTCGTCTGGGAGGCGCCGGACGGCTCGACGGTGGTGACCGAGTACCTGCCCGCCGGCTACGGGAATGCGGCGTACCTCTTCGATGTTCCGGGGCCGGTCGACCTCAGTCCCTTCGAGGAGCGGTTCTCACCATGGTTTCGCGGCGATCCGGTGCTCGGAATGGTGGGGACCGACCACATGCCGCTCGCGCGTGACTTGAAGGAGCGCGTGCCCGACGGCGCCACCGTCGGCACGCTCGCGGACTATCTCGCCGACGCGTCGCCCGGAGGCTTGTCGCACTGGCGCGGCGAGATGCGTTCCGCTGTGCGCGCGAATCTGCTCCCGGGCGTCGTCTCGGCGCGGATCGACCTCAAGGCGGCCTGTGCGCGCGCCGAACGCTGGCTCGAGCGTTACGCCGAGCCCCTGCAGGCTCTCTACGGAGGCGACTGGCCCGCGCCGTTCCTCGCGCAGGCGTGGACGCGCATGTTCCAGAACTCAGCCCACGACTCGATCTGCGGTTGTTCCGCGGACGAGGTGTCGGCGCAGGTCCTCGTGCGCTACGCCGAGGCCGAGCAAATCGGGCGCGAGCTGGCGGAGCGGGCAGTCGCACGCATCGCCGCGGCCGTACCGCGTGGCGCCTTCGCCATCGTGAACCCGTCGCCGCGCGAACGCTCCGACCTCGTCGAGTTGGAGCTTGGGGTCCCCGACGACTGGGAGGCAGTCGAGCTGGAGCTTCCCGACGGCTCGCACGTCCCGACGCAGGAGATCCACCGACAGGAGCCGCAGCTGTGGGAGACGAAGCTGGCCGGCTCCGACGTACCGGTCGTGATTGCGCGTCGTCTCCACGGGCGCGAGCTCCTCGGCCAGGTCCTCAACGGCTTTCGAATCGAGGGCGGCCGGGCGACGCTGGAGGTCGGAGACGAGCCGGACCCCGAGTGGCTCGACGTCGAGCAGCTCGTCCGCGAGGTCACGTTCGCTACGGCCGAAGGCGAGTGGACGCTGCGGGTCGTCGCACGTCCGAAACGAACTGTTGTCGCCGCGGTGGCGGCACCGCCGCTCGGGTGGACCAGCGTTCGCCCGGTACGCGTCGAAGGGACAGTCCCCGAGACAGGCCCGTTACTCGACGTGTCGCAGCTGACACGGATCGTTCGTGGCGGCGACGCCGGCGACAGTTACAACTACGCGCCGCCTCCCGGCGACGTCCTCGTCGACGCGCCGATCGACCAAGGGGTGGAGATGGTCGAGGAGGGCCCGCTCCGCCGAATCGAGGTCGTGCATCGCACGTACGTCTGGGCCGGGAAGCGCGTCGAGACGCACACGCGCTTCGAGCAGCGCGCCGGGGAGCCGTTCGTCCGCATCCGCATCGACTTCGACAACCCTTGCGACGACCAACGCATCCGCGTGCACGTCCCGCTGCGCGGACCGGCCGACCGCTCGTACGCCGAGGGCCAGTTCGCGATCGTCGAGCGCGGGCTCGAGCCGGAAGGCGGCTACGGCGAGGTCGCGATCCCCACCTATCCGGCCAGCGCCTTCGTCGCGGCCGGCGGCGTTGCCGTGCTCCTCGACCATGTCACCGAGTACGAGGTCGCGGGCGACGAGCTCGCACTCACGGTGCTCCGATCGACGGGACTGATCAGCCGCACGCAGAACCCGTGGCGTGAGGATCCCGCAGGTCCGGCGCTACCGATTCCCGCGGCCCAGCTGCGCGGGGCGCGCAGCTTCTCGTTCGCCTATCTCCCGAGCCCCGAGGGGATCGTCGAACAGGCCGAGCGCTACCGGCATCCGTTCCTGACCGCGCCGGGAACCGCCAGGACGAGAGAGCTCGGCGCGCGGTCGGGACCCGTCCTCGAGGGCGATTCGAACGTCGTGTTGACGGCCTTCCAACCGGAACGCGCGCGGATCGTCAACGAGGGAGCCGATTCGCAGTCCGTCAGCTTCGGGGGGCAACGCCTGGACCTCCGCCCGTGGGAGATCAGGACCCTCTCGATCGTGAACTCATAAAAGCGCAACCTGAATCAGAGCTAGCGCTTGGCGACGAAGAAGGCGAATCTGTTGTTGGTTGCTGCAGCGGCTATCTCCGCGATCGTGTTCCTGGTCGCCGCCTGGCTGAACTGAGCGGACCTCAGCGCAGTCGGCGCCAGCGCCCCGGCCGCGACTCGTCTGCTGCCGGTTCTTCCCCGAGCGCCCGCGCGCCCGCGCGAAGATCGTCGCCATGCAGCGTCATCAGCTCCGAACGCTCGAGGTTCGCGAGCTCGACCCCCTGGACTCCTGCGAGCCTCAGCGCCTGTGCGTTGAGCGCCTGCTCGAAGAGCGTGCGCGCGAAGCGCGCATTCCCAAAGCCCTCGCCGCGCGCCGCGCCGCCAAGGATCTGCCGAAGCACGACCACCGCGTCGTCGTCGAGCGAGTACTCGTAGTCGGCCGCGAGCTTCCGCGTGATCGCAACCAGATCGTCCGTCGCATAGTCGGGAAAGGCGATCTCGCGCGAGAAGCGCGAGCGTAGTCCCGGATTCGACCGCAGGAAGTGGTGCATGAGCCGGGGATAGCCCGCAACGATCACCACGAGGCGGTGGCGATAGTCCTCCATCCGTTTGAGGAGCGTCTCGATCGCCTCCGGCCCGAAGTCCAACCGCTCGTCACCCGGCGCAAGGGCATAGGCCTCATCGATGAAGAGCACTCCGTCGAGCGCCCGCCGGATCGCGCGGTCGGTCTTGATCGCGGTCATGCCGACGTACTGACCGACGAGACCGGCTCGATCGACCTCGACGAGGTGGCCGCGCTTGAGCAGGCCCATCGCGCGGTACATCTCGGCGAGCAGCCGCGCCACCGTCGTCTTGCCGGTGCCGGGATTGCCGAGGAAGACGAGGTGCTGCGACGTCGCCACCTCCGGCAGGCCGTGCCGTTGCCGCTCGGCTTGCACCTGCAGGAAGGCGACCAGCGCCCGCACCTGGTCCTTCACCGTCTCGAGCCCGATCAGGGAATCGAGCTCCGCCTGGAGCTCCGCCAACGTGCGCGCAGGCTCGGGGCGCCGGAGCTGATCCGAGATCCAGTCGCTGGGATCCGGGGCGCCGGTCGTCTGGGACAAACGCTCGCCCAGGACCCGCAGGCCGCGGGCCACGTCCTCGAGTGGATTCCGAGCCACGCCTGAAGTTTGCCCTCGGAAGAGTGATTACGCTCAACCCGACGGCAGGGCCGGCCGATTAGTTAACCTGGTTAACGAATGCCCACCTCCATCGCCGCCGATCCCACCGTCCTTGCGAACCGGCTCCGCCCGGTTCTCCTGCAGCTCAACCGGCAGCTCAGGCGGGAGATCCACTCGCTCGGGGTGACCGGGGGCCAGGTCTCGCTGCTCGTCCAGATCAAGTACCGCCCCGGGATCGGAATCCGGGAGCTCGCCGCGCTCGAGCGGATGTCGGTGCCCGGCATGTCCAAGTTCATCTCCCGCCTCGAAGAGGCCGGCCTCGTCCAGAGGGCGCCGGTCGAGGGAGACCAGAGGCGTGTGGGACTGACGCTCACGTCCGCGGGCCAGAAGGTCCTCCGCTCGGTCAAGTCGAGGCGAACGGCCTGGCTCTCAGCGCGGCTGCGCGAGCTCGACCCGGACGAGCTGGACGCGATCGACGCTGCGATCGAGCCGCTCGCACATCTGCTGGCCGAGGACGACTCATGACGGCGGCCATCCTGCGCGCCGGCGCCCGCACCTTCCTCAGCGTCCGGAAGCACCGCAACTATCGCCTGTTCTTCACCGGGCAGGTCATCTCGAACATCGGCACGTGGATGCAGCGCGTCGCGCAGGCCTGGCTCGTCCTCTCGCTGACTCACTCGCCGGTCGCAGTCGGGATCCTCGCGCTCTGCCAGTTCATGCCGTTCACGCTCTTCAGCCTGATCGCCGGCGTCGTCGTCGACCGGCTCGACGCGTGGCGAACGGTTGTCGGCACACAGCTGACGCAGATGGCCCTCGCCTCCACGATCGCCGTCATCGCGCTTGCGGGAGTCGCCCGTCCGTGGCACGTCTACGTGATCGCAGCGCTCATGGGGCTCGTTCAGGTCCTCGACGCCCCATCCCGTCAGCAGCTGACCTTCCGCATGGTCGGCCCGATCGAACTGCCGAACGCGATCAGTCTCAACTCGGGCGTCTTCAACGGCGCGCGGATCTTCGGTCCTGCGCTCGGCGGCATCATCATCGCTGCCGCGGGCGCGGGCGTCTGTTTCGCCGTGAACGCAGCCAGCTACATCGCAGTGCTCGCGGGCCTTCTGATGATGCGAACGCAGGAGTTCCATTCGGTGGAGCGCCGCGCCCGGTCACGCACGCTCTTCATCAGCCTCAAGGAAGGGCTCTCGTTTGCGCGGAACCACGAGCAAATCCGGCTGATGCTCGTTCTGACCTTCGTCGTGAGCACCTTCTGCCTCAACTTCAACGTCTTGCTGCCGGTGCTCGCCAAGCAAACCCTGCACTCGGGGCCGCAGCTCTTCGGCCTCCTCTCCGCCGTCTTCGGCGTCGGCGCCCTGATCGGAGCGCTCGTCTCGGCGCACCTCGCCCGCGCGACCATGGGGATTACCGCCGCCGGAAGCGCCGGCTTCGCGCTCTGCGAGCTGCTGATCGCGCCCCTCCAGACGCCGGTCGTCATCGCCCTGCTCCTCTTTCTCGGCGGGGTGTGCTTCACGACCTGGTCGTCCAACACGAGCTCGCTCATCCAGCTCGCCTCGCCCGACCACCTGCGCGGCCGCCTCGTGGGGATCTACTTCTTCGCCTTCGCCGGCACCGGAACGCTGGGCGGGATCATGTCCGGCTGGCTGACGGCCTTCGGTGGAACGGAGCTCTCGTTCACCGTCGCAGGCGTCGCCGGTCTCGGGGTATCACTCTACGTCTGGCTACGCTCGAGAAGTGTCCCGGGCGTGGCAGAGCGGCCCGCCGAAGAACTGCTCGCCGCTTAACACAATCCTTTCGCCGGCTGCACCCCTCCCACACAGGCAGCGGGAATAACGAGCGCGACAGAATCGCGACCAGGGGGATTGCGATGAACCGCAGGCAGGCACTTGCGATCGCGGCGATGCTGGCGCTCGCCGCTGGGCTCGCTGTCGGTGCGCGAGAGCACGGCAGCTCGGCGCAGGCGGCAGCAGCGCCGCAGCGGCCGAACATCCTGGTCCTCGAGACCGACGACCAGACGCTCGCAGAGATGGAGGTGCTTCCGAACGTCCGGCGCCTGATCGGAGACCAGGGCGTCACGTTCGACAACAACTTCGACTCGTTCTCACTCTGCTGTCCGTCGCGGGCGACGTTCCTCACCGGCCAGTACTCGCACAACAACGGCGTGCGCGCCAACGCGCCACCGCAGGGCGGCTACCAGGCCCTCGACAAGTCGAACACGCTGGCCGTCTGGCTCCAGCGCGGCGGCTATTACACAGTTCAACTCGGCAAGTTCCTGAACGGCTACGGCCGTCAGAACCCGACCGAGATCCCGCCGGGCTGGAGCGAATGGCACGGAGCCGTCGATCCCACCACCTACCGCTACTACAACTACACACTCAACGAGGGCGGGACGCTGCACACGTTCTGCGCGACGCCGCAGCCGTCCTGCTACCAGACGGACGTCTACCGGGACAAGGCGAACGAGATCATCAGGCGTCGCGCGGCAGAGGGGCCGTTCTTCCTTTGGGTCGCGTTCCTTGGCGACCATTCCGGGGCGCCGCGCGAACCAGACGATCCGCCCCAGCTTGGCACTCCGGTTCCGGCGCCGCGCCACCACGACGCATTGAAGGGGACGCCGCTACCGCAACCGCCGAGCTTCAACGAAGCGGACGTGTCCGACAAGCCGCGGGCGATCAGGCAACTGCCGCTGCTCAACGCGCGGCGGATCGCAGCGATCCAGGAGAACTGGCAGCAGCGACGCGAGACGCTGCTGTCGGTGGACGAGGCCGTCGCGTCGATCGTCGAGACGCTGCGCCAGACCGGCGAGCTCGACAACACGCTCATCCTCTTCACCTCCGACAACGGCTTCTTCCACGGCGAGCACCGCGTCGCGAACGGCAAGGTGCTCTGGTACGAACCGTCCATCCACCTGCCGCTGCTGCTGCGCTGGACGGGGAACAGGTCACTGCCACGCGGCGTTCACCGCAGCCAGCTCACGATGAACATCGACGATGCCGAGACGATTCTCGACGCGGCGAACGTCAGGGCAGGCCGCACCGAGGACGGCGTGTCGCTCTTGCCGTTCTGGCGCGACCGAGGCAAGGAGAGCGGCCGTGACCTGCTGCTGGACAACTCACCCGGCGCTGGTCACTTCGACGGAATTCGCACGCTGCATTACAAGTACGCGGAGCACGCCAACGGCGATCGCGAGCTCTACGACCTGCGCAAGGATCCGGACGAGCTGCAGAGTCAACATGCCAACCCGGCCTATGACGCACTGAAGGCGTCGCTCGCGGGGCGACTCCACAACCTCGTCAGTTGTGCCGGCGCTGCGTGTCGGGCAAGGCCGGCGGTGCGCTATACAACCTCGCGGCAGGGGCGATGCGGAGTTGTGACAGCAACCGCCTCCGCGCCGGCTATCGAGAGTGCGACGTTCTACGTCGACGGACGGCGAGTCCTGGCCGACTACCGCGCGCCGTTTCGCGCGAAGCTGCGCTTCAAGAAGCGAGCAGTCGTCCGCGCCCGCGTGGTCCTCTTCTTCGACCGGCTCGTGAGCCTCGACCTGGTCGTGCGCGCCTGTCGCTAGTCAGCGGCGACACGTCTCGTAGAGCTTCGTCGCCTCGGGATCCCAAATCCCGCCGGTAGGCTGAGCAAGTCCCGTGGAAGTCGAGCGCCAGCACCACAATGTGACGCTCGCGATCCTCACGCTCGCCGGGATCGCGTTCGCACTCCAGCAGACCATGGTGATCCCTGCTCTGCCGACCTTGCAGCGGGACCTGCACACCACGACGACCTGGGTCACGTGGGTACTGACGGTCTTCCTGCTCGTGGCCTCCGTCGCGACCCCGATCCTCGGCAAGCTCGGCGACCAGTACGGCAAAGAGCGGCTGCTCGTGATCTCGCTCGCGCTCTTCTTCATCGGCTCGATCGGCGCGGCCGCTGCGTGGAACATCTGGTCGCTGATCGGCTGGCGCGCCGTCCAGGGCGCTGGAGCGGCGGTGTTCCCGCTGAGCTACGGGATCATCCGCGACGAGTTCCCTCGGGAGAAGGTCGGCGTCGCGATCGGGCTCGTCTCGGCTGTGTTCGGGATCGGCGGCGGCTTCGGGATCGTGCTCTCCGGGGTCATCGTCGACAACGTGTCGTGGCGCTGGCTGTTCATCGTCGGCGCTGTCGGAATCGGCGCGGCACTCGTGCTCGTGCACCGCTTCATCCCTGAGTCGCCGATCAAGACGCCGTCGCGTGTCGACCACGTCGGAGCGACACTCATGTCCGGAGGTCTGATCGCCATGCTCGTCGCACTCACCGAGGGGGAGCACTGGGGCTGGACGTCCGGACGGACGCTCGGGCTCGCCGCCGCAGCCGTCGTTCTGCTCGTCGCGTGGGGCATCGCCGAGCTGCACGTCGACGAGCCGATGGTCGACATGCGCATGCTCGCCAGGCGCGAGATCCTCTTCACGAACCTCACGGCGCTGATCGCCGGCTTCGCGATGTTCGGGACGTTCGTACTCGTGCCGAACTTCGTCGAGACGCCGCACGGCCTGTCCGCGTCGATACAGCACGCGGTTCACTACGGATTCGACGCGAGCGCGACGAGAGCAGGGCTGTACCTGTTGCCGAGCTCATTCGCGCTGCTGTTCGCCGGCCCGCTGGCCGGGCTCTTCAGCAGGCGCACCGGCTTCAAGTGGCCGCTTGCCTGGGGCATGCTGCTCGTTGCGATCGCAGCGGGCTCGCTGGCCGCCTGGCACGACAAGCCGTGGCAGATCCTCGCGGCGATGCTTGTGCTCGGTGTCGGCGTCGGCTTCGCCTTCGCCGCCATGGCGACGCTGATCACCGAGGCCGTGCGCCCGACCGAGACCGGCATCGCCACCGGAATGAACACCGTCATGCGTACTGTGGGCGGCGTGGTCGGCGGCCAGGTCGGCGCCGCGCTGCTCGTCGCGCACACGATTCCCGGCACGAGCAACGTCCCATCGGTCGACGGATTCAAGATCGCCTTCGCCGCCGCCGCGGTTGCCGCGCTCATTGGTGCGGGCGTGGCCATCTTGATCACGCCGCCAGGGTCGCGACGCCGCGAGCGTCTCGTCGTCGCCACCTCCGAGGCCGCCGACTAGAAGTCTCACCGACTTCTTAACCGCGTCTTGGGCTGCTCTTAGACGGCGGCGGTTCGATGGTCGGAACGACCCACGACCGAAAGGAGGTTCACGTGTTCCGACCCAGAAACACCGCCTTGCTCGCCGGCATCGTCACAACCTTGGCGCTCTGCGGAGCGGGAGTCGCCATTGCCGCGAGCGGCGGCAGCTCGAGCTCCAACTCGTCGGGCGCGGCCACGACAGCCACGTCCAAGACGACGAGCACGACCCCCTCGAGCTCGTCGCACTGCGATCACGACAACACGGGCTCGTCAGGCACATAAGAGAGTCGACCGCCGGCGTCGGCAAGGCGCCGGCGGTCGACACAACGGCGCGCTAGTCCATCATCTGGACGGCGACTTCATAGAACTCGACGCCGGTCCGTGAGCCGGTCGACGGCGACATCGCGTTCAGTGCCTCGTCGCCGCGCTTCATTGCGTCCTCACTCTCGAAGAGAGTGATGCCCATCGCGTTGCCACTCGAGCGGTCGACGAGCATCATCATGCCCTTGGCATCTTCGAGCCCCGGGGGCCGGTTGCCACTCTCGACGTCACCGCGGACCTGGTCGACCATCTGATCGGCTCCGTCGCCGAGATTGAAGCTCGCTACGCGTGCGTACATTCGATCCTCCTCTAGTTCGTCGCTCCTTGCCGCTTGCGTCTCCCCAGCGGAGACGTCGCGGACATGGGTTCCGTCTCGCTCCCTCAAACGTACCGATAACCTTCGGGCCGTGCGTGACCGCGTTCCGTTGCTGGGCGGACTGGCTCTCATCGCGATCGCGTTCGTGATCGGTTCGATCGCGATCGGCCACGGCATTCGCGACCGCAACCAGAACAACGTGATCGTCGTGACCGGCTCTGCGAAGAAGCGGATCACGTCCGACTACATCGTCTGGACTCTTTCCGTGACGAGCACGCAGGCATCGGCGACAGCCGCCGCAACGGAGTTGAGCGGTTGGACCGGAAAGATCCGATCGTTCCTCACCGGCCAGGGCGTTCAGTCGTCCGAGCTCTCGGTTCAACCGATCTCGACCGAAGCGATCTCAAAAGGCGGCCAGGTGCGGGCATACCGGCTCACGCGGCGATTCGAGGTCCGTTCGTCCCGCGTGCGCGAAGTGACGGACGTCGCAGACCACAGTGCCGCTCTGCTCGCACAGGGGATCCCGCTGTCGGCGGACTCGCCGCAGTACGTGTACACGAAGCTCTCCTCGCTGCGACCGCAGCTTCTCGCCGAGGCGACCAAAGACGCCCAGAACCGCGCCAAGGTGATCGTGAAGGCAACCGGCGCCAGTCTCGGCAAGCTGCGCGGCGTCGACGTCGGCGTCTTCCAGGTCACCTCGCCGAACTCGACCCAGGTCGAGGACTACGGTGTCTACGACACGTCCACGGTGGACAAGGACGTGACCGCGGTCGTGAACGTGACCTTCGGCGTGGCCTAGCCCTAGCCCCTCAGCGCAAAAACAGCCTGCTGCGGGACGGAGATCGTCACGACGCCCGCTGCGTCGGTCGCGGCCGGCGCCGGTTGACCCACGAGCCCGTCGCCGGCGGCGTTCCAGATCGTGACCTGGAAGCTCCTGGACGGCGGTAGACCGCCGATCGTGTACGACACCACGGTGGGTGAGACCGTGTTCAGCTGCGCGCCGGCGGTGTCGAGACCGACGACCGTGTGCTCGCCCGCCTTGCCCACGTAGGCCGCAAGGAGCCGTGAATCGTTCGACACCGAGTCGACGTTCACGGTTCTCCACCCTCGCCCCACGGCAGCTGTCAACAGGCGGAGGGAGTTGTAGATCGGATAGAGCGGCCAGCCGTCGGCCGGGCTCCCGATCATGTAATACGCCTGCGTGCCGTTGTCGTACTTGCCGAAGTAGGAATCCCACTTGCTCGTTCCGACGTAACCCAGCCGCGCGGCCAGGACATCGAACCAGGTCTGTTGGAAGGCGTTGACGTTCGTCGTTGTGATCGGCGTGCCGTCTTCCCAGACTCCCGGGTCGCCCGCCGGCGCACCGTTGAAGGTCCGCTGCCCGCGCACACCGTACTCCGAGACGTAGAGCGGCTTGCGGCCCGCTTGTGGCAGCGCGTCGACGATCGCACGCACCTCGGTGAGCCGGTCGACGAGCTTCTGCGTGTCGAAGTAGTCCCAGAAGACGTGGATCGAATAGGCGTCGAGGATGTCGGCCATGTGGCTCGCCATGTACTGGAGCCACGCCTGCTGATTCGGCGCCCCGACATCGGGGCCGCGGACGAGGTCGCCGCCCATGTAGCGCACCTGGCCGCGAATGCTCTGGATGTACGGATCGAGCGCGCGGTACTGAGCCTCGTACTGCGCCATCGTGATCTTCGTCCGGTTCGGCTCGTTCTGGAGCGTCAGCCAGCGGAGGTTCGTGATCCCCCGGGCGCGCACGAGATCGATCAGAACGGCAGCGAACTTCGGAATCGTCCCGTTGGCGACGCTCAACGTCCCTCCCTGCCAGGTGATGTTGATCGTCGTGCCGGTGCTCTGGGCGAGCTGCACGGTGCGGATGAAGGACTGCATGCGGTCCGGATCCGTGAACGCCGTGTTGTTGAAGAAGATGCGCGAGAACTGCGGCTGCAGATCGCGCATCTTCCCCTCCATGTCCTTCACGTTGTCGTCGGTGACCCCGGCCGCACGGCTGATGGCGGCGTAGACGTGATGATTGAACTGTCCGCCGTAGCCGGCAAAGCTCTGCGCGAGGGTCGCCGACTCCTGCACCTTGAACTCGGCCGTCTCGACGGTCAGCCCGCGCACGTTGTTCGCGAGCGTCGTCTCGATCGGGCTCGAAGGCGTGACGGTCACGGTCAGCTGCGCCGGACCGAGCTGCGTCAGCGTCACCGGGATCTGCGCGACGACGCGGCGCTGCGGGCCGACCTTCAACTGCTTCGTCGCCAGCGGTGCGCCTGCGGCCGAAACGGTCACGAGCGCGCCGAGTCCGACGTCTTTCGTCGGGTTCCGCACGATCGCCACGACGAAGAACGGGCGCCCGATGACTGCCGATCGCCCGGCATAGGCGCGCGTCAGCACGAGATCGGGTTTCAGACGCGTCCGGGTCTGGGCCGTCAGCACGACCTGGGGCCCGAAGGAGACAGTCGCGTGAACCAGGCGCTGTCGCTGAACGCGGCCGAGATTGATCGTGGCCGTTCCACCCGGGGCCGGAACGTTGGTGACGACGAGCTTGCGCGCGCTCAGCTTCTTGAAGGCGAGCACCGCTACCTCGACTCGGACCAGCGTGGTGGGCACCTCACAACCGGCGGTCTTCGCGCTGACGCGAATGACGAGATCCGCGCGCGGTGGCCCGGTCAGCGACAACAGGGAGAGCTTGTACCCGGACCTGTCGCACACCTGGGCGACAGCGGCCGGCGCATTCGTGGTGTCAACGCCGAGCAGGCCGGCCACGGCCGCGGCGGCGCTCACGCCGGCCAGAACTTTGCTCCAGGACCCCATGACCCGCACGGCAGGGTTGCCGTAGCGCCGGGATGTGTCAAGGTCGATCGCGTGGATCCACGGAACGACGCGGTGCTCCGCTACCTGGAGGTCGAGCGGGTCGCGCCGCCTGATACCAACGCCCCCTGGTCATCGACGGCTCTTCACTGGCGACGCATCCGGACCTCTGCGACCGCGTGAAGGCGGTCAACGAGGCAGCGGGTGTGCCGCGCTGATCGTGGGTGCGGTCGAGCAGGCCGGCACGCTTTAGATTGAGCGTGTGGCGGCGGACCCGAACCGATACCTGAACCGCGCCGCGGAGGCCAAGCGAAGCTCGAAGCGGGTCGAATTGGTCGACCGTTTCGACCCACAGGAACCCGGACTCTGGCTCGAGCTCGTCCGAGACGTCGCAGCGTTGGCGAATTCCGGTGGCGGCGTCGTGGTCCTGAGCGGGGATGTCGAGGAGGAGCAGCTCCACGAGGAGCTCGCGCGCTACGCCGAGCCGGAGTTCGAGGCCTTCGAGCTGCACGACATCACCCGAGCCGGGCGCGAGGCGACGGCGATCGTCGTCGAGGGAGTCGCGAACACACCGCTGGTGTTCACTCGGACCGGCCGGTATCGCAGCGTCGACGGGGACGAGCACGTCGCCTTCGCACGCGGCGGCCTCTATTTCCGGCACGGCGCGAAGAGCGAGCCCGCGACCGGCGCTGACGTGCGCGACTTCATCAAGCGCCAGCTCGATGCGACGCGGTCGCAGTGGCTCGCGAACATCCGCCAGGTCATGCATGCCCCCGACGGGGCCGAGGTGGCCGTGATCGAAACGGCGGAGCGAGACGACGAGGGCCGGCCGACGCTGATCCGTCTCACGACGGATCCACATGCCCCGCTCTACGGACAGGTGGATCCGGATCGGTCGCATCCGTACCGTCAGAAGGAAGTGATCCGGGAGGTCAACCTGCGC
>Ga0070699_100003989_pt1 | contig 13039 bp, 8 predicted proteins | sample KBSK1503metaG_FD_65473 | JGI IMG/M metagenome (GOLD analysis project Ga0070699, IMG submission 65473) | Corn, switchgrass and miscanthus rhizosphere microbial communities from Kellogg Biological Station, Michigan, USA - KBS K1-50-3 metaG | ecosystem: Host-associated > Plants > Roots >...
TAGGTTGTCCTTCGAGCATCGTTACTTCCTTTTCTAATGCCGTAGCACAGACTTTTGAGAGGTTGATCCGGTCACGGAGTTGTTCCAGGCGGGCATAGAGCACGTCTGGAAGCGTAATGTTCAAGCGAGCCATGAGAACTATCCCTTTGATCAGTACGTATAATGCGCATCTACCTATGCGCATTATACACGTTCATTGCAAAAAGTCAAGGAGAGGCTAAAACGTTCACTCCTTGCCATGACCTCATAAACGTGCTACAATGACATCGTTCCATTCAATGGAACTACTTATTGGGTAAGTAGAAGGATTTGGAACGATAAACGTGACCATGTACCAAATCGAGGTGCGAGCAACCTCTGAGGAGTACGACGTTCATGCTCACCAGCTTGCTCGCGAAATAGTAGCATTGCCTGCCAGGCAGGTACCCTCCCTTGCCGCTATTTCCGCCAGCACCTCACCTCTCGTAATCCGCACCGCTCAACTCTACTACCTTACCGGAAATCTCACTCCCTCCCAGGTCAATCAGCTTACCAGGCAACTCCTCATCGATCCCGTCATACAAGAAGCCGACATGTCTCAACAGCCAGAAGCTACCAGGGCAGAACACATTGTTGACGTGTTCTTTCACCCGGGTGTGACCGATACCCTGGCGGAGAGCGTGCTCACGGGCGCGTCCATGCTCGGTATCACAGGATTAGAGCGGGTGGAAACAGGCAAAAGATATCTACTCGATCAACGTTTGAGCCAAGACGAGGTGCGTACCATCACCGGGGAATTCCTCTACAACCCCGTTATCCAACATTTTACCCTGCAAAATAACGGCGTAGGGGCCGATTTATCGCGCCCACAGCCGATTTATCGGCCTTTGCCGGATGTTCCGAGCACCTCCACATACATTCAACTCACCGGCATGACCGGTGAACAACTCCTTGAATTGAGCAGGGCTGGTCTCCTCGCCTTAAACCTCGACGAGATGCGCGCCATTCAACAACACTACCGCGAACAGGGCCGCGAACCGACCGATGTCGAACTCGAGACATTGGCGCAAACCTGGTCAGAGCACTGTTCACACAAGACATTTAAAGCCACCATTCACTATAGAGAGCTGGATAGCGACGGCAGCCTGCTTGAAGAGCAGACCATTGACAGCCTGCTCAAGCAGTACATCATGCGGGCAACGCAGCAAATCGCATGTCCCTGGATCGTATCAGCTTTCGGCGATAACGCTGGCATGATACGCTTTACACAATCGCAGGATATCGCCTTTAAAGTCGAGACGCATAATCATCCCTCTGCTATTGAACCATTCGGAGGAGCAAATACAGGTGTGGGCGGTGTAATCCGTGATGTGCTGGGCGTTTCGGCGCAGCCTATCGCCTGCACCGATATTCTCTGCTTTGGACCTCCTGCTACACCCGGCGGAGCATTACCCCCTGGCGTGCTTGCGCCGCGCCGCATTGCCGGTGGAGTCGTGAATGGCGTGCGCGACTACGGCAATAAGATGGGGATACCCACCGTCAACGGCGCTGTGCTCTACCACGAAGGGTATATTCATAATCCGCTAGTCTTCTGTGGCTGCCTGGGCATCTTACCGCATGGCAGCCATCCTCGCCATATAAAGCCAGGTGACCGCATCGTTGTGCTTGGCGGTCGTACCGGCCGCGATGGCATCCACGGCGCAACCTTCTCCTCCGGCGAGATGAGCAGCGAGATCAACACAAGGGCCGGAAGCGCTGTGCAAATTGGCGCGCCTATCACTGAAAAAAAGGTGACCGACGTGATTATCCAGGCGCGTGACCGCCAGCTCTACTCGGCCATCACCGACTGCGGCGCTGGCGGTTTCTCCTCGGCGATTGGCGAGATGGCGGCGGAGACCGGCGCTCGCGTCGAACTTGAATGTGCCCCACTCAAATATCAAGGACTAACCCCCTGGGAAATCTGGCTCTCTGAAGCGCAGGAGCGTATGGTGCTGGCCGTTTCACCTGCACACCTTGACACGCTGCTGGATATCTGCGCCATCGAGGAGGTCGAAGCCAGCGTCATCGGCACATTCACCAGTGATCATCGCCTGGTCATCAGCTATCATGGACAAATCGTCGCCGATATGGACATGGCATTCTTGCACCATGGAAGACCCGGTAGAACATTAGAAGCGGTCTGGGTAGGGGCGCAATTCACTGCGCCCTCGTTGAATACCGATCCCAACCGCGGTACAATGAACTATACCCAGACTCTTCTCACCCTCCTCGGCCATCCTACTATAGCCTCCAAAGAATCGATCGTACGTCGTTACGACCACGAAGTGCAGGGAGCTACCATCCTTAAGCCACTGGTGGGTAGATCGGGTAATGGGCCGGGTGATGCCGCCGTCCTCCAGCCCATCCTTGAAGAGCAAACCGGCGCGGGCATCGTCTTATCCAACGGCATCAACCCGCTTTACGGCAAGATCGACCCCTATCACATGGCAATCAATGCCGTTGACGAGGCGCTGCGAAACCTGGCAGCCGTTGGCGGCGACATCGAGCGCACCGCCATTCTCGATAATTTCTGCTGGGGCAATCCCACCGATCCAACACAGTTGGGCATGCTTGTACGAGCCGTCAAAGGATGCCACGATGCCGCCACCGGCTTTGGCACGCCTTTCATCTCCGGTAAAGATAGCCTCAACAATGAATATCGCTCCAATGGAGAACGCCTGCCCGTTATTCCGACCTTGCTCATTTCTGCCGCCGGTGTAATCGATGATGCCTCGCAGACAGTCGATATGTCGCTAAAACACCCGGGTAATCTGCTCTATCAAATTGGCATTACCCGCAATGAACTGGCAGGCTCGCACTACCTGGAAATAGCTCAAAACCTGCCATCCGCAAACGATACCACCACCAATGTAGTGGAGCACCCTCCGGAGGAGGATCAGTGCCCCCTTGCGGGTGCCAGGTCGTCTACGAACATGCCCTATGTAGATATCCAATCTACGGACGTGCCACGTGTAGATATCCAGGCCGCGCGCACCACCATGAAAGCCCTGGGTTCAGCCATACGTAAGGGCCTGGTACATGCCTGCCATGATCTCTCTGAAGGTGGTTTGGCAGTAGCTGCCGCCGAAATGTCGCTTGCTGGACTGCTCGGAATGACAATTGACATAGGATTGATACCCCTGGAAGATGCCGCTCCGGGAGGATTGGGCTATGGAGCCGTGCCAGAAGATGCGTACTCCTACGATGAACTCAACACCATGCTACTTTTCAGCGAATCGGCTTCGCGCTTCCTCGTAGAGATCGCGCCCGGTAATCAAGACGCATTTGAGTCTTTCATGCGCGCTAATGGCGTGCAACATTTTTACCGGATCGGCTCAGTCACCGAAACGGAACGCTTCGTAGTGCGAAACCGCCGCCAGGTGCTCATTGATACCCCCGTGAGCGAACTGCAAGAGGCATGGGGAGGAAAGGTGAGCAAGCATGCATAACCCGCGTGCCCTTGTGCTGCGTGCCCCTGGCATCAACTGCGATCGTGAAACTGCTCACGCATGCCGCCTTGCCGGTTTTGAGACCGACCTGCTGCACATAAACCAGCTGCTCAAGGCGCCAGAACGCCTGCTCGACTATCATTTTCTGGTTATTCCGGGTGGATTTTCTTATGGTGACGACCTCGGCGCTGGAACGCTGCTGGCAAAGAATCTGGCGATCCACCTGGGAAGGCAATTAGAGCAGTTTATTGACGAGGGCCGCCTCGTGCTGGGTATTTGCAATGGCTTTCAGGCGCTTGTGCGTGCCGGGCTTTTACCGGGTATGAGAAGCTGGTCGCTTGATGCCTCTCAAACTCCGGCCTCAAGCCTCACTAATAACGCCTCCGCACAGTTCGAATGCCGTTGGGTCACCTTGTCCGCGCAGCCGGGCCCGTGTATCTTCACACGAGGCATCGATCATCATATAGAACTGCCTGTTGCACATGGTGAAGGGCAGCTCGTATTAGCCGAGCCTGCGCTGCTGTCCGCATTACAAGATCATGGGCAGGTAGCGCTAGTGTATACTATCAATGCGGGGCAGATATCACCCTCATCTGCCACGCCCCAATTTTCAATTTTCGCCCAGGACTCTTCCCAGCCCGTACCCTATCCCGATAATCCTAACGGCTCCGTTGGCGATGTCGCGGGTATATGCAACGCGCAGGGTAACGTATTTGGCCTGATGCCTCATCCCGAACGCTACGTCCATGCGCTTCAACATCCACAACGCCAGGACGTACAAGGAGAAGGACAGGGCGACGGGCTGCTACTCTTCAAGAACGCCTTTGAGTATGCGAGGAACATGGCCGCAATAAAACGACCCATCACCTACACCTCCAGCGGTGTTGACATCGCCGCCGCCGATGCTGCCAGGGAGCTAATGAAAGAGGCGGTTCGAGCGACTCATGGGCCAGAGGTTCTGGCCGGAATGGGGGCCTTCGCGGGCGTCTTTAACCTTGGCAGCTTCCGGCAGATGCGCCAACCCGCGCTGGTAGCCTCGACAGATGGTGTCGGCACAAAGACATTGCTTGCAGCGCAAGCCGGGTGCTTCGCTACCATCGGCTATGATCTTGTCAACCACTCGGTCAATGACCTGCTGACCCAGAGGGCCAGGCCGCTTTTCTTTATGGACTACCTGGCAATGGGGAAACTCGATCCTGTGATAGCTGCCACGATTGTCCAAAGTGTCGCGGCAGCCTGCCAGGAAGCAGGCTGTGCGCTGCTGGGAGGCGAAACAGCAGAAATGCCCGATGTCTATTTGCCCGGAGCCTTTGACCTGGCAGGCACCATCGTCGGCATCATCGAGCGAGACGAAGTCATTGGCAGCGGGCAAGATATAGCCACAGGCGATATTTTGCTAGGGCTGCCTTCAAGTGGCCTGCACACTAATGGCTACTCGCTTGCCCGGCGCGTCCTTGCTCCCTATGCACTCGCTACCATATTTCCTGAACTCGGTGAGCCATTAGTCGATGCATTGTTGCGTCCCCATCGCTGCTACCTGCGAGAGATACAGGCATTGCGTGAGCATTGGGACATCACCATCAAGGGCCTCGCTCATATCACCGGCGGGGGTTTTGAGGGCAATATATCACGTATTTTGCCGGCGGGCTTACAAGCAGTCATTGAGACAGGCGCGTGGAACGTTCCGCCCATCTTCGAACTGCTTGGCCGCCTGGGACAGGTGCCCCGACAAGAGATGTATCGCACGTTGAATATGGGTGTGGGCATGGTGCTGGTCGTTTCACCAGAAGTGGCTGTGCATGCGCGGCGCGTACTCCCCGAATTGCTCACCGTGGGACATATCACAGAGGGCGAAGGGGTTGTATTAGAAGGAGAAGCTTTATGATCGATCATCCAGCACTCGGCCCTCTAGTAGCCGAGGGCAAAACCAAGCTGATATATGCCTATCCGGGCGATGACAACCTGGCCTACATGGTCAGCAAAGATCAAATTACAGCAGGTGACGGCGTCCGCCGCAATGAACTTGTTGGCAAATCGCGTTGGAGCACCATCACGACAGCCAATGTCTTTCGCCTGTTGAACGGAGAACAGATTGCAACACATTTTGTCGAGCAGATCAACGACGTGACCCTCCTTGTACGGCGCTGCTCGATGTTGCCCATCGAGCAGGTAATGAGGCGCATTGCCACCGGTTCCTATCTCAAACGCCATCCCGGAGTGAGCGAGGGCACGCGCTTCGAGCCGGCCCTGGTCGAGACCTTTCTCAAAGACGATGCTCGCCACGACCCACAAATCTGGGAAGGCGATATCATTGAGATGGGCCTGGTAGGCCCACAGGAGATCGCATGGATGGCTGCCCAGGGACGCCGCGTCTTCGAAACGTTGGAAAGAGCCTGGGCCACCATAGATGTAACGCTCGTTGATCTTAAGATCGAATTTGGCCGTGACACTCAAGGAAACCTGCTGGTAGCCGATGTCATCGATAACGATAGCTGGCGCCTCTGGCCCGGTGGTGACAAAAACCGCATGCTGGACAAGCAAGTCTATCGCAACCTGAAAGAAGTGACCTCCCAGGACCTCCAGGACGTTGCCGACCGCTACGCCGTGGTAGCAGATCTTACGGGGAAATTGAAATAAGCCGCGTAGGGGCGGGGGTGGTGCGGATGGGTGGTGGGGATGCTTGCATCGCCCCTCGCTGATGAAACGTTGTAGCTTTGATTGCATAGTCGTATCCTTCATTGGAGCAAACATATGGAGCGCCTGCACGATGCCTGTGGAATAGTCGGGATATATGCCAGGCAAAACGGTGAGAACATCGATGTGCGCCGCTATCTGACCCTTGCGCTGACTGCCCTGCAGCATCGCGGACAGGAAAGCGCCGGCATGGCAGTCTATGATAGCGAGGGCAAGATAGTCAGCCGTGTCAGTATGGGTAAAGTGCGCGAAGTCTTCTCCGATACCGGTACAGGTTTACCCGAAACGCTCTGTGGCATCGGCCATGTGCGTTACTCCACGACCGGCTCAAGTTGCGTTGAGAATGCCGGTCCATTTGTCGTGGGTGCCTGGCGCGGCCAGTATGACGCCATCGCCGTAGCCCATAATGGCAATCTGGTAAACGGACCAGCCCTGCGCGAGCAACTGCCACGAGAGTTCTTGCACTCTACTACCGATAGCGAAGCCATCGCCCTACTCTTGTTGCACGCAGAAGGCCCCACACTACGCGAGCGCATGATTGAGACATTCCCGCTGCTGCGCGGAGCATACAGCCTTGTAATCCTGGCGGAGGGCAAACTCTATGCAATGCGTGATCCCTGGGGCATGCGCCCACTGTGCCTGGGCCGTATCGCTGAAAACTGGATCGTAGCCTCAGAATCGTGCGCCCTGGATCGCGTTGGCGCGACCTTCGTGCGCAAAGTTGAGCCAGGGGAGTTAATCACCATCGATGAACGTGGTATGCGTTCTGAGATACTCGTGCACATGCCGCGCAATGCGCTCTGTGTATTCGAATACATTTACTTCTCAGACGCTACCAGCCAGTTAAACGGCAGGTATGTCTACACCGTGCGCGAGGCATTAGGGCGCGAGCTGGCCAGGGAACACCCCGTAGACGCGGACCTTGTGATACCTGTGCCGGACTCATCCATCCCGGCAGCGCTGGGCTATGCTGAAGCATCCGGTATACCCTATGGACAGGCGATCATCAAAAATCGCTACAGCGACCGCACCTTTATCAAACCCGACCAGCGCTTGCGCCAGTTAGAGATAGACCTGAAATTCAATATCGTCAAGCCGAAGATTGACGGCAAACGTTTAGTGGTGGTTGATGACTCAATCGTGCGAGGCAATACCATGAAGCGCCTGGTAGCCGCCCTGCGCCATCAGGGCGCGCGGGAAATCCACCTGCGTTCCAGTTCACCACCGCTGCGCCATCCCTGCTATTTCGGCATCGATATCCCGCAGGAGGAAGAATTGATCGCCGCCGGTCGTACTGTCGCAGAGGTTGCGGCATATATCGGTGTGGATAGCCTTGGCTATCTTAGCACTACAGGGCTGGGCAGAGCTATAACTTCTACGCAGGGCGGAGACCTGCTCGAAGATGCCGCTGCTGATGCACGCCTGAACAGCGAATTTTGCTATGGCTGTATGCAGAAGCAGGGCTGGCCGTTCGATCCACAGACGACAGGAACTACTCAATTCATTATGCCCTTAAAACGCGGTACACTGACGAGAACGCCATGATATACCAGGAGGTGCAGTAATGCGGGTGCTGGTCATCGGTTCGGGAGCGCGTGAACATGCCCTGGTCTGGAAACTTGCACAGAGCCGGCATGTGACACGTGTATATGCCGCGCCGGGGAATCCCGGCATGCTCACATATGCCGAGTGCGTCCCACTGGGTGACACCCAGTTTGCGCAACTTGCAGATTTTGCCGAACGCAACCAGATTGATCTCACAGTCGTGGGGCCAGAAGTGCCCCTGGTAGCCGGCATCGCAGACATATTCCGTGAACGTGATCTGCATATCTTCGGTCCGGGAGCAGCAGGTGCGGCGTTGGAGGGCAGCAAAGCCTTCGCGAAGCAGCTTATGACCAGAGCGGGCATCCCCACTGCCCGGCACCGCACCTTTACTCAAGCCAGGGAAGCCTTCGCCTACCTGGAAGAGCATGGCACACCGGTCGTCGTCAAAGCTGACGGTAACGCGGCGGGTAAAGGGGCGATTGTAGCCTTAGAAATGGCAACGGCTCGTGATGCTGTTCACCAGATGATGGTCGAGCGTGTCTTTGGTGACGCGGGCGATGTCGTAGTGATCGAGGACTACCTGCAAGGTGACGAAATCGGCTCGACCGTTGTCTGCAAGGGAACGCACTACCTGCCCTTGACACTGACCCAGGACCACAAACGCGCGCTCGATGGAGACCAGGGCCTCAATACAGGCGGCATGGGAGTATTCACCCCCCTGCCTTTCGTTGAAAAATCCACCGAAAAGGAAATATTCAGGAGTATTGTTGCCGCCACACTCCAGGCTCTCAAGGCACGCGACATAGCCTTCTCCGGCGTACTCTACTCGAACATCATGCTCACCGAGCGCGGCCCCATGGTACTGGAGCACAACACTCGCTTTGGCGACCCTGAAACCCAGGCCCTGGTGATGCTCATGCGAGAAGACCTGGTGAATGTATTGGAATTCGCAGACACCCTCCCCGTGAAACTTGATACCCTCTGGCATCCCGGCTATGCTGTAAGCATCACCCTGGCCTCAGGAGGCTACCCTGGTAAATACTGCACCGGCATACCTATTAAGGGTATCGATGACGCCAGCCGCTTAGAGGGGGTACGGGTCTTCCACGCAGGCACAGCCCTGCAAGATGGACAACTGGTCACCGCGGGCGGCCGTGTGCTCAGCGTAGCAGCCCACGGAGCAACGCTTCAAGAAGCAGTAGCGCGCGCCTACGCCGCCGCCGCTCGTATCTCATTCGAAGGAATGCACTACCGGCGAGATATCGCCCACCGCGGCTTGTCAACATCGTAGGGGCGGGAGAGGTGTGGAGCGGTGCGGGGACGCTTGCGTCGCCCTTATGGAGGAGGTAATGTTCTATGTCATCGCAAATAATCATCATCATGGGTAGCAAGTCCGACCTTGCCCACGCGCAAGCCGCAGCCAAAACACTCAAAGCGCTCGAAATCAGCTACCAGATGCGCGTCTGCTCGGCGCACAAGGCAACCCAGCGTCTACTACAGATATTGCAGGAATACGAACAAACCGGCCCATTGGTCTACATCACCATCGCAGGCCGCTCAAACGCCCTTTCCGCGGTCGTTGACGCCAACACACGCTATCCCGTCATCGCCTGCCCGCCATACAGCGACCGTTTCGGCGGCATGGATATCCTCTCATCGCTCAGGCTGCCCTCGGGTATCGCCTCGCCCACCATCCTGGAACCGGAGGGAGCCGCTCTACTCGCGGCAAAAATACTCGCACTCGCAGACCCACAACTGGCGCAGCGCTTGTACGACTACAAGCAGCGCCTCACAGCAGAACTGCTACAGGCAGATCAAGAGGTACAGCAACTGTGAGCCATAACGAGCACGAAATTCAAAAACCTCCTCTACGCCTCGGCGTCCTCATCTCAGGTTCAGGCACCAACCTGCAGGCCCTCATCGACGCCATCGAAAACCAACAACTCCCAGGTGTCGAAATCGCCCTGGTCGTCAGCAACAACCCCGACGCCCACGGCTTGCAACGCGCCCTCAAACACAAGATACCAGCAATATATCTACCCTGGAGGAAAGAAATCGTAGGAGCGCAATTCATTGCGCCCAAAAGCGAGATGCCAGAAAGCGAAGCCCGGCTTACTGCCCTCCTGCAACTATTTCAAGCCGACCTGATTGTGCTTGCCGGCTGGATGCGCATCTTCAGCGCTGCCTTCCTCGAGCACTTCCCCCAGCGTATCATTAACATCCATCCCGCGCTCTTGCCGGATGCTGGTATAGGAAGCACCTATACAACCAGTAACGGCACACAAATACCGGTCTTCCGAGGGTTGCATGCAGTCAAACAGGCCCTGGATGCCGGTGTGAAGGTCACCGGGAGCTGCGTCCACTATGTGACACCGGAGGTGGATGCCGGGCCTGGCATCTGTCGTGAGGAGGTGGCGATTGAAGAGGGAGATACTGAGGAAACACTGCATGAGCGGCTGAAGCTGGTTGAGCACAGGTTGATTGTAGAAGCGGTGAGGAAATTACGTTAAGCTCCCCCATCTCCCCCATCATCTCGTTCCGCCCCCTTACTGCTCTGCAGGGCAGATATGTACTTCTGAGAACGCTGCTCCAGGCTCCCTACAATCAAGTTTGGTGCCAGTCCAAAGGCAGCAGCGGCAATGATGTTGTCTAGCCGGCTGAGATCAAAGATGGTTTGTACCGTAGATGCTGTGTTACCCACGTTCAGTACCGTGTTGATTAGAAGTACCCCGCCCACACCTGCCAGACCCGAGAGCAGCGGCGTAGCGACCAGGCGGGCTAGCGAGAGACCATAATCATCTACCGCCGTACTTGTCTGTGACTCCCGGTAAATTCGTCCGAAAAGACCTGCTATAGCCCCAACTATATAGAAAACCGCTGCAGCTATGATTTGCTCTCGATCAGGTGTGGGGTTAGTACTTGTAGAGGTCCCCGCCAGGATAGCAATACAGAGCAGAATGTGCGTCACAAATCCCGTGACGAATATAGTCGACAGCAGGTGGTTGCGAGCGCGTATCAGGCCCTCCCAGAGACGATCGCGAAATTCGTTGAGTATGCGCCTGACTTCACGAGCAGTAAACCTTGCCCTGGCTTCTACCTTGGCGCTTGTAGCCTGATTTACATTACCCCCTTGAGAGGGTTGAGCATCTACATCAACCCCGGCTTTGAGAGCGAGATTCTTGACATAATAAAACAGTTTGTTGATTTCCTCGTAGCCTTCCCCGGGCCGGTATGTTTTGAAGTTGCTCTCCATTGCCGGATAAAGTTCCCCGGCCACCCAGCGTAGTTTCTCGAGCAGTTCATCACGGCTCCTGATCTTAGAGTCCTGGATGGACAGTTTATCATGCAGAGCGCCACGAATCACCATCTCGACCGGTTCCACTTCGATCAGCGCTTCCTCAGCCCGATGGAGCTTACTCCACGCATTGACATATCCGAGGCCCAACACCCATTGCAGCCCGGCGGGATACCTGTGCAGTTGGCTGTTGAGCTCTGCAACTTGATCCCGAGCTTCCTTCAACGCTACCAGTTGGTAATCAGCCCAATGCTTTGGCTTCCCATTCTGGTCGGGTGTGTTTATTTCATGTAGGCGCGCTTCCAGCTGGCTTAAACGGCAGGTCAGCAGGCCGTAACTGCCCGTATTCACTAACCTGGCAGTCGTAAGGACGCTGCAGGGCACTGCAATTACCCACCAGGCAATGTAGGTGTAGAGAATACCATAGGCAACTGCGTACCAGCTTGGAGTGGTTTGAGTGAACCCAGAGAAGTAGAGCGCCAGGGTCACTGCTGAGGCAATAATTGGTACAATCGGCAGGCCCGCCATGAGCGCAGCACCATAGGCTCTCAAGCATATAATGATCCAATCGCGCAAGTTTCTTTTAGGCTTGCTCTCAGCAAAGTCTTCTGGAGTTATCTGCCTGGCCCCTGCGGCCTGCACAACGTCTGTAAACACTCCATTAGTAGAAGTATCCACAATCTTGGCATTTATAGATGTGCTTTCTTCCATATCCGGCTGCCCCCATTTCGCTGCCGCCTTGGGATAGAGGTGACATAGTTCGCAATTCGCGTAAACTCGTCATTTACACAAATTACATTCCACAATACTATTGCACTGCTATCTATAGACGATAGAGCGGGGGATTTTTACCGGACTAAATTAAGCCTCCACTACTCCTCTTGCTCTTCACCAGGCAAAAGCAAGGGCTGTAGCACCTGCTCAATCCTCGATCTTTCTGGCTCGAGCCAGGGCGGGAGTTTCAAGTGCGTTCCCAGTTGCTCAAACGGCTCGTCTATAGCAAAGCCAGGAGGATCGGTAGCGATCTCAAAGAGCGCACCACCAGGCTCATTGAAATAGATCGAGTGGAAGTATTGACGATCCATGACCCTGGTAACATTGATACCGGAGCTTAGCAGCTTCTCGCGCCATACCAGTTGCTGCTCATCACTGGGTGTGCGCCACGCGACATGATGAACGGAACCCACTGCTATCGTGCCACGGGTAAGGGCAGGCAGGTGCAGCACATCAACCAGTGTCGCGAGACCATCATTGTCTATCTTGTAGCGAGAGCGATCGCCCTCCGTCCCTATAAGCTCAAAGCCCAGCATCTCAGTCAGCATGCGGGATGTTCGTTCAAGGTCTGCCTCCATCAAAGTAACACTGCGAAACCCACGGATAGCGTGCTCGGGAGGAATCGGCCCGTCTTGCCACCCACGATATGTAGCAGCTTCTCGATGAGCCACTAACTCGAGTGTTAATCCTTCAGGCGCAAAGACGGTAAGAACCTGATCCTCGAAATGCGTCCTGGGTCCAACGACGAGCACGTTGCGGCTGCTCAAGCGTTCCAACCAGTAATCCAGGGAGTTCTCAGGTATGGAGAATGCGACCGTGCCTACCTCTCCCGTCCCTTTGCGTCCCCTGGGCGCATCTGGCCAGGAGAAAAAAGTCAGGAGGGTTCCAGGTCGTCCCAGCTCATCTCCATAATACAGGTGGTAGGTATCCGGCATATCGAAATTAACCGTTTGTTTGACCAGGCGCAAACCTAAAAGGCCAACATAAAAATCGACGTTTTGCTGCGCGTTATCGCTGATGGCCGTAACATGATGGATACCAGGAATGTTCTTACTCATAAACTTCTCCATTTCCGTAACTTCTGAAAGTAAGTATATCATGATTTCTTGTAAAAACTGATTTTGCAGAAGCGATGTAAACTCTTCACTGACCGTCAACAACGTATGATAAAATATCGGCATTATGTTGAACTTATGGGCCGAATTTGACAACGAACCATCACCAGTGGACTCAGCCGGGCATGCGCAACATCCCATGTCACCGC
>Ga0070699_100003990_pt1 | contig 13037 bp, 14 predicted proteins | sample KBSK1503metaG_FD_65473 | JGI IMG/M metagenome (GOLD analysis project Ga0070699, IMG submission 65473) | Corn, switchgrass and miscanthus rhizosphere microbial communities from Kellogg Biological Station, Michigan, USA - KBS K1-50-3 metaG | ecosystem: Host-associated > Plants > Roots >...
GATGCCCCAGCCATTCCAAAACGGATGCCATCCGCATGAGCCTGACCGAGACTGAATTCGCTGTTCTGCGCACCACCATCTCGACACGGGGCACGGTCCGTATGGCACTACTCCCTCTGACGATATTCGCCTGGGCCGTGTTGTCAGCGGGCGTCTTCCTTTACGCCGAGGTTCCAATGGCGGTCATCTTTCCGCTCGCGGTCCTCGTCGCGGGATTCGAAGCCATCCACGCCCTGCACGTCGGCGTCGAGCGGATCGGCCGCTACCTCCAGGTGAATTACGAATCGCTGCCGGACGCGCCGCAATGGGAAAGCACGGCGATGCGCGTCGGGCCATCGCTGCCTGGCGGCGGAATCGATCCGCTCTTCACCGTCGTCTTCATGGCGAGCACCTTTGCGAATCTGATCCCGGTCGCCGCGCTCACGCCGACGCGTGTCGAATTCGGCGTCCTCGCGATGCTGCACGTCATCTTCATCATCCGACTCGTACGCACGCGTGGCGCTGCGGCCCGTCAGCGCGCCGTTGACCTCGAGACATTCAAGGCGATCAAGTCGCAGGTCCCGGTCACGAAACCCACGCCCGACATGTAATCGCGCCTGCGCCGCTGCGCGATGGCGGCGGGGTGCGCGGACTCCTGGGCTCCAACCGGTTGAATGCGATCCAAGCGGGAACGCGCCGACGCCTGTGGTCCGTCGGCCGCAATCGGTGTGTTCGCTGCGTCGCGCGCACACGTTGATGCACGTGAATGGCGACGGTTTCTCTCGTTCTCTGCATCGACCTCGCACGAAACGCGAAGCGTGATCTTAGGTACGTGCTTTGCTAAGTCGCGAGTGCGGGGAGGGTAGGGTCATGAGTCTGGTGCGGCTCCTGGGGTTCACGACGCTCGGATGCGGGTGTGTGATCGGGCGATATCGCGAACTCGCCACCAGCCGCGAATTGACCTATGTCGAGGAAAAGGGCGCAACGTGTGAGCAGCACGGTCACCGCCGCAATCACACGATCGCTCCGGAGCGCCTGAACGCCCCCGCCGCAAGTCTGCTTTCCGTCAGAGCCTCGTAACAGTTTCTTCTGCCGCGCTCCGCGCGGCTAGTCCGTTATGCGAATCTGCAACGAGCACAAAATTCGCGTTTGGAGTCGCATAACGGACTAAAGTCTTCCCGCCTCGAACCAAATTCCTCTCTCCAGTGAGCGGCCGCTCGCCGCCGGTCGCGAGCAACGTTGCACACGATGTCCCCGAAGTAGAATCGCGTCGTGTCGCGCGCCCCCGAACCGCACACCTCGATCACCTGCGGCAGCGCGACTCTTCGCTTCTTCGTCGGCGACTGTGTCGAGATTCTGCGCACGCTGGCCGAAAGCTCGGTCGACTCGATCGTGACCTCCCCTCCTTACAACCTGGGAGTTCGCTATCGCAGCTACGACGACTCGATTCCCCGCCAGGAATACCTGGAGTGGACCAACTCCTGGGTCAAGGCGGCGGCACGGGTCCTTGCCGGCGATGGGTCGCTGTTCCTGAACGTCGGCGCCAAGCCGACCGACCCGTGGACCGCCTTCGACGTCGCGCAGGCCGTGCGACCGCACCTCCAGCTGCAGAACACGATTCACTGGATCAAGTCGATCGCCATCGAACGCGCGCTGGCGGGCGCGCGAGCGGGCCTCGAGGATGACCTCGCCGTCGGCCACTACAAGCCAATCAACAGCCGCCGGTTCCTGCACGACTGCCACGAGTTCATCTTCCACTTCACCCCGAAGGGGCGAACGACGCTGGACCGCACTGCCGTGGGCGTGCGCTATCAGGACCGGTCGAATATCGGCCGCTGGCAGGCGGCGGCGTCCGGGAAGCGGTGCCGGGGCAATACCTGGTTCATTCCGTACGACACCATCCAGAGCCGCGACAAGGAGCGCCCTCACCCGGCGACGTTCCCGCCCAAGCTGCCCGAGATGTGTCTTCGGCTCCATGGCCTGAACCGGTTGACCACGGTCGTCGATCCATTCATGGGCCTCGGCTCGACCGCCGTCGCGTGCGCGCAGCTCGGCATCGGGTTCATCGGCATCGACATCGATGCGGACTACGTGAAAGAGGCGGTCGAACGTACACGCGCGGTCGTCGGCGGCCGGCCCGCGCGCAAAGCGCGACGCGCCAAGACCGGGCCTCGCTTGTTCTGACCCGCTTCCGGCATCGTTTCCATTGAATCGATGCGCTAAGCACATGTAAGCTGATCGCGCGTGGATCTGCGACAGCTCGAGATCATTCGCGCCATAGCAGACACCGGCTCCTCTACCGCGGCCGGTGAGAAGCTGCACGTGTCTCAGTCCGCGATCAGCCGTCAGATCCTGCTGCTCGAAGACGAGCTCGCCGAACCGGTGTTTCATCGCATCGGCCGCCGCATCCGCATCACGCCAGCCGGTGAGTCGCTGCTTCAACTCAGCCACCGCGTCTTTCAGGATCTGCAGGACACCGTGTCGGCCATCAGCGATAAGCGGGAATCACTGCGCGGCACGCTCCGCCTGGTCGGCGGCATGACGGTCTGCCTCTACGTGTTCCCGGCGCTATTGGCCGAAGTCCGTCGCGTCCACCCGCATCTCGATCTCAAGGTGACCGTCGGCAGCGCCGAGCGCTCGATCACGATGCTGCGCTCCGGCGCGGGCGATCTGGGCATGCTGACACTGCCGGTCGAGACCAGCGATCTCGTCGCCGTACCGGTCCTCGAGGAGGAGCTGTTCCTCATCACCTACCTGACCCACCCGCTGGCCAAGAAGAAGACGATCACGCCCGCCGATCTCGACAAGCAGCCGTTCGTGCTGTTCGAGACCGGTTCGATTACGCGGCGCCTCGTCGAGGAGTTCTTCGCGCGCGAACGGCTCGAGCCGCAGATCATCATGGAGACCGAGAACGTCGAGATCATCAAGGCGATGGTCAGGCACGGCCTCGGCATCAGCATCATCCCGTGGCAGGCGGTCGCGGCCGACGTGCGGACGAAACAGTTGTTCTGCAGCCGAATCGCTGGAAACGCGCTGGTGCGACAGACCGGGTGGCTCTACCCGAAGATGAGCCGTCTGCCGCGCACGGTGTCGGAAGTGATCCGTGTGTTCGAGACCGTCAAGCCGCGCCTGGAAGCAGCGACTCGGCCGCCAAAAACGTAGCGAGGGTGGCAACGGCTGAGCACGAGATGCTCATGCTGCATCGAGCCGATTCGATCATTCTATTTTTCCGCCCTGCCGAGCGCTTGTAGAATCGCTCGCATGGAACACGTACGACTGTCGTCAGACGTCGATCGCGTGCTGCACGTCGGCCTCAGCGAGGAAGACTGGAAGGCGTTTCTCGCCGTCGCGCCGCAGCCGGTGATGTGGTTGAGGGAGCGGATTCGGGAAGCAATCACGCAAGTGGAAGAAGTTCAAAAAGTGGAAGAAGTGAAAAAGTAACTTCTAACTTACTTTTCCACTTTTCCACTTCTCCACTTTTCCACTTCGTTTCAGTTCGTGCTCGGCGTGGGCTTCAGCGCGTACGACGTCCGCGACCACACGTTCAGCCCGTCCCGCGAGACCTTCACTTCGATCTTCCGCACGCGACGCAGCGGGTCCGGGTTCTTCGAGTAGTAGCCGAGCACGTAGTAGTCGCTGGTTTCCGCGTCAATCCGCTTCAACGCCTTGTCGAAGTCGTTCTGATTGACCACCGCCATGCCGCCGGTCTGCTCCGCCAGCACGCGCAGGCTGTTCTGCGTTTCCTGCAGGAAGTTCATCCAATCCTGCTGATCGACTTCGTCGGCCATGTCCTGGCCCGCAACGAGACCGCGCGGGTCGATCGTGTAGATGGTGGCGTTCGCACGATTGGCCGCACGCGTCAGCTCCGCCATCTCGTGGACGAGATCGGCTTCCGCGAGCGCCTGCGATGACTGCTGCTGACGGAAGAACGGATCGTTCTGCAGATCCTCGGCGTTGGTCTGGAATCGTTCTGCCTGCTCGTCGAGTCGTGACTTCTCGAACGGATTGAAGTCGTAGCCGCTGCTGATATACAGCACGGCCTTGCGCCGGTTCTGCACCTTTTCCAGATTGCGCATCAGATCGTAGGCGGTCGAGAACGCGACCTGCGCGCGATGGCGCAGCTCCGTCGGGCCGTTGGAGCCCTGCCCGCCCTGGATGATCTCCTTCGGCTTCAGACCATTGCCGGTCACGCGTTTGATCGCCGATTCGAGCACCTGACGGTCGTAGGTCAGTTGCTGCGAGATCGACGACGTGCCAGTCGTCACGATGCCGAACATGTCGCCGTCGTGAACGAGGTTCTTGAGCATCTTCTCGAGGATCTGACGCGTGCGCGGCGTCTGCCCGAAATCCAGATGCAGGTCGTCGATGAAGAGCAGGAAGATGCGGCCCGCCGTGTCGTTGGTCGGCCGGTTGCGCGGCAGGATGATCCCCTCCTGCACCGGTGCGGGAGGCGGTGCCTGCACGTCGAACGTGCGGCCGCCGTGGACCAGTGTCAGGGAAGCGATGTCCTGCTTCACGCCGTCCTCGTAGATATCGAACTCACCGGGTTTGAGGTCGGCGATGAACTGCGCCGACTTCTGATCGCGGACGATCACGTCAGTCGTGACGAGATCGACGGTGACGCGGAAGGTTGGCGTCGGAGCCTGCGTCGACGCCCCACCCTCCTGTGGCGCGGCGCCCTGCTGGGCCTGCGCGTGCAGCACGACGGGTCCGACGAGCGAGCCGATCGCGAGCAGAAGCGCGAACGCCCCCGCTGACAACAACTTAGCGGTATAGCGCATGGGCAAAGTATACCAGTATAGTTAGCGGGCTGAATGCCTCTCCGCATCGCGATTGGGTCCGACCACGCCGGATTCCGTTACAAAGAAGCCATCAAGACGCTGCTCCAGGCCGACGGGCACACGGTTCACGACTTCGGGACCGACTCGGACGCACCCTGCGACTACCCTGATTTCATTCGTCCGGTCGCGCAGGCTGTGGCGCGCGGAGAGTTCGAGCGCGGGATCGTGCTCGGCGGATCCGGAAACGGCGAAGCGATGGTGGCCAATCGCATCCGCGGCATCAGGTGTGCCCTCTGCTGGTCCGAACAGGTCGCGATCTGGAGCCGGACGCACAACGACGCCAACATGCTGTCGCTCGGCCAGCGCACGATCACCGAGGCAGAGGCACTGGCGATCGTGCGCATCTGGCTGAAGACCGAGTTCGAGGGAGGCAGGCACGTCAGGCGCATCGAGAAGATCGATGAGGAGGCCTGACATGCAACTGGGCTTGATTGGACTCGGCCGCATGGGCGGCAACATGGCAAGACGGCTCACCGCCGGAGGCCACACGGTCGTTGGATGGGATCGCAGCGCCGAGGCCGTGACGACGCTCGCGTCGCACGGCGGGGTCGGCGCCTCCTCGATTGAAGATCTCGCGCGTCGACTCGATCGGCCGCGCGCCGTGTGGATCATGGTGCCCGCTGGCGCGCCCACCGAAGAAACGGTCACCACAGTCGCGGCCCACCTCGATAGGGGCGACGCCATCATCGACGGCGGCAACAGCTATTACAAGGACGACATCCGACGCGCGCGCGAGCTCGCGCCCAAGGGTCTCGACTACATGGACGCCGGCACGAGCGGCGGCGTGTGGGGCGCGGAACGGGGCTACTGCCTCATGATCGGCGGCTCGCGCGACGCATTCACTCGTCTGACCCCGCTCTTCCGCACGCTCGCTCCCGGCCAGGGCGGCATCCCGCCGAGCGAGGGCCTCGACGCCGCGAAGACGTCCGCGCACGAAGGGTTCCTCCACTGCGGACCGGCCGGTGCCGGGCACTTCGTCAAGATGATCCACAACGGGATCGAATACGGCCTGATGCAGGCATACGCCGAAGGTTTCGATATCCTGCGCAACGCCGGGAACGAATCGCTCCCGTCCGACCAGCGCTTCGATCTGAATCTTGCCGAGATCGCCGAGCTCTGGCGCCGCGGGAGCGTCGTCAGTTCGTGGTTATTGGATCTCGGCGCACGCGCGCTGGCGAGCGATCCGCATCTCGAGCGGTACGTCGGCTACGTACACGATTCGGGCGAGGGACGTTGGACTGTCGATGCTGCGATTGAGGAAGAAGTTCCCGCGGAGGTGCTGACCGCCGCGCTCTACGCGCGCTTCCGCTCGCGTCGCGATCACACGTTCGGCGAGAAACTGCTGTCAGCGCTTCGCGCCCAGTTCGGCGGTCATGTCGAGCAGCCACGCTGATCCCCCTCCGCCCGAAGGGCTGCGGCGAGATCTCGCCGCAGCTTCAGCGACGGCGGACCCGCGGCCGCCCGAAGGGCACACCCACGCGGCGCGAGCCGACTCCTGCGTCCTCGTGATCTTCGGCGCGTCGGGAGACCTGACGCATCGCAAGCTGCTGCCGGCGATCTACAACCTCGCGGAGTCCGGACACCTTCCGGAGCCGTTCGCGATCCTCGGCGTCGCGCGTCGCGAAATGGATGAAGCGACGTTTCGGTCGCAGATGCGTGAGCAGGTGCGCCGCGTCGAAGGCGAGCCGCTCGAGCCCGAGAAATGGGACGCGATCGAACGGCGCCTGCACTACGTCTCGGGCGAGTTCAGCGACAAAGAAACCTACACTCGCCTGCGACAACACCTCGAACACATCACTGCGGCTGCCGACGTCCCGGCGAACTATCTGTTCTACCTGGCCGTCCCGCCCGACCTCTTCGCGGCCGTCGTCGACCAGCTCGGAGCGGCGGGGCTGACCGACGAGGCGACCGGATGGCGGCGCGTCATCATCGAAAAGCCATTCGGCTACGACCGCGCCAGCGCGCGCGCGCTTCAGGCGCATATCGTCTCTTCGCTGCGCGAGTCGCAGATCTATCGGATCGATCACTATCTCGGAAAGGAAACCGTCCAGAACATCCTCGCGTTCCGTTTTGCCAACGGCATCTTCGAGCCGATCTGGAACCGGCGCTACGTCGACCACGTGCAGATGACCGTGGCCGAAGACGTTGGCGTCGAACAGCGCGGCGCCTATTACGAGAAGGCAGGCGCACTGCGGGACATGGTGCAGAACCACATGTTCCAGCTGCTCACGCTCGTCGCCATGGAGCCGCCGATCTCCTTTCGAGCCGAGGATGTGCGCGACGAGAAGGTCAAGGTGCTGCACGCTATTCCTCCGCTCACGATCTCGGACATTCGCGAGTCCGTCGTGCGCGGGCAGTACGAGGGATACACCGGCGAGCCGAATGTCGCGCCCGATTCACGCACCGAGACCTTCGTCGCGCTGCGCCTGTTCGTGGAGAACTGGCGCTGGGCGGGCGTGCCGTTCTTCCTTCGCACCGGCAAACGGTTGAAACGTCGCGTGACGGAGATCGCGGTCCAGTTCAAGCGCGCCCCGTTCACGCTGTTTCGCGAAACGCCGGTCGAATGCCTCGAGCCGAACGTCCTCATCATTCGCATTCAGCCGGACGAAGGGATCGCACTCTCCTTCCACGCGAAGGAACCAGGCCCGATGGAGCGTCTGGGCACCGTGACGATGAACTTCACCTACGGCGAGTATTTCAAGTCCGAGCCGAGTACCGGATACGAGACGCTGCTGTACGACGCGATGATTGGCGACCAGACCTTGTTCCACCGCATGGACATCGTGGAAGCCGGCTGGCAGGTGGTCGATCCACTCCTGAAGGCGTGGAAAGACGACTCGTCGTTGTCGTTGCCGCGATACACACCCGGCTCGTGGGGGCCCGCTGAGGCCGATCAGCTGTTGCATCGAGACGATCGGCATTGGCGGTGCTGACCATCGCCGACGACGAGCGCACGCTCGCCACGACCGCGGCCGAGCGAATCACACGGCTGATCGAGGGTTCCATACGCGAGCGCGAACGCGCAATTGTCTCGTTGACGGGAGGCTCGACGCCGCGGACCCTCTACCGCTTCCTTGCCGACCCCACGCAGCCGTGGCACGCACGCATCGACTGGTCACGCGTGCATCTGTGGTGGGGCGACGAGCGACACGTGCCGCCGGATCATCCCGAGAGCAATTTCGGCATGGCCAACGCAGCCCTTGTCAGCCACGTGCCGATTCCGGCATCACAGGTGCACCGCATGCGCGGTGAACTTCCGGACGCACACGAGGCCGCGCGCCAATACGAATCAGAGCTCGATGCGGCGTTCTTCGCAGCGGATCGCTCGGATCGCACGTTCGACATCATGCTGCTAGGGTTGGGCGAGGACGCACACATTGCGTCGATATTTCCTGGGAGTTCCTTGCTGCAGTTCCAGGTTCCCGGTTCCCGGTTCCAGGTTCCAGGGGTTCAGGGTTCCACGTTCGAAGTTCCGGGTTCGCAGCTGGGCGTTCAAGGTTCGGAACCCGGAACTGGGAACCGGAACGAGGAACCACGGGAACTTGGAACCGGGAACCACGGGAACCCGGAACCGGGAACCCGGAACCGGGAACGTGCCTCTGTCGCAGCCGTCTGGGCCGCCCACCTGAACGCCTGGCGCATCACGCTCACGCCCGCTGCGATCCTGAATTCGCGTTCGATTGTGATGATTGTCGCCGGCGCCGCCAAGGCCGACGCCGTCTGGTGGGCGCTCGAGGGACCAGAAGAGGCCGATCGCCACCCGGCGCAAATTCTGCGTCGCGCTCAGGATCGCGTCGACTGGATCATCGACCGGCCGGCTGCTGGGCGATTGCCCGACGCGCCGCGCGCGTGATCATCGTCGTCGCCACCACTGTGGCGACGAGGCCAAGCGTCACCACGATCCAATATTCGGTCCCGCGCGGGGGCACGACGCCTGCGGCGATTTTCGCCACGTCACCGACGATCTTCCCGTAGTAGACATACATCACGATCGCCGGCAGCATGCCGACGGTGGCGAGCAGGAAATCACGGTAGCGCACGCCGCTCAGCGCCAGCGCGTAGTTGAGGAGGACGTACGGCACGAGCGGCGACAGCCGCAGCAGAAACATCACCCACACCGCGTCGCCGACAATCGCCCGGCGAACCGCCGCGACACGCGGATCGCGATCGATCCAGCGCAGCAACCGCGATCGCGCGAGTGGGGCCGCCAGAGCGAACACCGCCGACGAACCAAGGACGGCGCCGATGTAGACGAGCACCGTTCCCCGCCAGAGACCAAAGACCGCACCGGCGGCGAACGTGAGGAGGAAGGCCGGCGCGAGCGTCAGCGCGGCGGCCACATACGCGACGATGAACAGCGCGGGCCCCCACGCCCCCAGTGCAACGATCCGTAGGATGATCGAGCCGATCCAGTTCATCAGGTTTCGGACGGGTCGAGCGGATCGAGGTCGTCGCTCGCGTCCGCCGGATCACCGGCGTCGGCGTCGTCGACCGTCTCCTCTCCGGCCGCGCCTTCCACTGTCTGCGCGGTCACGTCGGCCGAACGCGGGCCTTTGCGGCGCGATCGACGACGACGGCGGCTGAGGAGATGCGACAGGCGCTCGAGCGATTCGGCGGCCTCTTGCAGTCCCGTCACGATGCGATCGGCATCGGTCCAATCAGCGGGATTGAGGCGCTCGGCCATCGCCAGCAGCGTGTCGAGCCGCGACGGATCGAACGCGCGCGATTGAATGCGCTCACGCACGATCGGATACCACGACGCCAGAAATGCGATCTGCTGGTCGGCCGTGGCGCCGTCGATGGTCGACGGAATCGGCGGTCGCGGGGGTGCGGCTGGCTGCGCAACGGATTCAGACGGGACAGTAGCGGCCGGGGGCGGCGCCTCCGCGTCGTCGCGACGTGGTCGTCGCCGGTGCTGCTCGAGCGGCTCGACGACCTGCTGGTTCTCGCGAACGACCTCCCATTCGAATTCGATGTGCGGGTAGTGCGCCTCGATCTCGCGGCGGACCTGCAGGTCGAAGGGGTCGCGCCCGACGCGAACTCCGCCAGGCGTGCGGAACATGTAGAGAATTCGCGAGCGCTGCCTGGGACCTTCGCGGTACCAGTGCATCAGGTACGTCGTTTCGTAGCCGCGCTTGTCGCGGACGACACGCAGGAACGGCACGATGGCGGACCAGCTAACGGCGCTTTTGCGCCCGCGACCCGGACGCGCTCTTGCGGCCGGACGACTTGGCAGCGGCGCCACGCCGTGGGACAGCCTTGGCCTTCACGGCCGGCTTCCGGCGCGTGGTTGCGGCGGTAGCGCGGCGCGCCGGGCGGGCACGCGCCCCGGCCGAGGCACGGGGAGTTGCTGGTCTTGCTGCCGCTGCTGGTCTTGCTGCCGCCGCCGGTCTTGTGGTGGCGGCTGGTCGCGCCGGCGCAGATGGACGCTCGGCGCTTGGAGCGGCAGGACGCGCCACGGGTTCAGCGGCGCCGGGTCTCGGCTGAGGCTCGGGGCCCTGGGTCCGCTGCACCAGCGTGAACCGGATCTGATCCCCGATAGTCTGGTAGGCCCACAACTCGGCCACCGGAATCGCGAGGTCCGTACAGAGCCGTCGCGCGGTATCGATCGAAGTGGTCGGCACGTACAAGTGAAACGGCGCTCGTTGTTTAGAGAGCGCGGCCCACTGTGACATCGCCTCGAGGTTGTTCACGGACTCGGCCGTTTCGACCTCGACGACCCCGAGGAGTTTTCGGCCACGCTCCGCCGACTGCAGCACGAGGTCCGGGTACCAAGGCGACGGGCCGTTGCTGACCGGGGTGGTCTGCTCGTTGCCCGGATTGATGGCGACTTCGAATTTTCTCTTGTATTTCGCCTGCAGCAGGCGAATGACCCGGTCGTGCTCGAGCTGCTCGCGGACGGGCCGCACGAGGATGGGGCTCAACACAACCTCCGACGGGAGTTACATGAAAGGCCGCGATGAACGCGGCGAAAGCGGGAGGAATATAGCACGAAACGGCACGAATTGCGGCCTGTTTAGGGCCATCGCCCGCGCTCTTGACGATGAAACAGCCGACGCAGACAATGCGGTGTGCCTTCCTCCGGATCGGCCGGACGCGTGCTCATCGTCGACGACGACGTCAGCGTTACCGACACATTTTCGCGGATGTTACGCCTCGAGGGTTACGAGGTCTGGGCAGCGCTGTCTGCCGACGAAGGCCTCACTCTCGCGCAGACTCATCGCCCCAACGCCGTCATCCTGGACCTGCGGATGCCTCTTACCAGCGGGCTACAGTTCCTGCGCGCCATTCGCGCAATCCCGGGATTGACCAACACACCGGTCGCGATCGTGACCGGTGACTACTATCTCGATGACGCCCAGTCGAGTGAGATCCGCTCCCTTGGCGCCGAGCTGCGATACAAACCGTTGTGGCTCGAGGAACTGGTCACGCTCGCACGCGAGCTCGTGACCGTTCCACCACTCACCGACTAGTCCGTGCCCAACGAGCGCTTCCTCAGGGCCTGCCGGCGCGAGGCCGTTGACGCCACGCCGGTGTGGTTCATGCGCCAGGCCGGTCGCTACATGGCGGAGTATCGCGCGCTGCGCGAGCGCCACTCGCTGCTGGAGATCTGTCGCACTCCCGACCTCGCGACTGAAGTCACCCTTCAACCGGTTCGTCGGATCGATATCGACGTGGCCATTCTCTTTTCCGATCTCCTGCTGCCGCTCGAGCCGATGGGTCTGCCCTTCGACTTCATCAAAGGCGAGGGTCCGCAGCTCGAACGACCGATCGGCGATGCCGCCGATATCGATCGCCTGCGGGTGTTCGAACCGCGCGAGGCGCTGTCACACGTGTTGACCGCGATCCGGCAGATCCAGGAGGAGCTCGACGGTCGGGTTCCGCTCATCGGCTTCGCCGGAGCGCCGTTCACGCTTGCGTCGTACGCGATCGAAGGTGGGCATTCGAACAACTTCGCCAAGACGAAGGCGCTGATGTACGGGCATCCCGATGCCTGGCATCTGCTCTGCCAGAAACTGGCAGACGTCGTCGCGGACTATCTCGGCGCGCAGATCGACGCCGGCGTCGACGCCGTGCAGGTGTTCGATTCGTGGGTCGGCACGTTGAGCGCGGATGATTATCGCGAGTTCGCGCTGCCGCACACGAAGCGGATCTTCGACGCCGTCCGCGGACGCGTGCCGTCGATACATTTCGGCACGGGGACCGCGACGATTCTCGAGGAGCTGCGCGAAGCGGGCGGCGACGTGATCGGCGTCGATTGGCGCCTGCCGATGGACGTGGCGTGGGATCGCATCGGCTCCGATCGCGCGGTCCAGGGCAATCTCGATCCGACGCTGCTGCTGGGCCCCGTCGCCCGCATGTTCCACCAGACCGACGACATCCTGCGTCGCATCGCCGGACGTCCGGGGCACATCTTCAACCTCGGGCACGGCATCCTGCCGTCGACCCCGCTGGAGCACGTGCAGATGCTCGCGCAGTACGTGCACTCCGCATCGAGACGAATGCGCTGAGGCTGCGACGCATACCGTTCCGCGTTCCAGGTTCCGCGTTCCAGGTTCCGAGTTCCACGTTCCCGAGGTTCCAGGTTCCCGACGTTCCAAGGTTCGTCACGAACCCTGAACTCCGAACCCGTGAACTCTGAACCAGGAACCACGAACCGGGAACCGGGAACCGGGAACCGGGAACTACGGGAACATGGAACCGGGAACCTGGAACCGGGAACGGTAGGTTGCGATCACCAGTGCAATCCCCCCTCCCAGCAACGCACTCCAGGCGGCGACGGTCGCCACGATCAGCCCGATCGGTCGGTAGCGAAGGTGAATCGCGGTCACGTGCGGTGGGACATGCACGGCGAGCAGCCCGCCGAACGCTGGCAGCGTGCTCACCCCCTGGTCGGCACCAGTCACGACCCATTCCGGTCGAAACATCTGGCTGAGCACGAGCAGTTTCGGCTCGTTGGCGTCGACGAGCTCGACGTCGATACGTCCGTCCCGCACCGTGGCCGTCGACACGTCCGCGAGGCGATGCGAAGCGAGCGATGTGAAGTCACGACAGAGCAATCGATCGTTGCCGCAGCCGGGTCGAACGGGCAGTTCGAGACGCTCGCTGCCGGCGTCGAGCAGAAACGCCTCGGGCCAGGCATCGGTATTTTCGTAGACCACGAACATGCCGTGATCGCGCTTGGGAACGGTTCCTCGCCTGCGCAGCGACGCCGCG
>Ga0070699_100003992_pt1 | contig 13036 bp, 10 predicted proteins | sample KBSK1503metaG_FD_65473 | JGI IMG/M metagenome (GOLD analysis project Ga0070699, IMG submission 65473) | Corn, switchgrass and miscanthus rhizosphere microbial communities from Kellogg Biological Station, Michigan, USA - KBS K1-50-3 metaG | ecosystem: Host-associated > Plants > Roots >...
ACATCCGTGATCCGGCCGTGATCCGGCGGCTCGACAGAGCACGCGAGATCACTGAATTTGAATTTGATTTTGGTCGGGGGCCCGGGATTTGAACCCGGGGCCTCACGGTCCCGAACCGTGGCCGGGACGTGTCCTCGACTGTCCAGCCGGCTCCGCAGGGGGCCTAGTGAACTCAGATGCGCTTCCTTGCTGTCCTCGCGTGACCTCCTAGTACCGGCCGGTTTCGGGAATGCGTGATCCAGCTGTGATCCACGACGCCCTACCTCGCCCTGTCACGTGTGCACTTTTCGCGATGAAACCTGAGCACTTTTTCGTTATCGCCGACGTCGACAGTGGAAGTGGATGCCTAATACGATTGCCCAGGGAATGACCGACACAGATCCCTACCGAATCCTGGGTGTCGACCGCTCAGCTTCGATGGCAACCATCAAGCGGGCATACCGAGCTCAGATGCGCACCTGGCATCCCGATATCAACCCGTCAGCCGAGGCTCTGCTCAAGGCTAAGGCCCTAAACAGGGCGTTCGACATTGTCTCGGATGCGGGCCGACGAGCTGAGTACGACCGGCGTGTGGCTAGCACGCCAACCGCCGATACAGAGCAGGGCGGCGGCCAGCCAGCAGATGAGACGTGGGATGAGGTAGATCCGCGAATTCGCACCTGGCCGGCAAGGGTCGCCGTGGCTCTTGCGAAGCTGGGACCTTTCTCGATTCCCCTCTTTGTCTTGCTTTGGATCTCAGAGTGGGTTCTCGAGTGGTTCGACGTCGCCCTCATCGGCTTCCGCGTCTTTTGGCGCCTCCGCCCGTGGCCGAAGGCGATCTATTGGGTAGCGTGGGAGGTGGCTGCGATTCTTACATTCGGAGCATGCATGACTTCCATGGTTTCCGGTGCGCACATCGGCGATCAAGTTGCTTCGATCACGGTCTGGATGCTAATCCTGCTGCCCGCACTGTATCTGCCGATTCGCTGGGTCGGTCGCCGGATACGACCAGCCGATCCTGGCGCGAAGACCGCACTCGACACTTCACCACGGCGATAACGTCAGCCCGGCGGTTTCAGGCTGGCAAATTCGCAGCGATTTCAGCGAGAAGGAGGGAGGTCATGGAGAGGCGACTGTCTCATTCAGGGCGAAATAGAGGTCTCCCCCATATTGGTCACGCAAGAAGATGGTCTGACCGACAAACGGATTAACCCCGCCGTCAGTAAAGTCCGGCGTGTACAGAAATGTGCCTGATTGCTTGGCTGTACCATCGAATACGAGTTCCTCGCTTGCGCCCGACCTTAACGGTCCACAGGCGTACTCGTCGCTGAGCGCAGTGACAAGGCATTGTGAAGGCACGTGGAGGACGTTATGCAGTCCGAACCAGTTGTCAGTTCTGGCTTGTGTGTCAGCGACCGTTGAAACGTGAAGATTCTGGATCGGGAGGCCAATGTTCGTGACTTTGAGGTCCAGCGACGACATCTTGCCCACCGTAGTGGCTGATGTGACCGTTGCTTCCACCGATATTCGATGAAACGGCAGAGGGTTCGGAATGACATAGGTGGGATCAAGGACGTGCTCGATGATGTTGATGCCTTCTCGACCGAGCGCCTCGGCGTTCGCACCCCTTAAGTCAGGTGTCGCTGGCTGTGGTGACAAGACCGAGGACGAAACCGTAGGGTCTTGGCTTTGAAGATTCGCCATGGAGCTGGCGTCTATTACGGCACTCTTCATCAAAACCATGACTCGGTACTGCCTCATAAGTGCAAGGGTGTTTAGGTCGGTCCACTCCTCGTAAAACGCTTGGACTGGCAACTGAAAGCCGGTTGGTTGGGGCAGACACGGAAGGCGATCAGCAGACGCGTCATAGCGGCGCGGGTTAATGAACGCGGCTCGTGCATTGGCGTTGGAGTCGAAGAGCGTCAACTGAATCGCGTTGTTCCCACCGTCGGAGGGATAGTTGACGATGCCGACCAGACCCGGAGTGTTGGCTGACAATGGCGGCCCACCGCCGACATCCGTATGAAACGACGCCCCACGTGGTAGGTCGATCCGTTCCGGCGCATAGCTGGTGAGTCGTCGAAGTAGTTCGGTCGTTGAGAGCGTGAAGGTGTCCGGGCTAACGGCTGGCCTCGTACATGGAGCATCGACCATGGGTGCGTTCCCAGCGGCGTTACTACATGCTGTCAGCAGCAGGGCCATCGAAATGCCGCTGGCTAGTCGCCCGCTGCGTTTCACAATCACAGCCTATCTAACCGGTCTTTGGTCGTCACACGGCTTTCCATTGTCATTCCGGCAGCGCCAGGCCCAGACGTTTGGTTTCAACCCAAGCGCGGTTGCCAGAGCTCAGTCGAGTTCGTGCCAGCGGCCGGAAGGGAGTCGGGCGGATATCGCACGCGCCGCCACAACCACGCGATCGCTGGGTTGCAGCACCGGCGCGATGTAGTCCCTGAGACCTGCTAGGTGGGGGTCGTCGGCCAGAGCATCGAGAACCAACCTAGCGACTGCGTTCGCTTCAGCTTCGCGGTCGGCCTGGCTCATCTCCTCGCGTGTGCTCCGCTCTCCGTGCAGCAGCACGTGGCCCAGCTCGTGAACAAGCATTTGAAAGTAGTCGAGGTCACCCCGGCAACAGAGATGGATGCGATGGAGGTCGTGCATGGTGACGGCCGGATGCCCAATCGGGTCATCGATACCGTCCCTCGAGATCGCGACCTCGTAGCCCAGCTCGCTCGCGAATCTGACGAGCTCGGCAATGAATCTTCGCTCGAGGACCTCAGGCATTAGGCAGCCGCCTCTCTGCCGCGAGAATTGAAGGTGCAGCAAAAATAGTTGAAGGCGACTTGATCGCCAGGTCCGCCAGGTACCGCTGGAGCTGGTCCGGACCAGCTCGGGTTGCTGTTGCAGCGCGAAAGGGGGAGTTCAGGTTCATCGAGGCCATATTCATCCCAATAGGCTGTGAGAACCGGCGTGAACTTCCAATAATTATCAGACCAGTGAAATAGACTCAAGAGTCGTGGGAATCCTCGCGCCGAAGCATTTGGACCTGTTTGTGCCACATCCCGAGTCCAGGTTATGCAGCGAACTCGCCCGCGGCTCAGCCATCGTTGGCCAATCCAGTGGCCCTGGTCGGATCCGCATCTACTACGAGGGCAATGTTGTAGGTGCAGCGAACCTAAATCGTTTCCGCGACAGAGTGGTCCAGGCCGCCGCCCGGATGCTGCACAACTATCCTGCCGGCTACCCAACCCGAGCCCGTGAAGAAGTAGATGCACGTGAAGTCGTGAAGGTTGGGTCGATCGATACTGATGGCTACAGACTTCACATGTCTGCCGCTCCGGCCGAACTGGCCTGGTGGATCGAGCCAGCCGATCTAGTCGACCTCGGTGTGGTCGAGCCGACAGGATAGGCTGCTCAACCACCTCGACCCGGCCGGCGGTGGCCCCGGGCGCGTCGAATTCAGCTGAGCTCCAGGCCAGACTGAGTCATGCCGGGCTGCTTCCGCTGAGTGATCGGGCAACCATGGCGGCTAGACTGACCCCAGCTGGCGATGCGAAAGCCCACACTCGCATTCGCCCGATTCACAGGGACAGTGCCGGCAACGGGAGCTCCCCGATGATCGAGGACCAAGCGCTCCAGGCCTCCCTGAACCTCGTTGGCGAGCCGCTAACGCTTCCCCGGCTTGAACACCACCTCGCTGAGGCGGCCAACATGCTGCGGGGCCCGATCGATCAGGCCGACTTCAAAAGCTACATATTTCCGCTCCTCTTCTTCAAGCGCATTTCGGATGTGTACTTAGAGGAATACAGGCTGGCCATCGACGAATCAGGTGGCGACCTCGATTTCGCCTCGTTCGCCGAGAATCACCGCTTCCAGATTCCTCAAGGCGCGCATTGGAATGACGTCCGGGAGCGAACCGAGAACGTCGGTCAGGCTCTGCAGCAAGCCATGCGTAGGATTGAGATGGCTAATCCCAGAACGCTGTACGGGATTTTCGGCGATACGCAATGGTCCAACAAGGATCGGTTGTCGGATGCGCTCCTGCGCGATCTGATCGAGCACTTCTCCAAGGTCCTGCTCACCAATTCCTTGGTTGACCCCGACGTGCTGGGTCAAGCCTACGAATACCTCATTAAGCGGTTTGCAGACCTTTCGAACAAGAAGGCCGGAGAGTTCTACACGCCCCGCCCCGTGGTTCGGCTCATGGTCAACATCCTGGATCCGCAGGAGGGAGAAACTGCCTACGACCCTGCTTGCGGTACCGCGGGCATGCTGATCGGGGTTGTTCAGCATGTCAAGGAGCTGGGCGGAAAGGTTCAAATGCTCTACGGGAAACTCTTTGGCCAGGAACGTAACCTCACCACGAGCGGCATCGCTCGCATGAACCTCTTCTTGCACGGCATCGAGGACTTCGAAGTGGTTCGCGGCGATACCCTTCGCGACCCAGCCTTCTATACGGGGGACGCGCTCGCCAAGTTCGATTGCGTAATCGCCAATCCCCCGTTCTCACTGAGGCTGTGGGGCGAGGATCTGTGGGCGAGTGATCGCTTTGGCCGCAATTTCGCAGGAGTCCCGCCAGCGAAGAGCGCGGACTTCGGTTGGCTCCAGCACATGATCGCCTCGATGGCGCCAAAGACTGGGCGCCTGGCGGTGGTTCTTCCGCAGGGGTCACTCTTCCGAATGGGTGTCGAAGGCCGTATCAGAGAGACGATCGTGCGCCGCGATCAGGTGGAGGCAATCATCGGAATGGGGCCCAACCTTTTCTATGGGACGGGGCTTGCGCCCTGTATCTGGGTCGTCCGGGATCGCAAGCCAGACCGATCAAAGGGCAAGGTGGCCTTCATAGACGCCTCGGCTCTGTTCAAACGAGGTAGGAACCAAAACACACTCGAATCGGTCCACATCAACCAGATCCTCAGTTGGTATCGAGCCTTTGAAGATGTACCGGGCAAGATTCAGATCGTCAGCCTCTCCGAGATCAAAGAGCACGGCTGGAACTTGAACATCTCGCTCTATGTTCAACCCGAGACTCGTGCTGCCGGCCCCACAGTAGCCGAGTCGATGGCGACCGTGGAGGAGCGTCTTAGAGAAGTCGCGCTAGCCGACGATAAAGTGCGTCGATACCTGCGCGATTGGAGACTCATGGAATGAATGAGCGAATCAGCCAGCAGCAGCTCGAATCCTATTTATGGGGGGCGGCGACACTGCTTCGCGGAGTCATCGACGCTGGCGACTATAAGCAGTTCATTTTTCCGCTGCTGTTTTTCAAACGGTTGTCCGATATCTACGATGAGGAGCACGCCCAAGCTCTCAAGGACTCCAGCGGTGATGAGAGATACGCCGCGTTTCCGGAAAACCACCGGTTTACGATTTCCGCTGGCGCGCATTGGTCCGATGTGCGAGCTGTCAGCAGCGACGTAGGAATCGCGCTGCAGGCGGCGATGCGCTCGATAGAAACAACAAACCCCGGGCGTCTCTTCGGGATCTTCGGCGACACCCAATGGAGCAATAAGGACCGGCTTTCCGATCGAACCCTGCGTGACGTAGTCGAGCACTTCTCGTCGCTGACTCTCTCCGTAGCTAACGTCCCAGAAGATGAGCTGGGTCAGGCGTACGAGTATTTGGTGAAGAAATTCGCCGATGACTCTGGGCATACCGCGCAGGAGTTTTACACGAACCGGACGCTTGTCCACCTAATGACTCGCATACTTGAACCCCAGCCGGGCGAGAGCATATATGACCCGACCTGCGGCACGGGCGGGATGCTGCTGTCGTCGGCGGTGGAGCTGAAACGCCAGGGCAAGGAGTACCGCTCACTCAAGCTCTACGGGCAGGAGCGGAACCTAATGACGAGTGCAATAGCCCGAATGAACCTCTTCCTGCACGGGATCGAAGACTTCCAGATCGAGCGCGGTGACACACTCGCCGATCCCAAATTCTTGGCGGGGGACCAACTGCGCCAGTTCGATGTGGTACTGGCCAACCCTCCGTATTCGATCAAGCAGTGGAATCGGAGTGCTTTCGCGAGCGACCTCTACGGACGGAACAAATGGGGCGTTCCGCCGCAGGGCCGAGCCGACTACGCCTTTTTTCAGCACATTGTCGCGAGCATGAAGCCGGGTAGCGGACGGTGCGCAATCCTTTTCCCGCACGGAATTCTCTTCCGAAACGAGGAGCGCGAAATGCGGCGCAACCTTGTCCGGAGCGACGTGCTGGAGGCCGTGATCGGGTTAGGGGCGGGCCTCTTCTACAACAGCCCGATGGAAGCCTGCATCGTAGTGTGCCGCACCACGAAGAATAGGAGCCGGCGGGGGCGGGTCCTCTTTATTAACGCAGTGAACGAAGTGGCTCGTGAAAACGCCCTTAGCTTCCTGCGACCCGAGCACATCTCAAAGATCGTGGACAGTTACCGGGACTATAAAGACATCGGCAGGTTCGCTGCGGTGTCATCGCTGGAAGGGATCCAGGCCAATGACTGGAGCCTGAGCATACCGCTGTACGTTCGGTCAGACGCCGGACTGGCTGAATCCGAGAATCGTAAGGCTGACCTCGAAGCCGCCGTAGACGCTTGGGACCGCGGATGTGCGGACACATACTCGGCGGTGCGCGACCTGTTGGACAGCCTGCGGCAGGTGCCAACGTGACCACTCCTACAAACGGATGGACCCGAGTTCGCTTCGCTGAGATGGCCGAAAGCGTCACCGAGCGAGTCGATGATCCTTCTGCATCTGGGGTTGACCGCTACGTCGGTCTAGAGCATCTCGATCCGGGGTCTCTTCGCATATCTAGGTGGGGCGTTCCTACCGATGTAGAGGCGACGAAGCTCAGATTCGCGGCAGGAGATGTCGTCTTCGGCCGTCGTCGCGCATACCAACGGAAGATCGCTTTAGCCGATTTCGACGGCATCTGTTCGGCACACGCGCTCGTTTTGCGGGCGAAACCGAACGTCGCGCTGCCCGAATTCCTGCCTCTGCTCATGCAGAGCGATCTCTTCTTCAATCGAGCCCTCGCTATCTCCGTCGGCTCTCTTTCCCCGACGATCAATTGGAAGGACCTTGCCAAGCAAGAATTCGACCTGCCACCCCTGGCCGACCAGAAACGAATCGCCGAGCTACTCTGGGCGGTCGAACAACAGATTGAAGCGATGACCCATCTGGTCAGCGCAGTTCACGAGCTCGCCGCATCGATAAGCAGTGCAACATTCCGCCAGCGCAACATTGAATGGAAAGCTGTCGAATCAGTTGTCAAGATCGCTCGCGCGGGCGGGACACCGCTGCGCTCTGAAGCAAGGTTCTTCGGAGGCACTATCCCATGGGTGAAATCCGGGGAACTACCGTCGGATGGTATTACGACGGCGGAGGAACACCTCACAAACGACGGGCTCGATTCCTCGTCGGCTTGGCTGGTACCACCAGGGTCGACACTTGTTGCTATGTACGGCGAAGGGACGACGAGAGGGGAGGTTGGTTACACAAATGCTCCCGTTTCAACTAATCAAGCGATTCTGGCGTTAGTTCCTGATCCGGCACTGGCGGATGGGCGCTTTCTGTACCACTGGATGCGTTCCCGAAAGGACGCTCTGAGGGCCCGTTCAGCGGGAAGCTCACAGAAGAACCTCACCAAACAATTGATCGGCGCCGAACCTTTCCCGAGTATCGATATCGCTGAGCAGCATCGCTTGGCTGAGCAGCTGGATCTTGCCGCGAGGGCAAAGGCCACCTTGGAAACTAATCTCACACGATCCCGTGTCTTACTTCGAGAGCTAGGAGCTCATTTGCTCACACAACGGGGTGAGTTGTGAGCTTCCTGGAAGGAGTAACTGTCCGCGACTTTGTGCGCGACCGCCTCGAGCAAACCGGCATGGGATGGGTTTTCACTCCCGGGAAGGATCTGAGGCGCACATATCAGGATGTCCTGCTTGATGGAGATCTACGGGATGCGCTCGTCCGGTTGAATCCTGAAATAGCCCTCGATCCTGCCAGGGCGGACGAGGTTGTCTACAAGTTGCGGGCGACGCTGCTCTCGGTCCGGACGGATGGATTGGTGCGGGCCAACGAAGAATTCCGCTCATGGCTGGTTGGAGATCGGTCGATGCCCTTCGGGCCAAACAACGATCACGTGCCAGTCCGGCTGGTCGACTTCGAGGACCTCGGGCAAAATCGGTACCGGGTTTCAACCGAGGTGGTGATGAGGGCGGGCAGTCTGGAGCGCCGCTTTGACCTTGTTCTCTGGGTCAACGGGATTCCCATCGTGATCGGAGAGGCCAAGCGGCCCACGCGGCCGGCTATCACCTGGGTTGACGGGGCTATCCAGATTCACGACGACTACGAGCAGAATGTCGGTGCCTTCTTCGTTCCCAACGTCCTCGCATTTGCGACCGAGGGCAAGGAATTCCGATTCGGCTCCATTCGGATGCCTCTTGAGCTTTGGGCTCCGTGGCGAGAGGACGACGAGGCGTTTGTGGGTCTCTCGGAGGTCGAGACTGCTGTTAAGGGCCTACTGCGGGCCGACGTGCTTCTGGACATCCTCCGCAACTTCAGCGTTTACGCGACCGACAAGAAGCACCGAAAGATAAAGATCATCTGTCGGTATCAGCAATTCCAGGCAGCCAACTTGATCGTCGAGAGGGTTGTCACGGGCAAGATTAAGAAAGGGCTCATCTGGCACTTCCAAGGGTCAGGGAAATCGCTTCTGATGGTCTTCGCAGCCCAGAAGCTTCGTTCTCATCCGCGTCTGCGCAACCCTACTGTCTTGATAGTCGTTGATCGGATTGAGCTTGACACACAGATCACAGCGACTTTTAACGCCGCCGACGTGCCAAACACGGTTGCCACGGATAGCCGGGACGAGCTCCAGAAGCTCCTGAGCCAGGACGTTCGCAAGATCATCATCACGACGATTCATAAGTTCGCAGAAGCCCCCGGGGTCCTTAATCCGCGAGCCAACATAATCGCAATGGTGGATGAGGCCCACCGCACGCAGGAGGGCGACCTGGGTCGCAAAATGCGGGAAGCGCTCCCCAATGCTTTCCTATTCGGCCTGACCGGTACTCCAATCAACTCCCGAGACCGCAACACCTTCTGGGCCTTCGGCGCGGACGAGGATGAGAAGGGCTACCTAAGCCGGTACTCCTATCAGGACTCTGTGCGAGACGGGGCCACCTTGCCGCTGCATTTCGAACCGAGGATGGTCGGGTTGAGAGTCGACAAGGAGGCGATCGATGCCGAGTTTGACCTCATCTCCGATCGGCTGACCGCGAAGGACAAGGGGGAGTTGATCAAGCGGGCGGCGAAGCTGGGACGCCTGATGAAGGCACCTGAACGAGTGGCAGCTATCACTGCTGACATCGCGAAGCACTTCCAACAGAGTGTCGAGCCCAATGGACTAAAGGCTCAGGTGGTCGTGTACGACAGGGAGGCCTGCGTCCTTTACAAGAAAGCGTTCGACGAGATCTTGCCGCCGGGAGCTAGTGAAGTTGTGATGTCCCTCGACCAGCATGATCCGCAAGACTGGAAGCAACGCTTTGAGCGGTCGCCGGAAGAGGAGGAGAAACTGCTTGACCGTTTCCGAGATTCAGCAGACCCTCTCAAGATTCTCATTGTCACAGCCAGGCTTTTGACCGGATTCGACGCACCCATTCTGCAGACCATGTATCTAGACAAGCCCCTTCGCGACCATGGCCTGGTTCAAGCAATCTGCCGGACGAACCGCGTATATCCAGAAAAGACCCACGGACTTGTTGTCGATTACCTAGGCATCTTTGATGACGTCGCCAAGTCGCTCGACTTCGATGAGAAGAGCGTCCAGCGGATGATCACAAACTTGAACGAACTCAGGCTGGCCCTGCCCACTGCAGTGCAAGCATGTCTGGACTACTTCCCAGGGGTCGATAGGACGATTGGCGGCTATGAAGGCCTGATCGCGGCTCAGGAGTGTCTTCCCGACAACCCAAGTCGTGATGAGTTCGCTGCCGCCTACAGTTTCCTCTCCCGGCACTGGGAGGCGTTATCGCCCGATCCAATTCTTCAGCAGTACAAAGAGGACTACACCTGGCTGACAGACGTCTACCAGTCGCTGAAGCCACCATCTGGCCAAGGAAAGCTCCTGTGGCACTCCCTCGGGGCAAAGACAATCGAGCTCATAAATGAGCATGTGCACGTCGACGCCATCCGAGACGACCTTGAGACTCTCGTGCTCGATCCCAATTTCCTAGAGGAGATGCTCGAGGCGGCCGATCCAAGAAGGGCCCGCGAGGTAGAGGTCAAGATCGTCCACCGATTGCAGAAGCACATTGGTGATCCGAGATTCGTGGCGCTTGGAGAGAAGCTTGAGCTTCTACGCCAAAGGCATGCAGATGGCCAGCTGACTAGTCTTGAATTTCTCAAACAACTCCTGGAGCTGGCGAAGGATGTAGTCAAGGCAGAGAAAGCGGTACAGCCTGAGGAGGAGCGGGATCAGGCCAAAGCAGCCCTAACTGAGTTGTTTGAGTCCGTCAAGAACGAGAACACGCCGATCCTCGTCGAGAAGATCGTTTCTGAGATCGACGAAATAGTTCGACAAGTTCGTTTTCCGGGTTGGCAGGACACCGATGCCGGCAAGCGCGAAGTCAGGCGAGCACTCAGAAGCACCTTGCTCAAGTACCAGCTGCACCGCGATCAGCAATTATTCGAACGCGCGTACGGCTACATCGAGCAGTACTACTAGTCCAGCCCAGCAGCTGGCCCCGGCTCTCGCGCCGAACGTCGGCAGGCAACCACAATAGAAAGTAAGGGCTGGGCGTATTCGGTTGTAAACGTGCCGAATCGAGGCAAGGCTGCAGCGGTGCGAGGCTAAGTGTCCAGGGCGTGTTCCTTCTGAAGCTCAGCAGCTCTCGCGTGCTGGCCAGTCTCTAGGTAGGCGGCCCGGAGCTTCCGTGCCAGGTCCTCGCGATCGGGCTGGTGCTCGAGGCCGTTCTCCAGGAGTGCGATCGCCTTGCGCGGTTCCTGCCGCGCAAGGTGATTAGCTGCCAGAGCGCCCATGAGGTCGACCCGAGCCGTTTCGGCTACCTCCCTCAGAGCGCGGACGTACTCCTTCGCCGCACCTTGGCCGCCGTTCGCTTCTGCCTCTATTTCTTCCCATCCTGGAAGACATTCGCCTTCGGTCTCGTCCAGCATGCGGCGCGCTTCGGCGACGAGGTCACTGGTCAGCATCCCCTTCTGGTCCGCGCATTGTCTTGCAACTTCCTGAAGGCGGACCACGTCGATGCTGCAGTTGCTGAGGTCGAGACGCATTGCTTGACGATCGACAGTCAGCCGAGTAGCAAGCGCCTCAGGAAGGTCGCGTCTGAGAATGTCGCCCACCCGGTCACGCATCCGCTTGCTCTGCCTCTTGACCGAGAGGCCGGGAGAGAACTCCTCAGCGAATGCCGAACGCTGTACCCAACCTGCCGGCTCGAGTAGTCGGCGGACGAGCAGGTACAGCCAGATGAAGGCAAGCACTTTCTTGCTCATCAACATCGGGCCATAATCCTGGCCGGCCTGGAGCAGTTGCAGTCGGCCGAGCGTCCGAATCGTCAGATGGCTCGGGTCGGTGTCAGCGCTACGAGAAAGCTCAGCCTCATCGAGATCCTCGGGCTCTTCCTCGGCCTCCTCCGCATTTCGGACAGCCCGTTCTGCGTCAGGTGCACCGTTCGATATAACGGCTGCCTCTGCCAGCGCCTGTCTCTCCAGCCACCATTTGACGCTGATCAGGGGCCTTGCCTCGACCTTCTTGAAGACCGCTTTGGCCGACGGCTGTGGGAAACCACGGCTGGCCAGCTGACTGTGGAGTTCAGCGTCTGTCATCCCTCCCTTCAGATGGGCAGCAACCAAGGCCTCTGGCGTGTCCGCCCAACGACTCTGACGGGCGAGGTAGATCTGAGCTGACCTCTGTTCTGCCAACCTCCCAGCAACGAATAGCGGTACGCCGAGTTCGAACACGTCAATGGCAGCGAGGACCGCCATTCGAGCGCCCTCCGGCCGCTTGGCACGTTGCCACGCTGGCGGTTCGAAGAGCCAGCGGCGGCGACCAGAGCTAAGGTCCGCAAACCTTTCCCGAATGTGATTCACGCCGCGCTTCGGCACTAATAGAAGGACGAGAACACCGACAGCCGCCGCCTCAAGCCCGGCGATCAGCTCATGCGGCATTGCTGTTGTCCTTCGAAGCTAGATCCGGGACCAGCCTTCCGGCGATCTCGGAAAGGGTTCGGCCCGCTCGGGAGTCCGGCCGAAGAACCCACGGCAGCTCCAACGCATTGCCGTGGGATGCGTCCTCCGGGATCACGGCGGCATTCGCAAATGAAGCTGGAAGTAATTGAGGGATTGGTCCGGCGGCGGTGACCCGGTTGACTATCAGGCCGAATCGTGCGTCGAGGCCGTATCGCCATGACATGTCCGACCACGGCACAGCTGCGCGGGCGGATTCGTCCGTGGGCAGGCCAACGAGAAGTGAGACCTCGCTCGAGTCGAACGCGGAGTCAGTCAGCCAGCGGTCGCCAGGCGGGCAGTCAATGAGGATCAGGTCGTAGAACCGCCGCAGCTCACCGATGAGCAGGCGTAGGCGATGACCATCCAGAACTCCGTCCGGAACGCAAAGGACTTCGCAACCCGAAGGATGCCGCTCAGCGAGGTCGATCACGTCCGGGCCGAAGGTCGCCATGTGGTTGCGGCAGTAGTCGCTGAACGGCCCTGGATCGAGGCCCACGGTGCTGGTCAACGGCCCGGCGCGAAGCAAGCAGATCGGCCGCGGGCGCCGGTCATCGATCAGGCCGGCCGCTGCGAACTCAACAGCGAGATTGAAGGCGATCGACGTGCATCCGGCTTGGGCTTCGAGACCGTGGACCGAAATGACGGCTGGCTGCCGGCGGCATTGAGGAACGGTCGGCTTCGGGACTACTGGTTCAGCCATGGCTACTTCGGCGGATAGCGACGTCGGCTGAGGGGCCGCATATGCGACTCCTGCGGCCGCTGCCACGAGCAGGAGCGACACGGTGAGTGCCGGAATCCAGGACCAAGCCAGAAGACTGCCGAGCGCGGGGACTCGA
>Ga0070699_100003996_pt1 | contig 13029 bp, 10 predicted proteins | sample KBSK1503metaG_FD_65473 | JGI IMG/M metagenome (GOLD analysis project Ga0070699, IMG submission 65473) | Corn, switchgrass and miscanthus rhizosphere microbial communities from Kellogg Biological Station, Michigan, USA - KBS K1-50-3 metaG | ecosystem: Host-associated > Plants > Roots >...
CAAGCCGTGATTGCTCTGGCCGACAGATTCTTCGCTTAACGCGTTTACCAATTTGATTCCTTGCCTCGTTTTTGTCCAATAACTTTTCGAGCGCGAACCATTCCTGCAGGTTATACCGGCAGTTCCTAGCCGACTTATCGGTAGCGACAGCGTGATGAACCACCTTTCTAGGTACCATTTTGGCTACTTACGGCGCAGCAAGATCACCACCTGGGCGAGAGAAAGAAGCAGGCCGATTACGGTCAAAGCTGTAACAGCAAGCGAATAATAAAGATGGTGCCCAGGGAGGGACTTGAACCCCCGCCGCCAGCCTTTTCAGGGCCACGATCAACGGGCCTAACCACTCCTTCAATCAACAACTTAACTCGTCAAGATGGCCGATTTAGGTGCAACTGGAAAACCTGTCGAGGAAATGCCGGCCAGAGGAATCAACCGCCCGCGGATCGACGGCACATTCGGCAAAGGCAGATTAAATCTGCGAGGGAGCAAATTGGACTGATTGCAGTGCGTAAAACACGTGCACTGTCCCAGCATCGGAGAAATTGTGCAACCAAGTCGCCGAAGCGCTGTCAGCCGCTATAGCGCCGGCTCGAAGTCTGGATGTGACGCGAACAGGGAAAAGGCCCGCGTCGATTTGTTGTTAGTCGAAGACCATTCACCGCAACACCAAGATCGGCACTCATCGATTCACCGCCCCGGTTACAGCATTTACCGAACGCAACGCGGATAGACTGGAATCCGGCTGAGTGGAAATCTCATTTTTGCGATCGGCAAGATATCGATGAATATAGGATATGACGACGGAGCCCTCGCCCACGGCTGATGCAACGCGCTTTAGAGAGTCTGCACGCACATCTCCAACTGCATAGACGCCTGGCACGCTGGTCGCGTACGGCGTTTTCTCGAAGCCGTCTGTGTTACCCGTCAAGATGAAACCCTTCTTGTCGAGCCGGACTGTACCGAAGAGCCAGCCTGTGTTCGGCTCAGCGCCAATCATTACGAAAACGACTGAGATATCCTTTGACGTACGTTCCCCTGTGCTCGAGTTAACCCAAGTCACCCTCTGAAGGGATGGGTCTCCTCCCAACGCAACAATCTCAGACTCTGTGTAGACGGTGATATGGCTCGAGTTTTCAATACGGGAAATTAGATACTGCGACATCGTTTCGGCGAAGGACGCGCGACGCACGATGTGATGCACGTGCTTTGCGACACCCGAGAGAAACAGTGATGCCTGCCCGGCGGAGTTGCCTCCACCTACCACGATAATCTCCCGGTCTCGACACAACACTCCCTCCATCGCGGTGGCAGCGTAGTAAAGCCCACGGTTTTCATATTTCAAGTAATTTTCGAGAGCGAGTTTGCGATACTGAGCGCCAGTCGCTACTACGACGGCGCGCGCGCATACCTGGTTGCCGCCTTCGAGCGTTAGTTTATGAATTCCATCTATGTGATCGATCGCGACAACTTCTCGAGAGATTGCAAAATGTACGCCGAACTTCAATGCTTGCAGCTGCGCGCGATTTCCCAACTGTTGCCCACTGACGCCAGCCGGAAATCCCAAGTAATTTTCTATTTTCGAACTTGCACCCGCCTGTCCTCCAGGTGCTATTCCTTCTATGACCGTCGTAGAGAGGCCTTCAGAGGCTGCATAAACCGCAGCCGCGAGTCCTGCCGGACCTGCTCCGACGACGGCAACGTCGTAGATCACTCCGGGGTCGGGTCGTTCCGAAATGCCCAGTTCGTCTGCCAAGTCGGGGATGGACGGGCGTGCCAAGACCCGCCCATCAGAGAGTACGACTGCCGGCAACCGTCCGGCATTTTTATCAGCGTCTTCTGGAGATATGTTTACGATTCTGTGCGGATAGTTGTTGCGGACGAAGAAACGCTGAAGATGCATCATCCGGTCGTCACCGGGTTTGCCTTCCAGAATCACTCCGCTTGATGCTGCCTTGACGATGCCAATCCGACGCCAGATAAATGCTGCGACGATCACATTTGCGATGTCTCCTTCGGCGCGCATCAACCGCTGAAGCTGTGTGCGTGATATGCGCAACAAAGTGCTCGGAACCACAGTTCGTGCTTCGACCACTGCCCCCTGAGAGGTCAGGAGGTTGAATTCTCCTGTGAAATTATGTCTGCGATGGCGAGCATAGACCTTTAGGCTGCTGTCGGCCGAAGGGAGAAAAATGTCGACTTCGCCTTCAATAACAACGAACATATCAATCCCGCGGTCACCATGGGTATACAGCATTACGCCCGCTGGAAGCGACTCCAGACTCCCATACGCTCGGAGTCTTTCGACCATGTCTTCAGTTAGTTCCGCAAAGGCGAGTTCCCAACGGAAATCTGGTCCAAGCTCTTTGAGAAGAGTATCGGCGAATGTAGCGTTCTCCGGCTTGTGTTCGTTTTGATTGTTCATGGGTGCATTCCCGGGTATGAACTGCGAAATCCTATTTCGCTGCATTTAGCTATAACACGAAACGAAGGCTGCGATTCACATATGACGCAGAACTCACAGCGTATGGCAGAATTTGCGCCAAATTTGGCGCTTTCTGGGCACTGCCGCGGTCCATATTTTTACCTGACCACTTCATCAACAGAATTCATGGAGGTTCAAGAAGGACAATGGCAAAGACAATTTTGATTACCGGCGCATCGAGCGGTTTCGGCCGTCTGACCGCAGAAAAACTTGCGAACTCTGGGCACAGAGTATTCGCAGGTTTTCGATCAACTGACGGTGCCAAGAAGCCAGTGGCTGACGAACTCAGAGGCAAGAAGATCGAGATTCTCAGACTTGATGTGACTGATCAAGCGAGCATCGATAGCGCCGTCAAACAGCTCCTTAAGACGACGAATAACCAACTCGATGTGGTGGTGAACAATGCAGGGATGGCATCGGCGGGGATCTCGGAGTCATTTACTGCTGAACAAGTTCGCGAAATGTTCGACGTGAACGTATTCGGTGTTCAGCGAGTCATCCGTGCGACTTTGCCTGCACTACGGGCGCAACGGTCCGGTCTCGTAATAAATATCGGATCGATCCTTGGTCGGGTCACGATACCGTTCTTCGGGCTCTATGGAGCCTCGAAGTACGCGGTGGAGGCGATGACTGATAGCTATCGCTACGAACTGTCCCAACTGGGAATCGACGTGGTACTGGTTCAGCCAAGCGCTTACCCGACGAACATGTATGCAGCGGCGCAACAGCCGGCTGATGGAGAAATTGCAAAGACGTATGGAGCGGTCGCGGAAGTTCCCGGAAAGATTCTTAAGACTTTCGTCACTCTCTTTCAGGGCGAAAATGCTCCGAATCCGCGAGACGTTGCAGAGGCGATCGACAAAATTGTTTCCACCCCGGTGGGTAAACGTCCGGATCGCGTCGTAGTCGGTTTGCCGTTTGGGTCTGATGCTGTCAATAACGCAGTCAATCCAATCCAGCGTGGCACGATCGACAGCCTGGGTCTCGGAGATCTCGCAAGGCTGAAGGTTGCCTAGCCTACAAGGAGCAAACACACGGTGACTCCACTCAAGGTAGTGAAGGCTTTTTACGCGATCTTAGGTTCTGAGAACAGCCTCGCAGTACTCGATCTCATCGCGGATTCAATCCAATGGACAGAGGTGTTTCCGGGTTACGCGGGCACTTGGGTTGGAGCAGACGCTATTCGGAAGCATGTTTTCGAACCGCTCAACCGAGACTGGACTGATTTCCTCGCAGCAGCAGAATCCTTTGTAGTGGAAGATCGCATCGTCGTCACCTTCGGTACATACTCCGGGGTCTATAACAAAACGGGAAAGTCCATAACCGCGTCCTTCGTACATAGGTGGGAAGTTGTCGACGGAGAACTGACGAGTCTCAGGCAATACACTGACACGGCACTGATACAGGCGGCTCTGATGTGATCCCGCATCAACTTCTATGCGCGAATATGGCCTCTTACTGAGGCTTGAACGAAGCTGAGTTGCACGTATCTCGTCGGATGCGTTTCCGGCAAACGAGAAGGTTCTCCGGCTAAAACGACACGGACTGCTGTCAGTCATTCGTGATCGAACGCGAAGGTTCCGACCGAAACACATTTGGTCGGCTGCGCCTCTGTGTTCGGCAACATCAGATTCTGCAAGATGCAAAGGAGTATTTGATGATGAATACGTCGAAGAACAATAGGTTGTTCAGTCCAATTCAGCTCGGTGCAACTGGCCTGAAACATCGGGTCGTGATGGCGCCCCTAACTCGCTCACGATCCCTCCAGCCCGGCAGTATCCCCGGCGACCTGATGCTCGAGTACTACACGCAACGGACATCGGACGGCGGGCTCATCATTAGCGAGGCTGCACAACTTAGTCTCGCCACCAGCGGATGGCAGGGTGCGCCTGGCATGTATTCCGACGCGCAGATTGATGGATGGAAAACAATCGTCGATGCCGTTCATGCAAAGGGTGGACACATCTTCGCTCAATTGTGGCATCCCGGGCGCTTTTCTCATGCCTCACTCACTGGCGGAGCGATACCGGTTTCAGCTTCTGTCGACCCTGAATACTGGCAAAATCCATCTCGTTTAATCTCTACGCCCAATGGTTGGATGCAGCCCTCCCCACATCGTGCTCTTGAGAAATCTGAAATTCTTGGCGTTTTGGAAGAGTATGGCAAGGCCGTCAAACGTGTGAGATCAGCCGGTTTTGATGGTGTCGAGGTTCACGCAGGGAATGGATATCTTATTGACCAGTTCCTTCAGGACGGTAGCAACAAACGCACCGACGAATATGGGGGGTCGATCGAAAACCGAGCCCGTCTCCTCTTTGAAATTGTCGAGGCGATGGTTTCTGCTTGGGCAAATGACCGCGTGGGCGTGCGCATCACTCCGAGCGGCACGTTCAACGCAATGGCTGATTCCGACCCAGAAGCGTTACATGCTCATGTTGCCGAGGGTTTGAATCGATTTGGACTCGCATACCTACACATCATTGAACCCCGCATGAGCGGATATCTTCTGATTAAGGAAGATCAGCCTCCGCTGGCCACTCGACGTGCGCGACAGGTCTTCAAGGGAAATATCATTGCAAACGGTGGATTTGAGCCAGATTCTGCCGCGGCAGCTATCGAGCAGGGCGACGCCGACGCAATATCGTTCGGTCGTTACTTTGTTTCGAATCCTGATCTTCCGAGAAGGATACGAGAAGGACTTCCGCTAGCGGCCTACGATCGCGACACGTTTTATACCTTCGAGGCGAAGGGTTACATCGATTATCCGTTCTACAACAGCGCGGTCGACGCGGGAGATCTGGTGACCGCACGCGTGTAAGTGATCGAGCGGCCGGTAGCTTTGTTGACAGTTGGAGCAAAAGGAACTTTTGAAAGAGGCAATCACATTGTCAGGGAGCGCAATCCCGACCGGCCTCATTCACACCAGGCGTCAGGACGGGTTGCGCAGCCGTTACAGCGATTGTTGGGAGCGAAAGGAGGAGCTACATTGGAAGCAATCACAGGGGTATTCAATACGCAGGCAGAAGCTGAAAAGACTCTGAGGGATCTCCGGGATTCGGGGTTACATCTCGACCGCACGACCTTGCTCACGCCCGGCAGCAACACGAAAATCCTCGCAGAGATGCAGGGCGTTCCACAGGATTCATCGGAACAGCCCGGAATGGGCGGCGCAATGGGCGCATTGCTTGGCGGCGGCGTGGGTTTCGCTAGTGGCTCAGTTCTGTTGGCCCTAGTGCCCGGGCTTGGGCCGATCACCGCAGTTGGATTACTGGGGGCCTCTATCCTCGCCGCGGCGGGCGCGACATTAGGTTTAACCGCCGGCAACAAAGTGGAGCGCGCCATGTCTGATGGTATCCCCGAAGACGAAATCTTCGTCTACGAAGACGCCTTGCGGAAAGGCCGTAGCGTCGTCATAGCGCTCACCGATGATTCGAAATCGACAGCAAAGATTCGCGAAATCCTTTCACGGAATCGAGCTGAGTCCATCGATGCCGCCCGCGAACAATGGTGGATCGGACTACGGAGCGCGGAGGAAAGCCGATACCCAATCCCCCATAAGTTCTCTGCAGATGAGCAATTTGTTCGTCTTGGCTTTGAGGCTGCGATGCATGCCAGAACTCGCTGTATGGAATTCGATCAAATATCGGGAGAGATGAACGCAGCACTCGATGACGTCAAGGCGCAATACCCCGGTGCCAATGTGGAAGAGCCCTTTCTGGCTGGGTACCAGCGCGGTCGTGAGCATTACCAGCAGCTTTGCGACGAAACCGAACAATTGGTTAAAGAATAAGGTCGTCGACCCCGATGGTCTAGGCGCGGATCCACTTGGCCGGCGTGGTGCCGAACTGAGACTGAAATTGGCGAGCGAAAGTGCGTGGGCTCATTGCTACGATCTCTGTTGGCAACAGAGATTCGATCGCAATTCCTAGTGCACTCGCGCGCGTAAACCAAGGCCACCGAATCAGAATCAAATACGAGCGGAGTCTTGTTGCGTCAGGCCATTATCCGATTGACCAACACCAAAGCGCTCTCGATACTGTTTCGGAGTGACTGACAGTTGTTGGATGAACGCTCTGCGCAAAGCCTGCTCGTCCCGAAATCCGGTGAGAGGGGCGATCCGCTTGAGAGGCATGTTAACGGTCTCCAGGTGTTGCCGGGCCGCCTCAACCCGCAGTGACTGGATCCACTTGGCCGGCGTGGTGCCGAACTGAGACTGAAATTGGCGAGCGAAAGTGCGTGGGCTCATTGCTACGACTTTTGCCAGTGTGCTCACATCCAGCTTGCGAGCAAGATGCGATCTTGCCCAAGCGGGAAGATCCCGCATGCGTTTATCTTCTATCTCCTCTTGTTGAGCCAGCAGCTCGCTGTATTGTGCTTGGTTGCCAGGACGTCTCAGGAAAAGCACTAGATCCCGTGCGACTGTGGCGGCCACGGAGTGCCCAAGATCTTCCTCCACCAGCGCCAGTGCCAGATCAAGGCCAGCGCTTACTCCTGCCGTGGTGTAGAACTTTCCATCTTTGATGAAGATGGGGTCTCGTTCTACCTTGAGATTCTTGAAGCGGCTAGCGAATAGATCACAGTACCGCCAGTGCGTCGCCACCCGTCTCCCGTCGAGTAAGCCCGAAGCGGCAAGGAGAAATGCTCCCGTGCAAACCGATGCAATTCGGCGAATGCCAGGAGCGCGATCTCTAAGCCATTTCAGTAGCTCAGAGGACTGATGTTCAATTGAGCCGAGGCCTCCGACTACGATTAACGTGTCGATCGGACCGGTGTAGTCGGAAAATCTGCTGGTATCGGCAATGGAGAGCCCTCCCATGCTTTTAACCATCTCTCCCGATTCGGCCGACAGAATTCGAAACGAATAGTAGGGCTTGTTCTTGACCTTCGGATACGCAAAAACAGCAGCAGGACCTGTCAGGTCAAGCAGTTCAAAGGGAGACGCAACCAGAAACGCGATGATCGGAGAGCGGGGAATCATATCGTATGGATAGTATGGCAGATTTTGCCTCAAATATGACAGTTCTGCCAAACCGATGAGTCCGAAACTTCCAATGAGGCAATTGTCGAGTGGTCGGGCAGGCGGCAAGTTTTGTGGTTGCTCGTTCCATTGGAACAACAAAGGTGCAGCTCGTGGGTAGGGCGAAAACGCACGAAGCGCACCGGGCACAAGCATGGGTTCCCACTGAGGCAACCCGAGGACAGGAAGGGTCTGTTTATGGCAACGATCAAGTCACCCACGAAACGGAATGTTCAGACGCCATCGGGACGTATCAGCTACACCGAGCAAGGCTCGGGGCCAGTTGCATTGTTTGTGCACGGAGTATTGCTGAACGACCATCTCTGGCGCCACCAACAGGCAGGATTGTCTGGCGTTCGACGCACGATCGCGGTCGATCTGCTCGCGCATGGAGATACCGAAATCGCGGCTGACCAGGATGTCTCGGTCACGGCAAATGCAAAGATGCTCAACGAATTTCTCGACGCATTGAACATCGATAAAGTAGATGTCGTGGGAAATGACAGCGGCGGCGGCATCGTCCAAATATTCTCCGCTCTCTACCCGGGACGTGTTCGAAGCCTCACCCTGACTAACTGCGATACGCATGATAACTGGCCGCCCGAGGCATTTATGCCCTTTGTTGAGATGGTGAAAGCTGGAGGTTTGCGGGGCACGCTGGAGGCCATGCTAGCGGACAAGTCGATCTACCGTTCTCCCAAAGCGTTAGGGCCGGCGTACGAGCATCCTGAAAGAGTAACGGATGAAACGATCGACAAATATCTTCGTCCATTCCTGGCTAGCGAACAACGCACCCGCGACCTCGAGCGCTTCGTCAAAGCCTTCGATAACAAACATACAGTCGCGATCGAACCGAAGCTAAAGGCTTTGAAAGCTCCCACACTCATCGTCTGGGGTACAGACGACGTCTACTTCGATGTGAAGTGGTCCCACTGGTTGGCTTCCACGATTCCTGGAACAAAACTTCGTAAGGAGTTCGAAGGAGCGAGAATCTTCTTTCCTGAAGAACGCCCAGAAGATTTCAACCGTGAGCTCCGCGAATTCTGGAAATAGACGGAAGGCTGGACGAAATCATCTGCATCGCTGCCGGGTCACGGTGGAGATGAACGTAAGGTTTTCACTGGTTCATAAACCAGGGCTTGTCATGATTGGCGAGGAGGAGAGATGGCAACTCAGGCTGAGAAGGCAAAATCGTTTCGCAAACTGCACGTTCCCGGCGAACCGCTCGTACTGTTTAACATCTGGGATCCAGGGAGCGCCAAAGTTGTGGCGGAGACAGCTGCTATGGCGCTCGCTACCAGCAGTTGGGCAGTTTCCGTGGCGAGTGGTTATTCGGACGGCGAGCACACGCCGCTCCCCCTTGCGATCGACAACCTTCGACGGATCACCGAAGCAACGAATTTACCGGTTACAGTGGATTTGGAGAGCGGTTATGGAGATACGTCCAAGAAAGTGGGAGAAACTATCGGTCTAGCTATCAAAGCTGGGGCGATCGGCTGCAACCTGGAAGATAGCTTTCCCGAAAACGGATCTCTCCGGGAAATTAAACAGCAGGTTGATCGGATACGGCATGCTCGCCAAAAAACCAAAGAGACAGATGTTGATTTCTTCATAAACGCAAGAACTGATGTCTTCATTCATGTGCCGCAAGACCAGCATGACGCACCTCTCGTTGCACAGGCACTCGAGCGGGCACAGGCATACGCAGAAGCCGGTGCAGATGGTTTGTTCGTTCCTGGCTTGGCAAATCTAGCTCTGATCGGTGACTTAGCGAAAGCGTCGCCTTTGCCAGTCAATATCATGGTCAACGAGGGGACGAACATCCGTGCGCTCGCAACGCGAGGCGTTGCCAGGGTAAGCTTCGGTGCTGCCCCTTACATCCTGATGATGACCGCCCTTAGAGAGGCAACGCAGAGAGCGATCCTTAAATAAACGAATCGAATGGCGGAGCTGGTACGAGCAGAGCAGCAAGTCATCATGCCCCGCCAACGGCCTGTATCGGCGTATTTGCCCCTACACCCCCACCCTAGACTGGGACACGCTTTTAACGACCTTTCGCACTCATAGTGTTCCCGATGTCAAAGCTGTAAAGCAGGGTCGGGTATAAACGAGTGATTCGGACAAGTACGGAGATGCGCTGCCTTCGAGTCAGTCACCACGCCGTTGTAGAAATGATAGTTCTTCTCCGGAATAGGTTTTTTCCATTTTCATCTTGTGTTTAATGGAGAAAATGGGCACGGAACCCAAATCGAAAAGAAAGGCGTTCCTGAAGGCCATTGGCTTCGACCAACTTTCAGTTCAGCGATCCAAACGAAGCCTTTTGCGAGATGCGCTGAGACCGAATGAGGAACGAGACCTTGCTTTTCGGCTCATAATCCTTTCCATTCCACCTGGCAAAGTAAGCACCTATGGACGAGTCGCCGCGGCAGCAGGTTATCCGAGATACCATCGCGCCGTCGCTCGTCTGTTGCGCACAGATCCTGTAGATCAATTGCCCTGGCATCGTGTGGTAGGCGCTGGCGGACAGATAAAGGTGCGCGGCGCGGCCGCGCAGGAGCAAAGAGCGCGCTTGAAATTGGAGGGAGTTAGGTTCAACGGAAAATGCGTAGACATGGAGCTGTGTGAACATCCCATCAAGCCTTGGGAAGTCTACATGTGATTTGTGAATCGCAGGGAGCTTGGGGCAATGAGCATGAAATTAGAGCAACAGCAGGAAAATGAATCCACTCCCGATGTCATAACCTTATTGACACCGCTTCAGCTAGGCGCGCTGTCTCTGCCCAATCGCATCGTAATGTCTCCTATGACGCGCGCGCGAAGCACAGATGGTGTTCCTACTGATATTGAAGTGAAATATTATTCGCAACGTGCGTCAGCCGGCCTCATCATCACCGCTGGCATCTACATCAGCCGTATGGCAGTTGGGGGAATCAATGTCCCTGGCATCTACACGGACCAGCAAATTGACAGCTGGCAGCGAATCAATGAAGCCGTGCATTCGGCTGGGGGGAGAATCTTCGCTCAACTCTCCCACAGCGGCTCTGTCTCCCACCTTTCGCTTTTGAATGGCGACACCCCGGTCGATCCATCGGCCGTAAATCCTCGCCAGAAGGTGATGAGTGCCAGTGGCTACGTGGACACGGTGGAACCGCGTGCCTTGATGACATCTGAGATCCGAGCGATCGTCGAGGAGTACAGAACCGCAGCAGTTAACGCCAAGAAGGCCGGAATCGAGGTGCATGGGGCCAACGTTTACTTGTTGCCGGAGTTTCTGAATACGTCTACGAATCTTCGCCAGGACGATTACGGTGGCACTGCCGAGAACCGAGCGAGAATCGTCGTTGAGGTTCTAAATGCGATTGGGACGGTCTGGGACCATGAACGCATCGGCCTAAAGCTGAGCCCAGCGATTTCAGGCATAGGAACTTACACGGCGGTCGAACATATTCTCAAATGGCTCAATGACTTTTCTCCCGCCTATCTGCACTTGCGTCGCGGATTTGACACGAACCGAAATCCGATTGAGATGCTGAGAGAGCACACGTTCGAGCATTACCGCGATGTGTTCAGAGGCACTCTGATTGGCAACGGCGGATTTGATCTTGCAACCGCAAACGCCCATGTGGAACGCGAAAGTGTTGATCTGGTGTCCTTTGCAAGGCACTACATCTCAAATCCCGATCTCGTGGATCGTTTCCGCGGGAACCAAGCCTTATCGCCAAGTGATCCCTCCACTTATTACAAGGGTGAGTCGAAGGGCTATGTGGATTATCCCAGCCTCAGTACTGGAGCGTAGCTACCGAGTGATCTACCGACGTCGTCTTCCTTTTCTGGAGCGCAGCTGTCGAGAATGGTGTGCTGTTGGTTTTCGCCCACACAACGAACGCGGAAACTGTGTCATTGTAGGCAAAGGTTCACAAAAATATCTCAAGAACCGCCGACACCCTGCGAGCATTTCTGCACGCTCGGAGAGAGAACAAATCAGCGGCTGCTGCTCGCGGTAAAACCGAAAAGGAGGCAGAAGAACTGTATTGATCGCGTCGGCCAGGAGCCGGCGACTTCATGAAGAAGTATTTCAAAGTCGAATGGCCCGAGCGCGATTCACCATTCCATGATAAACACCGAAATGGCCGACGGATCTGCCGCTCACATGCTTGTGGCTTTCAAGGAAGCCTACCGAGCGAAAATTGGATGAGACCCCTCTAATGCCTCAGAGTTTGCCGAACATTCGCAAAAGCCAATGCAGGATCAGTTTATTTTCAAGCCATGACCTCGGGCAAAACGACTTCTGTCGGTCGCTTGTCATCGCGAAGTCCTAAGAAGACAGGTTGCCGCAACTTCTTGTCGACAGTCAGTTCCTGGTACGAAATTTGCGCGACGAGCTTTGGCTTCAGGAACGTAACATCTTTCTCGCGGGGAGAGTCCACTAGTGCGAGCTTATCCACGATCAAAGGCCCGAATTGTTTAGAGAGAGCCGCCAACTTGTTTTTGTCGAACCCGGTGCCGACCTTGCCAACGTACCGAAGCTTGTCATCTTCGTAAACTCCCAGGAGCAGCGCTCCGAAATGTTGGCGGGAACCTTGCGGTGCCGTGAAGCCCACGATGACAAACTCGTCCTCTTGATGGACCTTCACCTTAAGCCAGTATTTGGAACGCCGCTCGACGTAGGGTGAAGCGCTGTCTTTCGCAACCAGACCTTCATAACCCCTCTGTTTCGCCAGGTTGTAGGCATCGAAACCATTGGCGGATAAACGGCGGGACAGTAGCAGAGCCTTGTCGGTCGGCACGACTCTTTCAAGCATCTTACGTCGGTCCGATAAGGGTTTCTGCCGCAGATCTGAACCGTTTGCGTACAGGCAATCGAAGATCGCGTAAAAAGGATGTCCCTTGCCTTGTTGGAGAAGCTGAAATTTGGAGACGCGGCTGCGATCAAAGACGACAATCTCACCGTCTAAGAGAAGAGTAGTCGGCTTCAAGTTGGCGATGGTCGCGACGATTTCTGGGAAGTTCTCGGTTCGATCAATGTCGTTTCGTGAATGCAAGGAGACACGTTTGCCTTCCTTATATGCAAGGACGCGGATGCCATCATACTTTTCCTCGAAAACCCAACCAGGTTCGTTAAACGCCTTGCCCACCAGGGTAGCGAGCATCGGTTGAACGCGGAATGGGATTCGGTAGTGCAAATCGTTTCCTAAGCTGCACTCCAATGAACGATATCTGTTGCCGGAGGTAGGACACAAGACTAAGGCCGGAGGACTATCGCAGCGATCGCACTGCAAAGGTTGAGCGATAGGGCTTTATTCCGAGAATCGCCGCCGCTCCATCAGGGCTGTAGATCTTGCCTTGGGACTGTGTGCCGACGAGAAAATGCGAACTTTTGCAACCTTCAAATCTCCAGAATCCGTTGAACTAAGCCCCACTGCACCGACGCTTAGGCGAACATCGGCGCTGGTCACAGAATGGTCACAATAAATCGGCCATCTTGACGAGTTAAGTTGTTGATTGAAGGGGTGGTTAGGCCCGTTGATCG
>Ga0070699_100004000_pt1 | contig 13026 bp, 7 predicted proteins | sample KBSK1503metaG_FD_65473 | JGI IMG/M metagenome (GOLD analysis project Ga0070699, IMG submission 65473) | Corn, switchgrass and miscanthus rhizosphere microbial communities from Kellogg Biological Station, Michigan, USA - KBS K1-50-3 metaG | ecosystem: Host-associated > Plants > Roots >...
CTGCGCCTGGCCGCCCAGCTTGCCTTCGGTGCCGACCTCGCGCGCCACGCGGGTGACTTCTCCCGCGAAAGCGTTGAGCTGGTCCACCATCGTGTTGATGGTGTCTTTGAGCTCCAGGATTTCGCCCGACACGTTCACGGTGATCTTGCGCGAGAGATCTCCCCGCGCCACGGCCGTCGTCACCTCGGCGATGTTCCGGACCTGGGCGGTGAGGTTGCCCGCCATCGCGTTCACCGAGTCGGTCAGGTCCTTCCAGGTTCCCGCCACACCGGGCACGACCGCCTGGCCGCCCAGCTTGCCTTCGGTGCCGACCTCCCGGGCCACCCGGGTGACCTCCGAGGCAAAGGAGCGGAGCTGGTCCACCATCGTGTTGATGGCTTCCTTGAGCTGAAGGATTTCTCCGCGCACGTCGACCGTGATCTTGCGCGAGAGGTCTCCGCTCGCGACCGCGATGGTCACCTCCGAGATGTTCCGCACCTGCGCCGTCAGGTTGCTTGCCATCGAATTGACCGACTCGGTCAGGTCCTTCCAGACGCCGCTCACCCCGGGCACCTGCGCCTGCCCGCCGAGCTTGCCGTCCGAGCCGACCTCGCGCGCCACCCGGGTCACCTCGGACGTGAAAACGCCAAGCTGCTGGATCATCGTGTTGACGATCGTGGCCGAGCGGAGGAATTCGCCCTCGAGCGGGCGCCCATCCACGTCGAGCCGCATCGTCTGGGTCAGGTGGCCCTGGGCGACGGCGGCGATGGCGCCGGTCACTTCGGTGGTCGGGCGGAGCAGGTCGTCGATCAACGTATTGACCGAGGATTCCATCTCCCCCCAGGAGCCTTTGGACTGGTCGAATTTGGCCCGTTCCCTGGTTTTACCCTGCTTTCCGACCACCTGGCCCACCCGCTTGAGCTCGCCGGCAATGGTCTGGTTTGCGGTCACGATGTCATTGAAAGTGTCGGCAATTTTGCCATCCATCCCCGACCAGGTCGTCGGCAGGCGGACGGAGAAATCGCCGCTCTTCATGAGCTGCAGCGCGTGGAGCAGCAGCTTGGGGTTGAACGTGACATCTTCAGTTGCTTCAATGACTTGTGTAGGCCCATTGGCACGGCTGCTACGCTTCATGGGACCCCCTGAAATGAGAAAATGACCGTACCCTCCGACCGGGTTTGGCGAACCGGGTCGTTCAGGATACGGCCACCATCCGGCTCGACGCCGCCGCCCGTAGCGAGCTCCAATCCGTGACTCGGGTACTCTCGGATTTGGCCATTTGGGCGATGACTGCGATCCGCGACGCCGTGGCCGGCGTCACCTATGATGACTGAATCTACAACTTGGTCGGTTGGCCGCCTAGCTGCAGCGGATTGCGGTTTGACAAACCCGTCTCCCGGGGCCAAGATCGGGAACCCCGATCCCGAAAGAGGTGGCCGTGAAGACATACGGCCCTGAGTCCATTCGCAATGTGGCCTTCGTCGGTCACGGCGCGAGCGGCAAGACGACCCTGGTAGACGCCCTCGCGTTCGTATCCGGTACCAGCCGGCGGCACGGCTCGATCAAGGACGGCAGCACTCTCACCGACACTTCCCCCGATGAAATCGAACGCAAGCACTCTATTTCACTGGGTGTCGGTCTGGCGGAATGGATGGATGTCAAGGTAAACCTCCTCGACACCCCCGGATATCTGGATTTCTTCGGTGAAGTGATCTGTGGCCTCTCCGTCGCGGACGCGGCTGTGGTGGTGCTGTCGGGGGTCAGCGGCGTCGAGGTGGGGACCGAAAAATGCTGGGCCGCCTGCGATCACTACCACCTGCCGCGCATCCTGTTTGTCTCGGGCATGGACAAGGAGCACGCCAATTTCGAGCGGGTGTTCAACCACATCAAGGAGCACCTTACTCCCAAGGTGCTTCCCGTGGAAATTCCGGTAGGCGACGGGGCCCAGTTCCGCGGCATCATCAACCTCTTCACCCAGACCTGTCAACTCTTCAAGCCAGGCTCCAAAGCCGGTGAGTATGAAGAGGTCCCGGTTCCGGCCGAGTTCCAGGACGTCTTTGCGCGCTACGCCGAGCAGATGACTGAGGCGGTGGCCGCCACCGACGATGCCCTGCTCGAGAAGTATCTGGGCGGCGAGAGTATTCCGCGGGAAGAGGTCGTCCCCGCGATGAAGAAGGCGATGCTCGCCGGTGAGATCGTCCCGTTGTTCGTAGGCAGCGGCGAGCTGCAGCACGGGGTGCGGCCTCTGCTCACCGAGATCGTCGAGTTGTTCCCGGCTCCCTCGGAGGTCGAGCCGCCGGTCAAGGCGCCACTGGTGGGACGGGTCTTCAAGACGATGTCGGAACCGCACGTGGGAGACGTCTCGATTTTCCGAACCTATACCGGCACGCTCAAGAACGGCGAGGAAGTCTGGAACGCCGAGCACAGCGTCGCCGAGAAGCTGAACCATCTCTCGGTGCAGCAGGGCAAGGAGCGCATCCCGGTAACCGAGCTCGCGGCCGGAGACATCGGCTCGGTGGCCAAGCTCCGGGATACCCATACCAACGACACCTTCAGCCGCCGGGACCATCCGGTCCGGCTGCCTCCGATGGAATTCCCCGAGGGCGAGGCCACCTCCGCGGTGCTGGTGAAGCAGCGCGGCGAGGAAGACAAGCTCGCGGCCGGCCTCCACAAGCTCCACGAGGAGGATCCGACCTTTCACTTCGAGTACAACTCGGAGCTGGGCCAGACGCTCCTGCACGGCATGGGTGAGCGCCACCTCGAGATCCTGCTGGGACGGCTGGCCCGCAAGTACGGCGTGCACGCCGAGCTGGTCCGGCCCAAGGTGGCCTACCGGGAAACCTTCCGCGGTGTGGCGGAAGGCCAGGGCAAGCACAAAAAGCAGAGCGGTGGTCGCGGGCAATACGGAGATTGCCACATCCGGATCTCCCCGCTGGCGCGCGGCTCCGGCTATGAATTCGTGGACAACATCGTGGGCGGGGTCATTCCCAACAAGTTCATTCCTGCGGTGGACAAGGGGGTTCAGGAGGCCAAGGCTCGCGGCCCGATCGCCGGCTATCCCTGCGTGGACTTCCGGTGTGAGTGCTTCTTCGGCTCCTACCACGACGTCGATTCGAGCGAGCAGGCGTTCAAGATGGCCGGCATCCTGGCCTTCCGAACCGTGAGTGCCAAGGCCCGCCCCGTTCTGCTGGAGCCGATTACCTCCGTGGAAGTCTGGTCACCCTCCGACATCCTCGGCGATGTCCTCGGCGACCTCTCCCCCCGCCGAGCCCAGATCCTCTCGACCGAGCAGGACGGCCGGCTCACCAAGGTCAACGCCCTGGTGCCGCAGGCCGAGCTGTATCGCTACTCCACCGCGCTGCACTCCATCACCCACGGCCGGGGCACTCACCGGGAGCGGTTCCACGGCTACGCCGAGGCGCCGGGAGAAGTTGCCGCGAAGGTGGCTGCGGAGCACAAGAAGGAGACGACGGGGGAAGAGGAATAACTAGTGACCTGTCCCTGTTACGTTTTTGCCGAGCGCCAAATCGTAGATCTGCTCTACGCCCTCGCGGAGGTCCGCTGATGAAACACGTCACTTTGCTGTTCCTTGCCATCACGTCCTCGGTTGTGCCGGTCGCGGCTCAGGAGCGCCCGTCGGATACCCTGCTCACGGTGGGCCGGTACCTCGACTATGAAACCGTGAGCGAGCCCAAGGTCTCCCCCGACGGATCCCAGGTGATCTTCACCCGGCGGGCGGTGGACAAGATGAAGGACAGCTTCGAATCATCACTCTGGATCATGAGCGCCGACGGGGGCAAGATGCGATTCCTGACCAAGGGATCGAGCCCGGTCTGGTCGCCTGACGGCACCCGCATCCTCTTTCTCAACGAGGGCGAGCCGGGCGGCAGTCAGGTCTACGTCCGCTACATGGATGCCGAAGGCGCCGTGACGCAGGTGACCAAGGCGCTCAAATCGCCCGGCAGTCCGAGCTGGAGCCCCGACGGCAAGTGGATCGCCTTCAGCATGTTCGTGCCCAGCAAGGATGACTGGAAGATCGACATGCCCAGCGCGCCCACCGGCGCGACCTGGACCAAGGCACCTCGGGTAGTCGAGACGCTGCATTACCGCGCCGACCGTACCGGCTATCTCGACGACGGATTCACCCATCTCTTCGTGGTACCGGCCACTGGCGGCACGCCGCGGCAGATAACCAAGGGGGACTGGAACGTCGGCTCCCGGGGGAGCGGCTTGCCGGGCGGGGTCGGGCTCGACTGGCTGCCGGATGGGAAGACGCTGATCGTCGACGGCAACGACGCCGCGGACGCCGAGCGGTTGTACCAGCGGTCCAACCTGTACTCGGTGGATCTGGCCACCGGCGCGCGGCGCCGGCTGACCACCCAGGATGGGATGTGGAGCGGCCCGCAGGTCTCACCCGACGGGAAGACCATCGCGTTCACCGGCCAGCCCGCGGGCGAATACAGTTATCGCGCCGACGACCTGTACACGATCGGTGCCGACGGCAGCGGGATGACGCTGCGATCGCCCGGGCTGGATCGGGATCCGGGCGGCCTGGTCTGGGCGCCCGACGGCAAAGGCATCTACTTCATCGCCCAGGATCGCGGCGCCAGCAACCTCTGGTACGCCGCGCTCGGCACGCCGCCCCGCCAGGTCACCAACGGCACCCACATGATCTCGGCGCCGACCATCGCCAGGAGCGGCGTTGCCTTCGCGGTCCGGTCCAATCCGTATCTGCCGCCCGACGTAGTACGGATCGATCTCAAGAAGCCCACCACGCTGGTGCAGCTCACCGATGTGAACGCGGATCTCATGACGGGAACGCGGGTCGGTGACGTGGAGGAGATCTGGTACACCAGCAGCGGCGGCGCCAAGATCCAGGGCTGGCTGGTCAAGCCGCCGTCGTTCGATCCGTCCCGGAAATACCCGCTGATTCTGGAGATTCACGGCGGCCCCCACGGGATGTACAACGTCGGATTCAATTACTCCTTCCAGAACTTCGCCGCCAATGGGTTCGTGGTGCTCTATACCAACCCGCGTGGCAGCACGGGTTACGGCAGCAACTTCGGCAACGCGATCTACCGCGCCTATCCCAGCGTGGATTACGACGATCTGATGGCGGGCGTGGATACCGCGATCGGACGCGGCTACGTCGATCCCAAGCGGATGTTCGTGGGCGGCTGCTCCGGCGGTGGCGTGCTGTCGAGCTGGGTCATCGGCCATACCGACCGGTTCGCGGCGGCCGCCGTGCGCTGCCCGGTGATCGACTGGCTGAGCTTCGCGGGGCAGACCGATATCCCGATGTTCACCTACAACTTTTTCGAAAAGCCGTTCTGGGAGGATCCGACGTCCTGGCTCAAACAGTCGAGCCTGATGTATGTCGGCAAGGTCAAGACGCCGACGATGCTGATGACCGGCGTCCTCGACCAGCGCACCCCGATGCCGCAGACCGAGGAGTACTACTCCGCGCTCAAGATGCGGGGCGTCCCGTCGGTGCTGCTGCGTTTCGAGGGCGAGTGGCACGGTACCAGCTCGAAGCCGTCCAACTTCATGCGGACCCAGCTGTACATGATGAGCTGGTACAAAAAATGGGGCGGGGAGACGACGGCGGTGGGGGGGATCCCCGAGTAGGGGTTGGGGGTTAGGGGTTAGGGAATGTCGAGGGCAGGGTGGCGCGGGAATGAACTACTCACCGCTCCCTCCTGCCCCCAACCCCCAACCCTTACGGCTTCTTGTACCGCTGCAAATACTGCAAATCGTCCTCGTCCATCCGCACCACGTAGACCGTTCCCTTGCCGAAGCCAACCACCCGGCTGTTCGGATTGAGGGCCACCTTCCTGACCAGCACTCCGGTCTTATCGAACACGTCATAGGTGGGAATCTTGTCGGAGGCCGGACGAGTCCGCGCGACCCAGACCTCGCCGTCCGGACTGGCGATGACGGCCGCTCCACCGGGCCCCCCGACGAACGGAGGCATGGTTTCTTCGAACTCCGGCGGCGGTTGATTGGGGGGCGGTCCCGCCGTCGACATGGTTCGGTTCCCGCCTCCTCCCCCGATCGAGATCGTCATGCCCGGATTTCTCCGCCGGGACTCCATGAACAGGTCTTTCTCCGCCTGCGTCACTTTGATCGGGGTGTACGGCTGCACTGGCCCCGCCGTTGGCTTGCCTGCGGCGTACCACACCACTCGGTAGGGTGAGGGCATCACCCGCGCGACCCTGCCGTCGCCTGAAACATCCCAGGCCTCCTGGGGCGTCCAGATCTTGCCGCCACCGATCCGAACCTCCATCCTGCCCGCGCTGCCGCTCGCCTGCGCTTGCGGGCCTTTGAAGTACGCGACGGTGTCCATGGTCGGCTTGACCCTGTCCCATCGCATGACCGGAATCGTGTCCATCGAAGCGCCATTCGGGCCAAACGGCGATCCCTGGAAGTAGAGCCGTCCTTGCGAGTCAACGCCCCGAATGTCCCTCATACCCATCATCATCGGGCCGCCTTGACCATTCGCTGGCGGACGGGGCATGTCCACGAAGGATCCCGGCTTTCCATCCGGGGTGATGGTCATGAGGCGCTGTCCCGCCATGTCATAAAGGAGAGTCTCTCCAGTGGGCAACGCGTAGAGCCCTCGCGGCAGCCCGTATTCTCCCGGACCCTGTCCCTCCCGGCCGACCTTGGTCATGGTGCCGGATGTCAGGTCGAGGAACTGTACCACCTTGTCCCGCATGTCCGAGAGCAAAACCTTGCCCGAAGGCAGCTCCCGCACCGAAGTGATTTGGGTAAACGATTCGGCCGACTCCGCGTCGGGCTTGGCCAGGGACACTCTCGCCTGGCCGGCCGCGGGAGGAACGGCCGCCAGGGCCGCCAGGGTGCCAACGAGCACCTGAATACGGGTCTTTCGCACGACGATACTCCCGGGGTGGGGTGATGGGAACCGGATAACTGGATGCTCCGAGCCGCCGGAGCGTCGCGGTAACGGGCTATCTTGGCCCGATGCCGCCGATCGACCTGACCAGGATACCTCCCCGCCCGGTGACCCGGTTCGCGCCGAGCCCCACCGGCTACCTGCACATCGGCCATGTCGCGAATGCAATCTGGTGCTGGGGCATTGCCCAGGCCACCGGCGGCCGGGTCCTGCTCCGGATCGAGGACCACGACCGCGGCCGCTGCCGGCCGGAGTTTGAACGCGCCATCGTCGAGGATCTGGAGTGGCTGGGGCTGGTGCGTCGTGGGGCGCGATGGGTGCGCCAGAGCGACCACGAACGCGCCTACGGACGAGCCGTGATCCACCTCGGCAGACAGTCGCCGGTCTACGCCTGCCGCTGCTCCCGGGCCGACATCGTCCGGCGGCTCCGGGCCGATGGCCTGGAAGAGTGGGAGGAGCTGCGTTACCCGGGAACCTGCCGGACGCTCGCGCTCCCTCCCACCGACGGTGCCGGCATCCGTCTCACGCTCGGCCCGGAGACCGTCTCATTCGACGATCTCCGGCTGGGACCGCAGCGCCAGACTCCCGCCGAGCAATGTGGCGATGTCCTGCTTCGAGATGCGACGGGAAATTGGACCTATCAGCTCTGCGTGTCGGTGGACGACACCCGCCAGGGTGTAAGCCTGGTGATTCGGGGTGAAGATCTGCTGGCCTCCACCGGGCGCCAGATCATGCTGGCGCAGCGGCTGGGCCGCCGGGAGCCGGCGCGCTTTCTCCATCACCCGTTGTTGCGGGACCCGAGCGGCCGGAAGCTCAGCAAGCAGGGCGGCGCCACCGCGATCCGGGAGCTTCGCGGAGGCGGCATGACCGCCGCCGCCGTGCTGGGCGAGGCGGCCTACCGGACGGGACTGCTCCCCGGGCCGTTCCCGATCGCCGGCGACCGGCTGGGATCTCTCTTCACCTGAGCCGGCGGGTTACGCGCTGTCCTAACGCGGGGGATGCCGCTCCCTCCTGATGCCGACTCCAGGCACGGCGCCCTCCACCGCTTTCCCGTCGCGCACTACCGGAACGCCGTTCACCAGGACGAAGGGAATACCGCCGGCGGCCTGCTCCGGTTTCTCGAAGGTGGCGTTGTCGATGACCGTGGCGGGATCGAAGATGGCGATGTCGGCGTCGGCGCCCACCTTGAGCCGCCCCTTCCGCTTCATAGCCGGAGACGCCGGCTCGAGAAGCCGGGCCGGTAGCAGTGTGATCCGCCGGAGCGCGTCCATCAGCGGCAATACCTGCTCGTCCCGCACGAAACGTCCGAGGACGCGGGCAAAGGTGCCCGCGCCGCGGGGGTGACCGGTGTTGTTGACGATCGGCACGCCGTCGCTGGCGATCATGACCCCCGGCGTCCGCAGCGCCGCGTACATTGCGTCACGGGGGATCACGAAGATCACGACCGTGCCACCCACCTTCCGATATTCTTCAAACGTCTTCGGGGTCAGGCGCTCGCCGGTGGGCACGTAGAGCACCGCGTCTTCGGCCACGCCCAGCCGCTCCTGCCATCCGGGATCGAAGATCGCGGCCTGAATACCGGTCGAGGCCGCCTCGTAGGGATAGAGCTCTGTGGTGACGGCGACGCCCCGACGGCGGGCGCCCTCAATCATCTCAAGCACAACGGGTGTGTCACGCAGACCGGTGCTGGTGACGTGCACCACGTGCAGCGATGCGCCGGTGGCGGCCGCGTCGGCCAGCACATCCTGGACCGCGTCGATGGATCCGGAATTGACCGAAAGGGAGGCGTGGCGCACGTGCACGAACGAGGTGACTCCGTGCGCGGCGCCCGTCTGGAAGAGTCGGAAGATTTCGTCCCGCCCCGCGGCCGGCGTATAGGCCAGGCCGAACCCGATGCCGAGACCGCCTTCCTCGAGTCCCTGCGAGACGAGCTCCTGCAGCCGGGATACCTGCTCCACCGAAGCGCGGCGGTAGGCCCAGGGATTCCGGAGCACCAGGGTGTCCTGTGCCGTGAGTGCGCCGTCCAATGCTTCACCCGACGGCAACACCTGGCGGCGCACGCCCCCGTGACTCACCGTCGCGCCGAAGTTGACGGGGGACTTTCCTTCGCGTTGCTGGTACCAGGCTGTCACCGGCCACACGCCGCCTTCGAGCTCGAGCGCCGTCGTCACCCCGTCGAGCGAGGCGAAGCGGTAGCCGGCGGGTGTCTGCCAGTGGTCGTGGAGATCGATGAAGCCGGGCGTTATCGTCAGGCCCTTCGCATCGATGGTGTCTTTCCCGCTGAGACGCCCCGCGCTGATTACCGCGATCGTGCCGCCTCGAATACCGATGTTCCTCGGCGCGTCGAGCCCGGACTCGGGGTCCATCACCCGGCCGTTGAGAATGACTCGGTCGTACATGGCGCGCTGGGCCCCGAGGGGAGCGACGGCGACGCAGGCGGCGAGACCAGAGAGGAGCAGGCGCATAGCGGAGACTAGCCCCAATGCGGTGCCATTTCCAGCCGGGTCAACCTGATATCCTGATAGGCTCAGTGAGCAGAGCCGGGCTGAGCAGCCTCCAGCGGGGCGCGAGGCACGGCTTCTTCCAGCCGTCCCATCCGCCGGATCTCGGGCCATTTCACCGCCACGATCCCCACCACCGCCAGCGTCGCAAGGCCGCCGGCAACGACCGACGCCACCGGCCCCACCACCGATGCCAGCGCGCCGGATTCGAATTCGCCCAGCTGATTCGAGGTCCCGATGAACAGTGAATTCACCGCCGACACCCGGCCGCGCAGGTGATTCGGCGTGCCGAGCTGCGCCAGGGTGCTGCGGATGACCACGCTGACGCTGTCGGCCGATCCGGCGACGACTAGTGCCGCGAGCGAGAACATATAGTGCGTCGAAAGGCCAAACCCGATCATGGCAAGGCCGAACACCACGACCGCCCGGATCAGCACCGGCCCGGCCCGCAGGAGCGGGGGGCGGTGTGCCATCACCAGCGCCGTGGTCACCGCGCCGACCGCTTCCGCCGCCAGCAGCCCGCCCAGCCCCGCCGGCCCCACGTGCAGGATGTCTTTGGCGTACACCGGGAGCAGCGCCACGGCACCGCCGAACAGCACCGCGAACAAGTCCAGGGTGATCGCGGCGAACAGGATCCGGGTCCGGAGGACGTAACGGGCGCCCTCCAGCAGGGAATCGAGCGTCATGTTGCCGGCCGGCTGCCGTTCGCCGTAGACCGTCACGCCGGCGAGCAGCGCGACGAAGCTCAGCTCCAGCGCCGCGTGGGTGAGATACACCAGCATGGGAGAATGGGTCGCCGCGAGCAGCGCGCCACCGACGGCAGGCCCGACCATGGACGCCATGTTCCAGCCGCCGCTGCTCCATGCCACCGCGTTCTGAAAGGCATCCAGCCGCACGATGTCCGGCATCAGGGCGCTCTTGGCCGGCCCGAGCAGCGCGCGCGCCGTGCCGCTCAGGAACAGGAATGCGTAGACCAGCGGCACCGGACCGTTGACCCGAGACACCGCGGCGAGTCCCAGTGCAGCGATCGCCAGGCCGGTCAGTGCCACCATCACAACCTTCCGGCGGTCGTAGCGGTCCACCAGATGACCCAGTGGCAGAAACAGCAGAATCATGGGGATGATCTGCACCAGCCCGACCAGCCCCAGCGCGAACGCGGAATGAGTGCGCTCGTACAGCTCCCACCCGACCGCCACGCCCTGCATTTGAAACCCCACGGTGGCGAGCACATTGCCGGTGAGGTATCGCCGGAATCCCGGCACCTTGAGCGCGCGGTAGGGGTCGTGCGGCGCGAGGCCGCTCACCGGGCTACCGGGTAGAGCGCGCGATAGGTTGCCTGATAGCGGAGGATTCGCCGCACGTAGTCACGCGTCTCCGCGTACTGGATCCGCTCGATGAAGATCTCGGGATCGCTGCGCGCGCCCGGGCGCGCCGCCCACAGATCGGCCGCGCGGGTACCGGCATTGTACGCCGCCAGGGCGTGGGCCAGGTGGGGTGAGCGGCGGAGCGAATTGGCGAGGTGGGCGAGCCCGAAGTGCACGTTGATCTCCGGCTGGTACAGCAGGGACACGTCCCACTCCTGGAGACCGTTGGCCCGCGCAAAGGCCGCCCCAACACTCGGCACGACCTGCATGAGCCCGCGCGCGTCGGCCGGCGACCGGGCCGCGGGATTGAACTCCGATTCCTGGCGGATCAGGGCCGCGGCGAGCATGGGGTCCACCCCGGCCGCCCTGGCCTCGTCGAACAGATCGGCACGCCGCGGAATCGGGAACGCGAGCCGGGCGAGCCCCGGATCGGTAACCCGCAGGCCCAGCCGATACGACCGCGCCGTCTGTCCGATTGAGGCAAAGGCGCCCGCGGTGGCGGCGAGGGCTGCCGGCGCCGACTCGGCCTCGCGACTAACCCGCTCGAACTCAAAGCGCGCCTCGACCTTGAGGCCCAGCCGCTCCAGCAGCGTCGCGCGTTCCAGGGCGCGAGTCGTCTCGTCCGAGGCCGGAGGGACCGTGCCCTCCGACACCGGTGGCGGCTCGATACCAAGCCGGCTCCGTGCCGGGAGCGCGTAATACGATTGCGGAAACCGTTCGACCACCGCGCGCCAGCGGAGCCGCGCGGCGACCGTGTCTTTCGTCGAGGCGAGCGCGCGTCCGGCCCAGTAGAGCGCCGCCGCGGTTTCACTTCCGTTTCCCGGCCGCTCGGCCAGCCGGGTGAGCTCCCTGACCGCATCGTGAGTCTCCCGCAGACCCAGCGCGATGATGGCCGCCACCAGCGCCGCCCGGGATCCATACGTCGTAGTGGGGAAGCGCCGAGCCACTTCGAGATAGGCGGTGCGTGCAGCCGTCTCGTCTCCCTGATCCACCAGCAGGTCCGCGGCAAGAAACCCTGCCGTGGCGGCCGTGCTGCTGTCGCGAACCGCGCCCCGCGCCACCCGGCGGAGCGCCGCGATTGCGGCGCTGCGGGTGCCGACGCGGAGCAGGCTCCTCGCCCTCTGGTACTGCGCCTGGGTCTTGAGCTCGGGACTCTTGACGGCGGCGAATGCGGTCATCGCCTCGCGGTGGCGGGAGAGCCGGGCCAACGCCTGCCCGTACGCGAGTTGGTCCGCGTCGGAGAGTGGACGGGTCCGGGAGAAACCCTCGACGGCACGCGCCGGCAACCCGGCTGTCGCGGCCCGTCGAGCCACCGCCAGCTCCTCCGCGGAGGTGAGCTGCGCGAAGGTGCGATCCAGAATCCCGATCGCGTCGCGGGCCTCGTCCGCCGAGGAGCGGGGCGTGAGCAGCCCAAGGAGCGCGCGCCGGACCTCGGCGCGAGCAGCCGAGTCAGGTGATCCTGCCAGTCGCAGCCGGGCCGCGGCCAGCGCGACCCCGAGGGATTCGTAGGCCCGCGCCGCTCCCGGCTCGTCTCCGGTGCGCTCGCGGGCCAGCGCCTCGGTCCAGGGAATCCGGGCGGTAGCCGCGGGGAGGGTCACGTTTCGGTAGAGCGCCGCCCGGGCCGCCGAATCGGCCAGCACCCCCGCACCGCGGAGCAGGAGCCAGTCTGCCACCAGAGGCAGCCGCGCCGCAGCCCGATTGTAGGCGGTGGCCGCGCTGTCGAGCAGGTGCATGCGATCGTAGGCGCGCGCCAGCGTCACCAGTTGGGCATCCGCACCGGTACCCGCCGATTCGGCGTCGCGCAGAGCGGCCTGGGCGTCCGCCACGGCATCTTCACCACGTTCCACGCGCGCGCGCGCCAACAGGCTACGGCCGGCTCCGTTCTCGACCCGGTCCAGCCAGGGCTGGCCTTCCAGCAACCGGACCACCGTACCCCACCCCTCCCACCCGGCCGCGGCGGTCGCGGCCAGCAGCACCAGTCCGGCGTCCTTCTCGCCGGGCGCGCGCACCAGCTTCGTCAGCAAGCGACTCGCCCGATAGGGCCGGTCCTGCTGCATGGACTTCGCTGCGTCGGTGAGGACGGCCGCGGTGTCGAGTCCAGGACTTCCCTGGGCGGATTGTGTCGTGCCGTGGGCGAGAGAAGGGAGTCCAGCCAGGCTTGCGCCGGCCAGCAGGCGAACGAATGTTGAGCGGGGTCTGAGGAGGGTGGAGGCCGTCACGCAGGTAACTTAGGCGCGTGACGCCTCCGGAAATACGGGGTGCCGGT
>Ga0070699_100004001_pt1 | contig 13023 bp, 11 predicted proteins | sample KBSK1503metaG_FD_65473 | JGI IMG/M metagenome (GOLD analysis project Ga0070699, IMG submission 65473) | Corn, switchgrass and miscanthus rhizosphere microbial communities from Kellogg Biological Station, Michigan, USA - KBS K1-50-3 metaG | ecosystem: Host-associated > Plants > Roots >...
CCGCGACTGCGCCGCTCGCCGCTGGCGCGGGCGATACTGGATGGTGTCAACGTCGCGGCTGTCGCGGTGATGGGCGTGGTGTCGTGGCAGATTGCGCGCGCCGCCGTGCACGATCCCGTGGCGATTGCGATTCTGGCAGCTGCCGCGGTCGTGCTGCTGCGAACGCGGCTCAACTCGGTATGGCTGATCCTCGGCGGCGGTCTCGTTGGATGGGCGGTGCGTGGATGATTCGCGTGAACGATGCGATCGAAGTGCCGGAGTCCGAGATCGAGGAGCGCTTCGTCCGCGCGTCCGGACCCGGTGGACAGAACGTCAACAAGGTCGCCACCGCAGTGGAGCTCCGCTTCAACATCGAGACATCGTCCCTGCCGCAGGAGATCAAGGACCGGTTGCGCGCGCTGGCGGCGAACCGCATCAGCAGCGACGGCGACCTGCTCATCGACAGCCGCGAGCACCGAACGCAGGCCGCAAACCGGGAGGCGGCGCGCGAGCGCCTGATCGCACTGCTGCAGCAGGCCGCGAAGCGACCGCGCAAACGGAAGAAGACGCGACCCACCGCCGCCGCACGCGAACAGCGATTGACGGCGAAGAAGCGCCGCTCTGACGTCAAGTCGTCGCGTCGGCGTTCAACCGACGAATAGAGCTGAGGCGACGCGCGCGGGGCCGGTTGGTGGTTGGTGGGTAGTAGATAGTGGTCGCTGGTCTGATAGTGGTTCGAGGGTCGTGGTTGTGGATGATGCCCTCGCGAAGCCACGACATCCATCTCGAGCAACCACTATCCACCACCCACCATCCACCAACCAGCCATCAGCGTCGCAGCATCGCCGCGATCGCCGTGATTTCGTCGGTGTTGATCGTATGCGGCAGGTTCGGGTAGATGCGCTCGTCCACGTTCGCTCCCATGCGACGAAACACGTCAGCGGTCTCCTGCACGCGCTCCAGCGGAATGTGCGGATCGACGTCGCTGCATCCGATGAGGACCGGCGTACCGTCGAAGCTGCCGTCGTAGTCGCGCGGTGTTCCTGGCGGACCGATCAATCCGCCACTCAACGGCGCGATGCCAGCATAGCGTCGGGCGTGCCGTGCGGCGAACTCGGACGTCAGGCAGGCACCCTGTGAAAATCCCATCACGATCACGCGGTCCGATGTCACGCCATCGGCGTCCAGCTGCTCGACGAGCCGACGCAGCACGCCAAGCGCGGAGCTGATGAACGGCTCGTTACGTGGAATCGGCGAGAGGAACGAGTACGGATACCACGTATGGCCAGCCGCCTGGGGGGCCAGCCACGCCACATCATCGACGTCGAATTCCTGAGTGAGACCGAGGATCCCCGCCGCCGAATCACCACGGCCGTGCACGAGGATGACTGTCAGCCGCGCGCTGGCAGGCGGTGGACCGTGGCGCAGAACGGGTTGACCGCCATGAGGATCGTCGTCCAATTCACCTCGCAATGTGTTCATCGATCTTTGGCAGCCAGAACGCCAGCGCGCCGATGATCGGCAGAAACGCGCACACGTGATACACGAAGAAGATGCTCGTGTGATCCGCCAGCTGTCCGAGAGCGGCCGCTCCAATGCCTGCGGTGCCGAAGGCAATGCCGAAGAACAGCCCGGCGATCATGCCGACTCGCCCCGGCACCAGCTCCTGCGCGTAGACCACGATCGCCGAGAACGCCGAGGCGAGCACCACGCCAATCACGATCGTCAGCACGCGCGTCCAGAACAGGTTCGCGTACGGCAGTGCCAGCGTGAACGGCAGCACACCGAGGATCGACCAGAGGATCACATGACGGCGGCCAACGCGGTCGCCAACCGGTCCGCCAATCATGGTTCCGGCCGCCACGGCGCCGAGGAACAGGAACAGATGAATCTGCGCGCTCTGTACTGACAGGTGAAAGCGGTTGATCAGATAGAACGTGTAATAGCTCGTGAGGCTCGCCAGATACACGTACTTCGAGAAGATCAGGGCGAGCAGAATCACGAGCGCCACCGTCACCTGACGACGAGACAGTGACGAATGGACGACGGCCGCCATGCGACGGCTGGGGACCGCGGCACCGCTCGCCTTGTACCAGGTGCCGACATGCCACAGAAACGCCATCGCCAGCAGCGCCGCGAGCGAGAACCACGCGATGCTCCCCTGCCCGTGCGGCAGGACGATGAACGCGGCCAGCAGTGGACCGAACGACGATCCGGCGTTGCCGCCAACCTGAAAGAGCGACTGCGCGAACCCGTGTCTCCCGCCGGACGCCAGGCGGGCAAGGCGCGACGACTCGGGATGGAAGACCGACGATCCCAAGCCGACGAGCGCAGCCGCCACCAGCACGGTGTAGTAGTGCGGTGCCACCGCCAGCAGCAGCATGCCGATCAGCGTGAAGCCCATGCCGATCGCCAGCGAGTACGGCTTCGGATAGCGGTCGGTGTACAGGCCGATCACCGGCTGCAGCAGCGACGCGGTGACCTGGTTGGTCAGCGTGATCATCCCGATCTGGCCGAAGTCGAGGCTGAAGGCGGTCTTGAGGATTGGATAAATGGCCGGCAGCAGCGACTGCATCATGTCGTTCAGCAGATGACAGAAGCTGAGGGTCGTCAGGATGCCGAGGGCGGTCGATGAGGTCGAGCTGCGCGCCGGCGCAGCGGCCGTGTGAAGGGTCACGGAATCAGGATAGCCTGACCTTCGGCGTGCGAGGCAACGCACGCGATTTCTGGACATGTGACTTGTCCTCTGGACGCCACGGCGCTCGCCTCGGCTGAAAACCGCGCGCCTTCTCTTGCTGAACGCGTGGCACGGGTTCTGCCAAACGTCAGCGGGGACATGACAAGGAATCAGCTGTCGAGCGGCGTGGTCCAACCGGCGCTCCGGCGTAGGAGGGCTACACTGATCCTATGAAGCGCACCCTGTTGGCCTTTGCTGCCGCTCTGGCATCAATCGCTCTCGTCACGGCACAGCAAGAGCGGCCAGTACCCAAGGACTCGTCACGCGTGTCCATCCCCGGCTGCGCGCGCAATCGCACGTTCATCGTCGGCCGCGCGCCCGAGGGTGAGCCGGTCCGCTCCGACATCGAACCCGGGCGGCGCTTCAAGATGAACGGCGCGAAGCCAGTCCTCGGCGACATCAAGGCGCACGAACGGACGCTGATCGAGGTCACCGGCCTGGTCCGGCAGGCGGACATCAATCCACCGCGAGGCATCGGCATCGGCAGTCGCGTGCGAATCGGCGGCGGTCAGCCACAATCGCCGATCGGCAGCGGCCCCGCCACGAGCCCCGCGTACGCGGAAGCAATGATCGACGTGGAGTCGTGGAGACCGTTGCCTGGGGAGTGTCCGCAACGTTAGCCGGCGGGTCTTGGAAAGCAAGACCCGCCCTACACTGTTCGTTGTCTGCCAATCGCTGTGTAGGGCGGGTCCTGCTCTTTGGACCCGCCGCCCTCAGAAATCGATAGACGCGCTCACTTTCGCGAAGCGCGATGTCATCACTGTCGTCGGCGCCAGCCAGCGTCCTCCAGGATTGAACGCCTGGTTGTAGGTCAGCACGGCCGCGGAGTTGAACAGGTTGTAGACGTCAACGCCGACGTTGGTCCGCGTGCGGCGGAACTTCACGATCTTCGCGACGCGCAGGTCGAATTCATTGACCCGATCGCTCCACTTCGCGCCGGGCTCCAGCAGATTGACCGTGATGCTCGGGGAATTGCCGGACAGCGGACGACCGAGCGTGCGTGCAGCCTCCGCGCTGGTGACCACGTAGTTCGCCTGGAGCGGGGTGCCCTGATCGCTGCGGAACGTGCCGCTCACGAGCACGTCGATCTTCTGCACGGTGTACGCCGACAGACCGGTCACGCGCGTCACGAAGCCGGGATCGTTGTGACAGAACGTGTTCATCGCCGGGACCGTCGGAATCGTCTCTGGCAACGTGTCGCGCACGGCGCAGTCATCCATCACGGTCTTCCCGCTGTTGACACCGCCCTGGAAGGTCAGCCCGTTCCGCATTCGCGCGCTCACGTTGATCAGCACGCCGTTGTAGCGTGAGTACTGATCACCGTACTTCTTCGAGAGCGTCGTCAAGGTGTCCGTCTGTCCGAACTTGGCCGGCTTCACATTGACGAGACCGTTCACCGCGTAACCGCCACCGTTTGGCAAGCGCGGATCGGACGGCGCCGTGATATTGAACGTGTCGAAATCGGTCGCGGCGAGGAGTTGATTGTCGGTCGTGGTGAAGTTCTGCAGCCAGCGACGGAAGTACCCGACTTCAACGGACACGCCCGTCATCACCTTCTGCTGAATCGACGCGCCGATCTGCCAATCGCTCGGACGCACGCCCCAGCCTTCGAGCACGTCGGGATCGTAGCTGCCGGTGAATACGGACTTGCCGAAGTTCAGATTGCTCAACTGGCCACAGACGTCGCCGCCGCTCGCGCTGAGATTCTGTGCGAGCGGATTGAGCAGGTCGCAGTCCGGGACGTAGTTGCCGTTCGAATCGGTCCACGCGCGCGTCACGGCAGGCGGCGCGCCGAGGACGGGACTGCCGGCGATGCGCGCGGCTGGATTCGTCAGCGAGTACGTGTTGTGATTGGTTGCCGCCTCGAGGTACTTGCCAGCATTCACTTTCAGCGCGGTGTTTCCGTTACCGAACAGGTCGTACGCAAATCCGCCGCGTGGGCTGATGTCGTCGTAGCCTTTCACTCCGCGCTGCGCCGGGAACGTGAGCGGCGTCGGCAGGAAGCGCACGGGACCAACGGTCTGCTCGGGGAAATAGCTCCACGCCGTGTCATAACGGAGCGCGCCTTGCAGCGTCAGCCGGTGCAGCGTCCACTGCTCCTGCGCAAAGATGGCGTGGCTCTGCGTTTTGGTCCGCAATCCATACGGTTTGAGATCCATCGTCAGCAGATTCGGCACGCCGTTGTTCAAGCGGTACTGCAGATGCGCGTCGTTGCTGAAGTACTTCTGATTCAGCGTCGGAAGCGTTCCGATGTACCCGAACTTCATGCTGTGCGCGCCGGTGACATACGACATGGATCCGCGCCAGTTGAAGACGAGCCCCTGATTGCTCTGCCAGTCCTGCGACGCGAACGTGATGTTCTGGATGCCGTGCTCGCACGGCTGACCCGGCACGCCCAGATTGACCGTGCACTGATCGACCATCTTCGGGATCGATCGCGTGGGATTGCCCGGCATCTCCTGACCGCCGTAGCGGCTGTAGTAGGTGCCGAGGCCCGCATCGAACAACAGACGATTGGTCACCGGCGAGGTCCATGTGACTTGCTGCACGCGCTGGAACGCGTGACCGCGGCCGGCGTAGTTGGACGTTTCAGGGGCCGCCGTCGCCGTCGCAGAGCCGAACGATCCCGCCACGCCTTGTGCACCGGAAACGATCCAGTCGCCGTCCTGCGTGCGGCACACACCGTCGCTCACACCGGCCCACGCGGCACCCTGACAGGGATTCTGCTCGTCCCAGAACAGATTGAACTTGTTGCGCTCGGACGGCTGGGCCGTGAGGCGCAGGCTGAAGATTCGCCAGCTGTGTGCGTTCGCGGCCTGCCTCGTCACATCCGGGACATACGTGAACTTCTTGGCGTCGCCCGCGTTCTTGTTCGCGTACATGCCTGGCACCGACTGCCAACTGCCCTCTTCACGCGCGTTGAAGAAGTACCACAAGCGATCCTTGAGGACCGGTCCGCCGATGCCGAGGGTGTAGTCCCACAGCTTCAAGAGCTCCCCGGGTGCGCGGAGTCCTTGCGCCTGCAGGTCCGATGTGTAGTTGCTTCCAACCATGCCGCGCGTGGTCCCCGCCAGATACGCAGTTCCCTTGACGGTGTTGCCGCCGGTCTTCGGCACGACATTCATCGCCGGGCCACCGACTTCCGCCTCGCCCAACCCTCCCGATGTCGTGAACGACACCTCCTGGCTGTTCGCCATGTCCGCGACATAGCTCGAGACGCCGCCGCCACTCAGGGCCGCTCCAACATTGAGCCCGTCAACGGTCAGGCGTCCTTCCGTGCCGCGACCGCCTGACCCGCCAAAGACCACCAGGCCCGGCATGACCTGCACGTCACGCGAGGTGCTGGTGATCGCCGGAATGAGGTTGAAGAGCGACGCATACGATCGAGACGACGGGATCGATGCGATCACGTCTCCATCGACGACCGTCTCCCGACGGATGCTTTGCACGTCGACGATCGGCGCCTCGCCAGTGACCGTCACCGTCTCTTCGACGGCGCCAACTTTCATGTCGGCATTGATTGTGGCGACGAACGTCCCGGTCAGCTCGATGCCTTCGCGTTTGACCGTGCTGAACCCAGGCAACGTGAACGTGACGGTATAGGTCCCCGGCCGCAGGTCGATGATGCGGTATTGACCGCTGCCGTCGGTCACCGCGGCGCGCGACTTTTCTATGAGAGCGGAACTGGACGCTTCAACCGTGACGCCGGGGAGAATCGCCCCGGAGGCGTCCTTCGCGACACCAGTGATAGAGGCCTGTGCCGAGGCCAGCGATGGGACAAGGACCATGAGTACAAGGACTATCCACCGGACAACGCGCATGCAGGAGCTCCTTGGCTGGTTGGTGGATGGTAGGTAGTGGATAGTAAAAAGTCCATGGTTCTGGAAGCCATTCCCACCATCGACCACCCACCATCCACCAACCGGCGAGCGCTTGTCAACTGATCAGGCGCGGCCGGCGAATTCCCGAGTTTCCGTGTGGACTTTGACCTTTTCCCCCTCCTTGATGAACAGGGGCACACGGATCTCCAGACCGGTCTCCAAAGTGGCCGCCTTGGTCACTCCTCCGCTCGCCGTGTCTCCACGGACCCCTGGCTCGGCCCGCGTGACCGTCATTTCGACGATGGCCGGGAGCTGGACGCCGATGGGACCTCCGTTGAACTTCTGGATCTGCACCTCCAGGTTCTCCGCCATCAGCAGCCCCTCGTCGCCGAGCGTATCGCGGGGGATGGCGATCGTCTCGAACGTCCGCTGGTCCATGAAGTTGAAGCCGTCGGCGTCCGCGTACAGGTAGGTGGCCGGTTCGATGACGAGGTCGGGCTCCTTGAATTTCTCGCCGGCTTTGAAGGTCTTGTCGAACACGGCGCGCGTGAGCAGGTTGCGCATCTTGATGCGCACGAGCGTCTGCCCGCCGCGCGCCGTCGGCTTGGAGACCTCGACGTCCAGGCAGTGATACGGCGCGCCGTCGTACTCGAAGAACATCTTGCGCTTGATATCGATCGCTTCAATGAGTGAAGGCATGCTCGTTCATCACCGCGTCGCGGATGCGCACGAACCGCGGATCGCCGCGGAGACAATCCACTTTCGGGTCGACGTCGATCTGATACATCCACGCCGAATTTTCTTCTCCGGCACGCTCGAGCTCGGTGAGCGCGCCGTTCGACTCGCCGAGCGCGAGGCGCGCCGCGGCCATGTGATAGGCGTCGACGTATTCCGTGCGGCGCAGCGCGTCGAGCTCCTCGAGGATGGCGCACGCCTGCTGCCGGCGTCCCAGCTGCGCGAGCGCCGCGGCTTCGAGCGCGCGCAGCCACGGCAGATCCGGAGACATGACCGACCCGCGCTGAAACTGCGCGAGCGCCTCTTCGGTGCGTCCGAGCCATCGTAACGCTTCGCCATAAATCGCCCGGACGATCTGCACGTACGGATGCAGCTCCACGGCGCGCGCACCGATGTCGACGGCGACGTCGAATTCCCGCCGCCACAAGCGCACGGTCATCTCGATCGTCGGCATCATCGGCAGCAACGGGTCCACGGCGTAGCCGCGGCCGATGACCTCGAGCGCCTCCTCCGATCGCCCGCGCGACGCATAGAGCATCGCCAGGCGGACGTAGGCCGTGGGGAGCTCGGGCTTGTCGCGCATCACCTGGAGCAGTTCCTGCTCGGCCTCCGCGGCGCGCCGTTCGAACACATACAGCGCGTAGCCGATGTTGCACCGGAGTTGCGGCCGCAGGCCACCGAGCGCCACGGCGCGATTGTGCGCGTCGAGAAAGCCCGGGTACATCTCGCGCGGCGGCCGCATGCCGAACGTCGCCAGCGTCAAATAGCCGGACGACAGTCCCTCGTAGGCCTGGAAGTCGGACGGACACTCGTCGACCGCCTGGCGGAAGCATTCAAGGCCACGCTCGACGCCTTCGCGCGTCCGCCGGCTCCAGAAGTGCCATCCCTTGCGCACGAGCTCGTCGGAGGACGGCACGTCGATCGAGTAGCCGACCTTGGGCCGGCGCGTGATCCACCGTCCGTACTCGCCAAGCGACTTCCGGATCTCCGCGACGGTGACGTCGACGGTGTGACGTGAGACGTAGGTGCCTTGCCACGCTTCGGTCAGCATCTGTTCGTAGCCGACCGGCTGGCCGCGATGCAGCAGCAGCACCTTGAGTACATGAAATGCCCGCGGGCGCAGCCGGACCTCGCCGCCGTCGCGCGCCAGCCGCGATGTCGCAAGATCGAGCAGAAAGGGTCCGAACCTGATCTCTACCACCGGCATTAGATTTGACTATTATTTGCCCTGCGAGCAAGAGGCGCTGAACGAAGACGGCCTCGTATAATCGCGGCCGAGTGTGTAGCTGGGTTGCTGGGTAGATGGATAGTTGCGTCTATGTGGACATGTGCTTTTGACCTAGCTACCTATCCGCCCAGCAACCTGGCTACGTGAGGCATCCATGTCCGATCTCAATCGACGCGAACTTCTGAAACAGGGGGCGGCCCTCGCCGCGGCCACGTCCGTTGCGCTGCGCGAAACGGCGGCTGCCGCGCAGGCGCCCGCCGGCGCACCGCCGGTCGAGCGCTTCTATCCCGGCTTCACGCGCGCTCAGGTCAAGACCAGCGGCGCCACCATCAACGTCGTCAAAGGGGGACAGGGACCTGCCCTGCTGCTGCTTCACGGCGCTCCACAGACCCATATCACGTGGCGACTGGTCGCGCCGATGCTGATGAAGAACTACACCATCATCGCGCCAGACCTGCGCGGGTATGGCGACAGCAGCAAGCCGGCCGACACGCCCGATCACGTCAACTACTCGAAGCGCAACATGGCGCTCGACATGGTCGAGGTGATGAAGCAGTTCGGCTTCGATCGCTATCCCGTCGTCGGTCAGGACCGCGGCGGTCGCGTGGGCCATCGTCTCGCACTCGACAACCCGGACAAGGTCACGCGACTCGCGGTCCTCGACATCGTACCGACCCATTACCACTACACGCACGTGCGAGCGGAATTCACGCAGGCATACTTCCACTGGTTCAACTATCTGCGCCCGGGCCCCAAGGATCCAGCCAACTACGAGGGAGACCTGTCGTGGACCGCGTCGCCGGAAGCGCAGCTGCTGGCACAGGCACAGGCGCAGAAGGCGCGCGTGCCGATGATGAACGAGGCGCAGCAGGAGTACTACCGCACGACCAGCGACCCGGCGAACATCCACGCGATGTGCGAGGACTATCGCGCGGCGGCATCGGTGGACCTCACCTACGACGAGACCGACATCAAGGCCGGCAAGAAGATCGCGTGCCCGGTGCTCGCGCTGTGGAGCACACGCGGGCCGATCGGCCGCCTGTTCGACGTGATGAACATCTGGAAGCAGTACTCGGGCGGAGCGGTGACCGGCAAGGGATTGGACGGCGGTCACTATCTGCAGGAGGACCTGCCGAACGAAGTGTTCGCAGAAATCAGCTCGTTCTTGAAAACCTGAGGCCTACGGGCTTCGGGCCCGGCTTTGGGCTTTCGGCTTTGGGCTCTGGGCTTGTACGTCTCTTCGTCGCAAATGTGGGGGCCGCCTTTAGGCGGCCCGTCGCACGTACGCGGAAGGCCAGGACCGAAGACCGTAGGCGGACGCCCGAAGGCCATGACCTGGCCGAGGCCGCCACGCGACGCGCCGCTTGACAATCAGACTTACTGTTTGTAAGACTGCTCGCACATGGCGAAGCGGACGCGCGTCCCTACGCTCTCCCCGAAGGAATCGTTGATTCTCGAGCTCCTCGTCGAGCGCGGGGAAATGTACGGTCTCCAACTGGTGTCCTCCTCGAGACGACAACTGAAACGCGGAACCGTCTACGTCACGCTTGGCCGGATGGAGGACAAGGGTTACATCCGCTCAAGAACGGAGGATGCTCCGCCGGACGCAGGAGGATTGCCGCGCCGCATGTACTCCGCGACGCCGTTCGGCGAGCGCGTGCTCGAGACGTGGACGCGCGTAGCGGGTCACCTGATGGAGGCGTTTGCGAGATGACGACGCCCGGTGACCGTCTCCTCACACTCGCACGACGGTGCTGTTCGCCTCGCGCGACCGAACGCGTGCTCGGTCCGGCGCTCGCAGATCTGCGATGGGAGTACCGGGACGCGCTGCACCGCGGCCGCGTCTGGCGCGCACGATGGATTCGCACGACCGGCTCACTGACGATGCTTTACCTGATCGCGATCCACGCGAGCCTCGTTCCACGGGGATCGGTCACGCCATGGGCAATGAGCACCTCTCCTGTTGTACCGGTGATCGCGCGGTCTGCGGCGTTGGTCGTGATCATGACCGGCGGACTGATCGGGCTCGTCGCGAGCAAGACACCCGCGCCGATCGCACAGCGTCCGTGGCTTCTGTTCTATCTTCTGCCGGCTGTGCTGCCAGTGGTCGTTCCCATCGGGTTCGGCGTCGCGATCTTGCAGATTCCAGGTGCTCGCGAATCACGGCTCGCCTGTCGAGTCGTAGTGGTGGCTGCAGCCCTTTCGTTGCTGACCTTCGTGAACAACGGCTGGATCCTGCCGGTCGCCAATCAGGCGTACCGCATGAATGCGGCGGGAGGCCCCGTCCTCAAAGGCTTCAACGAGCTGACGTTTGCCGAGACGCAAACGTGGCTGGCCGGTGCCCGTCGTCTGTTGTCGACCGCGGCCACGCGACACCCATCAGCAATGGCATTGGACGCTCGCGACGGAGAGTACAGCTACCACGGTCGTCTCGCTCTCTCCGCGGCGCCGCTCGCCGTTGGTCTCTTCGCGGTCGGGCTCAGCGGTCGCAGGCGCACGATGCGTGCAGTCGGGATCCTGTCGATGCTGCTGCTGTTTCTGACGTGGTACGCGGCGATGCGTTCACCCGTGGAGACGTTTGCCAGCCTCTCACCCGCTCTCGTCGCGTGGCTCCCGAATCTCGCGCTTGTCGTCGCGGCGTCCGCATTCCACCGACAGCGTCAGTGAGCATTGCACCAACAGCGAAGTGAGCGTTGCACCGACACGCGAAAGCGGGGCATTGCACCAGTTACGAGCCGTTGCGGCCGGCAAGCGGCGCCGCGAGGGGCTCGCCCCCGGTCCACGGCTTGCGACACGGCCGCTGGCGTTCGTAGAGGGCGAGGTTGGCGCTCATACGACGCGCGTCGGCATCGAGGCCGGCCTTCTGCGCCGCCTGGATGATTTCACGCTGGATGCCCACTGCCTGACCGAAGTCGCCGACTTCCGCCAGCGCCATCGCCATCGTCTCGCCCAGCACCATCGTCTTGTTGGTCTTGAACAGGTCGTCGACGATCATGAGCGCGCGGCGACCGTCGCGCACGTGGTCGTCCGGCGCGGCCGCGAGGATCCGGGCCAGCGCAATGGACAGCTCCTGCCGGTCGGGCTGCATCCGAATGGCCTCTTCCAGGGCCTCGCGCGCATCCTTGTAACGCCTGACTCCCGCGAGCGCCATCGCATACCCGAAACGCGGTTCGACGGCGCGGGGATTGAGGACGATGGCTTCACGGTACTGCGGGAGCGATGCGTCCAGGCGACCGGCCCCGCGCAGGAGGTCGGCCAGGGCGACTCGGGCTTCCAGATAGGTCGTGTTGTACGAGACCGCCGACGTCATGTGGTCGATCGCCGGCGCCATTTGTCCGCGCGAGGCCATGATCAGACCGAGGCTGTAGTGCGCTTTCGCCGCCGACTCGTCGTACTGATTCTGCGGGGCCGCTCGCACGACTTCGTTGAACTGTTGAATCGCCCCGTCGGCGTCCCCGCCAAGAACGAGCGCCGTTCCCAGTTTGTGACGCAGTGAGCGACCCAATGGCGCCGTGGGTTCCGTGAGCGCGACACCCTTGCGAAAAAACGCCGCGGCAGCCGGAAAGTCCTGGGCCTCGAGCGCGCGTACGCCACGCAGCTCGTACGACAGGCCGCTTTCGAGCAGAAGGTCCAGTTCCTGCTTCAGCGGATCCTGCACCAGGATGTCGCGATTGCGCCACAGCTTCAGGTGTGCCTCGGCGTCGGCGGTGCGACCGAGCGCGCGATAGGCGGATGCCAGCGGCGAGTGCAGGCTCACCGACTCGGGATCGGCCGCCAGCGCTTCTTCGAACCGCGCTGCGGCGTTGGTGTAGTCGCGCTGCGCCAGCTTCACGTTGCCCAGCGCTGCCAGCGCCGCAATCGCGCGGGGTTGAACCGAGAGCGCTTTGGTGAGCAGGGGCTCCGCGTCGTTCGGCCTGCCCTGATCGAGATACAAACGCGCGAGCCAGATCAGCGTCGGCAGATCATCCGGCTTGATTGCGAGCGCCCGTGCAAAGGCGTCGGTCGCTTCCGGGACTTTGCCGGTCACTTTGTAGAGATGACCGAGGTAGTACGGCCATCGAACGTCGGACGGAGCGAGCGTCTGCGCATTGAGGTAGCACGGGAGCGCCGCGTCGAAGAACTCGGAGGCATGCAACAGCATCCCGAGCGAGCCATACGCCTCGGCGAGCTCCGAACCGGCCTCGGCACGCCCGTTCTTCTTCGCGTCGACCGCGGCCGAGCGATCCCGGATCTGCTTCTGCACAGATTCGTCGACGCTCGCCAGATCTGGCAGCACGACCGGACGCAGAGATGGCTGACTCGGTGTTTTCGAGCATCCAGCTGCGCCGGCGGTGGCGATGACCAGTACGATCGCCGATGCGGCGATGCGCCTCATTTCACAGTGCCTGATTCCGTAGCGCCCTGCGTCAACGTGGTATAGCGATCGATCGCGACCGACGACCATTCCTCGGACGTCCCATCGGGCCACTGCACGCGCACGCGGGGACTGGCCGTCGACGTGCCGAGGCCGGCAAGCACGCGTG
>Ga0070699_100004002_pt1 | contig 13022 bp, 17 predicted proteins | sample KBSK1503metaG_FD_65473 | JGI IMG/M metagenome (GOLD analysis project Ga0070699, IMG submission 65473) | Corn, switchgrass and miscanthus rhizosphere microbial communities from Kellogg Biological Station, Michigan, USA - KBS K1-50-3 metaG | ecosystem: Host-associated > Plants > Roots >...
GACCGCGGGATTCGCTTCGTGAGGAGAACGGACGGCTTTGCCAAGTCAGTGGCCGAAGGATTTGCAATAGCCGCAGTGGTTGCAGGTCACCGCGGGTTCGATGAGACACGGGCCGTCGGCGTCGACGCCGGTCGGCAGGACGAACATGGAATGACTCGCGTGGCGCAGCGGCGACAGGACTTGTGCAACCGCCTCGCTCATCGCCGTGCCAGTGTCGTGCGCGGATCCCCGACTGGTCACATGACGGGCGATCGCCTCGCGCACCAGCGTCCGCAGTTCCTGCTCTGTCATGCCTCTTCTGCTTACTGCCTACTGCCTACTGCCATCTGCCTACTGCTCGAGATCCACCTGATCGATGATGCCAATCACTGCGGCATCGACGGGCGCCCCTTTGCGTCCAAGCGCCTCGTTCGCCGCGCGCCCCTCGATCACGACCAGCACCTTCTCGTGCACCCCTGCACCCACCGAATCGACCGCAAGGAGCGTCGTCCCGCGTGGCTGATCGTCGAGCGTCAGCGGCTGCACGAGCAGCAGCTTGGCACCCTCGAACTTGGGATGCTTCTGGGTCGAGACGACGGTGCCAACGACGCGTGCGATTTGCATCAGTTGTCGGCGGGTCCGCTTCGCGGCACCCGCCCTACGGCGTAGGCCGGGTCCGGCGGAGCCGACCCGGCGCATCTACCCCACATCCCAATGATCGACGATGCCGACGATGCCCGCATCCGTCGGGACTTCGATCGGGTGAAACGGAAAGCTCGCTTCCTTGCCGCGAACGAAGAACACCGTCTCACCAACACCGGCGCCAACAGAATCGACCGCAACGAGCGTTCGTCCGGACGCCGTGCCATCCGCGGCGATCGGTTGAATGACGAGCAGCGTGATCCCCGAGAGGTTCTCGTCCTTGCGCGTCACCACGACGTCGCCGATCACCTTCGCCAGCTGCATCAGTCTCCCGCGGCGACTTCGACGGCATCGACGATGCCGACGATCGCGGCGTCGACGGGACAGTCCTTCATGCCCGACGCCATGCGCGCGGAGCTGCCACTGACGATGAGCACCGTCTCCCCGACGCCGGCGTCGACCGTATCGACGGCGACCAGGTAGGAACCTTCGGCTTTGCCGTGGGGATCCATGGGGCGGGCCACGAGCAGCTTGTTGCTGACCAGACGCGGATCCTTGCGGGTAGCGACCACCGTCCCGACGATGCGGGCGAGGATCATAAGCGGCGAGCGAAACTACGCCTTGGCGCCGGCGTTCGCCTTGCCGATCGGCAGGGCGTCTTCCAGGTTCGCGTGCGGGCGTGGGATCACGTGCACCGACACGAGCTCACCGACGCGACGCGCGGCCGCCGCACCGGCATCGGTCGCCGCCTTCACCGCGGCCACGTCGCCGCGGACAATGGCGGTGACGTAACCCGCGCCAATCTTCTCCCACCCGACCAGCGTGACCTTGGCGGCCTTGACCATGGCGTCGGCCGCCTCGATCATGGCGACCAGGCCCTTGGTCTCGACCATTCCCAACGCCTCACCCATGTGTCCTCACTTCGCTCGTCAAATCCCAAATCCCAAAAACCCAAATCCCGATTCCCAAACCATCGAAATCGCGTTGAAGTTTGGAGGTCGGGAGTTGGAAGGGTTGGGAGTTGAATTCGCTAGTCTCTCAAATTTTTCACGGCGTCGGCGATCAGGGCCGTGAGTTCGCCGTATGTTAGCCGAATTTCTCCCTCCCTGCTCGCGAGCCGGAGGGCGCTGGTGACGTCGGGAACCAGCCGCTCGGACGATTCCGGTGCTTCGAGAATCTGGCAGGTGGCCTGATCGGTCTCGGCGGTTTCCGGATCGGTGCACAGAGGCGCGGGCGCGGGGATCCCGTAAAACCCACGCAGGCTCTGCAGCCGTTCGACCTCTTCGCGCGAGATCAGATGCTCGCGACCGAGCAGGCGCGCCACCAGGCTGATCTTCGCGAAGTGCTCGATCGTTTCCATCTTGTAGTACGCGGCCATCACGTTCGGCCCGCACGTCACCGCCCCGTGGTTGGCGAGCAGCATGCCGTCGTGCGCCTTGATGTACTTGCGGACCGCCTCGGGCAGTTCCGCGGTCGACGGAGTACCGTATGCCGCGATCGGGATGCTGCCGAGCGTCGTGATCACTTCGGCGAGCACGGCGCGCGTGAGCGGGATGCCCGCGACGGCGAAGCCGGTCGCAAGCGGAGGATGCGCATGCACGACCGCGTTCACGTCGGGTCGATTGCGATAGACCTCCAGATGCATCGGGAGCTCGGTGGACGGATCGCGATCGCCCGCGACCTTCTTTCCCTCGAGATCGACGATCACCATCATGTCCGGGGTCATGAACCCCTTGGAGACGCTCTTCGGCGTGGTGATCAGGCGATGATCGTCGAGACGCGCGCTGATGTTGCCGTCGTTGGACGCGACGTAGGCGCGCGCGTACAGCCGGCGCCCGGCTTCGACGATGTCGGCGCGGAGCTGTTCTTCGAGGCGGTTACTCATCGCAGGGGTCCGGCTGAAGCCGGACACTACATCGTGACACTAACGCGCCAGAATTTGTTTTTTGCACAAATCTTCGACAGCGCGTTAGTGTCACCAGAAGACGCAGGATTGCGATTGCAGCGCGGCTTGGGTTGCGGCTCGGCCGCGCTGCGATTTTACGACGCCTTTCGGAAGCGATCGCGACAAGCTTCGGAACAGAAGTAGTGCGTCGTTCCGCCGACCGTCAGCGCCACCGACGCATTGATCGGCACGTGCGTGCCGCACACCGGGTCGCGCGCCAGTTTCACCGCTCGCGCCTGTGTCCGGCCCCCGCCCGTCCTCGCGCCGCTGACGCCGTCCATGATGCCATCCACGACGCGCCAGAACGCGCGCGCGATCAGGAACATCAGCACCGCGATGAGGAGAACTCTGATCACTGGTTCGTGGCGGGCGCCGTGCTCCCTCGCCGCGAGCTGGCGATGCCTTCCAGTCCCCGCTGCGCCGCGCGTCCCTCGTCGCTGTTCGGCGCAATCTCGACGACCTTCTTCCACGCGTTCTCGGCGCCCTGCAGATCCTGCTTGCCGAACGCGAGGACGATGCCCTGATTCAACAGCGTCTTGACGTGCTTCGGGTTCACCTTCAACGACTGATCGAACTGCCGCAGCGCATCGTCGGGACGACCCGAGTAGTAGTACGAGACGCCCAGATCGGTGCTGGCATCCGGGTTGTTCGGTTCGAGCTTGAGCGCCTTCTCGTACCACGTGATCGCATCAGGGTAGCGCTCGGCGTCGAAGTAGACATTGGCGAGCTGCACCGTCGCCGACGCATTGTTGGGATCGCTGTTGAGAATGGTCGTGAGCGATTGGACGCGCGCCTCATCGAGCGGCGGCGGCTGCCGCTGGCCGTTCGCGGGAGCAGCGGCCTGTTCCGCCTGACCGGCCGCATTCTGCGCCACTTGTGGCGCCGCTGCCCGATTGGCCTGCTGGGTTCCGATCACCCATCCCAGGATGATGCCGAAACACATTCCGGCGACCGTGTACGCGATGGCGTCTGATTTCATGAGCCAGCGATCAATCTTAGCCCGTTATGCGGCCCGAAGCCCGATGGCCGTGGACGGACTCTCGACGCATAACGGGCCGGCGCGCAACGCGCGCCAAAGAGACGGTTGAAGCAGCCAATGCAGCGTGGGTTTTCATCGCGGCCAACATTGGCTGCTTCTTCAGCCCAGTCAGCCCAATGTTCGCTGGAACCATTCCACCAATGCGCGGACGAGGTCTGCGTCCTGTGCAAGCAACTGCGTGCCGTGCGCGGTGGTCTCGGACCATCGGAGCTCGCGCGGACCGGGTGCCTCCTTGGCCAATTCGCGCGCCGAGCGCGCGGCATAAGGGTCGTGAAGGCTCGAGATCAGCAGGGCGGGACGGGAGCCATATTGCCGCATGGCCATCTCGATTCGGACGCCGCGATATTCCAGCGAAGGCGAAATGAGTGTGAGCGCGCGAACCCGCGGATCCGACGCCGCGGCCTGTGCGCCCAGATTCGCCCCGAGCGACGCCCCCGCAATGCCGATGGCACCGGGCCTGACCTCGGGCCGGCCCGCCAGGAAGCTGACCGAGGCCCGAACATCGTCCGGCCAGCTCGCAAGCTCCTTGGCGTCGGCGGGAAGCGTCTGCGCGGGCAGATCGATGGCGAGAGCCGTGATGTTGGCATCGGCCAGCTTCTGCGCAGCGGCCTGCCAGTCATCCTTGGAGCGCCCGAGCATCGGCAGCAGAACAACCGCCGGCGCGGGACGCTGATCGGCCTCGAACAGCATCGCGTTGACCGTGCGGCCGCTCTCCGCGCGAAAACTCACGGGGCGTGCGCTCGCGCCGTGGAGGTTGGCCACGAGCCATGCGAATGTGGCCGCGATGACTCCCGCGCTCACGATGCGCGTTCGCAAACTCCCAACTCCCAACCCGCTGACGTTGGAACCAACTCCCAACCCGTGGAACCGGACATTGAGACTTGGGCGTTGGCTCATCGTCAGAGAGTTGGGCGTTGACATGCTACGAGGGAGCCAGAACATCGAGGTAATCCCGCACGCTTTGCTTCAACCCGACGAAGATCGCATGGCTGATGAGCGCGTGCCCGATCGACACCTCCGCCAGATGCGGCAAGGTTCGGAACAGCACGAGGTTTTCGAGATCGAGGTCGTGTCCGGCGTTGATGCCCAGACCAAGGGAATGCGCCAGCTCGGAGGCACGAGCATACATGGCGAACGACTCACGCGCGGCAGCGGCCCCACGCTCGAACGCCCGGGCGAACGGCTCGGTGTACAGCTCGACACGGTCGGCACCCATCGCCTTCGCCCACCGGATCGGCGCCTCTTCAGGATCGACGAACAGACTCACGCGGACGCCAGCGGCGCGAAGGTCGCGTACGATGGCACTCATCTCGTCGCGCGGCGTATCCGGCGACCAGCCCGCCTGGCTCGTGATCTCACCGGGCCGAACGGGAACGAGCGTGCACTGATCCGGCGTGACCTCGTGCACGAGCGCCAGCAGGTCCGGTCGCGGATCGCCCTCGCTATTGAACTCGACGCGTCCACGCAGCGGCGCAAGCAGCGCAGAGAGGTCACGCACGTCCGAAGCCGTGATGTGTCGCGCATCCGCGCGGGGGTGGACAGTAATCCCAGGCGCGCCGGCTTCGATGCAGACCCGAGCCGCCTCGACTACCGACGGGATGCTTCCGCCTCGCGAGTTGCGGACGGTCGCGATCTTGTTGATGTTTACAGAGAGATGAACCAAGTCAAAACCCAAACCCCAAATCCCAAATCCCAAATCCCAACGCAGAGTCAGCGCGAATTTGGGGTTTGGGATTTGGGGTTTGGGATCTGGGATTTTACACTGCCGCCCCCACATGCTCCTTGACGGCGTCGATGATCTCTTGGCCCCAGCGGCGAATCTCCGTCTCGTCCTTGCCTTCGAGCATCACGCGCAGCAGCGGCTCGGTTCCGGAATACCTGACGAGCAGCCGTCCGTGACCCGAGAGCCGTGATTCGACGGACGCCATGACATCGGCCACTTCGGGGATTGTTTTGAGATCGACCTTCTGCTGCACGCGCAGATTCAGCAGCACCTGCGGATACGTTGTCAGCTCTGATGCCAGATCGTCCAACTCTCGACCCGTTGCCATCATCGTGCGGAGCACGTTCAGAGATGTGGCCAGTCCGTCACCGGTGAAGAGATAGTCGGAGAAGATCACATGACCCGACTGCTCGCCGCCAAGCGACAGATCGCGACGGATCATTTCCTCCATCACATACTTGTCGCCCACCGCGCAGCGCACGATGTCGATGCCGGCATCCCGAAGCGCCAGCTCCAGGCCGATGTTGCTCATGACGGTCGCGACCACCGCGTTTCCTTTCAGCCGGCCTTCTGCTTTCATCTGCTTCGCGCACATCAGCATGACGGCATCACCATCGATGACGCGACCACCCGAATCGACGAGGATGGCGCGATCGCCGTCGCCGTCGTACGCGATGCCGAGGCGATACTTTCCCTCGGTCACGAGCGAGGCGAGTTGCTGGGGGGCCGTCGATCCGCAGTGCAGGTTGATGTTCCGACCGTCGGGCTCGCAGCCGATGCAGCGCACGTCGAATCCGAGGTCCTGAAACAACCGCGGGGCGACGGTCGTTGTCGCTCCGTTGGCACAGTCGACCGCGATGCGCATGCCTCGGAAGCGCGCCGGCTCCGGCAAAATGCTCTTCAGGTGAACGATGTAGTCGTTCCGATAGTCGATCTGCTCGACCGATTCCGCGTCGCCAGCCGGGGTCGACCATGATCCGTCGTCCATGATCGATTCGACGTACTGCTCGAGCGTCTCGGTGAACTTCTCGCCCGCCCCGGAAAAAACCTTGATGCCGTTGTCCCCGAACGGATTGTGCGATGCGGAGATGACCACTCCCGCCGTGTAACCCATGCGCGGCGTGAGATACGCGACCGCTGGTGTGGGAATGATTCCCGCACTCGTCAGCGTGCCTCCCTGGCTGCGAATCCCGGATGCCAGCTCACGCTCGATCCACGATCCGGACTCACGGGTATCCCGCCCCGAGAGGAAGCGGATTTGCGCGCCAGCCGCGTGTGCATGGTCCTGCCGCAGCGCGCGGACGAGGGCGCCGCCGAGCCGTCGAATCGTTGCAATGTCGAGCGGGTACTCGCCCGCTTTCCCGCGCACACCGTCAGTGCCGAACAAACGCATTCGTTCCTTTCCCCCAAGTGGAAAACTGGAGAAGTGGAAAAGTGGAAAAGTAAGTGGAAAGTTCAGCTTTCCACTTCAAAGTTACTTTTCCACTTCTTCCACTTTTCTACTTCTTCCACTTATCGAACTATCTCACCCTGACCTTCACCATCGCGGGATCGACCGTGATCACCCCGATCCGAGAGGGCGGGACGATGCGGACGGGGAGCTCGTATAGACCCGGCCCGAGATCCATGACGTCCACCGAGGCGTCGAAGTCTCCGGCGTCCTGGTTGCGTGACTCCGCCGGGCCGCGCACGTGCACGTTCACCTGTTTCGGCATCACCAGCACCGGTCGCGCCGCGTTGCGCACCTGCACTGACACGTCGTGAACATCCCATTCGATGGGCGCCGCCGTAATCGACACCGTGACACGTGTCGTCACCGCCTGACGCAGCCGGACGAGCGGATCGGGGGATCCAACGGTGACGCTCTCGGTGACGGTCTTCGATGCGCCCGCGACGCTGACGGGTTCCGTGATCGCCTCCGTCAGTCGGGCCAGCGCCCCGGCAGGTCCGATGACTTCAACCGTCGCCGGATCGGCGGCCACCGTCCCGACCACATACCCTGGCGACGGCTCGCCTTCGAGGCCGGGCACGATCGGCACCAGCTTCGACGCCGACGGCTCGAATCGCATCGACACGCTCGACGGAGTGATCTGGACCACGTCGATGCCGAAGGGCGAGCGGACGTCCGCCGGCGTGAGATGAAACAGCCGGTCTCCGGCGCGCGCGGTTCGCAAGTCGACGACCGCGACCAGCTCGCCCGCGGCGACTCGGCTCAACGTGCCCGACGATCCGCGAATGCGCACGTCCGCGACCGTCGGCGGGTCACCCACGAGCTCCAGCTGCGTCGGGAGATTGGTGAATTCGAGCGGTATCCGCAGGGCGCGTTCGACGATCTGCTCGCCCGAGACGATCATCCACAGCGCTGCCGCGAGCGCGATCGAGACGATCTTGAGCCCGATGTGACGGAACCCGGCCACCGCCATCAGGCCAGCGAGCTCCGCGATTCGGCTCGCACGCGTTGCCGCCGGATGCCGAGCAGCGACCGCAGGCGCACGCGAAGCGCTTCACCGGCGAGTCCGCGTTCCAGTTTCCCATCGAGCACGAGCGAGATGTTCCCGGTTTCTTCCGACACCACGATCGCCACCGCGTCGTTCTCCTCCGTGATGCCGAGAGCGGCGCGATGCCGTGTCCCGAGGTCGCGACTGACGCCCGGATTGACCGACAGCGGGAGAAAGCACGCGGCCGCGGCAATGCGGTCCCCCTGGACGATGACGGCACCGTCGTGCAGCGGCGAACCCGGGTGAAAGATGGTGGCGAGCAGGTCGTAGGTCACCGTGGCATCGATGGGGATGCCGCCCTCGATGTAATTCCGGAGCCCGATCTGGCGTTCGAAGACCACGATCGCTCCGACACGCCTCGACGACAGCGTTGTCGCGGCGTAGACCACTTCTTCGACCGTCTCGTCGGCACTCGACGCGCGTTCGAGGTAGCGGAAAAACGGCGCTTTCCCGAAGTGCGCCAGCGCGCGGCGGATATCGGCCTGAAACAGCACGATGATCGCGAACACCACGTACGCCGCGAGGTTCCGGATCACCCAGTTCACGGTTTCGAGCTGCAGCCACTGCGAGAGGAAATACAGTCCGATGAGGAACACGCCGCTGAACGCCATCTGCGCCGCCCGCGTGCCGCGGATCAACAGCAGCAGCTCGTAGATGAGAATCGAGACGAGCGCTATATCCAGCAGGTCCCACCACCCGACGGCGGGACGCCGGAGCAGCTGCGTGAGGAACTCGATCATTCGGATGCGGGCCGATGATACTTCCGAATTTCATCGGCGATACGCGCCACCTGCGCCATTTCCCGGACCGCATGCACGCGGATCATGTGGGCACCGGACAGCACGCTGGCGGTGACGGCAGCCGCCGTCGGCCAGTCACGCTCGGCGGCCGGAACGTCGCGGCCCAGCGGCCGCATCAGGAACCCCTTGCGCGACGCGCCGACGAGGACCGGATAGCCAAGGGCGACGACCTGGTCGATGCGGGCAAGCACGTCGAAGCTGTGAGCCGGATGCTTCGCGAATCCGAGCCCCGGATCGACGATGATCCGGTCGCGCCCGATCCCATGCGTGGTCGCAAAGGCGACGCTTTCCCTGAGCTCGTCGAGTACTTCGTCGACCACGTCGTGATAGGTCGCGTGCTGATACATCTCGCGCGAGCGACCTCGCGTGTGCATCAGCACGATGGCCGCCTGGCGTCGCGCCACGACCTCGCCAAGCGGCGGCTCGTAACGAAGACCGCTGATGTCGTTGACCATGACGGCGCCGGCGTCCAGCGCCGCATCGGCCACGGTGGCTTTGTAGGTATCGACGGAAATCGGAATGCGTGTCTGCGAGGCCAGCGCCTGTATGACCGGCACGATGCGACGCCGTTCCTCGGCCTCGTCGAGCGGCTCCGCGCCGGGACGCGTCGACTCTCCGCCAACGTCGAGCAGATCGGCGCCCTCGTCAATCATCCGCAGCGCGGCGTCGACCGCGCGCTGCGGGTCCAGCAACAGTCCACCGTCGGAGAATGAATCGGGGGTGACGTTGACGATCCCCATGATCAACGTACGTTCGCCCAGCTGGAGCGTCCGTCCGCCGGCGAGGGGAATCGCGAACCGCTGTCGCGTGAACACAGGGCGACACTATCAATGCAAAATGCAAAATTCAAAATGCAAACACTATGTCCGTACGCAAGAACGGGGTGGAGGCTGCTGCCTTTCACCCCGTTTCATTGTTTGCATTTTGAACTTTGAATTTTGAATTACTCCGCTCACTCCTGTGTGACCGGCCGCGGTGGAAGCGGCGGCACGATCGACGCCGCAGGCCGTTCCTTGGCTGGCGGACGCGCCTCGCGCGGCGGCAGTGACTGCGCTGGAGCGGCCGCGGGTTCGTCGAGCGGCAGACCGGCGACGATTCGCTTCACCTGCTCGGCATCGAGCGTCTCGCGAAGGAGGAGTGCATCGGCCATGTCGAGCAGCCGCTGCTTGTTCTCAACGATGATGGTGCGCGCGCGCGTGTAGTTGTCGGTGACGAACCGCTTCACTTCCTGATCGATGCGGAGCGCGGTGTCCTCGCTGTAGTCCTGGTGCTGCGCGATCTCGCGGCCGAGGAAGATCTGCTCTTCCTTCTTGCCGAAGGTGAGCGGACCCATGGCATCGCTCATGCCCCATTCGCACACCATCTTGCGCGCCAGGTCGGTTGCGCGCTCGAGATCGTTGCCGGCGCCGGTCGTGATGCTGCCGAGCGTGATCTCTTCGGCGATACGTCCGCCGAGCAGGATCGCGATCTGGTCTTCCAGGTACTCGCGGTTGTAGTTGTGCTTCTCGTCGATCGGCAGCTGCATCGTCAACCCGAGCGCCATGCCACGAGGAATGATCGTGACCTTGTGGATCGGATCGGCGTGCGGCAGCATCACGGTCAGGATGGCGTGTCCCGCTTCGTGGATCGCCGTGATGCGCTTCTCGTTCTCGCTGATGATCATCGAGCGGCGCTCGGCACCCATCAGCACCTTGTCCTTCGCAAACTCGAAGTCGAGCATGCGAACGACCTTCTGGTTGTAACGTGCGGCGTTGAGGGCCGCTTCGTTCACCAGGTTCGCCAGGTCGGCGCCGGAGAACCCGGAGGAACCGCGCGCGAGAATGGCGATATCGACGTCGTCGGAGAGCGGGATCTTCTTGGTGTGGACCGCGAGGATCCCTTCGCGGCCTTTCACATCGGGTCGATTGACGACAATGCGGCGGTCGAAGCGGCCGGGACGGAGCAGCGCCGGATCGAGCACGTCGGGACGGTTCGTCGCGGCGACGAGGATCACGCCTTCGTTCGACTCGAAGCCGTCCATCTCCACGAGCAACTGGTTCAGCGTCTGCTCGCGTTCATCGTGCCCGCCGCCGAGGCCCGCGCCACGATGACGGCCGACCGCGTCGATCTCGTCGATGAACACGATGCACGGCGCGTTCTTCTTGCCCTGCTCGAAGAGGTCGCGCACCCGCGACGCGCCGACACCAACGAACATCTCGACGAAATCGGAGCCGCTGATCGAGAAGAACGGCACGTTGGCTTCACCCGCGACCGCGCGTGCGAGCAGCGTTTTACCCGTTCCCGGCGGTCCCATCAGGAGCACGCCCTTGGGGATGCGCCCGCCAAGCTTCTGGAATTTCTGCGGCTCGCGCAGGAAGTCGATGATTTCCTGCAGTTCCTCTTTCGCCTCGTCGACGCCCGCGACGTCCTTGAACGTCACCTTCTTCTGCGCGCTCGACGAGAGCTTCGCCTTGCTCTTGCCGAACGAGAGCGCTTTGTTGCCGCCGCTCTGCATCTGGCGCATGAAGAAGATCCAGAACCCGATCATCAGGAGGATCGGCGCGTACGAGAAAAGGATGGCAGACCACGGACTCGCACTTGGTTCGCGCGCCGACACGTCGACGCCGCGCTCAATCAGCTTGTTGGCCAGGCCTTCGTATTGTGCTGGTGCGTAGGTCCGGAAGTTCTCGTTCGACTTCGAGGTGCCGATGATTTCGTTGCCGGTGATCGTGACGCGGGCCACCTGGCCGGCGTCGACATTCGCCATGAATTCGCTGAATCGCTGCGGCTTCTGGTTGGGCTGGAAACGGGTGGAGACATTCCACACCAGGAGCCCGACCACCACGAGAACCATCCAGAAAACAAGGCTTTTCAGGGTTGAATTCAACCTACCCTCCCACAACACACGGGCACGGACAAGAGTATCATTTCAATAGGTCCCTTGCTTTAATAAGACCAGCATTCCGTGCCGAAGTTCCATGCGCCCCCCTGGAATGTCGGCACCGCCCCGCGTCCCCTCCAGCACATCCAGAGCCGCCTCCACGTGCGGTAAACCGACTTCGCGCGGTTCGGCACAGATGCGAAGCGCCCGAAGGAGGACTCGATGGCGAAGCGGCGGTGGGAGGGCCGCCAGGCCGGCCACCTCGAACTCCACGGTTCGGCTCGGCGGATCGGAGCCGCTGTACTGTGCAATGTCGGTCAATCGACCGTCTCGAATTACGGCCAGCTCCGAAAATTTCGCATCGGCCTGCTGGTCGAGCCACGCTGCGTCTTCCCGAATGAGGGCTGCGGCTCGTGCCAGGGCCGGAGTGGTGCGGCCGCCGGACGTCCGGTCGAGCTCAGGAATAATCCGGTGCCGGAGGCGGTTGCGCGGATTCTCCTCGTCCGCGTTGGTCTCATCCTCCATCCACGATTCCCCTCGCTCCTGGAGGAAATGACGAAGATCGTCTCGAGCGGTCTCGAGCAGCGGCCGGACGATCGAGTCGCGCCGGGGATAGATGCCACCCAGCCCAGTCAGCCCGGCCCCCCGCATCAGTTTGAGGAGGAACGTTTCCGCCTGGTCATCCTGCGTGTGGCCAACGGCGATGCGGCCGGCGCCCAGTTTCGCAGCGGCGCGCTCGAGAAAGTCGTATCGGACACGACGCGCCGCATCCTCCAATGAAAGTCGCTGCGCAGCCGAATATCCGCCGACGTCGATCGACTCGGTGAGAAAGGGCAAGGCATGGCGGGCAGCGAAATCGCGACAGAACTGCTCGTCGCGACAGGCAGACTCCCGCAGGCGGTGATTCAAGTGAGCGAGCCCGGCGACCTGAAAGCCACCAGTCTCTGCAAGGTCGCTCAGGAGGAGGGTCAGCGCGACCGAGTCGGCCCCCCCAGAGAGCCCGACGAGCACACAGCTGCCAGGCGGGCAGAGCCCGTATTTACGAATCGTGCGACGGACCTGCTGATGGAGGGCGGAGGTCGTCAAATCCCAAATCCCAAACTCCAAATCCCAAACCCCAAGTCCGAACTCGCTGTGGCCACGGTTGGGAGTTGGGATTTGGGTTTTGGGATTTGGGATTTTGATATGCCGGAGGGCGGACTCGAACCGCCGACCCCGCGCTTATGAGACGCGTGCTCTAACCGGCTGAGCTACTCCGGCACAAACCTCGATCATAGCAGGCTGGATGGTAGTTGGCGGTTGGTCGTTAGTGGTTGTCACCGATGACCACCCGCCGCCGAACCACGAACCACCAACCAGCCAACCACCAACCAGCCAGCCGCCTCAGGCCGCGTCCATGACCGCCGCGGCGATGAGAGGTATCAGGATTTCGTGGTGGCCGATGAGCGAAATCCCGAGGCCGTTGGTGCCCGCGACCGGCCGTTCGACGACGTTGGTCTGCGGACGATACATGCGCATGAAGTCGATGTTGACGGT
>Ga0070699_100004004_pt1 | contig 13020 bp, 13 predicted proteins | sample KBSK1503metaG_FD_65473 | JGI IMG/M metagenome (GOLD analysis project Ga0070699, IMG submission 65473) | Corn, switchgrass and miscanthus rhizosphere microbial communities from Kellogg Biological Station, Michigan, USA - KBS K1-50-3 metaG | ecosystem: Host-associated > Plants > Roots >...
GTGCAATCGGCGATCGAGATGAACCAGGTGGCTGAGCCGTTTATCCGCCGCCGCGCCATCCGGCATCTGGAAAAAGACCGCATTGTGATCTTTGCCGGCGGAACTGGGAACCCCTACTTCTCGACCGATACGGCCGCCTCGCTGCGTGCCATGGAGATCAAAGCGGATGCCATTCTCAAAGCCACCAAAGTGGACGGCATCTACGACGCTGATCCCCTGCTGGTCAAAGACGCCAAGAAGTTCACCGAGATCAGCTACATGGAGGTGCTCAAGCAGGGTCTCAAGGTGATGGATTCAACCGCCATCTCCCTCTGCAAAGACAATAACCTTCCCATCATCATCTTCAATCTGAACCAGCGGGGGAACATTCGCAAAGTCGTCAGCGGGGAGAAGATCGGCTCGCTGGTAAGTGCTTAAAAGACGTGGCCACCGATTCGCACGGATCTCCGCGAATGTACTTCGAAGTCGCTTTCAATTCATCGGGCGTGTTGCGGGAAGAGATTTTCGGCATAAAAACTAATCCGCATTCGTCCGCGCCGATCCGGGCTTGGTTTGCATTCAAAGGTTTATAATTCAGCGTTTTGGTCACTATTTTCCACGGAGCTGACTATGGCTCAAGCTACGATGGCCGCGATTCCCGCTCTAAAAGACATCTATGTTCAACTGAAGACACGGATGGACAAGGCGGTCGAGGATTTCCGCAAGGCCATGGCCGCCACCCGCACCGGGCGCGCGTCGGTGCACATGCTGGACAGCGTTAACGTCGAGTACTACGGCTCGCAGATGCCGCTGAACCAGATCGCCCAGGTGCACGCCCCGGAAGCGCAGCTGATCACGGTGCAGCCATTTGATCCCTCGTCCATGGGGGCGATCGAGAAGGCGATCCGGACCGCGGACCTTGGCCTCAATCCGATGAACGACGGCAAGATCATCCGGGTGCCCGTGCCGCCACTCACCGAAGAGCGTCGTAAGGACATGGTGAAGCACTTGCACCGAGTGCTGGAGGAGCACCGCACTGCCGTGCGTAACATCCGCCGCGACGGCAACGACGCCATCAAGAAGGCGATGAAAGATAAGAAAATCACTGAAGACGACGAGAAGCGAGCCATGGAAGAGATCCAGAAGCTCACCGACGACGAAATCAAGAAAATGGAAGACATGAGCAAGGCGAAAGAGAAGGAAGTGCTGGAGATCAAATAGTCGTCGGTCTTCGGTCGTCGGTCGTAAGGAAAGCCGCGCCCCGTGTGCGGCTATTTGTTTGTGGCAAAGCTGTGTCCGGTCCGTTTCCAAGCGGCCCCCAAAAGCCGCGCGCAGAGCGGCGATTACCGGCGTAGCGTGTCCGCCAGGCGGCCCGCTTCGGCTCTTGCGCCGGGTGGTGGCACTCGTCGTCTTCCTTCCCTTTATCCTGGCGGTAGGGTTTGTGTTCTCATCCACGCTCAAATTGGTCGCGGTCCTCGCGCTCTCAGCCAGCGTGACGGGACTGGCCTTGGCGCAGCTCTGGCTGAGCAACACCCTGGGCAGTCGCACGGCGCGCGGGTTTCTTCGCGTCTCGGCCGTGGCGGTGATCGCAGGCATGGTGCTGGCCGCAGCCTACGAACTGGGGGACGCCTTCCGCAAAGACTGGCTTCTGATTCCGCGCATGGCGAGCACGCACGGGCTGCTCAACAGGCTGGGATTTGTGCTGCTCGGGCTCCTGGGATGGCTGGTGGAGTTGCACGAATGTTGACCAGCCCCTCGAGCCGGTGGAATTCTTCTCAAGACGAAGTGGTGTGTCTTGTCCTTCCTGTCGGGCCTCTCCGCAACGAAAGTGACCGTATAATTGCAGGATCATGAAGAAGGTCGTCCACGCCGCCTGTCCACACGATTGTCCCGATGCGTGCGGTGTTCTGATCACGGTGGAGGATGGGCGCGCGATCAGGATTCAGGGTGATCCGGCGCATCCGGTAACGCGCGGCTTTCTGTGCGCGAAGGTGGCCAAGTATCTGGACCGGGTGTATTCACCCGACCGGGTGCTGTATCCGATGAGGCGGGTGGGGCCGAAGGGGCCAGCTTCCGCGGGCGAGGCTTGCCCTGAGAGCAGCCGAAGGGTCGCCCCCGCCATACAAGCTTTTGAGCGCATCACGTGGGATGAGGCGCTCGACGAGATCACGAATCGTTTCAACAAAATCATCACGGAATTCGGCTCCGAAGCGGTTCTCCCGTATTCCTATGGCGGCACGCTGGGCGCGCTGAACGGGGCCTCCATGGATCGCCGCTTCTTCCACCGGCTGGGGGCTTCGCAACTCGCTCGTAACATCTGCTCGGTGGCGGGAGAGACAGGTCTGAAGTCCGTGATCGGCGTGAAGCTGGGCACCGAGCCGGAGCAGTTCCGTCAATCGCGCTACATCATCGCCTGGGCTGCGAACATCCACGGCAATAATGTCCACTTGTGGCCCTTCATCGAAGAAGCACGTCGCCAGGGCGCGAAGCTGGTCGTAATTGATCCTTACCGCACACGCACAGCGGCATGTGCCGACTGGTATCTACCCATCAATCCGGGCACGGACGCGGCGCTTGCGCTGGGGATGATGCGCGTCATCATCAACGAGGGGCTCTACGACGCCGATTACGTTGCGCGTTATACGGTCGGATTCGAACAGCTCCGCGAAAAAGTACAGGAGTACCCGCCGGAGCGAGTCGAGAAGTGGACGGGGATTGCAGCGGCTGATATTGCGAGACTGGCGCGCGAATACGCGACCACGCGGCCCGCGGTCATTCGTGTCAACTATGGTGTGCAGCGCTCAGAGGGTGGTGGCATGGCGACCCGTGCCATCACTATGCTGCCGTGCATCACCGGCTCATGGAAAGAAGTTGGCGGTGGGCTACAGCTTTCGACCAGTGGCGCCTACGGCTTGAACAAAGAGGCGCTAGAGCGAACCGACCTGATGAGAAAGGCGCTGGGGCGGCCGGCACGCACCGTCAACATGGTGGAACTGGGCAAGGTACTGAACACGCTCGACCGCCCGCCCATCAAGGCGCTGTTCGTCTACAACTCAAATCCTGCCGCGGTTTGTCCGAACCACAACGAAGTGATCCGCGGGTTGCAGCGCTCGGACTTGTTCACCGTGGTCCACGAGCAGTTCTTTACAGACACCACCGACTATGCGGACATCGTTTTACCGGCGACTACTTTCTTTGAGCACAAGGAGCTGCAGACGGCATATGGACACTATTATCTGCAGATGTCGCATCAGGCGATCGAGCCACTGGGCGAATGCCGCTCGAATGTTGAAGTCTTCCGCGCGCTGGCCGGGCGCATGGGGTTTGAGGAGGGCTGTTTCCGCGAGTCCGTGGAGCAGATGATGGACGTGGCGCTGGCTTCAGACAATCCCTGGCTCAAGGGAATCGACCGGGAGCGGCTGGAGCGAGAAGGGCATGTGCGGCTGAATTTTGGTCGTCAGTCGTCGGTCGTCAGTCGTCCGGTCTCGGGTGTCAGCTCTCAGGTGGCGGAAGACGGACCTCAGGGGGCGGGTTCTTTTCTTCCCTTCGCGCACGGCAACTTCCCGACCCCCAGCGGCAAGGCAGAACTCTACAGCGAAGCGCTCAAAGCTGAGAGTTTGGATCCGGTGGTAGAGTTCAGGCCGCCCAGCGAATCGCGGCACAGCGCGCAGGCCAAAGCTTTTCCACTGGAGCTTTTGGCGCGCAAAGCCGACAATTTCCTCAATTCCACCTTTTCGAATCTTCCAGTAACGCAACGAATGGAAGACGTGGGCCTGCTGGAAATCAACGAGACCGATGCGCGATCGCGCGGGATCGCCAATGGCGACACCGTGCGCGTGTTCAATCGGCGCGGAGACATTCTGCTGAAGGCTCGAGTGGACGGCAACGTGCAAGCGGGCGTAGTCTGCGCGCGGCTCTACTGGGCCAAGCTGACTCCCGGGAGTCGAAACATTAACGTTCTTACCTCCGAAAAACTTACGGACTTGGGCAACTCGGCTACGTTTTATTCCGTCTTGGTTGAAGTGGAGCTCGCCAAACCCGCCTCCTGAGGGCGAATGGAACGCGTGGTTTGGACGGTCTCCGCTGCTCTACCGTATAATTGCCGTTTTCCATACTCCAGGAAACTGAGGTAGTAACGATTCTTCGTTCTCATCAGGATAGCCCTGCAGTAACGAAGAGCGGGCGCGGTCGCGTGCGCCCTGCCCCGGCTTCCGCGTCAGGTCCATCTCATTCATTTGCAAAGTCTTGCAGAGTGGGGCGAGGGCTCCTCTGTTTGCTGCTGAGCTTGTCTTGGTTCGGCTCCGTGTGTCTCGCCCAGCAGGATGTGATTACCGAGATTGTTATTAACGGCAACCGGCGCATCCCGGCGGAAACCATTCGCGCCCGCATCTTCACGCGCCCTGGTGACGTATACGACCAGGCGGCTATGGAGCGCGACTTCAATTCGCTGTGGAACACCGGGTATTTCGAGGACATCCGGTTTGAACGTGAGCAGACCCCCAAGGGCTGGCGCATCCACATTTACGTCAAGGAACGGCCCACGATCCGGGAGATCGACTACGTCGGGCTGAATTCGGTGTCGAAGAGCGATGTGCTGGACCGCTTCAAGGACCGCAAGGTGGGGCTGTCGCCCGAGAGCCAGTACGACCCCACCAAAGTAAAGAAGGCGGAGGTCACCATCAAGGACTTGCTTTCCGAGCACGGGAGGCAGTTCGCCACGGTTCGCACCGAGGTTCGGCCCATCCCGCCGGCGGCGGTGAGCGTTACCTTTGTGGTGAAGGAAGGCCCGAAGGTCAAGGTGGGCAAGATCCGCTTCGAAGGCAATAAGAACGTCAAGAGACGAACCCTCCGCCGCGCCATGAAGAACCTCCGGCCGATTGGAATTCCGCACTCCATCTTCCTGGAGAGTCTCTTCTCCAAGACCTATGACGCCACCAAGCTCGAGGAGGACACGGAGCGGGTCCGCGCGGAATTCCAGAACCGGGGCTACTTCAAGGTGCTGGTGCAGGATCCCAAAACGGAGATTCACGATACCGGCCACGCGGGCTTTCACATTCCTTTGCTCATGAAGGGGCCGGGCAAGGCGGTCGACATCACCATGCCGATCGAGGAGGGCGACCGTTACCGTCTGGGATCGATTACTTTCAAGAACAACAAGGCGGTGCCTAATGTCAAGGCTTTGCGATCGCTGTTTCCCATCAAGGACGGCGACATTTTCGACCGCTCGAAGATCGCCAAAGGATTGGAGAACCTCCGCAGCGCGTACGGCGAGCTGGGCTACATCAACTTCACCTCGATACCCAATACGAGTTTTAATGAGGACAAGAAGCTGGTCTTACTAGATATTGACGTGGACGAGGGCAAGCAGTTCAATGTACGGCGCATTGAGTTCTCCGGCAATACCACCACCCGCGACAAGGTGATCCGCCGGGAAATTGCTCTGGAGGAAGGCCAGGTTTATAACGAGCGCCTTTGGAAGCTCAGCTTGCTGCGTCTCAACCAGCTGGGTTATTTCGAGCAGTTGAAGCCGGAAGACCCGAATATCACCGAGCGTCACCTGAACGAACAAGAAGGCACTGTAGACCTCACGCTCAAGGTAAAGGAAAAGGGCAAGAACAGCATCGGCTTGAACGGCGGGGTAAGCGGCCTGGCCGGAGCTTTCATTGGGATCAGCTACAGCACGAATAACTTTCTGGGGCTCGGAGAGACACTGACCGTGCAGGCCAGCATCGGCAATGCCCAGCGCAACCTGATGTTTGGCTTCACGGAGCCGTACCTGTTCGATCGCCCGCTGCAGGCCGGTTTCACCATTTACACCAACAAATTCAACTTCAACCAGGCGCGGCAGGAGGCAATCCTCACCGGCCAGCAACTGAACCTGCCCTCGCCTGTCCTGCAGAACCTGCAGAACTACACAACATCGAGCACCGGCTTCTCCCTTTCGCTCAGCTACCCGCTGCACCGTTCGTTCAAGCGGGTGGGCATTACGTATTCGTTGGACCGGTCGTCCGTTGCCGCGGTCAGCCAGGCCTCGCAGATTCTGTTCACCAACCTGGCGTTTCGCGGGATTTCCGGCCCAAACTCGCTCACCGGGATTATCACCAGCAAGATTCTCCCCAGCTTCTCGATCAATACCGTTGACAGCGCGTATTCGCCGAAGAGCGGCCGCAGCCTGTTCCTGGGCGCCGAGATTGCTGGCTTGGGCGGGACGGTACAGTCCCTACGTCCCATCGTCCAATACAAGCGTTTCTTCCCGGTGCAGAACAAGCACAATACGATTGGCTTGAATTTCCAGGGATCCTTCCTGACCGGCTACGGCGGCGTGGTCGCGCCACCCTTTGAGCGCTTCTATACGGGCGGAGAAAACGACCTGCGCGGCTTCGACATCCGCTCCGTCACTCCGGTCGCCTTTTTGCCGAACAAGGGCGTCATCACGCTGACTAACCCCGATGGCTCCCCCGTCCCCAAGGATCCCGGCAATCCACTCCGCGGTAACTACACCATTCCGATCCCGCTGGAACAAATTGTCTTCCCCGGCGGCGATCTCAACTTGGTGACCAACGTGGAGTACCGGATCACCATTGCCGGGCCGGTTGCCCTGGCGCCGTTTGTGGATGTAGGCGTGAATCCCATTCTCAGGAACTCGCAGTTGCGCATTAACCCGGGGCAGTTTAGCGACATTGAGAACACAGTTTTTGGCTGTCCGGCGCTCGATATTGCCCTGAACTGTATCGGGGGAAGCAAGCAGAGATTTTCCCAGTTGCTGCAAATCCTGGGCAACACCAACTGGATTCCGAGGATGTCCACCGGTGTGGAACTACAGGTGTTTCTGCCGATCATCAACGCTCCCTTCCGCATTTATTGGGCATATAACCCGCTGCGTTTGAACACGACCACTTCGGCGCCGGTGCCCCTTACTCGCGGTATGTTCCCGGCAGGAGCGGCGGGCGACTTTACTTTCCAAAATGCCACCACTACATTCACCCCAAACTTTCTTTTGCGAGAGCCGCGTAAGACGTTCCGCTTCACTGTGGCAACAACGTTCTAGCTCGGCGACAGACCCCGGACCTCAGACTTCAGACCGCGGACTTCGGACCCAATCGTCGGATCTCAGCGCGGTTCACTCAATCTCAGTTTCCTCCTTTGAGTCCACGGTTTGACGTTGGGCGGAAGCTGTACCTATAATGTGACATTCACACCCTGAAAAAATGGCAACGTTGGGGGTGGTCAGCACGCCGTCAAGTATGGCGTGAAAAAGCTGGGAGATCCGGCCCGCCTTTCCCGTGATATCGAACGGTCTGGTTGACCGTGGGGCGCGGCCCGGTATTTGCCTGTGGAAGCGGCTTGAGCAATTTCCCGGCACAATTTTCCAAGGAGTCCAAAACAACCCCATGACAAGCAAGTTTGCGCGATTTCTCATCGCCACCGCGTTCGTCCTGCCGGTCACCGCCCTGGCCCAAACCGGCAGCGCGGCCGCAGCATTACCCCCAGCTCCCAGCGCCGCACCCGCACCTCCTGCGGCCACCAACCCGGGTGGAACCAGGATAGGAACCATCAATATCGAGCAGGCGGTGTTCGGCTCCAATGAGGGCCAGCGCGATATCGAAGCCCTCAGCAAAAAGCTGGAGCCCAAGCAAACCGAGCTGAAGGGGTCCAATGATGAGCTCGAGAACCTGAAAAAGCAGCTCAACACCCAGGGCGACAAACTCAACGACGAGGCCCGAGCCACGCTGGTCAAACAGATTGAGCAGAAGCAAAAGTCGTTCGAACGTTCCGTCCAGGACGCTCGCGACGACGCGCAGAACCAGCAGAATGAAATCTTCCAGCGCATTCTGCAAAGGATGGGTCCTCTCGTCTTGAAATACGCGGGCGATAACGGATTCGGCTTGATTATCGATACCTCCAATCCCTGGCCCCAGGGGCCGGTGGTGTGGGCGGGACCGGCCATCGACATCACCAAGCCCATCGTGGACGCTTTCAATACGCAGTCGGGAGTGCCTGCGCCCAAACCCGCGGCCGGGAGCAAGCCGGGCGCTTCAGCCACCAAGCCGGCAGGGACTGCGCCGGCCGCGCCTAAGCCGGGAGTGACTCCAGCGCCTGCGCCAAAGCCGCAGGGTACGCAGCCCCCGAAGTAGTTCGGGATAGCTCGAATTGTCAAAAAGTTTCCGAAGGCCGCGCTTGGAGCTGCCGGACTTTTTTGTTCACACGACGGTTACCCACAACTGCTCCCTCCAGATTGTCACTCCGAGTGCCTTCAGACCCGAGAGCCCGCCCTGAGCGTAGTCGAAGGGCATCTGCTTCTTAAACCTTGTCCGGAACACGATCTCAAGCACAAAATCCCACTCAGCGCGCTGCACTCAGTCGAAATGCCACCCTCACAGTGCGCAAACCGCCCGCAGAATTATCTCCCGGTCCACCGTTTATGATCCTGATTCTTACCGCTTGAGATACACGCTCGGGCGACTTGCTCGCCCCAATCATAGAATGGTCGCAGGCGGGACCCCCAGGAACGAATATGGCTCATCGCGTCTGCCCCTGGTGGCTTGGATATTTTCTGTTAAATCCGTTGCGGCGCTTCGGGCAAAACCCCACCAACATCCTCTCTCCCCATGTGCGCGAAGGCATGACAGTGCTCGAACCCGGCCCCGGCATGGGTTTCTTTACCCTTGAACTGGCCCGCCTGGTCGGATCCTCCGGCTGTGTTATCGCCGTGGACGTTCAACCGAAAATGCTCGCCAGGCTGAAACGCCGTGGTGCCAAGGCTGGCCTTCTCGACCGGCTCAACGTCCGGTTAGCGTTGCCCGATTCCATGAACATATCGGATTTGGCTGGCTCCTTCGACTTTACCCTTGCCTTCGCAGTCGTCCATGAGTTCCCCGATGCAGCACGCTTCTTCGCCGAAGTGGCCGCGGCATCAAAACCTGGCGCCCGCCTCCTGTTTGCCGAACCCACCGGCCACGTGAAATCAGCTGACTTCGAAGCCGAGTTGAAGGCCGCGTCTCGCGCCGGTTTCATGCTGGCAGACCGCCCCTCCATCCGCCGCAGCCACGTCGCGCTACTAAGAAGGACGTGAGAAAGCCAATCAGCCGGCCCACGCCACTTGCGCCGCAACTTCACCTTCCGTATTCCGTAATCTCGCCGTCCACCGCCACGGCTACATATTTATGTGTCTCCACGTCCCGGAACTGCACCACCTGGTGCCTTTCGCGCGCCAGTTGTCCCCATCGGCTTGGCTTCATCCGATTCTGCTCGATCGCTTCCAATATCCGGCCGTTCAATTTGAACTGCACCATGCGCAAGCGGCCGCTCCCCACGCGCTTCACCCGCAGCTTCTGTTCATCCAGAGCGACTTCCTCTCCGTTCATCAGTTGCATGGCCACCGATTGCAGCACTTTCTGCTCGGCCGTGATGAACATTTCCCACTTCCTCCGCGAAAATCGGCCCCGCCGCGTACAGTCTAGTACCAGCTGGGCCCTAATCTGCGCCGCCGTTCCACAGATTAACCATGCAGATTCTTGTCAATCTGCATTCTGCAATGAAGAACGAGAACGACGGCCAACGACCTGGCTGACGACTGCAGACCTCCCCAGCTGTCACTCTCCGGATTTTCTCGAGCCGAAGATGTATCCCAGAATGGCGCTGAAGACCGGCAGTATGGTGGACGCTACAACGAGCTGGAACAGCTGTGTCGCACGCTCGACCTGAAGTTTTGCCATCTGTTGATAAGCGTCCGCGGATTGCCTGTAGGCATCTGCAAGAATCTTGTAGTGCTCAGGATCGGTCGAGGCCGACGGCGGCGTTGGGAATGGGGGGAGTTGGATGCAACGGAAGGATACAAAGAAAATGGCGATTGAAGCCGCCAGAATATAACCGAAGAACGTGAGCGCAAGCCTAAAGCCAACCTTTTGAAGCGGGTCTAGCTCCTTAGCAGAAGCTTTTTCTTTTCTGTGTTCTTCGTCAGGCGACTCCTCCAACCCCATTTGTAGGATTTCGCGGGGCTGGACCTTCTGAACGCTATCACTTCCCGCCCCGCCGCCGCTGTTAAGATTCGTCATGGCAGAACGATATCCTTAATCGCCTTACCATCCTGCGTGATCGAGACTTTCTTGCTTTCGTCTTCTTTCTGCTCGGAGTCGAGATATTTGTAAAGGGCAACCGCTCGCCTCAAAACGTCCACTTTGGTCGTTCCCTTTTCGTCCGCTAACTGCTCCAAAATCTCGTTCATCTTGTCGTTGAACTCAACCGTCAATTTCGGCATGGCTACCTCCAAATGCTCTCAGATACACTAAATATACACCATAATGCCTTACTATCAAGGTATTTTTAGTGTATTATTGAGCTTTTTGGTCTGAAAACGGGCCAACAGCCACTTCACGATCAAAGCCGGCTTTGCTAGCCTCGAGGCCGGTCGCCTCAAAGTACTTGGCTCCGTGTTTGGCGGGGTAGGGGATCAGACTTCGTGTAGACATTCGGAAAAAGCAGACCTGCCCAATTCGCAGCCCGGCGATCAGTTCAATCGGCAGCCGCGCGGCGTTGCTTAGTTCAAAGGTGAGCACGCCTGCAAATCCTGGGTCCACGAACCCGGCCGTTGCATGCACGAGAAGGCCTCGTCTTCCCCAAGAGCTTCTTCCTTCGATGCGACCGGCAAGATCGTCTGGTAGCTTAAACCACTCGAGGGTCGAGGCTAAGACGAACTCTCCGGGATGAAGACAGAAACTCTCGTTCGCTGCCAAAATCACTCTCTTCGTGTAAGTCTCTTCCTTCTCTGGGAGTTGCTTGCCAAGAGCGATGTGCGAGAGGTTCATGTTCTCGAGTCGCTGGAAGTCTGTGCTCAGGCGCACGTCCAACGAGGAGGGTCCCATCTGTTCCTCTGCGCTGATTATCGGGGTGACTACAAGCCTCTTGCGTGGATTAGGGTGCACGAGTCGCTTGGCGATGTCGATGTCAGAAAGCAGCATATCCGTTATGCGGCGGTGAGCCGACGGAGAACCTCAGCGTGAACGTCGGCAACCTCTAGCGACTTCAAAAGCAAACCGTCGGTTTTTTCCACGTATTTGGCGTAAACACCGAGGTCTGCCTTCTGCCCAGCCTCTTCCGGGAAGGTCTTCATCAGTTCGCCTTCAAAGCTCGACAGTCTGTACAGCCAGCCGGCAGTGAGAATTTCCGAACTCGCGACCGGGTGTTCGTCTAGTTCCGCGAGAATCCTGTATGCCTGCTCGGTGTCGACCCGGCTCTTGAGCGAACTCAGTTTTGTGAAAATTTTCCTGTTGGGCCGACGCCGCCGACTTGCGATGGGTAGTCTTGAGGCCAGCGTCTTTCGCAAGGTCCTCGCGTTCTCTGCGTTGCTCTCTTCAAAACGCCGCAAGCCGAGCGAGTTTACCCTCGAAGCGATCGCCCCAGCTAAGGGGGAGAGAAGCTTTTCAGCTTCTCGTCCGACCGTTTCCATCTTTTCTCGATCTCCTTTGTCCATCGCCTGCAGCTTCCGAGGTAGTCAAGCTCGTAGGTCTCGAACACCGCCTCAAAATCGGCCGTGCTCACGCCGAGGGTCTTCAGGTACTCACGTACCAGCCGCACTCTTAACGGAGTCGGCGGATGGCCAGCCGATATCCTTTCTACTTTTTTCAGCCGCGGTTGCATCATTTCAACGAAGAGAATCGGCATCAGTGATGCAGGCCCAAGCGCATGAGCAGCCACAAAGTCCGCCACAGTTTCAGCAATTACCTCCGCACCAAAATCGGGTTGCAGCTCCAGCTTCGGATCGTTGCCCGGATTATCGCTCTTATCAGGCCTCCCAGTACGAGCAAGCTCCTGAGAAATCACATTGATGTCATCAAGGGTATGCCCGTACTCATGCGCCAATACGGCCCAGGCCAGCGGATTGTCCTTGTCGGCAAAGGCCTGGCAGAGGACACCCCCTCCTTGGGTCAGGGTCCCGCGTTCCTCTTGCTGCACATTGACTCTCTCCAGGATGTCCTCGAACCGGTACTCGTAAGAAGTGAAGAGGTTGGTCAACACGATGGAGCCTCCTAGGTCTTTGCAACCAAAACAGTCCCGCAACGCGAAGGAGGCTTGTGGCAGCGCTGTTTCCCGAGGAATAAGCAGCAGCAGCTCATGCACCTGGAGAGCGCGACTTATCAGGATCTCAAGGGCTCTGACAACGCCCGATTCCTCGCCCTCGTTTAGTGGTTTGCTCCGGAGAAGCGACGCGACGCGATCAGAGTTACCCAGGAACGTTCGGCAATGCTCGTCCAAATAATCGGTCAGCGTATCGACGGCACTTCGAGGCTTTTTCTCCGCGTGCTCGGCTCTAATGAAGATTTGCTGGCGTTCAAGAATCTGCTGCAAACGGGAAACCCTTTCGAGGGTCTCGCTCAGGACGTACAAGAACCTTTGGCATTCCAGGTCCGAGTTGACAGGCCGGACTTCGGGCGTGCCTGACATCAAAAACAATGCCTAACGATCTGTGGCTGTTTTCCCGAGGAACTCGATCGCAGCAACCAGGTCAGCCATTTTGGGTGTGCGCTCTTTGTTAGACACAAGCTCAGACAAGAAGCGCTCCACCCTCTCTGACTCAGCGGAAATGTCAGTTGAGGAAGCGTCGGCTTCGGGAGCGTTCTCAACCGAGCGTTTCAGGGCATTCCATCCCCCTGCGGAGGTCTTGCTTAGGACTCTGCCGCCCTGTGCGCGAACTGCTTGGCAGTACTTTATCCCGCCTCGTAGGTCACTCTCGATCCGGTCATTCCAAGTCGAAGGATCGCCTGCCAGGTCAGCTAGAGCCGTGATGGCCCGTCCAGCAAGAACGGAAAGATAGATGTCGTTTCGGGGTGCTGTTGCCGTAGCCATAAAAACCTGCCTTCGACGCTGAGCTCGGGGAAAAGCTCAAAAAAATGAACGACGGATGTTACATCGGCGATCAAAGGAAATCTAGTACGTGTACTCGTCCAGTAGATTAGTGACACTTTTCATTCCTTTCTTTGAGATGAACCCCGCAGCAGGAACTGCTGCGGGGTTAAGTAGCCGAGCGACTGGTGAGGACGTACG
>Ga0070699_100004006_pt1 | contig 13015 bp, 4 predicted proteins | sample KBSK1503metaG_FD_65473 | JGI IMG/M metagenome (GOLD analysis project Ga0070699, IMG submission 65473) | Corn, switchgrass and miscanthus rhizosphere microbial communities from Kellogg Biological Station, Michigan, USA - KBS K1-50-3 metaG | ecosystem: Host-associated > Plants > Roots >...
AGTAACCACGACCTTGTCTTCTCGATCGAGTATCTCCTGGCAGAATGCGAAATGCTGACGGAGCAATTGGACGCGGCAGAGACTCGGCTGTCCAGGTTGGCTGGGCGGGCCAAGAGCACTCACGATATTTGGCTCGTTGCGCGCTTGCGGATGACGCTTTACCACGCGATGAATCAGAGCCACCGCGCCGTCGAGGTCTTTGTTGAATACCGGAAGCGTCACGGCGAGGATTGGTCCCCGCATCCGACCAGAGAGGAAGTATTGCGGGAATACAACCGAATCTGGTCCTTGCTCGGAGACCGGCAAATCGAAGAACTCGTTGACTTGCCTTTGATGACCGATCCGGAAGCCCGCGATGCTCTCGATGCGTTGATGGAGGTTGCAGCACCTGCTGTGCTCGCCGATATGAACTTTTATGCCCTTGTCGGTTGCCGGATGGTCACGCTCAGCCTGGAGCAAGGGAACAGCGACGGATCCTGTTACGGGTACACAACGTTCAGCCTCGTCGCTGGACCGCATTTCGGCAACTATGCGGCCGGATTCCGGTTTGGCAAGCTCGGCTACGATCTGGTCGAGGCGCGTGGCCTGCGTCGCTATCAAACCCCCACCTACGCGGTCTTTGGGGGCCTCATCACGCCATGGTCGAAACATATCAAGACAGAGCGAGAGCTCGTGCGTCGCTGTTTCGACGCTGCGAACAGCGTCGGTAGTCTCGTGTTTGCTGGCTCTTGCGCCAGCTTCTTGGGCACAAATCTTCTCGCGGCGGGAGACCCCTTAGCGGAAGCGCAGCGTGAAGTCGAGGCTTTCCTAGAGAATATCCAGTTCGGCCTCATCAAAGACATCATCACCGTGCAGCTCGGGCTCATCCGGACACTACGCGGTTTGACAGCGAAGTTCGGCGCATTCGATGACGAACGCTTCGACGAACGACGGTTCGAGCGTCAGTTGGCACGCGAACCTGTCGTGGCGCTGCTGACGTGTTGGTATTGGATTCGAAAGATTCAAGCGCGGTTCCTGGCGGGAGACTATCCGGCCGCGGTTGAAGCGGCATTGAATGCCGAACCACTGCTCTGGACATCGCCCTCTTTTTTCGAAGTGGCGGAGTATCACTTCTACAGTGCACTCTCACGAGCTGCGTCCGTTGATTCCGCAACGGACGACTCGCGACAGCGGCATTTCGAGGCGCTGGCTGCTCACCAGAAGCAGCACGAGATATGGGCCCAGCACTGCCCGGAGAATTTTGAAAACCGCACCGCGCTGGTAGGCGCGGAGATTGCGCGGATCGAAGGCCGTGTGCTCGAAGCGGAGCAGCTGTACGAACAGGCCATCCGCTCGGCCCACACCAATGGTTTCGTCAACAACGAGGCGATCGCCTATGAGCTCGCCGCGCGGTTCTACGCAGCACGTGGCCTCAACAAGTTCGCCGACACGTACCTGCTCGAGGCACGGTATTGCTATCAACGTTGGGGCGCCGACGGCAAGGTGGCGCAGCTGGATCGTCTGCGCCCCGACCTCAAAAAGGAGTTGCTCTCCGCGCCGACGGGCGCAATGCTGGCGCGCAGCGAACTCCTGGATCTCGCCACGGTGATGAAAGTCTCCGAGGCGGTCTCTGGCGAGATGGTGCTCGAACCGCTCATCGAGAGCCTCATGCGCACGGCGATCGAGCACGCCGGCGCTGAACGCGGTCTTCTCATCCGCCCACAGGGCGATCAGTTCCTGATTCAGGCGGAGGCGGCCACGGGTGGCGAGGCCGTCACGGTGCATCAGCGGGATTCCTCGGCCAACGCAGCGGCGTTGCCGGAGTCCGTCGTTCGCTACGTGATGCGAACTCGACACGCCGTGATTCTCGACGACGCCGCGGCAGAGAACCCCTTTTCTTCGGATCCTTACATCCTTCACCATCGCGTACGGTCTATTCTCTGCTTGCCGCTCATCAACCAATCGAACCTCACCGGGGTTCTCTATCTCGAAAACAACCTTGCCGCGCGAGTGTTCACTTCCGACCGAATCACCGTATTGAAGGTGCTCGCGTCACAGGCAGCGATATCTCTCGAGAATTCCCGACTGTATAGCGACCTGCAGGATCGTGAACGCGCTCGACACCGGCTAATGGCGGTTCGGGCTGACGTTAATCTGGCACTGGCGACTGACAACACGATGAGAGGTGTTCTTCAATCCTGCGCCGACGCCGTCGTCAAGCACCTGGACGCCGCGTTGGCCGAAATCTGGGTTATCACGAAGGGTCAACGATCCCTCGAGCTCCACGCCAGTGCAGGAATGTTCACGCATCTCGAAGATGCACACCGCATCCTCCCGGTCGGTCACTTGAATATTGGACGTATCGCTCAGCAACGAACTCCCCATGTCACGAATGATGTCATCCACGATCCGTACTTTAGCGATCGCGACTGGGCTCGTGGCGAAGGTACGGTGTCGTTCGCCGGTTTTCCACTGCTCGCTGGCGGCCAGGTGGTCGGCGTTCTCGCGACCTGCTCGCGAGAACCGATCAGTCAAGCTGCGACGGAAACGCTGGGGACGATATCTGACACGATCGCCCAGAGTATCCAGAGAAAGCAGGCGGAGGAAGCGGTTCGTCGGAGCGAGACATTTCTCGCCCAGGCCCAAGCGTTGAGTCAAACCGGCAGCTGGGGATGGAACACTGCGACCGGCGATCTGTTTTGGTCGCGCGAGACCTATCGGATCTTCGGCTTCGAATCAAATGTCAACCCCACGCTCCCAATGGTTGCGGAAGTCATTCACCCCGACGATCTCGCTCGGTTCGAGGCGGACGCGGCGACGATGGCGCGTGATCATACAGACTTCGAGCGCGAATATCGCCTAAAGCTCAGCGACGGTTCGATTAAGCACGTTTACGTGGTCGGGCGGTTCACCGATCGGGTGTTTCCGGATTTGGACTTCATCGGTTCGGTCATGGACGTGACTGAGCGCGAGCGGGCCGCAGAGGCGCTGTTGAACACGCAAGCGGAACTCGCTGAAGTGACGCGACGGACGACGATGGGGGAGCTTGCGGCGTCGATTGCTCATGAGATTAACCAGCCGCTCGCGGCGGTCGTCAGCAACGCCCAGACCTGTGCTTCTCTGCTCAGCGCGGAGTCGCCTCGCTGGCGTGAGGTCAAGAGCGCGGTGTCGGACATCGCGGAGGCCGGCAAGCGTGCCAGCGACGTGATTACGCGCATCCGACTCCTTCTTCGCAAGGGTGTTCCCGAACCTGTCGAACTGGATGTGAACGACGTGATTCGTGACGTCATCGCGCTGACTCGCGAAACGACGCGGCAAGAGCGCATCATGATCGAGACAACACTGACCCGCGATGTACCCCCAGTGCTGGCCGACGCCGTGCAACTGCAGCAAGTTCTCACCAATCTGATCAACAACGCGACCGACGCGATGTCCGACATCAACGACCGTCCGCGCACGCTGACGATCAGCTCGAACTGCAACCCTGACTTACAGGTCGAGGTTGCGGTTTCGGACGCCGGAGTGGGGATCGATCCGCAGTATCGAGGTCGGATTTTCGATCCGTTCTTCACGACAAAAGCGGACGGCATGGGCATGGGCCTAGCGATTTGCCGCGGCATCGTCGAAGCATTTGGCGGTCGGCTCTGGGCGACCTCGAACGCTGAATGTGGAACGACTGTTCATTTCGCACTTCCCGCTGCAGCAATCGCCCCAACCTGCCCTAAAGTCCTAGATCCCGTCTAACCCCAACGTCTGATAGACGCAGGCGTCGACGAGGGCTATCGTGGGCCACATGGCGCCAACGGACGGGCGGTCGGCCGCGATTGTCGGGGACGAAAAATGGTTTTGACGGTCGATCGGGCGGGCGGCTCGTGCGCTCAGCTGGCGTCGTAATCGAAATCTTCGGCTCGGCCGAAGATTTCACGGAAACGCGGCGGCGTGGATCGGACCGGTGCAGGATGCGGCGGCTGCTGATTCTTATCGTCAAAACGACGCTTGAAGGCGCATGATCGGTACCTTGTCCTCGCTGTGGGTCGAGGCCCCAGCCGACAGTGCGGCGATGCGTGAAGGACCGTCATGCAGCTTTCGGAGTACTCGCTCGAACGTCTCCGCGATGACGGAGAGTTCATCCTGTACCGAGGTCACGCGAACGAACCGGGACCGCCCTCGGTTCTGCTGATCACCCCGGCTTCAACTCGGCCCAGCCTTGAGACACTCAGGAAGATCAATCACGAATACTCATTAGCCAATGAACTGGACCCCGCTTGGGCGGTGCGGCCCTTAGCTGTTTGCGAGCAAGATGCGCAGATTGCGCTGGTGCTTGAAGATCCCGGTGGCGACACTCTCGACACGCTTCTGTCCGGGCCGATGGAGATGGCGCAGTTCTTGGGCGTGGCCGTCGGGTTGGCAGCGGCTCTCGGTAGGCTGCACGAGCGAAGGCTGATTCACAAGGATCTGAAACCGACGAATGTGCTGATTGACTCCGCCGCGCGCCAAGTGCGGCTGATGGGTTTCGGCATTGCCTCGCGTCTTCGCCGCGAGCACCAAACTCCCGAAGCTCCAGAGTTCATCGCCGGAACACTTCCGTATATGGCTCCGGAACAAACCGGTCGGATGAATCGCTCGATCGACTCGCGAAGCGACCTTTACGCTCTCGGCGTCACGCTGTACGAGATGCTCACCGATAGTCTCCCGTTCAGCGCTTCTGATCCGATTGAATGGGTACACAGCCACATCGCGAAACATCCGGTGCCGGCCCACGAACGGGTGAAGAGTGTTCCGGCTCCTGTATCTGCGCTCGTGATGAAGTTGCTCGCGAAAACTCCGGAGGAGCGGTACCAGACTGCGTCCGGCGTCGAGAGCGACCTTCGGCGGTGTCTCGCGGAGTGGGAGGCGCACGGGCGCATTGCGGAATTCTCACTTGGTCAACGCGATGCGCCAGATCATCTGCTACTGCCCGAGAAGCTGTACGGGCGAGAGCACGAGATTGACACTCTGCTCGCTGCGTTCGACCGCGTAGTCGCCGGCGGAAGACCGGAGCTGGTGCTTGTGTCCGGCTATTCTGGAATCGGCAAGTCCGCTGTCGTGAATGAGCTGCACAAACCGCTTGTTCCGCCACGTGGCCTGTTCGCATCCGGAAAATTTGATCAGTACAAGCGCGATATCCCTTATGCGACGCTGGCCCAAGCATTTCAGAGCCTCATACGGCCACTTCTGAGCAAGGCCGAAGAGGAGTTGAGCAAATGGCGTCATGTCCTTCATCAGGCGTTGGATCCGAATGGACAGCTGATGGTCGGTCTGGTGCCGGAGCTGAAGGCGATTATCGGAGAGCAACCGCCGGTACCAGAACTTCCGGCGCGCGAGGCGCAAGCGCGGTTCCATCTGGTCTTTCGTCGATTCATCAACGCATTCGCCCGGCCAGAGCATCCACTCGCGCTCTTCCTCGACGACTTGCAATGGCTCGACGCGGCGACGTTGGACCTGATGGAGGACCTCCTCACGCGGCCAGACGTGAAGCATTTACTGTTGATTGGCGCGTATCGAGACAACGAAGTCAACTCCAAGCATCCGCTGCTGCGTAAATTGGACGCCATGCGCGAGGCGGGAGCGTTACTGCAGGACATCGTACTTGCGCCACTCACTCGAGAAGACCTCCAGCAATTGATCGCAGACGCTCTCCATTGCGCGCGTGAGCACGTGGGCCCGCTCGCAAGATTGGTTCACGAGAAGACGAGTGGCAACCCGTTTTTCTCAATCCAATTCATTTCTGCTCTTTTCGAAGAAGGCCTGCTGACCTTCGATCATGACGCGGGGGTATGGTCTTGGGATCTAAATCGCATTCACGCCAAAGGCTATACCGACAACGTCGTCGACCTCATGGTCAGGATGTTGACTCGTTTGGGTCCAGAGACCCAGAACGCCTTGAAGCAGCTTGCCTGTCTGGGTAACAGGCCAGAGGTCGCAATGCTAAATGTCGTCTACCAGGACGACACGGAGCACATGCACGCGCAACTTGCTGAAGCAATCGATGCCGGCTTCATCCTGCGGTCACACGACGCGTATTACTTCCTTCACGATCGCGTGCAGGAAGCAGCGTATTCCTTGATTCCGGTCGACCTGCGGGGAGCGACGCATCTGCGTATCGGCACGTTGATGGCTGCGCACACGTCTCCAGACGCACTTGAAGAGTCGATATTCGAGATCGTCAACCAAATCAACCGCGGTCGCGAGCTGATTGAGTCTGCGGGCGAGCGCGAACATATCGCCGAATTGAATCTCATTGCGGGCAGGCGGGCAAAGGCGTCGGCTGCGTACGTGTCCGCCCTCAAGTATCTCCAGGTGGGTCGCGACTTTCTGACCGACGAGGCCTGGGCCAACAACTACGATCTCGTCTTCTCAATCGAATCTCTCTTGGCCGAGTGCGAATTGTTGACGACCGATATGCGAGGCGCGGAAGACCGGCTCTCCATGCTCGCCGAACGTGCCCGCAACGATCATGATCTCGCTCTCATTGCGCGCTTGCGCCTGACGCTGTACACCGCTATGGACCGCAGCGATCGCGCCGTAGCTGTTTTCCTCGCGTACTTGAGAGGCCTCGGCACGGATTGGTCCATACACCCAAGCGAAGAGGAAGTGTCGCGTGAATACGAGCGGCTCTGGGCCTTGCTTGGAAAGCGGCAGATCGAGGAAATCATCGAGCTGCCGCTGGCGACCGACCGGGTGGCGCTCGATATGCTCGATGTGTTTTGCGAGGTCGTGACGCCGGCGTTGTTCATCGACGCCAAGTTCCTGGCGCTCGTGATTTGCCGGATGGTGAGTCTCAGCCTGCAGCACGGCAACAGCGACGCGTCGTGTTACGCCTACGTGTGGCTGGGCATGCTCGCCGGGCCTCACTTCGGAGACTATCCGGCCGGGTTCCGGTTCGGCAAAGTTGGTTACGACCTGGTCGAGCAGCGTGGGTTGCGTCGCTATCAAGCCCGCACGTACATGTCTTTTGGAACTCTCATCATTCCCTGGACGAAGCACGTCAAGGAAGCGCGAGAGCTCCAGAGGCGCTGTTTCGACGGGGCGAGCCGAATAGGAGACCTAACCTACACGGCATACAGCTGCAATGTCTTGTACACGAATTTTCTTGCTGCGGGAGATCCTCTCGCCGACGTGCAGCTCGAAGCCGAAAGCGGTCTCGCATTTGCGACCAACATCCGGTTCGGTCTCGTCATTGATTGCATCACGACGCAGCTCGGACTGATCCGAACGCTGCGCGGACTGACGCCCACGTTCGGCGTGTTCGACGACGGACACTTCGACGAGCGTGCTTTCGAGCTTCATTTTGCCAATGACAATCGCTTGGCGCTGCCCGAGTGCTGGTATTGGATCAGAAAGATACAGGCGCGATTCCTGGCCGGAGACTACCCTGCAGCCATTCAGGCGTCACTGAACGCGGAACGGTTGCTCTGGACATCGCCATCGTTCTTCGAACTCGCGGAGTATCACTTTTACAGCGCACTTTCGCGAGCCGCGTCCTGTGATTCTCCAGGGGCAAACCGAGATGCCCATTGCGAGGCTCTGGCTGCTCACCAGAGGCAGCACACCATCTGGGCGCGGCATTGCCCGGAGAACTTTGAAAACCGCGCAGCACTGGTGGACGCGGAGATTGCTCGGATTGAAAGGCGCGTTCTCGATGCCGAGCAGCTGTACGAAGAGGCCATCCGATCGGCGCACTGCAACGGCTTCGTCAACAACGAGGCGATCGCGTACGAGCTCGCTGCACGATTCTACGCGGCGCGTGGCCTCCACAAGGTCGCGGACACGTATCTGCTCGAGGCACGGTATTGCTACGAGCGTTGGGGAGCCGATGGGAAAGTGGCGCAGCTAGCCCCTTTGTTGGCCCATCTGAAAAAGGAAGCGCCCGCCGGCCCGACGAGCGCAATCTTGGCCCCTGCCGAAGTCCTGGATCTTGCCACGGTGATGAAGGTCTCGCAGGCGGTGTCGGTCGAGATGGCGCTGGAGCCACTCATCGACGGTCTCATGCGCGCGGCGATCGAGCACGCCGGCGCTGAACGCGGTCTTCTCGTCCGTCCACAGGGCGATCAGCTCGTAATTGAGGCAGAGGCGGACACGGGCGGAGAGGCCGTCACCGTGCATCAGCGAGATCTTTCGGCGAACGCGGCCGTGTTGCCGGAGTCGATCGTTCGCTACGTGATGCGAACTCGACGCGACGTTATCCTCGATGATGCCAGAGCAGAGAACCCATTTTCTTCGGATCCTTACATCCTTCAATGTCGCGGGCGGTCGATCCTTTGTTTACCGCTCGTTAACCAGGCGAACCTTACGGGCGTTCTCTATCTTGAAAACAACCTGGCGGCGCGCGCATTCACTCCTGATCGAATCACGGTCTTGAAGGTACTCGCATCTCAGGCGGCGATATCTCTCGAGAATTCGCGGCTCTATCGCGACCTGGAGGATCGTGAACGGCAGTACCGGACCGTTGTCGAAAACGCAACCGACGCAGTGATCACCATCGACGCCGCAAGCAGGATTCGACTCGTCAACCCGGCCGTCACGAGGCTCTTTGGTTACGAGCCGACAGAGCTGATCGGAAGACCACTGACCGTGTTGATGCCAGAGCGGCTCGCCAATCGACACGTCGCGAAGATGCAGAGCCATATTGAAACCGACGATCGGCGTCTGAATGCCTCGGCCATCGAATCGATTGGCCTACGAAAGAACGGCGAGGAGTTCCCCGTCGCGATTTCGTTTGCCGAGGTCGTCAACAAAGGTCAACGTACGTTCACAGGCTTCATTCGGGATCTCACCGAACGACACCAGGCTGAAGAGCTTCGCGAGGCACGAAACCGACTGATGGCTGTTCGCGCTGACGTGAGCTTGGCGTTGGCCACGGACAACACGCTGCGAGCCATGCTCCAGTCCTGCGTCGAAAGCATCGTCAAGCACATAGGCGCCGCATTCGCTCGCATCTGGGTCGCGACAAAGGATGGGCGATTTCTCGAGCTCCAAGCCAGCGCAGGAATGTACACACACCTCGATGGTGCGCATCGTCTCGTTCCGGTCGGCCACCTGAACATCGGCCGCATCGCCCAAGAGAGAACACCCTATGTCACGAACGACGTCGTCAACGATCCGCATGTAAGCGACCGGGACTGGGCTCGCGTCGAAGGCATGGTGGGCTTTGCCGGGTTTCCCTTGCTCGCGGGCGGCCAGAGGGTGGGCGTTCTCGCGATATTTTCGCGAGCCCCCATCGGCCAAGCCGCGATAGAAACGCTGGGAACGGTATCCGACACGATCGGGCAGGGCATCCAGCGAAAGGCGGCGGAGGAACAAGTCCGTCGCAGCGAAGCCTTTCTCGCTGAGGCACAAGCGTTGAGTCAGACCGGCAGTTTTGGCTGGAACACGGCGACCGGCGATCTGTTCTGGTCGCGCGAAACGTACAGAATCTTCGGCTTCACCCCAGATATCGCCCCGACACTTCCGATGATTGTCGATGTCATCCACCCCGACGACCGCGCCCGCTTCGTACAGGAAGCAGAAACGTATGCGCGTGATCACACTGACTTTGCGCACGAATATCGCTTGAAGCTTCCAGATGGTTCGATCAAGCACGTGTACGCCGTGGGGCGGTCCGCCGTTCGTGGATTTCCGGATTTGGATTTCATCGGCGCAGTCATGGACGTCACGGAGCGGAAACAGGCCGCGGATGCTTTGTTGAAGACGCAAACCGAACTGGCTGAAGTGTCGCGCCTGACGACGATGGGCGAGCTGGCGGCGTCGATTGCTCACGAGATCAATCAGCCGCTCGCGGCTGTCGTCTCCAATGCCCAGACCTGCGCGAGCATCCTTCGGGCCGAGGCCCCTTCCTTGCGAGAAGTCGAGGACGCCGTGGAGGACATCGCGGAGGCAGGGAAACGCGCCAGTGACGTGATCGCACGGATCCGATTACTTCTGCGCAAGGGCGTTTCTGAACCTGTCGAGCTTAGCGTGAACGACGTCATTCATGACGTCGTTGAACTGACTCGCGAGATGACGCAGATGAACGGCGTGCTGCTCGACACAAGGCTCGCAGACGATTCACCACGAATAGTCGCCGATCGCGTACAGCTGCAGCAGGTCCTGATCAATCTCGTCACCAACGCAGTCGATGCGATGTCTTACATCAATGACCGTCCGCGAAGATTGACGATCACTTCGAGCCGCAAGGACGGGACACACGTCGACGTTGCTGTTATTGATGTGGGAGCTGGCATCGATCCGACCCATCAAGCTCGGATCTTCGAGCCGTTCTTTACGACGAAGGCAGACGGCATGGGCATGGGGTTGGCGATTTGCCGCGGCATCGTCGAATCGCTTGGCGGTCGCCTATGGGCGACTTCGAACGCTGATTTTGGAACGACTGTTCGTTTCGCGCTTCCGGCTGCGGCAAGCGAGGGAGTATGAACGGACGCTCGGCGAAGGTCTTCGTCGTCGACGACGATGTGACTATCTGTGTAGCTCTGTCGCGGTTGATTCGCACTGCTGGCCTGCATGTAGAGACGTTCGGAACCGCGGCGGAGTGTCTCAGTGACGATCGACTGAAGGACGCTGACTGCCTGGTCCTTGATGTTCACCTTCCGGATCTCAGCGGGCTCGAGTTACAGGCGAAGTTGACAGAACTCGGCCTTGAATTGCCGATCGTATTCATCACCGGCCGCGGTGACATTCCGATGTCGGTTCGAGCCATGAAGGCTGGCGCGGTGGAGTTTCTTACCAAGCCGTTCGACAATCAGCAGTTGCTCGAAGCGATCGAGCAAGCTATCGCGCGTTGCCAACGCGCTAGACTGCACGAGGAGAAGCTCATTGATTTGCAGCGACGGTATCAATCGCTGACGCCGCGCGAACGCCAGGTCTTCACCCTCGTCGTCCGAGGCCTTTTGAACAAGCAAATCGCCGGAGAACTTGGCACGGCGGAGAAAACCGTCAAGATTCATCGCAGCCAGGTCATGAAGAAGATGGACGCCGCGTCGCTACCCGATCTCGTCAGGATGGCAGAGAAGCTCGCCCCTGCCCTGCCCTAAGGGCCTAGACGCCATCTAACCCCAACGTCCGATAGACGCACACCGTCGACGAGGACTATCGTGACGCGCATGACGCCAACTGATAGCGCGTTGGTCGCGATTGTCGACGACGATGAATTGTTTCGGCGATCGATTGAGCGGCTCGTCCGCTCGGCTGGCTTCAACGTCGCAACGTTCGCCTCTGCCGAAGACTTCCTGGACAGTGCCGACTTGGATCGGGCCGCGTGCGCGATTCTCGATATGAGGCTTCCGGGCATGAATGGGCTTGATCTGCAGCAGCGACTCATCGCGAGATCCACTCCGATGCCGATCGTGTTCGTCTCGGCACACGAGGAGGCCGCCATGCGGACGATGGCCCTCCGCGCTGGCGCGATCGCATTTCTGAAGAAGCCGTTCGACAACAGCACGCTGCTCGACGCACTGAATCGCTCGATTCGATAGCGTTGGAGGATGTCATGCCGATTTCGATCCAGAACCCAGTGGCACCAGGGACGCAGGCGCGTGGATTCTGTTGCCGACGGCAAGTATCGGATGGCATCGTTGGCCACGCCCCACGCTTCGAAGAGACTCTCGAGAGAATCCATCGCGTCAGCACGACCAACGCAACCGTGCTGATCACGGGCGAGACTGGAACTGGCAAGGAGCTGGTGGCACGCGCGATCCATCGGCGGTCACGACGGTCGTCGCATGCGATGGTCAGCGCGAGCCTCGCCGCTCTTCCCAAGGAACTGGTTGCGTCCGAGTTGTTCGGTCACGAGGCGGGCGCGTTCACCGGGGCGGCTCAGAGGCGCATCGGACGATTCGAGGCTGCGAATGCGAGCACGCTATTTCTCGATGAAGTCGGGGAACTGCCATTAGGTGTCCAAGTCACTCTGTTACGCGCCCTGCAGGAGGGCGAGTTCGAGCGCATCGGCAGCAATCAAACGAAGACTGCCGACGTCCGAGTCATCGCTGCAACAAATCGCAATCTCGAAGAGGCGATCGAAGATGGCCTGTTTCGGAGCGATCTCTTTTATCGCCTTGCGGTGTTTCCAATCCATTTACCTCCACTGCGAGAACGCCGGGAAGATATTCCAGGCCTTGCCGATCATTTTCTGGCACAAGTGGCGGTCCGTCTGGGACGAGACTTTTCAGGCATCGACGCCGAGTCGATGGCTCGCCTGATCGAGCACAGTTGGCCCGGCAACATTCGTGAACTGCAGAATGTGATCGAGCACAGTGCGATCCTCTCTGATGGTGGCATCCTGCAGGTTGAACCGAAGCTTCTCTCGACTCGCGTCATTGCTCCGACTGTGGCCTCCACTCTGAGCGATGCGATGGATGCCGGCGAAAAGCGTCTGATCGAACAGGCGCTCGAGGAGACCAACGGTCGCGTATTCGGACCAACGGGCGCGGCGACTCGTCTCGGAATTCCGTCGTCCACGCTCGAGTCAAAGATCAGGCGTCACCGAATCAACAAGCATCAGTACCGCATCTCAGCGGCCTGAACGACGCGACCGCGACGAACTGCGGCGTCTGCATTTCTTGACGTTGCGCTTCACGAAGTTCGTACTCTGCGTGAACGTGTGACGCCGTGCTCTTCGAATACGCACTCACCCTGCTGCTCGTCTCATCCACCGCCTCGCCGCTCAGACTGCGGTGTAGCGCACCACGTCGGATCGCAAATTTGCGAGTCGGCGCGAATTGTCCGCCTTCACAACCGCCAAAACACGCCCAAAAAGCATAACGTCCGCGGGTACATCTCTTGGTCTTGACGGTGACATGGAATCAAACAAGACCAGCAGACCCGATGCGCCGGGATCTTCCGACGACGGCCTCGCCGCGTTTTTAAGCATGCGAAGTCGCCTTTTCGGGATTGCCTATCGGATGTTGGGCAGCGCCGCCGAAGCCGAGGACGTCGTGCAGGACGTCTGGGTGCGCTGGCAGACCACGGATCGGAGGGTCGTCCGGGACGCCGCGGCATTCCT
>Ga0070699_100004007_pt1 | contig 13015 bp, 9 predicted proteins | sample KBSK1503metaG_FD_65473 | JGI IMG/M metagenome (GOLD analysis project Ga0070699, IMG submission 65473) | Corn, switchgrass and miscanthus rhizosphere microbial communities from Kellogg Biological Station, Michigan, USA - KBS K1-50-3 metaG | ecosystem: Host-associated > Plants > Roots >...
CCGGAAGGCGGCGGCAGGGGCTCGCGCGGCGGCATCGATGGGGGGGTCGGCATTACCGCCGGGGCAGGGGTGGCCGGGGGGAGCGTGGTCGCCGGAGGAGGCGTCTGGGCCGAGACCGCGGGCGGCAGCGCCCCCAGGGTCAGGACCAGCGCCAGGGACAGAGCGAATCGCTCCCACATCATGCCGGATCTCCCTGAGACTTCACGTGAAGCGTGGACGTTACACCGGGCCTCGTATTCGGGAACGCGCGCCCGGTCCCGCTTCTCCAGATGCTGGCCGGGGCGGGAGGCACATGGGGGGAATCTGCGTGGAGAAGTCAATTCCGCCCAATTGTAGGGACCTTTGGACTGTAGTCAAGTTTGTGAGATAGTCCGGTGGGTACCCCACGCGCGGGAGGCCTCCCGGCGCCGGATACCAGGGGAGGGGTAAGTAAGAACATGCCGTCCATGACCCGACCGCCCAAGGTGGGCCGCTGGTCCGAGCCCGCGCTGCGGGTGCTCCGCGAGCGCTACCTGGCCCGCGAGCAGGGGCAGGTCCGCGAGACCCCGGAGGAGATGTGCTGGCGCGTCGCGGTGGCCATCGCCTCGGCGGAGACCCGCTTCGGGCGCACCGCGGCCGGGGTGTCGGAGGTGGCGACCGCCTTCTACGACATGATGGTCGACGGGTACTTCCTTCCCAACTCACCCACCCTCATGAACGCGGGCAAGAACAACGCGCTCCAGTACTCGGCCTGCTACGTGCTGCCGGTGGGCGACTCGATGGAGGAGATCTTCGAGTCGGTGAAGGCGGCCGCCATCATCCAGCAATCGGGGGGCGGCACCGGCTTCGCCTTCTCACGGCTGCGCCCCAAGGACGACGTGGTGCACTCGACGGGCGGGCGCGCGTCGGGACCGGTGTCCTTTCTCCGCGTGTTCAACGCGGCCACCGAGGCGGTGAAGCAGGGCGGCGCCCGACGCGGGGCCAACATGGGGATCCTGCGCGTCGATCACCCGGACCTGCTCGAGTTCATCGAGAGCAAGCTCGACGGCGGGATCACCAACTTCAACATCTCGGTGGCGGCCACCGACACGTTCATGGAGGCCCTCGCCGCCGACGGCGAGTACGACCTGATCAACCCGCGCACCGGGCAGGTCACCGGCCGGCTGCGTGCGCGCGACGTCTTCGCGCGCATCGTGCGCGCGGCGTGGCGCTCCGGCGATCCGGGCATGGTCTTCATCGATCGCATCAACCGCAGCCCGGCGAATCCCACGCCGGACCTGGGGCTGATCGAGGCGACTAACCCATGCATCGCGGCGGACGCGCTGGTCGCCACCGATCGCGGCCTCCTGCGGATGGAGCGCATCGCCTCCCAGTACGGGGCCGGCGGTCTCGCGGTCAAGGTCGACCCGCGGCTCTTGCCCTCCCGGCTGATGGTCTGGGAGGGTACCCACGACGTGCCGCTGACCGCCTACGGCGAGAGCTGCCTGCCCATCAGCCGGGCCTTCTGGTCGGGCGAGCGCGAGACGGTCACGGTGCGGACCACGGCGGGATACGAGCTCACGTGCACGCCGGACCACCGGCTGATGACCGATCGGGGCTGGGTCGCGGCCGGGGATCTACGCGTGGCGGTCGATCGGGTGTGGATCCAGAGCGACCCGGGCGCGTTCCCGGCCGACGACGCCCTGCCGGAGACGCCCGCCGAGTTCATCGGGCGCAACGGGCGCCGGTACCGCCACGCTCTGCCGACCCGGTGGAGCGGAGACCTCGGCTTCGTCCTCGGCTGGCTCGTGGGCGACGGCTGGCTTCGCGCGGGCGACGGCACGGACCCGCGGGTGGGCTTCACGTTCGGCTCCGATGACGACGCGGCCCTCGCGCGCATCGCGGCCGCGATGGACGGCTGGCACGGGCGCTCGGCGCGGGTGTGGCCGCGGGCGCGAGGGGTGCGGCACCTCATGTACCCGGGCAAGTTCTTCGCGCGCTTCTTCGAGACGCTCGGTGTCCGACCGGTGAAGGCCGCGCACAAGACGGTGCCCGAGACGCTCTTCACGGCGCCGCGCGCCGCGGTGGCGGGGTTCCTCCAGGGGCTCTTCTCGGCCGACGGGACGGTGCGGGAGAACCCCAAGACCAACAGCTCCTGGATCGCGCTCACCTCCAAGAGTCGCGACCTGCTGCGCGGGGTTCAGCTCCTCCTCCTGAACCTTGGGATCAAGAGCAGCCTGATGGACCGGTCGCGGTCGCGCCGCGACGGGCTCTTCGCCTACCGGGCCAAGGACGGCGGGCTCTGCACGTACGGCTCCGACGGGGTGCTCTTCGAGCTGGGCATCTTCGGCGCGTCGCGCTCGCGCTTCCTCCGCGAGGTCGGGTTCCTCGACGACAAGCAGCGCCGTCTCGAGGGGCTGCGCTACGCGGGCTCCTACGCCCAGAAGTGGAGCGACGAGGTCATCGCGGTGGAGCCGGCCGGCCGGTGCGCGGTCTACGACCTGACCGAGCCGCAGAGCCACTCGATGGTCGCCAACGGCCTCGTGGTCCACCAATGCGGCGAGCAGCCCCTGTTGCCGAACGACGCGTGCAACCTCGGCTCGATCAACGTGGCCAAGTTCGTGGTCGAGCGGGCGGGGCGGTGGGAGATCGACTGGAGCGAGCTCGAGCGGGTGGTGCGGCTGGCGGTGCGGTTCCTCGACGACGTCATCGAGGTGAACCCGTACCCGCTGCCGCAGGTCGACGAGATGGTGAAGGCCAACCGACGCGTGGGTCTCGGCATCATGGGCTGGGCCGACCTGCTCTTCACCCTCGGGATCCCGTACGACAGCGACGAGGCCCTCGAGCTCGCCGAGCGCCTCATGGCCTTCGTCAACGAGAAGGGGCACGACCAGTCCGCCCGGCTCGCCGAGGAGCGCGGCCCGTTCCCGCACTGGGGCCGCTCGATCTACCGGCACGGCCGGCCGCTCCGCAACTCCACCGTGACCACCATCGCGCCCACCGGGACCATCTCGATGATCGCGGGCTGCTCGTCCGGGATCGAGCCGGTCTTCGCCCTCGCCTTCGAGCACCGCGTGAAGGGGCCGGACGGCGAGCGGGTGCTGCCGTTCTTCAGCGAGACCTTCGAGCAGCTCGCGCGCCGCCACGGCTTCCACTCGGAGTCGCTGATGACCGAGGTGGCGCGCCGGGGCTCGCTCCGCGACGTGGCCGGCGTGCCCGAGGCGGTCCGCGAGATCTTCAAGACCGCGCACGAGATCGACGCGATCTGGCACGTACGGCACCAGGCCGCCTTCCAGAAGCACACCGACAACGGCGTCTCGAAGACGATCAACCTGCCGGAGAGCGCGACCGAGGAGGACGTGGCCGCGGCCTACCGTCTCGCGTGGGACCTGGGCTGTCTCGGCATCACCGTGTTCCGCGACGGCTCCAAGGGGAGCCAGGTGCTGAACGTGGGGCTGCGCCCGGACGCGGCGGCGGGCGAGCCGCCCGCCCGCGGGGTGAAGCCGCGCCCCCACAGCCTCACCGGGGCCACCTACCGTATGGAGACGCCGATCGGCACCGCGTTCATCACCGTGAACGACAACGGGGGCGGCGAGCCGTTCGAGGTCTTCGTGCAGGTCGGCAAGGCGGGCTCCGACACCATGGCGGTCGCCGAGGCGCTCGGGCGTCTCGTGTCGCTGGTGCTGCGGTTGCCCTCGCCGCTCACCCCGCGGCGCCGGCTCGAGGAGGCGATCAGCCAGCTCTCCCGCATCGGCGGCGGCCAGCCGACCGGCTTCGGGGCGGCCAAGGTGCTGTCGCTGCCCGACGCGCTCGCCCGCACCCTGGCCGAGCACATCGGGGCTCCGCGCGCGTCGACCCCGGCCGAGCCGCCGCCGGTGGTGAGCCCGCTCCGCCGCGTGGGCGATCTCTGCCGCGAGTGCGGCCAGGCCACCCTCGTCTACGAGGAGGGCTGCAAGAAGTGTCTCTCCTGCGGCTTCAACGAGTGCTAGGGGGCGCCCATGTTCTCCGGCGGTGATTACGACGAGGTGGCGCGGTGGCTGCGGAACTTCGTGGCCGCGCACGCCAAGCGGGAGAACCTGCGCGCCGAGCCGGTGGTGGACACCGAGGGCCCGCGCGAGGGTCAGAGCTTCGGCGTCCGCCTGCGCATCGGTGCCGGTCTGGCCCCGGCCCCGCCCGCGCCGCCGCTCGAGCTGGGGTTTCCCGAGGTGGCGCAGAACCGGGGGAGTCTCGCGTGGTGCGCCGGCCTCGCGGCGCGCGTCCGCGCGCTCGCGCGCGAGCTGCCCGCGGCCGGGTCGGGCCCGCTCCGCACCGCCTGAGCGGTGAGGGCGGGGCGGGCCGTCCGCTGGTGGGCCCCCGGTGACTGGAACGCGTTCTTCGGGCTCGCGCTCGACAACCTGAGCCTGTTCGTCATCTTCTCCGGCCTGCTGATCGGGGTCTTCGGCTTCCCCGCCGATCTGGTGTTGAGAGTCATGGTCCCCGGCACCGCCTTCGGGGTGCTGCTGGGCGACCTCGTGTACACGTGGCTCGCAGTGCGGCTGATGCGCCGCACCGGACGGAGCGACGTGACCGCGATGCCGTTCGGCGTCGACACCCCGTCGCTCTTCGGCATGGTATTCGGCGTGCTCGGTCCGGCGATGCTGCTCACCCGCGATCCCGTCCTCGCGTGGAAGATCGGCATGGGCGTGACGGTGGCGATGGGGGTGATCAAGCTCGGGCTCGCGTTCGCGGGCGATTGGGTGCGGCGCCTGGTGCCGCGCGCCGCGCTGCTCGGCTCGATCGCGGGAGTGGCGGTGCTGCTCATCGCCTTCCTGCCCGCGCTGCGGATCTTCGCCGACCCGCTCGTGGGTGTGGTCTCGCTTACCGTGATGCTGGTGGCCCTGGTGGGCGGCCGGCGACTGCCCGGCGGGATGCCGGGCGCGCTCGGCGCGGTGCTCGCGGGCAGCGCGATCTTCTGGGCGCGGTGGGCCCTGGCCGGGGTCGGGGGCGGGGCGCCGCGCCCGGTGGTAACCCTCGGCGCCTTCGGGCTCGCGCTCCCGGTGCCCACGCTCGCGTGGCTCGGCGCGCTCGACGCGCTGCTGCCCTACCTGCCGCTCGCGGTGCCGTTCGCGCTCGCCACCGTGGTGGGCGGCATCGACAACACCGAGTCGGCGATCGTGGCGGGCGACGAGTACCGCACCCGCGACATCCTGCTCACCGAGGCGCTCGCTACCATCGCGGCGGGCTGCTGCGGCGGGGTGGTGCAGAACACACCCTACATCGGCCATCCCGCCTACAAGGCGATGGGCGCGCGCTCCGGTTACACCCTCGCGACCGGGCTCCTCATCGGCGTCGGCGCCGCGATCGGGGTCGTGGCCCTGCTGGTGCGCCTCCTGCCCGACGCGGCGGTCGCCCCCATCCTGGTCTTCGTGGGCCTGCAGATCACCGCGCAGGCCTTCCTCGCGTCCCCCGCGCGGCACGCGCCCGCGGTGGCGCTCGCGTTCCTGCCCGCGGTGGCGGCCCTCGTGCTCATCGAGGGTAACCTCCTGCTGGGCGGCGTCGGCAAGAGCGCGGCGGATCTCGTGGGGGAGGGCCGCGCGGTGTGGAGCACGCTGCTGGTGCTTGGCAACGGCTTCATCCTGACCGCGCTGCTGTGGGCGGCCGCGCTGGTCGCCATCATCGAGCGGCGGCTCCCGGTGGCGGGCGCGGTGCTCGCGATCGCGGCGGTGGCGACGCTCTTCGGGGTGATCCACTCGCCGCTCCCCGACGGCGCGGTGTTCTGGCCGTGGGCGGTCGCGAGCAGCGCCCCGCACACGCTGGCCGCGGCGTACGGGGTGTCGGGGGCGCTGCTGGTGCTGCTCGGCCGCGGGGACGGCTAGCCGCGAAGCTGGTCGAGCATCTCGCGGTCGCTCGAGAACTTGAACTCCTCGACGCGATCCGCGGTCGCCCGCGCGCGCTCCACCGCCTCGAGACGCTGGACCGCGGGGTAGTCGACCACCGTGGTGCCCCGCTCGGCGAGGGCTCGCCGCAGGCCGTCGACGACCCGCTCCGCCTCGGCGAGCGGGCGCTTCGGGCGCTCGGCGAGGAAGGCGGCCACGTGCTTGATCCCGGTCTCCGCGTCGAGGCGCGCGCGGCCGACCACCCCGTCGCTCGCCTTGCGCGCCCAGCCGACCACGTAGACGCCCGCGCGCGCCTTGCCCGCGGTCTCGTCCAGCACCTGGTAGGCGCCGGCCGGGTCGTCGCCGGGCACGGTGAGGTAGAGGCCGTCGCGATAGGGCAGCCCCGCGTGCTCGTCGACGCGGTCGCCGACCGCGAAGACCACCGTGTCGCACGGGATCACCGTGGTGACGCCGGTGCCGACCGCGGCGACGCGATCGCCCTTGCGCTCGAGCCGCGTCTCCTCCACCTCGAGCCCGACCACGCGGCCGTTCTCGGCCACCACCCGCCGGGGCGAGGCGAGGAAGCGGAAGCGGAGGCGCGTGCGGCACCGGGGCGAGGGCTCGCCGCGCGCGGCCACCGCCGCCATCGGCTCGTCGGGGTTCTGCCCGACCGCCTCGAGGCGCGGACGGATGCGCTCGAGTTCCTCGCGGTAGAGCGCCTGGTCGAAGGCGTCCTCGACGTCCTCGAACTCGCGGTCGTCGTAGGCCTTCTCGAAGGGGCCCCGCCGCGCGACCGCGATCACCTCGTCGACGTCGCAGAAGTGGGCGCAGTAGTTCGCGATGTCGACCATCACGTTGCCGACCCCGACGATGGCCACCCGCCGGCCCATCGGGAACGGCCGCTCGCTGAAGGGCGGCAGGCGGTTGTAGTGATAGACGAGGTCCTTGGCGTGGTAGACGCCGGGCAGCCGCTCGCCCTCGAGGCCGAGGTACTTGGTGCCCTGGGCGCCGATGGCGAAGACGAGCGCGTCGAAGCCCATGCCGGCTAGCGCCTCGACGGTGAGATCGCCGCGCTCGGCGACCGTCACGTGCCCCAGGTAGGTGACCCGGGGATCGCTCAGGATCTTCTGGAACTGGCGGCGCAGGCCGCCCTTCATCTTGTACTTGTTGAGGAAGATCCCGTACTCGGCGAGGCCGCCCGGCTTGACGTCGCGGTTGATCAGGACCACACGGCAGCCCTGCGCGGCGAGCGCGCGCGTGGCGAAGAGACCGGCGGGGCCCGCGCCGATCACCGCGACCAGGTGGACCTGTTCGTCCGCCATCTCCGCGTGACCATAGCACACGGCCGCGGGAGGCGTGAATCCGGGAAATACTTGACCCTCCCGCGAGCGCGGGTGTTAAATGAGCTTGGCTTTTCTCAATGATGACGGGGCGATACCCGCGAGAAGCACGCCCCGCATCCGCACTCGCGCACGAGCCCGCGCACCAGGAGGATTCGATGGTCATCCCGCTTGCCGCCCGAACCGCGGGCCTCGTTCTGGGCGCGGTCCTGCTCCTCGCCCTCGGGATCTACGGACCGTGGACCCGCGTCGCCGACGCCCAGGCGCCCTGGGTGGCGCCCGCCTCCGAGAAGGCGAAGAAGAACCCGTCGCCGAGCGATAAGAAGACGATCGACCAGGGCGAGAAGGTCGCCAAGGTGAACTGCGCCTCGTGCCACGGCGCCAGGGGCAAGGGCGACGGCGCCGCCTCGGTCGCGCTCAACCCCAAGCCCGCCGACTGGACGTCCGCGCGCGTCCAGGACGAGGCGGATGGCGAGATCTTCTGGAAGATCACCACCGGGCGGGGCGCGATGCCATCGTGGCGCCACCTGCCCGAGAGCGACCGCTGGGCCCTCGTCCGCTATATCCGCACGCTCGCCGCGAAGTGAGACGCCGGATCGGCCCATGAGCGGTGAGTCCGGTCCGGGCGCGGTGGGGGCGCCGGCCTCCCTGCGCGCGAGCCTCGCCGAGATGGCCGAGCTCCTCGCCGGGGTCCGCGAGCGCCTCCGCGAGAGCGCGTCCGCTCCCGGGGCGGATGGCCGCGCCGAGCTCACCGCCGAGCGCGACGAGCACGCGCTCGCCATCTTCCAGGAGATCCTCTCGGTGCCGCCGCTCGGGCTGCCGCCCGGCGAGCTGTTCGCGCTCGCGATGGACCGGCTCTCGCGCCTCCTGGCCGCGGACCGGGCCGTGCTCTTCGTGCTCGACGAGGCGAGCGGGCGGCTCGTGCCCCGCTCCGGCCGCGGCGTCCGGCGCGAGGACATCGAGACGCTGTCCCTCGATCCGAGCGAGGGGCTGATCGGCCGCGTGTTCCGCGAGAAGCGCGTGCTGACCCACGACGAGACGACGGCTCCCGAGGCCGCGGACCCGTTCGTGGAGCGCTTCCCGGTGCGGCAGGGCATCGCGGTGCCGGTGCGCACCGAGGGCGAGGTGGGCGGCGTTCTCTTCGCGGGGCGCCGCGCCCTGGGCGCGCCGTTCGGCACCACCGACGTGCTGCTGCTCCTGGTGATCGCCGACCGCGTGGGCTCGACCCTCGTGCACCAGCGGCTGCTCGAGCGGCACGGTGAGCACCTGGCCCACCTCCGCGAGGTGCGCGCCCTCGTCGACGAGCAGGGCATCGGGCGCGAGCCGGCCGAGATCCTCGCGCGCGTCGGCGAGGCGGCGTGCCGGATGCCCGGGGTGCGCGCGGCCCTGGTGGTGGCGGGGACCGGGCCGGACGCGATCACCGCGGTGGCCGGCGCGGGGCGGCTGCGCAGCGTCGGCCGCGAGCAGATCGGAGGCGACGACGAGCTGCTCGCGGCCGGCTTTGCGGCCGACCGTCCGGTGGCGATCCGCGATCTGCAGGCGCGGGGCGCCGCGCGTCCCGGGGTCCTCGAGCGCGACGGGCTGCGCGCCGGCCTCCTGGTGCCGCTCCGGACCGGCTCGCGCGTGCTCGGTCTGCTCGCGCTGGCCGACGTCGAGCCGCGCGAGTTCTCGGGCGAGGAGACCGAGATGGCGCTCACCCTCGGGGCGGTGACCGCGGCGGCGCTCGACACCCGGCGCGGCCTCGCGACGCTGCGCCGCGCCGCCGCCGAGCAGGCCGCGCGGGAGGCCGAGGACGCGCAGGGCGACCGGGCCCGCGCTCTGACCGCTTTCGGCGCGGGCCTGACCCGCGAGCTCAGCTCGATCTTCGCCCTCCTGCTCGGCAAGTCGCAGCTCCTGCTCGCGCGGGCGCCGGACGACTCCCTCCGCGAGGGCCTGGCCACGCTCGAGGAGGCGGCGTGGCGCGGCACCGACGTCGTGCAGCGGCTGCTCGGGCTGGCCGAGGCCGAGGCGGGCCGCGCGCTGTCGTGCGACCCCGGCGCGGTCGCGCAGGAGGCGCTCGCGTTCGCCCGGCCGCGCCTCGGCCCGGGCGCGGCGCCCGGCGGAGGCCGGATCGAGATCACCGCCGACCTGCCGCCGACGCCGCCGGTGCGGGGCAGCGGGATCGCGCTGCGCGAGGCCATCGGCAACCTGGTCCTGAACGCGATGGAGGCGATGCCGGGCGGTGGCGCCCTGACGGTGCGGATGCGCCAGGTCGAGCGCGAGATCGAGCTGGTGGTTGCGGACCGCGGCCGCGGCATCGCGCCCGAGGTGCGGCCGCGCATCTTCGATCCCTTCTTCACGACCCGTCCCGGCCATCTGGGCCTGGGGCTCACCGTGGTCCAGGCGATCGTGGTGCGCGCGGGCGGGCGGCTCGAGGTGCAGAGCGGTCCCGACGGCACCACCGTCACGCTCCGGCTCCCCACCGCGCCGGACGGCGGCGGCTCGCCCACGAGCGAGAGCCCGGTGGTCGAGTCGACCGCTCCTCGACCGGCGGCTCCGCCGCGCGAGAGTCCCGCTCCCGAGCGGCCCGCCGTCTCCCAGACGGCGGCTGCGCCTCCCGCGGCCGGATCGGTGCTGGTGGTGGAAGAGGAGGACACGATCCGGGTCGCGGTGGTCGACGCGCTGTCCGAGGCCGGGCATCGGGTGGAGGCCGCCGTCGACGCCACCACCGCGCTCGAGCGCCTGGCCCGGGGCGGCATCGACGTGGTGGTGACCGACCTCGCCCTGCGCGATCGCTCGGGGCTGCAGCTCGCCGCCGCGGTGAAGCAGCGGAGCCCCAGCGCCGCGGTGGTGCTCCTCACCGGCTGGGGCCGGCGGCTCCACGAGGAGCGCGTGCGCGGCGCGGGGGTGGACGTCATGGTGGTCAAGCCGGTCCAGGCCGAGCGCGTCCGCACCGCCGTCGCGGAGGCGCTCCGCCTCCGCCCGTCCGCGTGATCGGGCCGCTCGCCACCGTCGATCTCGGCACCAACACCGTCCGGCTCCTCGTGGTGGCGCCGGACGGGCCCGCGTGGCGCACGCTCCACCAGACCCAGCGGGTGACCCGGCTCGGGGAGGGGCAGGGCGACACCGGGCGCCTGCGCCCGGAGCCGATGCGCCGGACCGCGGCGACGGTGGCCGAGTTCGCCCGCGCCGCGCGCGCCCTCGGCGCCGCCCGCGTCCGGATCGTGGCCACCAGCGCGGTCCGCGAGGCGGCGAACCGCGAGGAGTTCGTCGCGCGCCTCGAGCGCGAGGCGGGCGAGCGGGTGGAGGTCGTCTCCGGCGAGGAGGAGGCGCGCCTCACCCTCAAGGGAGTGATCTCGGGGCTGCCCGGCCTCGACCGCTCGTTCGTGCTCTTCGACATCGGGGGCGGGAGCACCGAGTTCGTCCTCGCCCGCGGCGGACTGCCCGCCGGGGCGGTGAGCCTGCGGCTCGGCGTGGTGGCGCTCCAGGAGGAGTGGGGCGAGTCGGGGCCGGTGCGCGAGGAGCACTTCGCGCGGCTGCGGCGGCACGTGGAGCAGCGGCTCGCCGCGGAGGTGCCGGAGGCGATCACGGCCGCGCCGGCGGCCCTACTCGTCGGGACCGCGGGCACCGTGACCACGCTGGCCGCGCTCGAGCTGGGCCTCGCCGCCTACGATCCGGCCGCGGTCCACGGTCATCGCCTCGACCGCGCCGCGGTGGAGCGTCAGCTCGCGCGGCTGGGGGCACTCGACGTGCGGGCGCGCGGCCTCCTGCCGTGCCTCGAGCCGGGCCGCGCCGACGTGATCATCCCCGGGATCGCGATCTGCCTGGCCGCGATGGCGCGCTGCGGGCGCGAGAGCCTGGTGGTGAGCGACCGCGGTCTCCGCGAGGGCATCCTCGCCGAGCTGCTGGAGACCGCGGCGTGACGGGTGCGCCGGTCCGCACCCTGTCGGTGATCGACTACCACACAGAGGGCGAGCCCATGCGCTTCGTGGCGGGCGGCGTCGACCCGGTGCCGGGCGCCACCCTCATGGAGCGCAGCGAGCACCTCGCCGCCCACGGGCGCGCCCTGCTGGGCTTCACGCTCTACGAGCCGCGCGGCCACGCCGCGATGTGCGGCGCGATCCTCACCGAGCCGGTGGCGCCGGAGGCGGACGCGGGCGTGCTGTTCATCGAGCCGCTCGGGCCGGTGCACATGTGCGGGCACGGCGCGATCGCGCTGGGGGCGATGCTGGTGGAGAGCGGCCGCGTGCCCGCCCCGGGCGGCGACGCGCACGTCACCATCGAGACGCCCGCCGGCCTCGTGACCTGCCGGGTGCGCGCGCGGGCGGGGGAGCCGACCTCGGTGACGATCCGCAACGTGCCCGCGTTCTCGGTGGCCCTCGACCGGACGGTGGAAGTCGACGGCGTCGGGCCGGTGCACTTCGATCTCGCCTACGGCGGCCACTTCTACGCGCTGGTGGAGGCCGCCCCGCTGGGACTGGCCCTCGAGCCGAAGGAGGCGCCGCGCCTCGTGGAGATGGGCGAGCGGGTGCGCCTCGCGATCGAGGCGAGCGCGCCGCTCGTGCATCCCGGGATGCCCGAGGCGCGCGGGCTGCTCTACGTGCAGTTCTTCGAGCCGGCGCACCGGCCCGACGCGCTCTACCGCAACGCGGTGGTGGTGGCCCCCGCCGGCCTCGACCGCTCGCCCTGCGGCACCGGCACCTCCGCGCGCCTCGCCAACCTCCACGCGCGCGGGCGGCTCGGGGTGGGGGACGCCTTCGGCCACGAGTCGATCATCGGCTCGCTCTTCACCGGGCGCATCGCGGGGCTGACCGAGGTCGCGGGGACGCCGGCGGTAGTGCCCGAGATCACCGGCCGCGCGTGGATGACCGGCCGCTCCACCCTGACCCTCGATCCAAGCGATCCGTTCCCGGGCGGCTTCCTGCTCTAACTGCGCGATGTCGCGGCCCATTTTATTGACACCCCACCGGCTCGTGTGATGTTCTAGCCGGGATGAGCTTGATCCCGCGGGTCGTGGTCCGGCGGTGGCTGGAGACGCTCCTGGCCCTCTTCTCGCTCGCGGTCCTCTACGTGAACGAGCATCGCGACGCGATGCCGCGCGCCCTCGATCTCAAGAACGACACCAACCTGTCGCTGCTGGACTGGCTCTTCCGGGGCATGGTGTTCGGCATGATGGGCATCCTGGGCTTCTCCGCGCTGGTGGTCGTCTTCTTCCTCGTGTACTCGCCGATCTACCTCATCAACAAGGTGCCGCACCTAGTCGGCAAGGGCGGCTGGCTCGACAAGCGCGAGGTGCGCTTCTACCTCGCGTGCTTCGCGCTGATCTGCCTGCTCCTCAGCCTCCTCGCGTGGTCGAGCGAGGCGTTCACGATGCTCCTCGTTCTGCTCGCCGGCTTCGGCCCCCTGGTCTGGCGCCTCCTGGTGTAGCCCCGCTGAGTTGACAGGTTTCGAGGCCCCGCTTATCCTTTCGAGGTATATGGATGAAATCGCGGTCCTGGTGCTGAACTACACCTACGAGCCGCTACATTTCACCAACGCCAAGCGCGCCATCACCCTCCTCCTCGCGGGCAAGGCCGAGAGCGTCGAGGCCTCGCCCCGGGTGGTCCGCTCGCCCTCGCGGAGCTTCCACCTTCCGGCCGTGATTCGGCTGGGCGCCTACATCCGCAAGCCGTTCCTGGAGCGGGTGGCGTTCAACAAGAAGAACATCCTGCGACGGGACGGCTACACCTGCCAGTACTGCTCGCGCCGCGGCGAGAAGCTGACGGTGGACCACGTGGTCCCGCGCTCGCGCGGCGGACAGACCACCTGGACCAACGTGGTGGCCGCGTGCCTGCGCTGCAACCTGCTCAAGGGCAATCGCACCCTGGAGGAGGCCCGGCTCCG
>Ga0070699_100004010_pt1 | contig 13013 bp, 9 predicted proteins | sample KBSK1503metaG_FD_65473 | JGI IMG/M metagenome (GOLD analysis project Ga0070699, IMG submission 65473) | Corn, switchgrass and miscanthus rhizosphere microbial communities from Kellogg Biological Station, Michigan, USA - KBS K1-50-3 metaG | ecosystem: Host-associated > Plants > Roots >...
TCAGGATATTTACGATCTGGCTTTCCGAAAACTTCGACTTCTTCATGGCAAGCTCTCCTCGCTCTATTTTGCCACGACTTGTCTACTTTTCCTTGGTACTATTTTAGGGGAGGGTTACCACATCATGCTCGATCTCGAACTTTTTGAGGAAGTCGATATACTCATCCTTGAAGGCCTGCTTGGTATAGTGCTTTTCTTGATTCAATATGTAATCGTAAACATTTCCAATTTGCGAATGGCTGTATGAAAATGCACCGTAGCCTTCCTGCCAACTGAATCTACCAATCGCCCACTTATTGTTATTGATAAAATTCGACGAATTGTTTTTCACGTCACGCACAAGATCAGATAATGCTTTTGAAGGCTTCAACCCCACAAACACATGCACATGATCTTCCACACCATTGACGATGATCGGCTTTTGTCCTTTGTTCTTGATAATTCCCGCCATGTATTTAAAAACTTCCTGTCGCCATTCTTTTTGGAGGAGATTTTGGCGTCCCCGCACGGCGAAGTCAATTTGAACGTAAATCTGGGAAAATGTGCCTGCCATATTTACCTCCACAACGTAGAATCATGTCATCCCTTCGGGATTTATTTTATGCTTTCTGCCAAATCTAGAATCTTGCCATCCCTTCGGGATTATGTCTGTCTTCAACCAATCCCGAAGGGATGAAATTTTTATAGAACTAGGATTTCATTAATCCAAACCCCGAAGGGGTGACATAGGTCTCGAGTCTTGAGTAATATCATCCTGCCAGCTTTTTCAATTCTTCTTCACCGATGATTTTCACGCCCAATGATTTTGCCTTATCAAACTTCGAACCGGGAGCTTCGCCGAGCACCAGATAACTCGTCTTCTTGCTGATGCTGTCGGTCACCTTGCCACCGTGCGATTCGATGAAAGCCTTGGCATCGTCGCGTGAGAACGTGGGAAGCGTCCCGGTGATAACGAACGTCATGCCATCAAATGTATCCGACGCTCGACTCTTGGTATTCGACGCTTTCCCACCCTGAGGCCACACCCCCACCGCCTTTAGCTTTTTCAAAACCTTCTGATTGAACGGGCGCGAAAACCAATCAGCGATTCCTTCGGCGGTGCTCTCACCAACTCCATCCAACTGCACCAAATTGTCCACTTTAGCTTTGGCAAGGGCATCGAGATCTGGAAAAGCGCGCGCCAAATCTCCTGCGCTGACTTCCCCGACACCGCGAATTCCCAAAGCAGTGATCAACCGCGCTAGGGAACGCGTCCTGGAGGCCTCAATGGAGGTGAGCAAATTGTCTGCGATTTTGCCCGGTGGTTCCTTATCTGTTTTGCGTTCCTTCTTCGTGACCGCCTCCAGAATATTAACGCGGGTCAAAGTGTAAATATCGGCCACATCTTTAACCTTGCTCGTTTCGATCAGCTTTTCAACAATCTTTGAGCCGAGTCCAACAATATCCATGGCGCCGCGCGAGACAAAGTGCTCCACATTTCGTAATAACTGCGCGGGGCAAGCCGCATTGACACAGTACCACGCGACCTCACCTTCCAGATGTTCCACAGGTTGCCCACAGGAAGGACAGGTTACAGAGGGTTTATATTTTTTCTCCTTGCCTGTACGTGCATTCACGACAGGGCCGATAACGTAAGGGATTACTTCGCCAGCGCGTTTGATCAGCACGCGATCACCCACGCGGATATCCTTTTCAGCGATGTAATCAAAGTTATGCAACGTCGCGCGCTCAACCACCACTCCACCAATTTCAACAGGTTCAAGCACCGCGTTGGGAATCAGCACCCCGGTCCGCCCGACTGTGACGCGAATATCCAATAATTTCGTCGTCACTTCACGCGCCGGGAATTTGAACGCGATCGCTCCACGCGGGTCTTTGCCAATAAAACCCAAGTCTTTTGCAAGATTCAGGTCATCAATTTTGATCACCATGCCATCGGCTTCATAGGGCAACTCGTCGCGCTTCTTATCCCACGTTTCTGTGTAAGCAATGGCTTTTTCAAGATCATCGAAGCGTTTGGCCACCTTTGTGATCGGGAAACCCAGCGCTTTCAGATATTCCAAAATTTCCCATTGCGATGCGGGAACCTTGCCTCCTTCTGAATGGATGATCTGATAGACAAGCAACGTCAGTGGCCGTGAGGCGGTCAACGCCTGGTCAAGCTGGCGTAATGAACCTGCAGCTGTATTGCGTGGATTGAGATACGTCTTTTTGCCAGCTTCCAGTAATTCACGATTTAGTTTTTCAAAATCCTGGATGGGGATAAACGCTTCGCCGCGCACCACAAGCTGTTTCGGCGGATTTGGGCCTTTTGCCTCCACTGGGATTTTCAACGGAATGGCGCGGATCGTCCGCAGGTTTTGCGTGATGTCCTCACCTACTTCACCGTCACCGCGCGTGGCACCCTGCACAAAGACCCCATCCTGATAGTGGAGGACAATCGACAAACCATCGATCTTTGGCTCCACGACAAACTTCGCCTTTTCCACACGGTCATCAATTCTTTTGACCCGCTCGAACCAGGAACGGGCATCGTCCGCGCCAAAGGCGTTGGCTAGCGAGAGAATGGCTGAGGGGTGGCGAACTTTGTTGAAACGGTCAGCAGGTTTGGCGCCCGCACGTTGCGTTGGTGAGTCCGCAGTGACCCAATCCGGATGCTCAACTTCGATCCGCTTGAGTTCATTCAAAAGTTTGTCAAATTCCAAATCACTGATCACAGGCGCATCCAACACGTGGTATTGATAATTGTGGGAATGGATTTGCTGCTTGAGTTTTTCGTAACGCGAATGGAGTGAGTTGGTGTTCATGTTTTTAATTATAGCCGAATCGGTGAAGCATTTTGAGAGGTGTCTCTGAAGCAGGTTAAGTAAATTTACATAAACCTAACATATTACAGAGCGTAGCCTCCTTCTTTTTTTACGAGTACCTATGTATAATACTTAATAGGAGAGGTACGTTGGTAGAGAAATCTGAAAAAGTCAGGAAACATTCCCTATAAAGTCTGCACAGGAGATTATCCGTGCAATTTCAATACTCGCCTTATATTCTTCCTCTGGTTGCTTCATCCATTATTGGTGGACTTGTGGCAATCTATGCCTGGCAACGACGCGCCACTACCAATGGAGCAATGGCGCTTGTCATATTAGCCCTGGCAACCGCTGCATGGTCGTTGGGGTATGCGCTGGAGATCGCAGGCGCTGACCTGCCAACCAAGATATTCTGGGGTAAAAGTCAATATATTGGCATTGTTACAGTGCCGCTTTCATGGATTATTTTCGCCTATCTACATTCAACTCAGGGCACCTGGATGACCGGCCGCAATGCGACTTTGTTATCCATTGTGCCGTTGATTACTCTTATCCTTGCCTTTACAACTGAATTGCACGGCCTGGTCTGGAAAGACATCCGAATTCAAACAGTTGGCACATTTTCCGCGCTCGACATAACTCACGGTCTCTGGTTTTGGGTCTACTGGGTCTATTCCAATATTCTCCTTCTCGTAGGAACGATATTTATCCTTCGGTCATTCAAGCGAACGAAAGGCCTGTTTCGCAGGCAGGAATTTATCCTGCTGATTGCTGTTCTAACACCCTGGGTTGGAAATGTGCTTTATGTATCAGGCTTATCTCCCATCCCCCATATGGATATAACGCCGTTTGCTTTTACGATTAGCGTTGTGGTATTTGCCTGGGGTATCTTTAGCTTCAAATTGGTTAACCTTACACCTGTGGCGCGGGACTTTGTGGTTGAGAAAATGCCAGACGGAATGATCGTGTTGGACGCACAGGGAAACGTTGTGGATATCAACCCTGCCGTGCAAAGAGCGCTTGGCGTATCGGCTTCGCAGGTGATTGGTCAAAGGTCGAAAGATGTGTTCAACGCCTGGCCTGCCTTGGTTGAACACTATGAAAATATGCTGGAGGCCCAGGATGAAATCGTCCTTGGTGAGGGTGAATCTCAGCAATGGTTTGAACTGCGGATGTCTCCTTTGGCCGACAGCCGTGAGCGCTTACTCGGACGAGTCATAACAGTGCGCAATATCACTGAAGAAAAACAAACCCAGGCCTTATTACATGAGAATGAAACCCGCTACAGACAACTGGTTGAAAATGGCAGCGACATTATTTACCGCATCGACGTAACAGGTCACTTTAGCTTTTGTAATCCGGTTACGTTAATTATTATGGGGGCAGCCAGCGAAGCCGAGGTGCTGGGCAAACATTATTTGGAATTGGTTTCTACTACCTGGCGTCAGCGAGTGAAGCGTTTTTATGAACATCAATTTTTCTCGGGAGAATCGAATACTTATTTCGAATTTCCTGCCATCACCATGGACGGTCGCGAGATATGGATTGGGCAAAATGTGCAAGCCATTCGTGCAGGCGAGAAGATCATCGGATTTCAAGCTGTGGCCCGCGATATTACCAAGCGCAAAAAGATGGAGGAGGCGCTGCGCCTGAGCGAGGAAAAATACCGCAAAATCTACGAAAACGTGGCAGACGTGATTTACGAGACGGACAATCAGGGCCATCTCACATCTATCAGCCCTTCCATTGAAAAGCAGGGAGGCTACCAGCCTGAGGAACTGATTGGACACAGCGTGACAGAATTTTTTGTCTTTCCAGAGCAATATGCCGCTCTGGATGCGCAGATGATCGAAAATGGCTCGGTCAACGACTTTGAAGCGCTTCTCATGCGGAAGGATGGAAGCACAACATTTGCTTCCATTACTTCGCACATCGTCTTTGATGCAAATGGACAGGGAGTGGCCACGGAAGGGGTGCTGCGCGATATCACCGAACGAAAACAGGCCGAAGAACGCATCAGACAGATGAATGCTGAATTGGAGCGCCGCGTCATTGAGCGCACAAGCCAGCTTCAGGAAAGTAATACCTATCTCACCACACTGATAGAAACCTCCATCGCTCTTAATGAGAGTCTGGACGTGAACGAAATCCTGGACCGCATTCTTGTTCAGGCTCATAAATTGATTCCCGCCCGGGCGATAAACGTCATGTTTGTAGATGGAGAGCATGCCCGGATCGTCCGTCGCGTCGGTTACCTTGGGCTTGAAAAGATCGAGCAGAATTTGCTGGACGTCCACTTTCCAATCTCATGGCCTACATTCCATAAAATGTATACCACCCACAAAAGTATCCATATATCCGATACAGCCAGCGAGCCTGAATGGCAAACTATTCAGGTTTCGGAATGGGTTCATTCTTATATCGGAGTTCCCTTGGTCATTAGAGATGAAACAATTGGCTTTCTGAACGCCGGCCATAGCGAACCAAATTTCTTCGACGAAAAGCATCTTATCCTGCTGGAGTCTCTGGCGCATCACGCCTCCGTCGCCATCCAGAATGCTCGCCTGCTTGACGAACAGAAAAAGGCCCTGGAAAAAGAACAAGGAATGCGCGATCAACTGGTGCAGGCAGATAAACTGGCTGCCCTTGGCAAGATGGTGACGGTCATCGCACATGAGATCAACAATCCCATCCAAACCGTCAAGAATACACTTTATCTTTTGGAGGATCAAATCATACCGGGCGGTCCCGCCAAAGAGTATCTCAAGATGGCCTCAGCGGAGGCTGATCGCATCTCTGATCTCGTGGCCCAATTGCGTGGGACGTACGCACCCGGATCAAAAGCGATTGTGCGCGTGGATTTATCCGAATTACTGATTGAAGTGCATGATCTTCTCGTTCCCCAATTGAAAAAGAAACAGGTGGAATGGTACCATGTGGATGGACACCAGCCCTATATCGTTCACGCTGTCCGCAACAATCTAAAACAGGTCTTTATCAACCTATGCTTAAACGCCATGGAAGCAATGGAGGCGGATCACAATGGCAAGCTTACAATAAACCTGCGCAAGAATGGCCAGCGCGTGGGTGTGGATTTCCATAATACAGGCCCTCTCATCCCAGAGGAGGCTCTGCCTCATATTTTCGAACCTTTCTTTACAACCAAGAGCAGAGGCACTGGCCTGGGATTATCCATCAGTTACGATATCATCCAACAGCATCAGGGCGAGATCCTTGTGGAAAGCCTGGCCGCGCAAGGCGTGACGTTTACAGTCTGGCTGCCAATTGCCCCAGACGAAGATGGAGGAGGGTCATGACATCACAACATACCATCCTGGTCGTGGACGATGAAAATCACATGCGGTTGAGTTTGTCGCTCGTCTTACAGAAGGAGAATTACCGGGTTGACACTGCAGCCAATGCAGCAGAGGCGCTGGATTGTCTGAAATCACATGCCTATGAGCTCATGTTTCTGGATTTGAACATGCCGGGGATGGGCGGCATTGACCTGCTGGTTAAGATACACAAGCGTTATCCCCAGATGCCTGTTCTCATCTTTACTGCGCATGCAGCGTTGGAATCAGCCATTCAGGCTGTTCGCCTGGGCGCGCGCGATTATCTGATCAAGCCCGTCGAGCCGGTATTGATACTTGCCCGCGTCGCTGAGATTTTGGCTGAAAGCGAACAACCTACTCGCAAAAAGGAAATCGTGGGCCAGATTCAAAGCCTTCTGGCTGAGCTGCAGAAGATCGATGGTGAAGACACTACTCCAACGAACACTCTGGCTGCTGTACCACCTGACGACTCAGCTCGCTTCCTAAAAAAGGGAGACTTCGACCTGGATTTACATGCGCGTCATGCCGCGTTGAATGGCAGCTATATTCCGGTGACGGCAATCTATTTTGATTACCTGGGTACGTTGCTTCGCCACGCTCCAAAAGCGGTTGCCTACAAAACCCTTGTGAAGGAGTCCCAGGGGTATGATGCAACGATCGCAGAGGCCAGGGAAATGGCGCGTTGGAGAATTCACGAATTACGCAAGATGATCGAGACAGATCCTCAACAACCCCAATATATCCTGACCGTGCGAGGTATGGGCTATCGTCTGGCGATTTGAACTGCCGCATAAATTATGCGGCACCGCGTAAATAATAGACAGTTCCACAAATTCCCTCGCAAACCCTCATGGTTTCGGGGAATTTTGGTTCTAAACTGGTGTTACGCGCCGTCCCGAAGAGTTGGGCGAAAAAGGCTTGGGCAAAAGCAGGCTCTAATTTACGAGAACCTTCGGGACGTTCTGCGTCAGACAAGCTGAATCCTGCAAAACAATGCGAATTTCAATGATGACGGAAAACACACACATGGACGCCTTGAATATCCTGCTGGTGGACGATGACCGCATCCTTGTGACAACCCTCTCGCATGGGCTTCGCAAAGCCATGGGAAAAGCAGTTTCAGTTACTTTTTGCGCCAGCGGACCCGAGGCACTGGCATTGTTGGCAACACAAGCATTCAATCTGGTGATCAGCGACTTCCATATGCCGGGCATGTCGGGTCTCGAGTTGCTTAAGAAGGTCAGACACGATCATCCTGAAATGAGCCTTGCCCTCATCACCGCTTATGCAACCGATACACTGACAGAGGAAGCCGGTCAGCTTGGAATTGGTTACATTACCAAACCTTTCGAACTTCCGCTTTTGGCGCAATTGATTCAGGATCTGACCCGAAGCAAAGAACCAGGGGAAGGAATCGAAAAACATCCGCATATCCCTATCATAGATGACAATGTAGACCCCGTCCCGCTCACGACCAAGGTGGTTATAGATCAGGAAGATTCAAATCGCTGAAGAAAAAAGTATACGATTTCCAAACAATGCAAAATGAATGGATTGCGCATCTTAGTATTGAGTGATCGTATTCCTGTGTAGTCCTGGAAGAACACTTTTGCAGCGTGCCATCCTCTTTCACTTGTAGGAGTAAAGTATGTATAATAACGTTGATGTTAGGAGGGATTACTTGGGTAAAGAAATTTCCACCAAAGGTCAGTCTGCTTTATCAGACCATACCAATGCGGGGTATATTCCAAAAATCTTTGTAGTGTGCGAACAGAGGGATACAGCGCCTGTATGGGGCTACATCCTTCGGCAACAGGGGTTGATTGTAATTCTCGAAACTTCCCTTGAAAAAGCTATTGATCATTGGTCTGGTGAAATCACGGACTTGATCGTACTGGATATTGACATCGCACATTCGGAGAGCGTGAAACTGTATAAGACCTTTCGAGCAGTGAGCGCAATTCCAGTTTTGTTGTTCCTGCCCGTATATCATGAGATGCAAATCCTGGAAGCCTACACCGCGGGTGTGGATGATATAGTGATCAAGCCCATTAGCCCGGCTGTGTTTTTGGCAAAGATCATGGCCTGGGTACGGCGCAGTTGGAATGTGCCGGTTGACAATCTAAGTCTTTTAAAGGCAGGTAAGTATAGACTCGACCCCGCACATCGTTGTATAGTTGACCCGAACGAAGTGGAAATCAAATTGACCAATTTGGAATTTCGTTTATTGCATGTGCTGATGAGTCGGCCTAACCACACCTTTAGTGTGGAAGAGATTATCCAGGCCATTTGGGGAGGCTATGGGAATGGTGATCAGATTCTGTTAAAAAATGTTGTCTATCGTTTGCGCAAAAAGATCGAAGCAGATCCGGGTCGTCCCCTCTTGTTGCAAACCGGTCAGGGTGGTTATTCTTTTCACGAGTAAGGCGGAAAAGCACGTCAGGCAGATGAATGTAGAATTGGAGCGCCGCGTCAGCGAGCACACGAGTTAGCTTTAGGAGAGTAACACTTATCTCACCAGTCTGATAGAATCCTCCATCGCACTCAATTATTGGCTTGTAGCTTCCTCATCAGGATGCGCTCTGGTACAATTCAAGCGCTATGAGGCAGATGTTACCTGCCCGGCACCCCTCCTTATTGCACAGTGTCGAGGATAGACCATGTCCCAGACGGCCCGGAACGATATACTCCAGACAGATCGTGATCTGATTCGGGCCTGCCGCGCCGGAGATGCGCGCGCCTGGGAACGCCTGCTCGACAAATACCAACGGCTTGTCTTTTCCATCTCGCTCAATTATGGGCTTACAACGGACGATGCCGCCGATGTCACTCAGATTACATTTACCATTCTTCTGCAAAACCTGAATACCCTGCCCGATGAAATTCGCTTGTCTGCCTGGCTGGCCACCGTGGCCCGGCGACACACGTGGCGTTTGTTGGCGCGGAATCGCCGTGAGGCCGTCAACCCGGACGAAGACCTCGCCGGGAACGAAACTCTTGGTGGGATCGTTGACAACCGCGAACGCTGGGAGCTGGTCGAGTGGCTCAACCACGGCCTGAGCCTGTTGGACGAACGCTGCCGCCAACTCCTGCTCGCCCTGTACTTTGACGCGGAGCAGCCCTCTTATGCCCACGTGGCGGATCAATTGAACATGCCGTTGGGCAGTATCGGCCCGACCCGCGCTCGCTGCCTGGAGCAGATGAAGAGGAATTTGGATACCGTAGAGTCCATGACCGCCGCGCGTAGATTGCACCCTCTGGCGTGAGCGCCGGGAATAGTGCGCTTGTATTTTTTGATGTCTCATGAGGCATATATAAGACATGAACAAGTCAAACGTCCCCCCCTTCTCTGAGCTATTGGATTGGCTGGAAGGCAGGCTACCCCCTGACGAGGCCCTGGATGTGGCCGAACGCCTCCACGCCGCCAACGCGGCCACGCAAGCCGACCTTGATTGGCTGCGCCTCTTTCTCCAAGCGAGCCAGTCCGTCCAGATTGCCTCTCCACCCCCTGGCGTCCGCGAGCTGTTGAAACAACGCTTTGCGGCTTACGCCGAAGCCCGGCAGCCACCGGGCCTTTTTCAGCGTTGGCTCGCGACTTTGACATTCGATAGTCGCGCTCAGCCAATGACCGCCGGCCTCCGCTCCGCCACACAAGAGGGTCAGCAGCGACAGTTGATCTACAACACTGAGGCCGCCGAGATTGCCCTAAACGTCCACTCAATCCGGCCCGATAAGAGCTTCATCGTTACCGGCCAGATTTTCCCAATGGGAAACACTCCCACCCAGGCATTCAGCATCCAACTCCTACATGACGCCCGGGAGGTTGCTTTGGCAGCGGCAGACCAACTGGGCGAGTTCACCTTCGCAGACATTCCGGCAGGCGAGTACGATATGGTTGTCAGCGCCGGACAATACGAAGTGGTCATCTCCTCCCTCCTCCTGCAACCCTAACGCATGGTCGCCAACACCGTCATTACTGCCGAGTGGATAGACGCGCTGTTGCAATTGCCCGCGCCTGGGCAGCAAGTGGCTTTTTTACAATCGGCCCATTTGCTCCACGCTGAGGGGCTGTCGCAACTGCTCGACCAGGCAATGCGGCTGGCCCGCAGTGATCCCGGTAAAGCGCGGCAGCTCGCGGCCATCTGTGCGGAGGCCGCCGGGCAGGTGAACGCGCCGGCTATCGTACCGCGCGCCACATATCTGCGCGCCCAGACGTACGCCATCAATGGTGATTTCAATACCGCCCTCGAACTGATCCAATCTGCTGCCGCGGGTTTCGTGGCGATCGGAGAACAGATGGAGTCCCTGCGCACGAATATTGGGCGGATGAACGTTCTCAATGAGCTGGGACGTCATGTTGAGGCGCTCGACTCCGGGCAGGCTGTCCTCGACATATTGGCCCAGCCGGGCGAGCCGACTCCACAGGCGCGGTTGTTGCTCGCGCTGGCGCATCAGAATCGAGGCGTGTGCTTCGAGACCATCGGCCGCTACGAGGACGCGCTCGAGTCCTACGCCCTCGCCGAGGCGCACTTTACTGCGCTGGGGATGATCGACCGCATTGGCGACATAAGCAACAATCGAGGTATCGTGCTGGTGCATCTGGGACGCGTGGCCGAAGCGCTGGAAGCCTTTGAGTCCGCCGCGAGCATCTGGTCCGATACCGGGTTGACTCTCCTGCAGGCCCAAGCGTTGAGCAACATTGGCGAGGCGCACCTCGTCCTCGGCAACTACACGCGCAGCCTGAATGCTTTTGAGCGGGCCCGCCGCCTGTTCGATCCGCTCGACGCCGTTGCCGACAAACTTATCCTCCTCCGGAAAACTGCGGACGCCTACCTTGCGCTCAATCTCTACCCCGAAGCCCTGGACACGTACCGCGAAGTCAATGCGCTGCTCAAAGATGCAGGGATGGCCGACCACCAGGCGCGTGCGTTGTGGGGGATGGGGGCTACGCTCGTCGCGCAATCCCAATTTAACGAGGCCAGACCTGCTCTTGCCGAGGCCGCTGCCCTTTTTGGGGCCGCGGAAAACACGCCAATGCTGTGCAGCGTCATGCTGGAGCAGGCCGCGCTGGACGACGCGCAAGGCGACCGGGCTTCCGCTCTCCAGACCGCACAGCAGGCCCTGGCGCTGGTCAACGGAGAGGCGTGGCCGGTTCAACATCTCTACGCCTCCATGCGCGTGGCCGATTTGCTCCTCCCAGACACGGCCGCAGCGGAACCTTATCTGTTGCGCGCTCAAGATCTTGCTGACCGTTTGAATCTGCCGGCGGTGAATTACCGGCTCAACAGCCGCCTTGGACATCTCCGTAGATTGCAGGAACGCGACAGAGAGGCCCAGAACCACCTCGACCTGGCGTTGGCGCAGATCGAACAATTGCGGGGTCATCTGGCCCAGGAAGCGCTCCGCACTTCCTTCCTGCGCGACAAAACCGCCGCCTACGAAGACCTGATCGAGCTTCATCTTACGCGCGGCGATGCCGAAAGCCTCCAGCATGCTTTTGACGTGGCTGAGCGCGCCAAATCACGCACGCTCGTGGACTTGCTGACTGGCGTTATTATGCCGCAACAGGCAGTTTCAGATGACCCGGCGCTGGCGGCCAAGCTGGGATCCCTGCAGGCCGATTTGAGCGCTACCTACAACAAGTTTCTCGAGTCTGCTGACCAAGGCAATCTGATGGAATTACGCGACCAGGCCACACGGCTGGAGCAGGAAATCAGCCAACTCCGTTTGCACGCTGTCCACTTCGTGGATGACGCCGATGCGCCCGACCAGTTCGCCAAGCCGCTTTCATTCGAGGGGCTTCAGGCACAGCTCCCGCCGAACCTGATGCTTGTTGCCTATCACATTGTGGGTGAGGAGATTCTAGCCTTCCTACACCACCAGGGCGAACTCCGGGTCATTCGCGATCTGACTCGCGTATCAACAATCCAGGAGTTGTTGCAGCGCCTCAACACACAATGGGATCGCTTTCGGGCGGGTGCTGACTTTGCGCAGCGACACATGGTGGTGTTGGAGCAATCTGCGCGGCGCCTCCTGGGTTCACTCTATACTGAATTAATTGCCCCACTCGAACCCTGGCTCAAGCCAGGCACTCCGCTCGCCATTGTGCCCCACGGGGTTCTGCACCACGTGCCTTTCCACGCTCTCTTTGATGGACAGAATTATCTGCTTGACCGCTGCGAAATATCCTACGCGCCCAGTGCCACTGTGCTGGCATTGTGCCAGCAGCGCAGTTCAAGACTTCCCACCCGCGCATTGATCGCGGGAGTAGCAGATGCCCTCATCCCAGCGGCATTGACAGAGGTCCAAAGCGTAGCGACACAACTGGCAGAAGGCAGGATACAGGCTGAAACCTTGACGAACGAAGCGGCAACGTTGGAGGCGCTCAACGATCTCGCGCCGGGTTGCGATATCCTGCACCTCGCCTGTCACGGCTTGTTCCGCGCTGACAACCCCATGTTCTCCTCCGTAAAATTGCACGATGGCTGGCTCACTGCCGCCGATGTGATGCAACTTAATCTCAAGGATGTGCTGGTGACGTTGAGCGCATGTGAGTCCGGACGCGGCACGGTGTTCCTGGGCGATGAGGTGATCGGATTGCCCCGTGCTTTTCTCGGGGCCGGCGCGGCCTCTGTCCTTGTCAGTCTGTGGCTTGTGCAGGATGAAACCACTGTAACGCTGATGACGCACTGGTATCTTCAATTGCGCGAACAGATGGGACGCGCGGCTGCTTTGCGAGTCGCGCAGCAGGCATTGCGCGAAACATACCCGCACCCCTACTACTGGGCACCTTTCGTCTTAATAGGACAGAGGTAAAATATATGATAGTGGGTCAAATAGGTGATGTACGTCGTGGGACGGGACCTTGGTC
>Ga0070699_100004011_pt1 | contig 13013 bp, 10 predicted proteins | sample KBSK1503metaG_FD_65473 | JGI IMG/M metagenome (GOLD analysis project Ga0070699, IMG submission 65473) | Corn, switchgrass and miscanthus rhizosphere microbial communities from Kellogg Biological Station, Michigan, USA - KBS K1-50-3 metaG | ecosystem: Host-associated > Plants > Roots >...
GATTCCGGAGGCCTTTCTGACTGACTGGCGCCGCAAGGCGCGCGAAGTGGGCGAGGCAGCCAACATCGCCCTGATCGTCGCGAAGAAGCACGACGCCGACGCGCTGGGCGAAGCGGGCGAGCGGATTGACGTCTCCTGCGACCAGTGCCACGAGCGGTACCAGCTGCTCGACGACGACCCGACGGACAACAACGGCAAAGTGTGGGGCACCTGGAAGCCGAAGGCCGGTTCCAAGGCCAAGCCGGCCGTCCCGCCGTCCGCGGCAACGGCGAAGCCGGCGGCAGCGCCCAAGAGCTAGACCACTGCAAGCTGTAATAAGAGGGGAACCATGAAACAAGCGCTCTTTTTATTCGCCGCGACCGGTGCTGCGATGCTGGTGGCGCTCGGGACGACATCGACCCCGATCGCCGCCCAGGGCGGCACTGGCACGATCGTCGGCCACGTGCGTTACATGGGGCCGACGCCGGTGAATCCCATCATCAGGATGGGAGCGGACCCACGCTGCAACAAGCTGTACGTCGGCAAGCGTCCGACGGCACCGACGTTTGTCGTCGGGACGGATGGCGCGTTCGCGAACGTGCTGGTCAACCTCGACGGATCGTTCCCGGCGGCGCCCGTGCCGGCGACTCCGGCGGTCCTCGGGCAGAAGGACTGTCAGTACGCGCCGCGCGTGCTTGGCGCGCGCATCGGTCAGATGCTACAGGTGACGAACGAGGATCCGACCGAGCACAACGTGCATTCGCTGTCGAAGGCGGGCAACGACTTCAACAGGACCCAGCTAATCAACGGCAAGCCGTTCGACTTCACGCTGAAGGCGGGCGAGCTGCTGCGCATCACGTGCGACAGCCACACCTGGATGACGGCGTACGTCGGCATCTTCGACAATCCGTACTTCTCCGTCAGCGGCGCCGACGGCGCCTTCACGATCGCCAACGTGCCGGTGGGCAAGCAGTCGGTGAGGGCGTGGCACGAGGTGATGGGCACACAGACGAAGATGGTCGACGTGCAGGCGGGGCAGGCCACGACCGTGGATTTCACGTTCGCGCCCGGCCAGAAAGGGGCGTCCTCGACGCCGGTTCGCGAGCTGACCATCCCAGCTGATGTGAAGCTGGCAAGCATCCTCACGCACTAACGTTCCACAAAACGGTCGGCAGCGACCGTGAACCGACGGAACGCGCGCGGTACGCGATTTGAGTCTCGGCGCATGGGGGTTTCTCAATGCGCCGAGTCTTTTCGCCGTTACTGCTGACCTTGCTGGTCGTCGCCGCGCCCGCGGCGGCGCAAATCCAGAGCCGGCCGACCGACCCGCCGATCGTCACAGCGGATAACGAGTCGTGGTACGCCAACGGCGAGCCCGTGCAGTTCGCCGGTGACTTGTACTATCCGGCAGGCGCGACCGTCTTCTTCAACGGCAACACGATGGTGCGTTCCGGCCACTTCAACGGCGTCCCGTTGTACACGGACACCACACTCGAGCCGTACAGCGTCGTGTACGTGCCGATCGGACGCGGCATGGTGCAGCCGTACGAGCGTCTCCGGCAGGGGAGTCTCGCCGGGACGACCGCGAGTCGCACGCCGTCATTCCCGGTGCGGGCGACCGCGTCGGGCGCTCCGCTGCCGCAGGCCGCCGCCGCTCCGACGGCGCCGCCAGCGACCATCGGCGCGATAGGCGCGTATACGCCGGAGTCCGTCGGCACGTCGGGGACCACCGTCCCGTCGCCGGTCGGAACAGGAGGCGTCGTGGCGCCGGCGCGTGCGGCGCCGAATCGGCTGACGATGGCGAGCATCGGACGGCCGACGAGCAACGACGGCATCTGGATCCGGTATCTCGGGGAGAAGTGGGTCAGCGCGGGATCGGCGGTGCCGCTGACCGAAGACGGCTTCCGCATCGTCGGCAGCTACGACGGGTTTCCGGTGTTTGCGCGCAACAATTCGTCCGCGCAGGTGATTTATGTCCCCACGCGCGCGGGGCTGGTCGCGCCGTACCGGCTAAAGCAGTAGCGACGGGAGGACGACGGGGGATTGCACGGCGACGTCGCGTGCATCCCCTTCGTAGTACACACGCTCGAGGAACAAGCCGGAGGCCGGAGCGGTCAACCGCGCGGGCAGCTCCGAGCGTTCGACGAGCATCGCCGCGGCGGCGTCGACGGTCAGACCTCCGCGGCCCACTTCAACCAGCACCCCAACCAGGCGGCGAACCATCTTCCAGATGAAATGCGAGCCCTCGATGTGAATGAGGATCAGGTCGCCGTCCTCGTAGACGTCGAGGGCATCGACCAGCACCTGCGTCGACTTCTCCTCCGGGTCGTCGTCGGAGAACGACTGAAAGTCGTGCAAGCCGACGAACCGCGCCGCCGCCTCGCGCATCCGCTCGACGCTCAGGTCCTCCTTCACCCACCAGACGAACGGTTTCGCGAACGCGGTTCGGCGCCGCGCGACGTTGTAGATATAGCTGCGCCCCTTCGCGTCGTGGCGCGCGTGAAACTTGTGGCGCACCGTGTCGGCGCGCAGGATGTTGATGTCCGACGGAAGGGCATCGTTGATCCGCCGGCGCAACGCCTCGGGCGGCATCGTGACGTCGATGTCGAGGTGCGCGATCTGCGCGGATGCGTGCACCCCGGCATCGGTGCGTCCGGAGCCGTAGAGCTCGAAGTGGTGCACGGCGGTCGCCTCGCGCACGGCCCGCTCGATTTCGCCCTGCACGGTCCGGGCGTTTTTCTGCACCTGCCATCCGCTGTATCGCGTGCCGGCATATTCGATGGTCAGCTTCAATCGCATGAGTAGTGTCCGGCATTATCTCTGCACGGCCGGGGCTGACCGCCTTGCACGGACTCAACGGATGAGCGACATAGCCCGACGATATGCCGCCGGCGCGGAAACGCAGCCGGACGGTTCGACCCATTTCCGGGTGTGGGCGCCGCAACCTCGGCAAATCACACTGCGAATCGAGGGCAACGGCAGCCAGCCGTACGACGTGGCCCTGGACGAGGAACCCGACGGCTATCGGTCGGTGCTCGTCGAGCGTGCCGGCGCCGGGACGCGGTATCGCTACGTGCTCGATGGCGACGCGCTGCCCGATCCTGCGTCCCGCTATCAGCCCGATGGACCGTTCGGCCCGTCGGAAGTCGTGGATCCGGCGGCATTTCAGTGGAAACACTCGCTCCCAGACGGCATTCAGCTCGCCGGGCAGGTGATCTACGAAATGCATGTCGGTACGTTCTCGCCCGGCGGCACCTGGCGCTCCGCCATCGAGAAGCTTCCGCTGCTAGCGGAGTCCGGCATCACGACCCTCGAGGTGATGCCCGTTTCAGATTTTCCAGGGCGATTCGGGTGGGGCTACGACGGGGTGTTCCCGTACGCGCCGGCACATCAGTTCGGCCGGCCTGACGACTTCCGTGCATTTGTCGACGCGGCCCACGGCGTCGGGTTGGGCGTCATTCTCGACGTCGTCTACAACCACCTCGGTCCGGATGGCTGTGTCTTCGGCCGCTACGCCAAGGCGTACTACTCGAGCGCGTATTCGAACGAGTGGGGCGACGCCCTGAACTTCGACGGTCCGGACGCGCAGCCGGTGCGCGACTACTTCGCTTCGAATGCCGCCTACTGGATAGACGAGTTTCGACTCGACGGGCTGCGGCTCGATGCCACGCAGACGATCCACGATCGATCGCGGCGCCACATCATCGCGGAGATCGGCTGCCGCGCCCGTTCGGCCGCGCGCGGACGTCCGATCCTCCTGATTGCCGAAAGCGAAACGCAAACGGTGCGGCTGGTGAAGCCGATCGACGCCGGAGGGGACGGGCTGGACGCCGTCTGGAACGACGACTTTCACCACAGTGCGATTGTCGCGATGACCGGCAAGCGCGAAGCGTACTTTTCGGATCATAACGGCACACCGCAGGAGCTCGTCTCGTCGGCCAGGCGCGGATTCCTGTTTCAGGGACAGCGTTATGCCTGGCAGATGCAGCGCCGCGGTACGCGGACCGATGGCGTGCCCGCGCGGGCGTTCGTCACCTACCTGGAGAACCACGATCAGGTCGCCAACGTCGGCGATGGCTCGCGCGTCCGGTTCTACACGTCGCCCGGACGCTATCGCGCGATGACCGCGCTGATGCTGCTGATGCCGGGCACCCCGATGCTGTTCCAGGGGCAGGAATTCGGCGCCAGCTCGCCGTTTCTCTACTTCGCCGATCACAAACCAGAGCTCGCGAAGGCCGTGCAGAAGGGGCGGAACGAGTTCATGACGCAGTTTCCGAGCCTGACGTCGGAAGCGTCGCAGGTGCGCGTCCCCGCGCCGCACGACCCGCAGACCTTCGAGCGATGCAAGTTGAAGTGGGAGGAGCGCACGGCGAACGAGCATTTCGTCGCGTTGCACCGCGACCTGCTCGCGATGCGGCGCAGCGACGCGGCGTTCCGCGCGCAGGACGCCACGACCCTTGACGGCGCGGTACTGGGCGCCGAGCTGTTCGTCCTGCGATTCGGCGCGCAGCGCCCGGAGGACGAACGCCTCCTGTTCGTGAACCTGGGCGTCGATGTGGATCGCGGTTCGATTGCCGAACCGCTGGTCGCGCCGCCCGATGGGCATTCATGGGAACTGCGCTGGTCGAGCGGTGAGCCGGTGTACGGCGGCTTCGGCACGCCGCCGGTCGTGACGGACACCGGATGGCGCATCCCGGGGCACGCGGCGGTCGTGCTGCGGCCGGTGGCCGCGAAGAGGGCAGCGTGATGGCTGGAAGCAGCGGAATGATCGATACGGCGGCGGTCGCAGGGCGCGCGACCGGCCTCGTGCGCGACATTCAGTGGAGCCCCACGGACGACGGCCGCCGGACGCTGGCCGAGAAGGAATGGCTCGTCACCAACGGGCTTGGCGGCTATGCGTCGGGCACGCTGTCGGGCGCGCTGACGCGCCGCTATCACGCCTATCTGGTCGCCGCGCTGCCGACGCCGTTCGGACGCACGGTGATGTTGAACTACGTCTGGGAGCGCATCCGCTACGCGGACGGGCGTGTCGTCTCGCTGCACAACATGATCGACACGGAGGCCGGCAAGGAGTTCGACGAGGCGCGGTGGCTCTCCTCGTTCCGGCTCGAGGCGGGGCTGCCGGTCTGGACGTTCGACGTCGAGGACGTGCGCATCGAGAAGCGTGTGCTGATGCCGCACCATCAGAACACGACGCACGTCGCGTACCGGCTGTTGTCGAAGGAGCCGGTTCGCCTCGAGCTGCGTCCGCTGGTCGCCTTCCGCCTGCACGAAGCGCCGGTCAATCACCCGGTGCCGGCGCCGTACGGGCTGTACGCGCTCGGCGACCGGTTCGAGCTGACGCCCGGCGGCGACCTGCCGCCGCTGCGGATGTTCCTCTATGGCGCGGAGAAGGCGTTCACGGTGACGCCCGAGCGCTTCGACCACGCGGTCTACACGCTCGAGCAGAACCGCGGCTACGAGTGCTGCGGCGACCTCTGGACGCCGGGCTACTTCCGGTGCCAGCTGCTGCCCGATTCGCCCGGCACGCTGGTCGCCTCGACCGAGTCGTGGGAAACGATCGGCGCCCTCGATCCGATCGAGCTGCCGACAGCCGAACAGCAGCGCCGCAGCCGGCTCATTACCAACGCGCATCGCGCAGCGTCGAACGGCTTTGCCTCGGAGATGGTGCTCGCGGCCGATCAATTCGTCATCACGCCCGCCGGACGAGGCGAGGAAGCGGCACGCGCCCGCGCGGCCGGCGACGAGGTGCGCACGGTCATTGCCGGCTACCACTGGTTCACCGACTGGGGCCGCGACACGATGATCAGCCTCGAGGGGCTGACGCTCTGCACGGGCCGCCAGCGCGAGGCCGGGTACATCCTGCGGACGTTCGGGCACTACGTCCGCGACGGCCTGATCCCGAACATGTTCCCTGAAGGAACGAAGGAAGGCCTCTATCACACCGCGGACGCGACGCTGTGGTTCTTCCACGCCATCCATCGGTATCTGGTCGCGACCGACGATCGCGCGACGCTGCGCCAGCTGATGCCGAAGCTGAAGTCGATCTTCGAGCACCACATGAAGGGCACGCGGTTCGGCATCGGCGTCGATCCCGCCGACGGCCTGCTGCGGCAGGGCGAAGAGGGGTACCAGCTCACGTGGATGGACGCGAAGGTGGACGGGTGGGTCGTGACGCCGAGGCGCGGCAAGGCGGTGGAGATCAACGCGCTCTGGTACAACGCGCTGACGCTCTTCGCCGAGTGGCTGCGCGAGGAAGGCGATCCACTGGCGCCGCAGGTCGATGAGGCGGCCGCCCGCGCGCGCGAGTCGTTCAACGCGCGCTTCTGGTACGCCGAGGGCGGCCATCTCTACGACGTCATCGACGGCGAGCATGGAGACGACCCGGCGTGCCGGCCCAATCAGATTTTCGCGATCTCGCTGGATCACCCCGTGCTCGACGAGTCGCGCTGGCGCCCGGTGTTCGACATCGTTCGCGGCCGGCTCGTCACGCCGGTCGGCCTTCGCTCGCTGGCGCCCGGGCATCGGGACTACAAGGCGCAGTACTACGGGGACCTTCGCGCGCGCGACGCCGCGTATCACCAGGGGACGGTGTGGGCGTGGCTCGTCGGGCCGTACGTCGACGCGTTCTTGCGCGTGTATCCCGGCGATCTGTCCGGGGCGCGCGAGTGCCTGGCTGGCTTCGAGCACCACCAGGTCGAGGCGGGCGTCGGAACAATCAGCGAAATCTTCGATGCCGAAGAGCCGTTCACGCCACGCGGCTGCGTCGCCCAGGCGTGGAGCGTCGCCGAGGTGCTGCGGGCCTGGCTGAAGACGGAGGGCCGTCAGGGCGGGTAAGGCGGGTAGGGCCTACCGTTGCTTCATCCGCTCGAGCGCCTGGCCCAGCGCCTTGATCTCTTCACCGTATCTGGCCCAGTCGCCGGCTCGCTGGGCGTCGATGGCGCGCTGGTAATGCGCCTGCGCTTCGGCGGCGAGATCCGCGAGCGGCGATGACGATGACAGTGACGGCGACGGCGCCGCGGTTGGGGCGGGCGCCGCGGTGGTCGTCACGGCCGGAGCGGGCTGGCGCGGCGGGGCCGCGCCGCTGAACAACTTCGCCAGCGCTCCCTCCAACGTCTGCTCCATCACGATCTGATCCTGGTAGACGACGACCACGCGTGTCAGTTCGGGGATGCGGCCGCCGGCGCCGCGCAGGTACAGCGGCCGCACGTAGATCAGTGATTCCTCGATCGGGATCACCATCAGCGTGCCCCAGGTGACCTGTGACCCCTGCTGGTTCCACAGCGTGATCTGGGGCGAAATCATCTGGTCCTGGTTGATGCGCGCGACGACCTGCCGCGGGCCGAAGACCACCTTCTGCTTCGGGAACTGGAAGACGCGCACGTCGCCGTAGTGCGCGGGGTCGCTGCGCGCGACCAGCCAGGCCGCCAGGTTGTCCTTGCGCCGCGGCGTGAAGGGGAGCATCTGGATGAACTCCGGGTCCGTCTCTCCGGGCAGCCGCATGATCGTGTAGTACGGCTGCATCGCGGCCTGCGCCTGCCCGTTGTCGTCGATGGCCGGCACCTCCCACTGATCTTCGCGGTTGTAGAACACCGCGGGCTCGGTCATGTGGTACGTCGCAAAGACCGCGGCTTGCAGCGCGAACATGTCCTCGGGGTAGCGGATGTGCGCGCGCAGCGACGCGGGCATCGCGTCGAGCGGCTTGAACAGGCCGGGGAAGACGTTCGCATACGTAGCGAGCACGGGATCCTTCGTGTCAGCCGTGTAGTAGGTCGTCGTGCCGTTGTACGCGTCGATGACGACCTTCACCGAATTGCGGATGTAGTTGAGCGCGGGTCCCGCCGGCGTCGAGTACGGATAGCGATCGCTCGTGGTGTAGGCGTCGGACATCCAGAACAGCCGGCCGTCAGCCAGCACGAGGTACGGATCGCGGTCGAAGGTGAGGAACGGCGCGATCTCGCGGACCCGTTCGGCGATGTTGCGGTGGAAGAGGATACGGCTTTCCCCGGTGATGTCGTCGTTGAAGGCGATCTGGTACGCGCCGAAACGGAGCGCGAACATGATGCGGCGGCCCAGCGACTCGAGCGCCAGCCCGCCCGTACCGGCGTACTGCGTGAAGACGTTCTCGTCGCCGCGAGGGTAGTGGAACTCGCGCGTGCGCGTGCGGACGATGACGTAGTCGTTGGAGAGCTCGCCGAAGTACAGGCTCGGCTCCTGGAGGGCGAGATCCGGCGTCGTCTCGGTCGGCAGGTTGCGGACGAACAGGACGGGCAGCCCCTCGCTCGTCACCTGGTTCACCGGCCCGAGCGTCAGGCCGTAGCCGTGCGTGAAGGTGAGGCGCTCGTTGACCCAGGTGCGGTTCGGCAGGCTGTTCGAGTTGAGCTCACGCGCCGACAGCATCACCTGCTGCGGCCGGCCGTTCAGCACGTAGCGATCGTTGTCGACGGACACGAAGTCGTAGTACGTGCGGATTTCCTGGAGCTGGCCGAACGTGTCGAGCAGCGGCTGGTGGTCCCACAACCGCACGTTCTGGAGTGTCGGCGCGTTGCGCGTGATGTCGTCGCGCGTCAGCGTGGCGTCGCCGGTCAGCGCGCGCTCCTCGACGCCGTCGAGCGCGAACGCGCGGCGCGTCGCATCGATGTTGTGCTGGATGAACGGCGACTCGCGCACCTGCTCGTTGGGGGTCACCGCGAAGCGCTGGAGCATCGACGCGTAACCCTCGCCTCCGATGCTCACGATCAGATAGAGCGCGATCGCGACGGGGATGGGCCAGTTGCGCCGGCCGAGCCCGTGAAGGGCCGCGAGGACGGCGCCGACGATCGAGGCCGCCGTCAGCGCGAGCGCCAGCGGCATCCGGGCGTACACGTCGGCGTACGACGCCCCGTAGATGACGCCCGCCGGGTGGACCAGCAGGTCGAAGCGGCCCAGCCAGGCGCCGAGCGCGAGCAGCACGAAGAAGATGGCGGCCAGCATCGACAGATGACGCCGCACGCCCGTTGTCATCGACACGAACGACCTTGGCTGCGACATCAGGCCGCCCGATACGAGATAGATGGCGCCGGCGCCCAGCGCCGCCAGGATCACCAGCGCCTGCAGGATGCCGCGCACCAGGTGCAGGAACGGGATGGTGAAGACATAGAAGGAGACATCCCGCCCGAGGATCGGATCCTGCTGTCCGAACGGCACCGCGTTCCGCCAGGTCACCCACGTTTCCCATTGCCCCGATGCGAACAGCCCGATCAGCGCGGCCACCACCATGGCAATGGCCGACGTGATGGTGCGCAGCTGCTGCCGCCCCGGCAGCGCAATCTCGATGCCCTGCTGTGTCGTGAAGATCGGGCGGCTCTCGCGCAGCGAGCCGAGCGCCAGTCGAAAGTTGACGACGAGCCAGAGGACCGACACGACGAACGCGGTGGTGAAGAGCGAGGCCTCGCTGCGGACGATTGTCGAGAACACCTGCTGATAGCCGACTTCGCCGAACCAGAGCCAGTCGGTGTAGAAGCGCAGCACCGGCAGTCCGCCGAAGAAGATCAACGCGAAGACGACGAGGACGACGAGGCGAAGGGGGTGGCGCACGTCAGGACCTGTATTGGGCGCTCGCGTTGGTTAAATCGGTACGGATGTCGGCCTCGAGCGCCGGCGGCGCGAGCACCCGCGCGGACGCGCCCCATCCGAGAATCCAGCTCCGCAGCGCCAGGTCGTTGCAGACTTCGAGCGTCAGCACGACGCCGCCGTCCGGCACCTCGCGCAGCGACTGCGACGGATGCCAGACGCGGGCGCGGACGAACGGCGCCACGCGCCTGTCGAACGCGATCTCGACGTGCGAGGGCGGCCCGGTGTTCACCCCCAGCGAGTTGGCGAACACGTCGTCGGGAATCGTCCGCGTCGGCGTGAACGTCTGCTTGTCGAGCGACACCGAGGCGACCCGATCGATGGCGAAGGTGCGCACGTCCTTGTACTCGGGCACGTACGCCAGAAGATACAACCCGCCCTGCGCGAATGCCAGCCGATACGGATGGATGACGTACTCCTTCGTCCGGCCGCTCGCCACCGAGTGGTATTTCATGCGCGCCACGCGGTAGTACAGCGTGGCCTCGAGCAGGCGCGCGACGATGTCCGGCGAGGAGTCGGCGCCGCGCGGGCGAGGCCCCGGCTTGGCCGCCAGGATCTGCGGCAGCCGATCGAGGAACTGCCGCATGCGCGGCGACAGCATCTTCTCGAGGCGCGTGAACGCGACCGTCAGGTCACGCTGAAACGGCGTGCCGGCCACGGCCTCGAGGATGTTGCGACTGAGATAGAGCGCGCAGAGCTCGGCGAGCGTGAATCCTGTCTCGAGCCCCTTCAGGACCTGGCCGTCCAGCCGCCAGTGTGCGCGGCCGTCCTCGTCACGCTCGTCGTACAGCGGGAAGCCCGCCTCCTGCAGCGCCGCCAGGTCGCGCCGGATGGTCCGCGTGGTGACCTCGAGGTCCTGGGCGAGCGCATCGATGGTTGCTCCGTGACGCGACGACTCCAGCGCGTGGAGGACCTTCCACTGGCGGATGACTTCCTGGTTGCGGGGCACGCCCCTCTAACTCTATAGCTTTCCCTTCGCCCGGCGGATTTCACGCCGGCGCCGGCGGTCGGGCGTGCCGGCCGCCTGCGACGCAGCGCGATACACGCGCTCCATCCGCCGCATCTCGATCTCCTCCGGCGTCGGCTTCGGCGTCACGTCGTCATAGAGAACGCGCGCTTCGGCTTTCTTGACGTGCTGATCGAGGACGATGCGGACGATGACGTCCTGATGGCGGCCGAACGGCCGGGAGATGCGGATGCGGTCGCCCTCGCGAATGGCGCGGTGCGGCTTGGCGTGCTCGCCGTTGACGTCGACCTTGCCGCCTTCGCATGCCCGCTTGGCCTCCGAGCGCGTCCTGAACAGGCAGGCGACGTCGAGCCACACGTCGAGGCGGACAGAGTCGTTCAGATGAGTATCTCGATCTTGGCCTTTGTCTTCAGCGCGTTGACGAACGCGAGCGTCTCCTCCTGCCGGCTCTGCTGGCCCAGATACTGCTCGATCTGCCCTTTGGCTTCATCGAGCGGGACGACGTGCTGCGTTTGTTTCTCCGCGACCTTGATGATGTGATAGCCGAACTGCGTCTCGACCAGCTCGCTCATCTGCCCGGGATTGAGCGCGAAGGCGGCCGCTTCAAACGGCGGCACCATCTGCCCCTTTTCGAAGTACCCGAGGTCGCCTCCGTTGACGGCGCTGCCCGGATCCTGCGAGTTCTCCTTGGCCGCCGCGGCGAAGTCCTTACCACCCTTGAGGTCCTTGAGAATTGTTTCGGCCTTCGTCTTCGCCTGCTGCTTCGCGGCGACGTCCGCATTCTGCGGAAACGCGATGAGGATGTGGCTCGCGCGCACCCGCGGACCCTGTTGAAACTTGTCCTGGTTCTTCTGGTAGAAGTCGGAGACCGCTTCCGGCTTGACCGCGATCTTCGCGGCGATCTCGCCTTCGACCAATTTTTCGACGCTCATCGAGGAGCGCGCGTCCTCGCGAACGTCGTCGAGGGTCATCTTCTGGGCGGCGAGCGCCTGCTCGAACTGCTGCTGGTTGGGAAACTGCGATCGAATCTGCGCGATCTGGGCCTCGACCTCGGCGTCGGGCACTGCGATCTTCCGCGCCTTCGCTTCCTGGACGAGCAGCTTGTACCCGATCATCTCGTCGAGGACGCCGCGGAAGATGCGGTCGCGCTGATCCGCGGGGACGGGACCTCCCGCACGCCCCTCGAGCGCCTTCACGGCCCTGTCGAGGTCGACGCCGCTGATCGTGTCGCCGTTGACCCGCGCCACGATTTCGGGAAGCTGCGGCGGAACCGGCTTGGCGGCCGGCGGCTGCAGTTGCGCGGCGGCGGGCGGCGGCGTGCTTTGTGCGGCGGCGGCTGCGGGCGGGGGCGCCGGCGCTGGCGCGGCCTGCGGCTTGGCGTTGGCGGCGGTGCTCCGCGAGCAGGCGGCCAGCATGATCACAAAAAAGATCGAAACAGCTCGGCGCACATGAACTCCTTGCCTGCCACGCCGTAGCTCGTGGGAGCGGCGAGCGAAGGCTGGTACTGCCAGAGTACGTATTGGGCACTCCGAGGTCAAACCGGGCCAGCGTGGCGAGGCTAGTACAGGTCGCGCTCGAAGTCGGCGCGGTGGCTGAGCAGCCACTGCTCGCTCATTCTCGGCAGAGAAGGCTGGCGGGCAAGCCGGCGGATGATGGCGACCAGCGTTGCGACAAACGCCCAGCCCAATACCGGCTTGAGCATGTTGTGGCCGGTCTGGTGGGGCAGCGTAAACCGTTCGACTTGGGCGGGCATGACTGCCGATCTGATGTTTCAACGAGCGTGCCTTCAAAAACCCGCATGTTATACTCCGTTTTCTGTGAAATGCGCGCGGCCGCGCCCAGGGAACGGGCACTTATGGGAAGGCCAGGTAGCTCAGTTGGTAGAGCACATGACTGAAAATCATGGTGTCGGCGGTTCAATTCCGTCCCTGGCCACCAGCCTTCGTGTTGGAGTTGGCTTGTCGCACTGGACGAGTTCAACTGGCGCATGCGTCAGCTTCAAGGATGGCCGGGTTCGAGCGTTCTCCTGCGGCTCCCCGCGTCACGGGCTTTCATCCAGCGAGGCACGAGCAGTCATGACAACACAGCACACAAACATCTTCAGAACCGCCCCGGGCTGCAGTTCCGTTTCCAAAGCCGCAGTGCGTGCGTGCCGGTCCGTGGCGAGGGCGTGCGCTGCGGCGGCCTTGTCCTGCGCCACCGCGATCGCGCTGATCGTCACCGTTTCACTTCTGGGGGCCTTTGGTGTCGACCCGCTCGGTCTCGTGTCCACGGGTCTCGCGCAGACCAAGCCGGCGCAGGCCAAGCCAGCGCCGACCAAAGCAGGGCCGGCCAAGGCACCGCAGGCCGCCGCACCGCAGACCAAGACCGCGACCCCGGACCAGATCTCGACCCAGGCTCAACCATTGAACCCGCGGGGCGGGCAGGCAGACGGCCCGCCTGTCACACCGAAGCC
>Ga0070699_100004012_pt1 | contig 13013 bp, 10 predicted proteins | sample KBSK1503metaG_FD_65473 | JGI IMG/M metagenome (GOLD analysis project Ga0070699, IMG submission 65473) | Corn, switchgrass and miscanthus rhizosphere microbial communities from Kellogg Biological Station, Michigan, USA - KBS K1-50-3 metaG | ecosystem: Host-associated > Plants > Roots >...
GCCGGACAGGACGTCAAGATCATCAAGGACCTCGGGCTCGCCGCCACGACGCTGTTCGGGCTGTTCATCGCCGTCTTCATCGGCATCGGTCTCGTGTCCAAGGAAGTCGAGCGACGGAGCATCTACAGCATCCTCGCGAAGCCGATTCACCGGTACCAATTCGTCGTCGGCAAGTACGCGGGGCTGGTGCTGACGCTGGTCGTGAACATCCTGGTGATGGCCGCGGCGCTCTATGCAGTGCTGGCGTACATGCGCTGGGGGATTGAGCCCTCGATCGAGCGCGCATGGGACGCGCCTGCGCTCGACCCGGCGCTCATGACGGCGGTGCTGCTCATCCTGCTCGAGCTGATGCTCGTGACGGCCATCGCCTTGTTCTTCTCCACCTTCTCGACGCCGCTCCTGTCGGCCGCCTTCACCTTCGGGATCACGATCGCCGGCCACTTCAGCAGCGATCTTCGGAGCCTCCAGGACGTCGTCGAATCGCGCGTCGCGCAAACCATCGCCCGCGGCGCGTACTGGGTGCTGCCCAACCTGGCGCCGTTCGACGTCAAAGCGCAGGTCGTTCACGGTCAGCACGTGCCGGCTGGATACGTCGCCCTCGTGGCGGCGTACGGCGTCGTCTACATCGGCATCCTGCTCGTGATCGCGACGTTCGTGTTCTCGCGGCGAGACTTCAAGTAATGAACCGTGTGAGCGCCCGGCCGATCGTCGGCGTCATTGCCGTCGTCGTCCTGCTGATGGCCGTCGCCGCCGAACTCCAGGCGGCACGCGAGCGCTGGTTCGCATCGGCTCGCATCGATGACGATGCGCTGTACATCGAGTCGGGATTGGCGATGAAGCGGTTGACCGTCTCGCTCAACACGCTGGCGGCCGACGTCTATTGGATTCGGGCGATTCAGTACTACGGCAGCACGAAACGGCGGCTGGCGTCGCAGGTTTCAGGACCGGAGCCGTCGGCGACGATTGCCGACACGTCGGACTACCGCAACCTTTACCAACTGCTCGACTTGACGACCTCGCTCGATCCCCGGTTCGACATCGCGTATCGCTTCGGCGCTGTGTTTCTGGCCGAGGGGTATCCGAACGGTCCGGGGCGCCCGGACCTGGCAATTCGGTTCCTGGAGAAAGGTTTACGCGAACGACCCGATAAATGGCAGTACATGCAGGATATCGGGTTCGTCCGCTACTGGTACGAGCGGGACTACCAGGGTGCTGCTCAATGGTTTCGAAAGGCCAGCGAGGTGGCTGGCGCGCCGATCTGGCTGAAGCCGCTCGCCGCGACGACGCTGGCGCAGGGGGGCGACCGGCGGTCGTCGCGCGTCATGTGGCTCACTATCCTTCAGTCCGCTGACGTCGACTGGCTGAAGCAGCAGGCCGAGCGGCGGCTGACGCAGCTTCACGCGCTCGACGACATCGACGAGCTGCAGCGGATCATCGACACGTATTCTCAGCGAACCGGGACGCCACCCCTCGATTGGATGACGCTCGTGCGCGCGCGCGTGCTTCGGGGCGTTCCCGCCGATCCCACAGGAGTGCCTTACGAATTGACGACCGACGGCCGCGTGCAGCTTTCGCAGTCGTCGACGTTGTTCCCCCTGCCCTCGGAGCCGGCGCAGCTCCCGCCGTCAAGCCGATGATTCCGGGCTGGGTGCTGATCGTCCTCGCGACCATGTTCGGCGCGGCGGTCGGCAGCTTCCTCAACGTGTGCATCTACCGACTGCCACGAGAGATGTCGGTCGCGTGGCCGCCGTCGTCGTGCCCGCACTGCGGGCAGACGCTCGCGTGGTACGAGAACGTTCCGATCGTGGCGTATCTGGCGCTCCGCGGACACTGCCGCACGTGCCGCAATCGGATCGGCGTGCGATATCCGATCGTCGAAGCAGTCACCGCGGCGATGTTTGCTGCTGCATTCTGGTACTACGGTCCGGGTCTGCTGCTCGTGTCGCGTCTCGTGCTGGGATGCGCGCTCATCGTGCTCTTCGCTGTCGATCTCGAGCACCATCTCTTGCCGAACGCGATTACGCTTCCCGGTATCGTCGTCGGCTTTGCCTTCAGCCTGTTCGTCGCGCCAGGATGGGTCGATTCGCTGCTCGGCATCGCGCTCGGCGGCGGCAGCCTGCTCGCGATGTTCTACGGGTGGCTGTGGCTGCGAGGCGAAGAAGCGCTCGGCATGGGCGATCCGAAGATGCTGGCGATGATCGGCGCGTTCGTCGGATGGAGGATGACACTGCTCACGCTGGTGTTCGCGTCGTTCATCGGATCGTTGATTGGCGTGGTGCTGATCGTCACGGGGCGCGGCGATCGCAAATCGATGGTCCCGTTTGGCTGCTTCCTCGCGCTCGGCGCGGCGGTTGCGATTGCGGCCGGGCGCGAGATTCTCGACTGGTACCTCGGCACGCTCGCATGAGGCTGACGCCAGGCGCTTACGCGTTCCTCGGCATGACGGCGCTCGTGGCGGCGCTCGTCACGATCCTTACGTTCGCGCTCATGAAGTTCATCGCGGCGGCGCGCGACACGCGCCGCTCGCTCCGGTCGCCGAGCGGCGCCGAGACCGCGCTGTTGTCGGCTGCGCTCCAGGAGGCCGTCACCAAACTCAAGGCGCAGGAGCGGGCGATGGCGGCGCGGGCGGACGCCTCAGAACGGCTCGCGGGCGAAATCGTGTCGAGCCTCACGGCAGGCCTGCTCGTCATCGGTCTCGACGGGGAAATCCGGATTCTCAACCCTGCCGGCCGCCGCATGCTCGATCTTGCCGATACCGCGCCGGCGGAGCAGATCCAGCGATCTCTGAAAGAGACGACGCTGACGGAAGTCGTCGACGAATGTCTGACGACCGGCATCGCCGTCGTCCGCCGTTCCGTCACGCTGCCCGAGCCGCGCCACAAGGTCTCGCATGTCGGCGTCACGGTTTCGCCGCTCTTCGACGCCCGCGGCGAACTGCACGGCGCGATTTGCCTCTTCACGGACCTGACCGCGGTCAAGGATCTCGAAGAGCAGCTTCGTCTCAAGGACAGCCTCGCGGCGGTCGGCGAGCTGACGGCCGGCATCGCGCACGAGTTCCGCAACGGTCTGGCGACGATTCACGGGTACAGCAAGCTGTTCGATCTGAAGGCGCTGCCCGAGTCGTACCGGGCCTACGTCGAAGGCATCCGCGCCGAAGCCGAATCGCTCGGACAGGTCGTCACGAACTTTCTCAACTTTGCGCGGCCGGCGCAGCTGGTCCTGTCGAACGTGGATCTCCGGAGCATCTGCGAGCGGGCGGTGGAGGAGATCCGAACCGACGCGCGCGCGCTCGGCGGCGACATCGAGATTCGCGGAGAGTTTGGCCTCGTGGACGGAGATGAAGTGCTGCTGCGCCAGGCGTTCAGCAACCTGCTGCGGAACGCGATCGAAGCGTGCGCGCACTCGTCGACCGTTCCGCGAATCGTCGTGCACTCGGAGGTCGATCATCAGCAGCGCCTGATGAAGGTGGCCGTCAACGATAACGGACCGGGCATCGCGCCCGCCCTGCGCGAGCGGATATTCCGTCCATTCTTCACGTCCAAGCGCAACGGAACCGGTCTGGGGCTTGCGCTGGTCCAGAAGATCGTGGTCTTTCACAACGGCCGCATCGTCGCCGGCGTGGCGCCGGAGGGCGGTGCGAGCCTTCAGGTCACGCTGCCGACGACCAATTAGGGCATTTCCAGTACTGTTACTGAACGTAACAGAATGCCTCACGCGAACGTCGCGTAAGAGCAGATCGGCCGACCGCCTTCCTCCAGCAAACCACACGCAGTCAGCACGTTGGCAGAGCACATCTCGTGATCATCTCTCAGTGGCAGAGGCATTGCTCAGTTCGAGGTATCACGTCATGCGAGCCACGAACCAACGCTTCAGCGGCGCACGCGGCTTCACGCTCATCGACATGGTCGCGACGATCGCGATCATGGGCACGCTTCTGGCGATTTCGGTGCCGCAGCTGATCGACGTGGTCGACGGCTACCGCCTCGGCATGGCAACGCGCGCCGTCGAGCGCGAGCTCCAGTTCGCGAAGCTCAAAGCGGTGTCGGCTGAATCGCCGATGCGCGTGCGGTTCAATTGCCCGATCGCTGGGCAGGTCCGCGTCGTGGAGCTGATCGGCACGTCGGCGGTGCCCAACGCGAACGACGCGGACACGTACACCGATCGTTGCAAGGAAACGATTTATCCGTACAAGTCGACCGGATCCGACACGAGCCGCCTGACGAAACCGAACAACGACGGACCGGTGCGCTATCTCGATAGCAGCGTCACGATCACGACGTCGAAGACGATCGAATTCTGGCCCGACGGAACGGCGCACATCGATACCAACGCCGGCAATCCGTGGCCCGGCGCCGGCAACCCTGGGGTGACGCTCACGCTGACCCGAAAAGGGAAAACCAAAAACATCGTGGTGAATGGCCTTGGCAAGATTCAGATGGACCGGTAAACGGGCCGAAGCTCGTGGAGCGAACGCGATGGCCGTGACCACCGAAGCTCGCGGTGCGAGCGCGATGGCCTTGGGCGCCGAAGCTCGCGGAGCGAGCGAAGGCGGCTTCTCGCTCGTCGAGACGATCATCGCGTCGAGCGTGATGATTGCCGGCGTCGTCACGCTGGCGCAGCTGTTCGTCATGTCGACGCGCACGAACGTCGCGGCGAAATCGACGTCGATCGCGGCGGTGCTGGCGCAGCAGAAGATGGAGCAGCTGCGGTCGCTCGAATGGGGATTCGACGCGCTCGGCCTGCCGAACACCGACGCGACGACGAACACAGCCGTCGTCCCGATGGCGTCGAATGGCGGAACGGGCCTCAGCCCTTCGCCGACCGGTGCCGGCAACCCGCTGAAAGCGAACGTCGCCGGCTGGGTCGATTACGTCGACAGGTACGGCAACTCGCTCGGTGGCGGTACCACGACGCCGCCCGCCGGCACGTCGTACATCCGGCGGTGGTCGGTCGAGCCGCTGCCGACGAATCCGAACAACACGATCGTGCTGCAGGTGCTCGTAACGCCGGTGGGACTGCGCACGGCCGACGACAACACCGACAGCGTCCGGCGCAAGGATCAGGAAGCGCGGATTATCAGCGTGAAGACGCGAAAGGCGAGCTGATGCGGCGCGAACACGGTTTTTCGATCATAGAAATGATCGTCTCGATGGCCGTCATGCTCGCCGTCACCGGCGGCATCTTCGCCGTCATGAATCCGTCGCACGGCACGTTCCAAACGCAGACCGAGGTATCCGATCTGCAACAGCGCCTTCGTGTCGCGAGCGACACGCTCTACAAGGATCTCCTGATGGGCGGCGGCGGCGCTTATCAAGGGTCGATGTCCGGATCGCTCGATTACGTGTTCCCCTCGATTGTGCCGTATCGCAAAGGCGCGATCGGCGAGGACCCGGCGGGAACCTATAAGTCGGACACGATCACAATCACGTACGTCCCGCCGACGATGGCTCAGACGACGCTCGCGAACAATCCGGGCAACAGCCTGACGAACTCGGCGGAAACCAAGGTCAACGCGGAGGCGGGTTGTCCGGCGGGAGACCTGTTGTGCGGCTTCAAGGAAGGCATGACGGTCCTCATCTACGATGCGACCGGCCATGCCGACACGTTCACGATTACGCAGATCCAGGACATCAACGCCAACAACGTCAAGCTGCAGCACAACAGCGACAAGCTGGCCTACGAGTTCCTGCCCGATACGACGAAGATCGTTCAGGCCGCCAGCTACACCTACTATCTGAAAACCGACGCCACGAACCAGACCGGCCAATTGATGTTCTACGACGGCGGCACCGGAGCCGACGTCCCGGTGGTCGACAACGTGGTCGGCCTCACATTCAAGTACTACGGCGATCCGCAGGCCCCGCAGTTGAACGGCAATCCGTTGACGAACACGGTCGGCCCCTGGACGACCTACGGTCCGATGCCGCCCGCACTCGGCGCCCAGGTGCTCGATCACAACAACAACGCGGCCGATGGCTGGGCGGCCGGTGAGAACTGCGTCTTCAGATTGGACAACGGCCAGCAGGTGCCACGTCTGCCCGTCCTCGGCGCCGGCGGCACGACGACGACGCTGGTCGAGTTGACCCAGGCGATGTTGACCGATGGCCCATGGTGTCCCGGCGGACCGAACGGCGCGGTCGGAAACGCCTGGGACGCGGACCTTCTGCGTGTCCGCAAGGTCTCGGCGACGATTCGCGTGCAGTCGGCGAACGTCGCGCTGCGCGGCCCTGCGAGCGTGTTGTTCACGTATGGCGGCACGTCGCGAGAGGGCAGCAAGTGGCTGCCCGACCAGCAGGTCACTTTCAGCGTGACGCCGCGCAATCTGAATCTTGGGCGCTAGTGCCGTGGATGTTGCGGGTCAGGTGGGCCAGGTAGGTCACGTGGGGATGAACATGCGACGCGAAGACGGAATCGCAATGATCGTCGCCTTGATGGCGATGCTGCTGATGGCGGCGCTCGGAGCGGCGCTCGTGATGACCACGACGTCGGAGACGATCATCGCCGGCAACTTCTCGCGCGGTCAGGAAGGGCTGTACGCGGCCGACGCGGCGTACGAACGAGCGATGGACGATCTGCTGACGGTGCCCAACTGGAACGACCTGCTCGCCGGGACGGTGCAGTCGGCGTTCATCGATGGCCCGCCGAGCGGCGACCGCGTGCTGCCCGACGGCTCGCATCTCGACATCGGCGCGGCCCTCAACATGGCCAACTGCGGCAAGACGACCGACTGCTCGGCCGCCGATCTGACGGGGAACGCCACCGGCACGCGTCCGTGGGGCGCGAACAACCCGGTCTGGCGGGCGTACGCGTACGGCCCGCTGGCCAACATCCTGCCGACCGGCACCATCAACTCGAACTGGTACGTGATGGTGATGGTCGCCGACGATCCCTCCGAGAACGACGGCGATCCGCTGCACGACGGCACCAACGGCGGCAATCTCGGTACCGGCGTGCTCGCGATGCGCGCGGAGGCATTCGGGCCGCGCGGCGCGCACAAGATCATCGAGATGACGGTCGCCAGAACGAATACGACCAACCTGGAGCGCGGCTACACCGGGCAGCGCGGCGAGGACGAGCAGAACCGCCGCGCCCGCAAGGCCGCCGTGCAGACGCCCGGCAAGTCGCTCACGATGCAATCGATGACGCTGAACTCAGGAGGAATCCAGTAGCGCCTCGCGCTACCACACACGTTATGCGTTCCTTGATTCTTCGAACCATGCTCGTTGCGGCGATGGGATTCGCGTGCGCATCGAATGCCGCGGCGCAGGCCGATCCGCTGGAGTTCCTGAAGAAGTACCCATCGACGACGGCCAGCGTCGGCTCGCCGAACGTCATCGTCGCGGTTGACCTGGCCAACCGCATGCAGCGCGATGCGCCGTCGGACGCGACCTGTCTGCCGAGCTCCGCCACGCCGAATTCGTGCACGACAGCCGTCACGAACGTCACCAGCAATTATTACGATCCGTTCCTCTACACCCGCGGGACGAACGTGGCCGCGGAGACGACGCTCGGCGTCAGCGCGGCGAACACGACGACGAACTACCGGCGCAAGTACGTCAACATGGCGCTGGTGAACAACGGCGGCGACAAGTTCGGCGTCGACACGATTTCCGTGACGCACGACATCGACGCGAACAGCGCCTATGCGAAGTTCGAGACGCCGACGCGGCTGTCGATCCTGAAGGCGGCGCTCTATCAGGCGATCGTGGAGAACACGCGCGTCGCCCGCTTCGGCCTCGTCAGAATGCGGCAGAAGCTACCGACCCCCGCGACGCTCGGCAACTCTGGCCCGGTCAACGATGCGAATACCTTGCAGCAGGGGGCGGGCATCACGACCGACAGCAGCGACGGAAAGTGGAAAATCGCGCGGCCTCAAGTCAACGCGAACAACGGCGCGCAGGGACAGCCGGCGACGAACAGTCTCGCGATTGTTCAAGCCGATTCGTCGACGGCGAACAGCGATCTGCAGAGCGTATTGAGCCGCGACCTGCGTCAAACCGATGGCAACTCCGCGAGCACGCACACGCTGCTTCCGGCGGGCAATGACGACGCGAACACCCTCGACGCTCCGGTGAACAACCTGCTGATCGACGCGCGCGATGAAGCGAAGCGGCTGATTGCGATCAACAACGACCCGACGTGCCGTAACACCATCGTCATCCTCATCGTGGGCGGCGGCGAAGGCAGCACGGCGGGTGGCGGGGTCACCAATGCGACGCTCGCCACGACGGCGTCGGGTTTCCTCAACGTCAACAACACGGGCCGCCGCGTGCCGATCTACGTGATCGCCCTCGCGCCGCCTGGCGCCGATCGATCGTCGCTGCAGGCCATCGCGACCAGCAGCGGCGGACAATATTTCGAGATTACGAAGCAGATGATCGACTCGGCCTTCTCGCTGCAGTCGACGGTGTATCCGAGCTCAGTGACGGGCACGGTCGTCGTGCCGGAAGCCGTCGCCGCGATGAACGCCGCCGTCATGCACAGCTACGCGACGAGCACCGACTTCAACGCCGGCACGGCGAGTGAGTTCCCGATGACCGCGCCGATTACCGGCACGGTCGACCTCACGAACGGCCACGACATCAATGGACATGCGCTCCTCAATTCCGAGGTGCACAACGTCAAGTCCGGCGCCCTGATTCCGCAGCGAAGCAACGTCCTCGTCACGACCGCGGTCACCACGCCGACGACGAACGGGCTCGCCGGCGTGCTGCGCGCGTTCCGTACGTACATTCCCAAGAGCGACAGCACGCAGCTGTCCGGATGGCAGTTCGTCTCTCAGCTGTCCGCAAGCGATCCCGGCGGACCGCAGGAGAAGCGGCTCTGGGTCGCGTGCGTCCCGGGTCCCGGCTGTGCGACGCCGACCGGGACGGCCGTGACCGATTCGAATCTTCGGAATCTCTATACCGTGACGCCCGACGGCACGATGGTCGCGTTCACGACCGCCAATGTGGCCACACTCGCCCCGCTGATGAACCTCACGGCGACCGACGCGACGAGCGTCATCACGGCGGTCCGCAATCTGCCGCTCGGCCCGATCATGACGTCGACGCCCGCGCTCATGAATCCGCCGTCGCTCGATCCGCCGCCCGACGACACGTACCCCAAGTTCGCCTCCGACAACAACGGCCGCCGGAGCATCGTTTGGGTGGGCACGAACTGGGGCATCTTCGAGGGGATCGACGCTCGGCTCGGCGTCGAGGTGTGGGGCTTCATTCCCCTCAACCTGCTGCCGAAGCTCAGGACGATTCGCGACGGCCAGCCGATGGGTAATTTCGATTACTTCGTCGACAGCTCGCCAAAGGTCGCCGACGTGCGGTACAGCGACGGCACCTGGCACTCGCACCTCGTCGTCGGCCAGGGCGGCGGCGGCACGTTCTATCAGTCGCTCGACGTGACGCTGGCCGACATGAAGTCGTGCGGCGGCTGCGGGTCGACCAGCGATGACATCAGCGCGGTGCTGACGTACTTTTCGACGCCGCGCGTGACGCTGAACTGGGCGTTTCCGAGTTACAGCAATTTCGATCCGACGCTCACCGCGGCGCAGCACTGCGATCCGGTTGCCGGGACGTGCGACTCGCTGGCGTACGGCGACCTCAAAGCGACGGCGTCCGCCGTCGAGAAGAGCGTCGGACAGACCTGGTCGGATCCGGCCGTCGGCGAGGTGTTGAGCAATTCAGGGCCGTACTCGGTTCTGGTCGGTTCCGGATTCCTGCCGCACGCCACCGAGATCCAGGCGAACCGAAACAGCACGCGTGCCGGCACGACAATCTACATTCTTGACGCGCAGACCGGCGCCGTCTTCGACAGCAAGGACGTGGGGAGCGATGGCGTCAACGAAACGTCGAACAACTGCCGCGCGAGCGCCGGCGGCTGCACGAACCTGAAGAACGCGATCCAGGCCGATCCGGTTTCGACCGGTCCATCGAGCTCGCGGTTCATCACCATGGCGTACGCGGGCGATCTCGACGGCAACCTGTGGCGGTTCGACATCATTCTCGATCCGTCGAACGCCAACAAGCCGAAGATCAACGCGACGACGAAGATATACGGCGCCGGATCGAATCAACCGATCTTCAGCTCGATGGCGACGGTCAACGTCGGCGGGACGCAGCAGTACATCTTCTTCGGCACCGGCGCGGATACATTGGGGCCGACCGACAAGAACACGGTGTACAAATTCCTCGGCGTGCTCGACACTGGAGCAGGCAGCACGGCGCCGCTGAGTCAGAACCTGCAGAAGACGAATGGAAACAGCATCACGGTCGATGAACGCGTGTCGGCGTTCCCGGCCGTCGCCGGCGACATCGTGTTCTTCACGTCGACGGTGTATAACCCGTCGAGCCTCTGCTCGGCGCCGACCGGCAACCTGTACGCCTTCACGTTCATCGGCGGTCCCGCGTACGACAACACCGGCGACAACGTGATCAAGACCACCGGCAACGGCGCCGATACGCCGCTGGTGAAATCGATTGCCGGCGCTCGAGCGACCGCGCCGTTCATCGTCGATCAGCATCTCGCGTTCGGGATCAACGGACAAGTACAGCTCTTTGGCGATCCGAACGCGTACAATAACGGCGTCGGCAACGCCGGCGTCCGTCTCCTTTCCTGGCGCGAAGTGCGCTGATCGCGGCGTAGAGTTCCTGAAAGCACGCAATGGCTGAATATGTTGTCTGTTCGTCCTGCGGCGCGCGCATCAAGGCGACGCGGCAGCGATGCCTTCGTTGTCTCGAGCCGCTTCACGGCGACGAAACCCCGTCGTACCCGTCGCTGAGCCTGTCGCGTGTCCAGACGCTCACGCTCGCGAGCGGGGTGTCGCTCGCCGTGCTCGCGCTCGTCGTCGCGCTCTGGTGGACGCGGCCGGACCATACCGACCCGGTTGCGCGTCCGTATTCGACGCCATCGTCGGCGCAGCCGGCTCCGGCGCCCGCTGCGCCTTCAGCCCAACCGGCGCCGTCTGACGTCGCGGCCGCAGCCGAAGTTGCCGGCGCTTCCGACGTGCGTCGTAACGCCGGCGCGGCGCTGACGGGCGGGAACCTCGAGTCGGCGCGCGCGTCGTACGAAGCCGTTCTGGAAAAGAAGGCTGACGATCCTGAAGCCTTGAATGGACTCGGGCTCGTGCTCGAACGCTCGGGAAAGCTCGAAGAAGCGATCGCACGCTACGCGCAGGCGGCGCAGCTCGTGCCCGATAAGTGGACCTACCGGTTCAACCTTGCGCATGCCGAGGCGCAGGCACACCTGTGGGATCGCGCAATCGCCGATTATCGCCAGGCGGTGCGTCTGTTTCCCGACGACTACGCGACGCAATACAACCTGGGGCTCGCGCTTCACAACCAGGGCGACGACCGCGCGGCGATTCCCGAGTACGAGAAGGCGATTCAGCTGGCGCCGAGCGAGCCCAGCTTCCACTTGTCGCTGGCGATGAGCCTGGAACGCGTCGGCAAGACGTCGGATGCGGCGCGGGAGTATCAGCAGTACCTGCAGATGAACCCGTCTGCGCCGGAAGCGGAGAAGATCAAGGCTCACGTGCAGTCGCTGACCGCGACCGCCCGGATGTAGTCTTGACCGTCGGGGGTCACGTACGATCGAGTTGCGACCGATAAACCCTCTGAGAGTCATGCCTCGCCGATTCCTTGTCGTTGTCCTGATCTCGCTGGCGGCGGGCCGCGCGGCCGTTGTGTCGGCGCAGTCGCTCGCCGACATTGCGAAAAAGGAAGAAGAACGGCGCAAAGAGATCAAGCAGCCGACCAAGGTCATCACGAACAAGGATCTCGCGCCCGCTCCTACCGCTTCGACGCCGCCACCGGCCGACGGTGCGGCCGCGCCCGCCGCTCCGGCGTCGGGCGCCGCCAAGGACGCAAAGGACGCGAAAGACGAGAAGGACGCGAAAGCCAAGGAGCCGGCGAAGGACAAGGCCTACTGGGCCGGCCGCCTCAAAGGGCTCCAGGAGACGCTCGACCGCGACCAGACGTACGCCGACGCGCTGCAGAGCCGAATCAACGCCCTGACGACCGACTTCGTGAACCGCGCCGATCCGGCGCAGCGCGCCGTCATCGAGCGCGACCGCCAGCGCTCCATTGCCGAACTGTCCAAGCTCAAGGAAACGATCCAGAAGGATAAGAAAGCTCTCGCGGACCTCGACGAAGAAGGGCGCCGCGCGGGCGTTCCGCCCGGCTGGCTGCGGTGACTATTTCACACTCTCAGCTCATCCCGAATAGAGCCATGACGTCGCGTAGCCGCCGGTCGACCGATCCCCCAATCCTGCTCGTCGAGGACAAGGACTCGCTGCGCGTGATGCTGCGTCATGCGCTCGAAGCGCAGGGGCACACCGTCGTCGAGGCGCGCGATCAGCGCGAGGCCGAAGCGGCGCTGCTGAGCAGCCGCCCGGGAGTCGTGCTGTCGGATTTGCGTCTGCCTGAAGGAGACGGGTTCGGCGTCCTCCGCACGGCCAAGGAGTTGGATCCCGAGATGCCGGTCATCGTGATGACGGCGTTCGGGAGCATTCAGGATGCCGTCGCGGCGATGAAAGAGGGAGCGCTCGATTTCCTCGCCAAGCCGGTCGATCCGGACTATCTGCTGCTGATGGTCGAGCGCGCGCTCTCGCAGCGCCGCCTGACCACGGAAAACCTGCTTCTCAGGGAGGAGCTCGCGCGCCGCCGCGGCGCGCCGCAGATCGTCGGCGACGATGCCAAGCTGAAACAAGTCTCGGTGGCGCTGCATCGCGCGGCCGCCACGGACACGACGGTGCTGCTCGAAGGCGAGAGCGGGACCGGCAAGGAGCTGTTCGCGCGGACGTTGCACGCGCTGAGCCCGCGGGCCGACGGTCCGTTCGTGGCGATCAACTGCGCGGCGATTCCCGAGACGCTCCTCGAGACCGAGCTCTTCGGCCACGAAAAAGGCGCGTTCACCGGAGCGGCCGCGCGCAAGCCCGGAAAGTTCGAGCTCGCGCATCGCGGGACGCTGTTCCTCGACGAGATCGGCGACCTGCCGCTCGCGCTGCAGGCGAAGATTCT